>UMGT01006987.1_pt1 | contig 351507 bp, 306 predicted proteins | sample 1965351 | NCBI WGS metagenome assembly UMGT01 (sample SAMEA4836080, study PRJEB28245) | human gut metagenome | biome: gut microbiome; material: fecal sample | place: Denmark | collected 2008 | reverse complement strand
TGATGGAATGACCGGAGATCTGGTAAAAATCCAGCTTCGTGATTGATTTATACACCATCAGTCAGAAAGAACTGTTAAACATTCAATAAGGAGTGCATGGATATTTTTAAATGGTATAGATGAATTCAGAAACCTGACGGTTGATAATATCTTCTAAGGTAATACTGTCGAAATATTTTGTGACAACATCGTACAGGCCTTCATAAATTGGTAAAGTAATACAGTCTTCACATTTTTTACACAGGTTTGGGGTGTTGTCCATACAGCTTACAGGAACAAGACTTCCCTCAGCGCTTTCTAAGATTTCACGGACTGTGATTTCGGAAGGCGCTTTTGCCAGCCTGTAACCGCCCATATGTCCCTTTGTTGCGCTAAGTAAATTACCTCTGTTCAGGAACGGGATGATCTGCTCCAGATATTTCTTTGAAATATCCTGTCTTTTTGAAATGTCTTTTAATGCGATAAATCCCTGATCATAATGCTGCGCCAGATCTACCATCATGCGCAGGGCATAGCGTCCTCTGGTTGATATTTTCATAGGATCACCTCCTCGCTGCCTATTATACTACAGAAAAGATAGGCTTTCAACGCTTAAAAATAGATTGACAAATGGAATCTGTGGCACTATACTTACATAAACATATATAACCTATATAAATAATAGGCAATAAAAGAATGGAGGAAAAAATCATGGCAGATATCAGGAAAAGCTCATTAGAATTAATTGGAGGAACACCGCTTCTGGAGGCGGGAAGATACAGTAAAAAAGCAGGGGTAAATAAGGCGGTTATTTTGGCAAAGCTGGAGTATTTGAACCCGGCAGGATCTGTCAAAGACAGAATTGCGCTTGCTATGATCGAAGATGCAGAGAAACGCGGCATTTTAAAGCCTGGAGCGACGATTATTGAACCGACCAGCGGGAATACTGGAATCGGGCTTGCGGCTGTGGCTGCGGCAAAAGGATATAGGGCTATTCTTACACTGCCAGATACCATGAGCATTGAGCGCCGGAATCTCCTGAAGGCTTATGGAGCCGAGCTGGTACTGACGGAAGGTTCCAAGGGGATGAAGGGAGCCATTGCGAAAGCAGAGGAATTAAATAGGGAAATTGAGGGCTCGGTTATTCTGGGGCAGTTCATTAATCCCGCAAATCCAAAGATACATAAAGAGACGACAGGGCCGGAGATCTGGAAACAGACAGATGGAAAGGTGGATATCTTCGTTGCCGGCGTCGGAACAGGAGGAACCATTACTGGTGTGGGAGAATACTTAAAGGAACAGAATCCGGATATCCAGATTGTAGCAGTGGAACCGGCAGGAAGTCCGGTTCTTTCCAAGGGAACCCCGGGAGCCCATAAGATTCAGGGGATCGGAGCCGGATTTGTGCCGCAGACACTTAATACGGAGATTTATGATGAAGTCATTACGATTGAGAATGAAGACGCATTTAAAGAAGGGAGAGCTTTTGCAACATCAGAAGGCATCCTGGTCGGCATTTCTTCCGGAGCAGCATTAAAGGCTGCGGTTATCCTTGCAGGCAGACAAGAGAATGCAGGTAAAGTGATCGTTGCATTGCTTCCCGACTCTGGAGACCGGTATTTGTCAACAGCCTTGTTCAGCACAAATTAAAACTGCAGGTGATACAATGACATTAACACAGTTACAATATGTAGTGGCAATTGCGGAAACAAAGTCCATGAATAAAGCGGCGGCCGCTTTATTTGTATCACAGCCGGCATTGTCAGGTGCAATTAAGGATTTAGAAGAGGAGCTTCAAACGGAACTGTTTATCAGAACCAATAAGGGAATCGTGATCACAACAGAAGGCCAGGAATTTTTAAGCTACGCAAGGCAGATGGTTGAGCTTGGAAATCTGGTGGAAGAGCGGTTTGTGAATAAAACAATAGCAAAAAAGAAGTTTAGTGTGTCCATGCAGCATTATTCTTTTGCAGTGGAGGCATTTATTAAACTGGCAAAAAATTTTTCTATTGGGGAGTATGAACTGGCGGTTCATGAAACAAAGACCCACGAAGTGATTGATAATGTAAAGGATTATAGAAGTGAACTTGGTGTGCTCTACTTAAATTCCTTTAATGAAAAAGCAATGACCAGAATACTGGAGGATAATGATCTGGAATTCATGCCTTTATATGACTGTGGCATATCTGTTTACCTTAGTAAGAACCACCCCCTCGCAGAGAAGACGAAGATTACAATGGACGAGCTGTCCGAGTATCCATGCCTGTCTTTTGAGCAGGGGGAAAGGAATTCCTTTTACTTTGCAGAAGAGGTATTCAGTACCCATGCATACAAACAGATCATCAAAGCAGATGACAGAGCGACGATGCTGAATCTTATGACAGGATTAAATGGTTATACCCTGTGCAGCGGGATCATATGTCAGGATCTGAATGGGGATTTCTACGTGTCGGTTCCTCTTGATACAACAGATACCATGACAATCGGTTATATCAAGCGGAAAAATATACCCCTCAGCCTTCTGGGAAGAAAGTATATTGATATTCTTAAATCCTATAAATGAGTTCGGTATTTCAGCGGGTTATTCATTGTTATAATGGAAACTTATAGCCAGTTCTAACTTCTATGTATTTTACAGGAAATGAGAAGCCGGTTATAATAGGCCCATAAAACCTAGTTAACATATAGGAAACAGAGGCGAATCGGAGGAGAATGATATGAGCAAATACAGATTTGAGACGCTGCAGTTACACGTAGGACAGGAACATCCAGATCCGGCAACTGATTCAAGAGCGGTACCGATTTATCAGACAACATCTTATGTTTTCCGAAACTCTCAGCATGCGGCAGACCGATTTGGCCTTGCAGATGCCGGTAACATCTATGGAAGACTTACGAATTCCACACAGGATGTGTTTGAGAAGAGAATAGCGGCGCTTGAGGGCGGCTCCGCTGCCCTGGCATTAGCAAGTGGAGCGGCGGCTATTGCTTATACCATTGAGGCTCTGGCGGCAAACGGTGGGCATATTGTCGCACAGAAGACGATTTATGGGGGAAGCTATAATCTGCTTGCCCATACCCTTACCCAGTATGGAATTACCACAACTTTTGTGGATGCCCATAATCTTGAGGAAGTAAAGGCAGCGATCCAGGATGATACCAGGGCTGTCTATCTTGAAACTTTAGGAAATCCGAATGCAGATATTCCGGATATTGACGCCATTGCAGAACTTGCACATGCAGCAGGACTTCCTGTCGTAGTAGATAATACATTTGGCACACCTTATCTCTTCAGGCCCTTTGAGCATGGCGCCGATATCGTCGTTCATTCGGCAACTAAGTTTATTGGCGGACACGGAACTACACTTGGTGGAATTATTGTTGAGTCCGGAAGGTTCGACTGGAAGACAAGCGGAAAGTACGGCAATATCGCTGATCCAAATCCAAGCTACCATGGAGTAAGCTTCTATGATGCGGCAGGCCCCGCAGCATTTGTAACTTACATCCGGGCCATTCTTCTCCGTGATACGGGGGCAGCCATTTCACCCTTTAACGCGTTTCTTTTGCTTCAGGGGACAGAGACTTTATCCCTTCGTCTGGACAGACATGCAGAGAACACCAGAAAGGTTGTAGAGTTCCTAAGGAACCATCCAAAGGTTGCCCGGGTGAATCATCCGTCTCTGGAGGAACATCCGGATCATGAGCTCTATGAAAAGTATTTCCCCAATGGCGGAGCGAGCATCTTTACGTTTGAGATCAGGGGTGGAAAAGAAGAGGCATGGAAGTTTATTGATAACCTTGAGATTTTCTCACTCCTTGCAAATGTAGCGGATGTGAAAAGCCTTGTCATTCATCCGGCCAGCACAACCCATAGTCAGCTTACAGATGAAGAACTTGCAGATCAGGGCATCAAACAGAGTACGATCAGACTCTCGATTGGAACAGAACATATTGACGATATTATCGCTGATCTTGAAAAGGGATTTGCCGCGATATAAAGGAATGAAGGCAGCTGGCTCAATTACCCAGGGAATTTCCTTATTAAAACAGGAAATTCCCTTTTTGATGTCATCAACGATCCGTGAAATCTTTCGTAAGCAGCCAGTTTGATTTTTATAAAATAAGATCAGTGTGTAGCGCCCTCGGCAGCCTTTATATCAGATTCATGTTCGCCGATAGCTCTGATTGCGGCTTCGATCCCGGCAGCAATATCTTCGATGCTCATGGAAGGGGCGGGAGCCGGACGGTTGACGGTCTGGCTGTGGATAAAGGGAACGTGCATAAAACCGCCTCTTACTCCGGGGTATTTCCGTTCCAGAGTATAAAGGACGCCATACATCAGATGATTGCATACAAAGGCTCCGGCAGTATTCGATACGCTGGCGGGAAGTCCTGCCTGACGGATAGACTGTACCATAGCTTTGATGGGCAGGGTAGAGAAGTAAGCCGGGGCTCCGTCCTTAAAGATGGGGAGATCGATGGGCTGATTACCTTCATTATCTTTAATACGGGCGTCATCCAGATTGATCGCCACCCGTTCGGGCGTCAGTCCATAGCGTCCGCCGGCCTGTCCGATACACAGGACGGCGTCTGGCATTTCCTGTTCTATGGCCTTTGCCACTGTTTGAATGGATGTTCCGAATACAGTGGGAACCTCCAGCTTAACGATAGAAACAGAGCCGATCTGGTTCTGTACTTTTTTTACGGCTTCCAGAGCCGGGTTAACCGGTTCGCCTCCAAAGGGATCAAATGCTGTAAGTAAAAGCTTCATAATAAAATATCCTTTCCGCAGATGGTGTGAAAACAGCTTCAAATGTATCAGAATGCCAGAAAATACATCAGTACAATATGGATGGCCAGCATGAAAAGAGCCATGGGGAGCTGGGATAAGATTACGGTGTATTTGTTTTTCGTTTCCAGTACTGCCGCTGGGAGAATGTTAAAATTAGCAGCCATGGGCGTCATCAGAGTACCGCAGTAGCCAGCTGTCAGTCCAAGGGCGCCTACAACTGCCGGATCGGCTCCCTGTGCGATCAGGAAAGGTATACCGATCCCGACGGTAATTACGGAAAAGGCAGCAAAACCATTTCCCATGATCATGGTAAAAACCGCCATGGCAATACAATAGACTGCGGTAGCTGCAAACAGATTTCCGGAAGGAATCACAGCGCTTACGCCTGCGGCAATTACATCGCCGACTCCCGCAGCGGTAAACACGGCTCCAAGAGCGGCCAGAACCTGCGGGAGAATACCGGTGACGCCGACATTGTCTGTAAGACGAGTACAGTCCTTTGCCGCATATACAGGTTTTGGGCGAAAGAGCAGGAAAGCCGCAATAAGTGCAATTACTCCTGATACGCCGATGGCGTTATTGGCTCCCAAAGATTTAAAAAAGGTAGCGACCAGTACGGCGCTGAAGGCCAGAAGAAGAGGCGGAATAAATACAGAATATCCTAACCGGTCTGCCGCTGCACGTGTTTTGGCTGCCGCGGGAACGTCGCTGCTGCTGGGGGCAACCCTTTTAAATGCAGTGAGGATCGCCATAAGGACGACACATAGTCCGGTGATCCATCTGGGGAAATAGGGACCCGCAATAAATGTAGCGGCCAGAATAAACCAGAAGGCCGCGGTTGTAATCCGTTTTTCACAGGTCGGATCCTTTAAAGCCTTAAAGCCTGTGCCAATAAAAATAAGGCCTATAATACAGTAAAAGAATTCAGCAACTGCAGTACTGAGAGTCCAGGTCATATTAGTTTGCCTCCTTTTTTCTGCGTTTATCTCCGAATCTGCGTTTCAAAATCCGGTCAAAAAGCAGGGCATAGACCACACCTGCCACCAGAGAAAGTACGGCGATGGGGATTGACTGTCCGGCAATCTGAAGGGCGTCTACGGGATAGCCCTGTTCACTTAGGGTGGACACAATCAGAAGTGTGCCGGAAGAACCCATAAAGCAGTTCTGAGCAAAAAAGTTACCGTAATTTTCGCTTCCTGAGCACATACCCTTAATTTGATCTTCAGTCTTTTCGTCCAGTTTGTCATACTGGACAACAGCGGCTGCCTGAGCTATAGGATTGATCAGAGGACGGATAAACTGGACATGGCCTCCGATGCGAAGAGAAAATGCCGATGCAACCGTACGAATAGCCTGCCAGATCGCAATCAGACGGCCGGTTGTAACATTTTTCAACGATTTGATAAAATCGACAGCCTTATCCTTTAAGCCATTGCGCTCGCACAGTCCGATAACGGGCAGGGTCAGGATAAAAAGAGTAGCTGTCCGGTTAGTGATAAAGGCGGTTCCAAGAGTATCCAGAATCTCCAGCGGACTCATGCCTGCCACCAGACCGGTAGCAAGACCTGCTGTTACCACCACGGCTAGAGTGTCCAGCTTAAGTATAAATCCTGCAATTACGATGAGGACGCCGATCAGTTTCACAATTTCCATACAAATCTCCCTCCTTAATAAATGCGCTGTAAAAGCGCTTTTTATTTTTGACATCCGGATGTGTCGATAAAATTGTCGGAGAGGAACAACAGGAAAATATTCTGTATTCTTCAGCGGATCAGACTACACACATAATAAAAAAATATGGTATTATTAAAACAGAGAGAAACACAGTACAAAAGTTGATTTCAAGGAAGGGAACAACAGAATGGATTGCATAGGAGAAAGAATTTTGAATGCATTTTGCGGCGCAGTCGCCGTTTATGATGAAGAATGTAAAACGTTTTGTTTTCAATATTGTCCGGAAAAAGTAGTGCAGCTCTTAGGGTATGATATGCCGTATTTTGATCTGCATTTCAGTAAAGATGCCCTGGGGCTTTTGTGTGACGAGGACAGAATGGAAGTGGAGCATGCAATTATGTCCGCAAAGTCCAGGCATATAGGAATCAAAGTTTACTCTCCGGTCAAAGAGAAAACAAGCTGTTTAAAGTGGTATAAAATAGAGGGATGGGAGGATGGAACAACATACTGTCTCCTTTTTGGGGGAATGTCCCAGGAAAACCAGCTGTTCCAGAGCATAGCCAGTGAAAATGCAGACAATATTTATGTGATTGATAAAGAAAATTATGATCTTCTTTATGTAAATGGTTTTAAACGTGCATTCTGGAATGAGGAAGGGCAGAATACACCTAAATGTTATGAGCATATTTATAATAAAAAAGAGCCCTGTTTCCATTGTATGATGAAAATGGGCGGGTCAGAGGAAATGCCCTGTGAGACGAGCTATGAAGAGGGAGGGCGCTGCTATGCTACACATTTTAAAGAAACAGAGTGGAACGGGACGCCTGCATATATAAAATATGTGAGGGATATTACCGAAGAAGCAACGGTGAAAAGAGAAAAGGAGCGTCTGGAAAAATATTTCGAGACAGTTTTGAAGTACCTTCCGGGCGGAGTTGCTGTTGTTCACCATGGACTGAATGGGAGATTGACTCCGGAGTATTTGTCCGATGGATTTGCCGAGATGGTTGATATGTCTATGGAAGAAGCCTGGGATATGTATAAGACAAACGCGCTTTCAGGTGTCCATCCGGATGATCAGGAATATGTAAAACAGACATTAGACCGCTGTATTCGTGAAAACTGCGACAGAGAAGCCCTTCAATACCGGCTGAAGAAGGGGAGCGGCGGCTATATCTGGGTCAATACAAAATTTTCCGTTATTCAGTGTGAAGCTGGGGACGCCATGGTTTATGCGGATTATCATGACATTACAGAAGAGAGAGAAATGCAGGAGAGATTAAGGCTTCAGTACAGGGAGCAGATTTTCCAGCATTATTTGATAACAGATCCCAACACACTGATTTTAGGGCATTGTAATATCACAAAAAATAAGATTATTGAGATTGAAGACCGTACCAATTCCGGACTTCTCGAACGGTTTGGTGATAAACGGGAGGATTTTTTTACAGGAATTGGAACTCTGGTAGCGTCAGAAGCGGAGCGGAGCCTGTTTTATGAAAAATATTTAAATGAACCGTCTATCAGGGCTTTTGAAAATGGGATAAAGGAAGTTCTGATGCCATGTTTTGTGAAGCTTCCGAATTATCCGCAGGGAAGATATGTACAGTTTAAGGTGAATCTTGTGGAAACCCCGGATACGGGAGATATAACGGGTATTTTAACGGTTACAGATATTACGGAAAAGACAATACAGGACAGGATCATCCGAATGCTGTCATCTTTAAATTATGACCTGGTTGCAGACGTGGATTTGATAAATGATCAGTATAAAGTCGTAAGCGGTGGGGACCATAATATAACAGAAGCTCAGGGAAGCCTGATGGAACGGGTGAGACGTGTGGTTGAGGAGCTTGTGGTGGACTCGGAGAAAGCATATGTAAGGGATATGCTGGATCCGGGGAAGATGGTCAGCCGGCTGAAGGACGGAGAATTCTATTCGTTCCGGTATTCTGTAAATAATGGAAGCAATGAAATCCAGACTAAAAATATGATTATTTCCGCCATTGATCTGAGTCTTGGCAGAATCTGCCTGGTGCGGACAGACGTAACCGATATGCTTGCCGCGGAAAGAAAAGTGAAGTATGATCTGGAAAAGGCATTATCAGAGGCAGAAAAGGCAAGCAGGGTTAAGAGTGATTTTCTGTCTTACATGAGCCATGATATCCGTACCCCTATGAATGCTATTGTGGGAATGACAACCCTTGCGCAGGCCAATCTTTCGAATTCACGGAAGGTGGAGGATTACCTGAAAAAGATTTCTGTATCTTCTCAGCATCTGCTGAGTTTGATTAACGATATTCTGGATATGAGCCAGATTGAGCAGTCCAAATTACATATGAATGTGCAGGTTATTCATATTGATGAACTTCTGAATCAGATTTCCTCTATTATGGCTTCCCCATCAAAGGACGCGGGACTGAAATTTATGGTTGAGCGGGGAGAGATACAGCATCTGTATTTTCAGGGGGATGCCTTACGGATAAAACAGATTTTAATCAACATACTCAGCAATGCATTTAAATTCACCATGGAAGGCGGAAACGTTCGGTTCAGGACGGAGGAAATACCGTCATATGAAAGCGGAAGAGTAAGGTATCGTTTTGTCATCAGCGACACGGGAATCGGTATGACACAGGAGTTTATCAGCCATTTATTTGAGCCCTTCTGCCGCAGTGAACGGGTGAACAGGGTAGAGGGAACCGGTCTGGGACTGAGTATTACAAAGGGGCTTGTAGATCTTATGGGGGGTAAAATCCGGGTAGAAAGCCAGCTTCATCAGGGAACGATGTTTGAGATTGAACTGGAATTTGCTGTGGCAGACGGAAAGCAGAAGCGTTCCCCAAATGCGGATGAATGCATACCGGAGGAATCGCTGGAAGGAAGACATTTTCTTCTGGTAGAAGACAATGCGATCAATTCAGAAATTCTGGCAGAACTTCTTCAGATGTGGGGAGCAACCTGTGTTTTGAGGGAGAATGGGCTGCAGGCAGTAGAGGAGTTTGAAAGCAGTGTTCCGGGAACATACGATGCGATTTTAATGGATATACAGATGCCTGTTATGAATGGCTATGAGGCAACGCGCAAAATCCGCAGTTCGTCCCATCCGGAGGCGAAGACAATGGTGATATTGGCTATGACTGCAAATGCATTTGCAGAAGATGTGCAGAAATCCATAAGTGCCGGAATGAATGGCCATGTGGCTAAACCCGTAGATATGAAAATACTGTACAATACCTTAATGGCGTTGTTAGATGATTAAACAGTGACAGGGAGAAAGAGATATGTACATTGCAGACCTTCACATTCATTCCAGATATTCCAGAGCCACCAGCCGTGAGCTGACACCGGAGCAGTTGGATCTGGAGGCGGGAAAAAAGGGAATACATCTTTTAGGAACTGGGGATTTTACCCATCCGGCCTGGCGTGAAGAGCTGTATGAGAAGCTGGTCAGGGCAGAGGACGGACTGTACCGCCTGAAGGACGAATACAGGTCAGAGAATGGACGGCGGTCAGAGACAGCTACGCCACGTTTTGTTGTTTCCGGAGAGATCAGCTCCATTTACAAACAGGACGGAAAGGTGCGAAAGGTTCACAGTCTGATTCTTCTGCCTGATTTGGAGGATGCCCAGAGGCTGTCGGCGAAACTGGAAATGATTGGAAATATACATTCAGACGGCCGTCCCATTCTTGGACTTTCCTGCCATGATCTTCTGGAAGTCATGCTGGAGATCTGTCCAGGGGGAATGCTGATACCAGCCCATATCTGGACGCCTCATTTTTCCATGTTTGGTGCATGCTCTGGTTTTGACCGGGTGGAGGGCTGTTTTGGGGAGCTGACGCCCTATATCCATGCAGTGGAAACCGGGCTTTCCTCCGATCCGCCGATGAACTGGCGGCTTTCTGCCCTGGACCGGTTCCAGCTCATTTCCAATTCAGATGCCCATTCCCCTGCCAAGCTGGGAAGAGAGGCAAATCTTTTGAACTGTGAAATGTCCTATGCGGGGCTGAAAAATGCCATTGAAACAGGAGAGGGATTGGAAGGCACGATTGAGTTTTTCCCGGAGGAGGGGAAATACCATTTCGACGGACACCGGAAATGCCACATCTGTCTGAGTCCGGCGGAGGCGAAACGGTATGGCGGGATCTGCCCGGTATGTAAAAAGAAGCTTACTATGGGCGTTTCTCATCGGATCGATCAGCTGGCAGACCGGCCCGAAGGCTTTATACCAGAGGGAAGAAAAACGTTTGAAAGCTTGGTTCCTCTTTTGGAGGTCATTGCTGCGTCTACCGGACGGTCTGCAGCGTCAAAGAAGGTTCAGGAAGAATACTGTAAAATGGTGGATGAGCTGGGAACGGAATTTGATATTTTAAGAACGATTCCGATTGAAGAAATCAGAAGCCATTCTGGTCATCTGATTTCTGAGGGGATCCGCCATCTGCGGGAAGGCCGGGTAAAACGTCTTCCGGGCTTTGACGGAGAATATGGTATCATCCGGCTTTTTGAACCGGATGAAATTGCAAATCCGGACGGATAGATGAGTTTCAGGATATCAGCCCCATTCAGTACCGTCTGATCCGTGAATGGAACCGTGATGGAAAGGAACTGTTTGTGATCGGTGATCCGGCAGATGAACCTGTTTGATTTTATATAGAAACCCAGAGAGGGCTGGTATTGACATTTTTCCCTCTGGATGCTATAAATAAAACCATACTAAGTTACTATGAATAGTGTGCAAACGTAACACCCAGGAGGACATTATGGAAAAATATAGGAAAATTGCAGGAAAATGTCTTGCAGCAGTTCTCTCTGCTGCCATGGCGCTGTCCTTGGCAGCCTGTGCAGGAGGTACCGGAAGCAGCGAAAGCCAGAGCCAATCTGCCAAACAGGAGGCAGCTGCAGAAAAGCCTGCTCAGGCCACAGGGGAAAAGATTGTAAATGTGGGAGTAACAGGAACAGTAAATACCCTGAATCCCCTCCTGATGGACGGCGTGGAGATCAATAAATATGCCACCGGACTGATGTTTCTTCCGCTAATGGAGCTGGACACCAATATGGAGTTTGAGCCCATGCTGGCAGACTCCATTACCGCAGAGGACGAGAAACATTTTCTGGTACACATTGACGATGAGGCGGTCTGGTCTGACGGCCAGCCGGTAACAGCTGATGACGTAGTATACACAGCTCTGCGCCTGTGCAGTCCGGCCATTGCCAACACAGCCATGATGTATTATGTCTTTGAAGGCGTTGGTGATGACGGTTTTGTGGAAATGGGAGCAGACCATATTGAGGGAATCACAAAGGTGGATGATAAGACGGTGCGCTTCGCCACAAAGGAGCCCATGTCCTTAGTTACCTTTCAGAATTCCTATGCCCGGTATCTGATGCCTCTTCCAAAGCATGTGATCGGAGAGATCCCTGAGGCAGAGCTGGCCTCCCACGAGTGGTTTGCAAAGCCGGATGTAGTAAGTGGCCCTTACCGTGTCACCGCCTTTGACAAGGATCACTATGTATCCTATGAGGCGAATGAGAAATACTGGAAGGGAGCGCCTAAAATTCCGAAGCTGAATATCCGTATTGTAGAGGGAAGCCAGCTTTATGCGGGACTTCAGTCCGGGGAAATCGATATCACACAGAACACCATGAGCGCCATTCCGCTGGAGGATTATGAGAGCCTTCAGGCGCTGGAAACAGTGGAGACAAGCTTCGGTGACGCTATTACCAACCAGTCTGTATTTATCAATACAAAAAATGTGCCGGATCAGAAGTTCCGCCAGGCTCTTTTATATGCCATTGACAGAAATCAGATTTTAGAGCAGCTGTTAAAGGGCAATGGAGAAGTGGTAGACGGCTTCCTTTCCACCGCAAGCCCTTACTACGATCCGTCCATTGAGCCTGTTTCTTACGATCCTGCAAAGGCAAAGGAACTTCTGGCAGAAAGTAACTGGATGCCTTCTTCTCCCCTGCGTTTCTATATTGATTCCGGAGACAGTACCTTTGTAAATGCTGCCTCTGTAATCGCAGCCCAGTGGGCGGCTGTGGGAATCCAGACGGAGATCCGTACCATGGATATCAATACGCTTATGAGTACTGCAGGAAGCGGAGAATTTGACATTATGGCGGTGCAGTACACCTATCCGCCTGTAGATCCTTATGTAGATATTGCATGGCTTTTAGGCGGCGAGGGAAGCTGGACCGGTTACAGCCATGCTGAGGCAGAGGAGGCTCTTTCAAAAATCGCTGTATTAAGCGATAAGGAAGAATTAAAAGAGCAGTACGGTATCATTGACCGCCGGATGCAGGAGGATGTGCCCATGTTTTCCGCGTATGTGATCCGCACCATGGCAGCGAAAAATAAACGCCTGACCGGAGTAAACCCCTCGGTATACGGCTTCTTTAATCATGTGGAAGAATGGGATATCACAGGCTGAGTGTGATCCCGTCTGCCGTACGTGACCATACATTGTTACTCGTTCCCCGGCAAAGCTTTTTGCCGGGGAATGTCGGTTCATTACAAAATCTGAAAAAGGAGTTAGGAATGTCACATATTTTGGAAGTCCGTGGCCTGCAGGTTGCATTTGCAGGGGAACGCGGAAATACCATTGGCACAGACCGGATTGATTTTTTTGTGAATCAGGGAGAGACGGTCTGTCTGGTAGGGGAGTCCGGCTGCGGAAAAAGTATTACATCTCTGGCTGTTATGGGGCTTTTGGGCCGGGGCGGCCGTGTGTCACAGGGAGAAATCCTTTTTAATGGAAGAAATCTTTTGAAAATGGATCGGAAGGAGCTGGATCAGGTCAGGGGAAAAGAGCTGTCCATGATCTTTCAGGATCCATTAAGCGCCTTAAACCCGGTTCTGACCATTGGAAAACAGCTGGAAGAGGGCTTAAAGGCCCACACAGAGCTGGGAAAAGAGGAGCGCAGGAAACGGGCCCTTGATCTGTTGGGCAGAGCAGGAATCCGGGAAGCAGAGGCTGTGATGAAGAAATATCCCCACCAGCTTTCCGGAGGAATGCGTCAGCGTGTGATGATCGCTATGGCTTTATCCTGCCAGCCTTCTCTGCTTATTGCAGACGAACCCACAACGGCTCTGGACGTGACCATCCAGGCCCAGATCATGAATCTGCTGCGTTCCCTGAAAAGGGAGCTTCGTATGTCGTTGCTTTTGATTACCCACGATATGGGACTGGTGGCTCAGATGGCAGACCGGGTTATGGTGATGTATGCGGGGCAGATCATAGAAGAAGGGACGGTATTTGAGATTTTTGACCATCCGTCCCATCCCTATACAAAGGCGCTGCTGGCTGCAGTTCCGTCCATGGAGCAGAATCCGGAGAAAATGCTTCAGGCCATAGAGGGGACGGTTCCTGAAAATTACGGGCAGATGACCGGCTGCCGTTTCAGAGACCGGTGCCCTTACCGGAAGCAGGGCTGCGAAGCGCCCCAGGAGCTGGAAGAAATAAAGGCAGAGGAAACACAGAAGGCACAGGAGCTTCACCGGGTGCGGTGCTGGCGGGCAAAGGAGGCAGAGCAAAGTGGCAGAACCTTATAAGAATACAGAGCCCCTGCTTAAGGTGGAGCATCTGAAAAAATATTATCCCCAGAACCGGCCCATTTTCGGCCGTCCCACCTCATGGATCCGGGCGGCAGATGATGTTTCTCTGGAGCTTTATCCGGGGGAAACACTGGGGCTGGTGGGAGAATCCGGCTGCGGAAAATCTACTCTGGGCCGTATGATCGCCGGGCTGGAAGCCCCGGACTCCGGGTGCATCTGGTATAAAGGACAGGAACTGACTGCAAAGGGAGGCAGAGGCTATAGCGCAGTGCGCACAGAGATCCAGATGGTATTTCAGGATTCCTATTCCTCTTTAAATCCCAGAAAACAGATCTTTCAGATCCTTTCAGAACCCATGCTTTACCACAGCCTGGCGGATAAGCATACGGTTCATAAGAAGGCAGAGCATCTGATGGAGCTGGTTGGGCTTCCTCTCAGCGCTCTGGACCGTTACCCTTATGAGTTTTCAGGCGGGCAGCGGCAGAGAATCGGCATTGCAAAGGCGCTGTCACTGGAGCCGAAGCTTTTGATCTGCGATGAGCCGGTAAGCGCTCTGGACGTATCCATTCAGGCCCAGATCCTGAATCTGCTTAAAAGCCTTCAAAAGGAGTTAGACCTGACCTGTATTTTTATCGGACATGGATTAGGGGCTGTAAATTATGTAAGCCGGCGTATTGCGGTGATGTATCTGGGGAAACTGGTAGAGACGGGGGAGAGCAGTGAGCTGTTTGAGCATCCGGTCCATCCCTATACCAGAACCCTTCTTGGGGCAGTGCCCATCCCGGATCCCAGAAAAAGGGAGGAAAACTGGGGCGAGACCAGTGAAGGAACAGCGTATGAGCCGTCCATCACAGGGGCAGAGGATAAGGGCTGTCCCTTTAAAGACCGCTGCTTCAGGAAAAGGCCGGAATGCAGCAGCGCAGAGGTACCGCTTCGTCCCGTCCGTCCGGGCAGCACCCATCTGGCGGCTTGTAGTCCTGCTGTTTTGGAGGTAAAAAGAAACGAATGAAAAAATATATTATAAAACGGCTTCTCATTGCTATTCCTACCCTCATCGGGATCACGCTGATTGATTATGCGATCATGTGCTTTGCAGGAAGTCCTCTGGAAATGCTTCAGGGCGCTCGTATTTCTCAGGAGGCAGTAGCTGCAAAGGAAGCGGCTCTGGGGCTTGATAAGCCCTTCTATGTTCAGTATTTTATATGGCTGGGACAGGTTCTTAAGGGAAATCTGGGTGTTTCCATCAAGACCTACCAGCCCGTAAGCCAGATGATCATGGAACGTCTGGGGCCCACCCTGTTACTGATGGGAGTTTCACTGGCAGTGAGCCTTCTTATCAGTATCCCTGCGGGAATATACAGCGCAGTGCGCCAGTATTCCAAAGGAGATTATGCGGTGGTAACAGCGTCCTTTTTAAGCAGCAGCATCCCGGGATTTTTTCTCTCCCTTCTTCTGGTTTACATTTTTAATATTAAGCTTAAACTCCTTCCGTCCAGCGGGATGATTACCCTGGGAGGCTCCGGAGGGATTGGAGATCTGGCAGCCCACATGGTGATGCCTGTGACCGTTTTAGCCCTTTCCATGGCGGGAACAAATATCCGCTATATCCGCAGCTCCATGCTGGAGATCCTTCAAAAGGATTATCTGAGGACAGCCAGGGCAAAGGGCATAGGGGAACGGCTGGTAATAGGCCGCCACGCCCTGCGGAACGGCCTTGTGCCGGTGGTGACAGTGATCGGGATGCAGATTCCCCTTCTGTTTGGAGGCGCTGTGATCGTGGAGCAGCTGTTTTCCTGGCCCGGACTTGGACTTATGACCATGAGCGCTATTTTATCCAGAGATTATCCTGTGATTATGGGCGTCTGCCTCTTAGCCGCTGTGGTGGTTTTGGCAGCGAATCTGGTTACAGATATCCTCTATGCTGTGGTTGACCCTTCCATTCAGTACGATTAGCAAAGGAAAATGAAATGAAAAAGCAAATGAAAAATCATGAGACCTATGCGGGGGCGGTATGGCGCAGATTCTGCCGCCACCGTCTGGCTTTGGCAAGTCTGGCTGTGCTGGTTCTGATCTGCGGCAGCGCCGTCTTTGCGCCTGTGATCGCTCCCTATGATCCGGAGGCAATCGTGGGACCCTTCGGAGCACCTCCCGGAGATGAATTTCTGCTGGGGACGGATCAGATTGGCCGCGATATGCTGAGCCGCCTTCTATATGCAGCCCGAACCTCCCTTTTTGCAGGCGTACTGGCTACTCTGATCGCTACTGCTCTGGGCGTGTTTCTGGGCCTTCTGGCTGGATATTTCGGGGGCTTGGCGGATATCCTGATCATGCGTTTTACGGATATGGTTATGTCATTTCCCTATATTCTTCTGGTTTTAGTGGCAGCCGCTATTTTCAAGCCCGGTTTGTGGAGCATTATCCTGATACTGGGGTTTGTAGACTGGCCGGGAATTGCCAGACTGGTGCGGGGAAACGTGCTCAGCTTAAGAGAGACGAATTTTGTAAAGAGCAGTGAGGCGGCAGGCATGCCTGCTTTCCACATCCTGTTTTCAGAAATCCTTCCCAATACCATGGCTCCTGTGCTGGTTTATGCCACCTCTGTTATGGCCCTTACCATGCTGGATGAGGCTGCTTTAAGCTTTCTTGGCATGGGGGTGCAGCCTCCGGCCGCCAGTCTGGGAAATATGTTAAACAGCGCGCAGTCGGTTACCGTTCTTACAAAACAGCCCTGGCTCTGGATTCCTCCGGGACTTGTGATAATTATCGTGGTTACAGCGGTAAATTTTGTGGGAGACGCCCTCAGAGATGCCTTTGATCCCCTGTCCATAATAAAAATGTAACAGAAGATACGCGGGAAGAGCAAAAAATCTAAAAAAAATTGTATAAAAATTGAAACAGAATGTGTTAAAAAAATGTCAAGTTAAAAAGACGTAAAGGCAAAACAAACAAAAAATTGCATGATAATATTATAAAAAATTTAGAAACTCCCTAAATACCATTGATAAATCCATGGGTATGGAGTATAATTCACTCATATTGTACAAAGAAAGTAAGGACATGACAAAAAAAACTGTGTCTGATATGGAAAAATATGCCAAAGGAATTTGTGCAATATGACAGGGAGTGCACAAAATAATCCTATAGGCAACCAAAAAAATTTAGGTACGCAGGATATGACAGGAGGATCACACATATGAAGGGATGGGCCCATACCATGAGTTCTCTTTCTATGTTTTCCCAGCTGGGATTGTCCCTGGCAGCCCCTCTTCTTCTCTGTGTTCTTATATGCAGCTGGCTGACCGGACGTTTTGGTATCGGGACGTGGATCTATATTCCCGGTTTTTTCTTTGGGCTGGGAGGCTCTGGAGCTACGGCCTGGAAGGTCTACCAGAACATTATGAAGCATCAGAAAAAGAAAAAAAGAACCAATGAGAGGGCATTTAACGAACATTTTTAAGGAGGAATGAGGATGGCACAGATTCAGCCGGCTGTCAAAAAGGAGACAGCCCGTGTGACGGGGATTACTTTGACAGGGTGCGTCATTATGTTTGCAGCTTTTTTTGTTCTTCATAAGATTTCACCTGCATCAGTTCCCTTTGATATGAAGGTCATTATAAGCGGCCTTTTAGGCAGCGGAGTGGCTGTGGCCAACTTTTTCTTTATGGGACTTACGATTCAGAAGATCGTTTCCGGCGAGGATGAGGAACAGGCCAGAAAAGATATGAAGGCCAGCTACCGGTTCCGCACCGTTACCCAGCTTCTATGGGTGGTGCTTGCAGTAGCCCTTCCGTTTCTGAATGGTGCAGCAGGGCTTATCCCCCTGTTTTTTCCAAGCGCAGGCATCAAGGTGCTGAGTATGTTTGGAATGATAAATGCAAAACCAAATCCATAGAAAGGAGATGAAACTGCAAGTATGAACTTTGATATTTCAGGTGCGGCCATATACTTAAGGATTCCCACAGGAATTCCCGTTCTGGGTGATTTTGTGATCACTGAGACCATGGTTGTCAGCTGGCTTGTCATGATCCTGATCACAGGCTTTTGTATCTGGCTTACCAGGGATCTGAGGGTGGAAAATATTTCCAAACGTCAGGCGGTAGCAGAGATGCTGGTAGAGCAGGCCACTAATCTGGTCCGCAACAATACCGGCGGTACAAAGTTCGACTATCTGATCCCCTTTGTGGCAGCCCTCTTTACCACAAGTGCGGTGTCAAACCTGATCAGCCTGACGGGTCTTAGAAGCCCGACAGCCGATCTTTCCGTCGAAGCAGCCTGGGCGGTAGTGGTCTTTGTTATGATCACAGCCAACAAGATTAAGGCAAGCGGTCTTCTGGGATACATGAAGGGCTTTACCACACCGATTCCGGTGATGACGCCGTTCAATATCCTTTCTGAGATCGCAACGCCCATCAGTATGGCCTGCCGTCACTTTGGAAACATTCTTTCCGGCGTTGTTATCAACGGCCTTCTTTATGCGGCTCTGGCTGTGGCAAGCTCTGCACTGCTTGGCTGGCTTCCGGGCACGCTGGGAGAAATCCTGGGAAGCATTCCCATCCTGGATGTGGGTATTCCCGCCATTCTGTCTGTATACTTTGACTGGTTCTCCGGTCTCATGCAGGCGTTTATTTTCAGTATGCTGACCATCATGTACATTGCCAATGCGGCAGAAGGTTAAGCAGACTTATTTTACTCAGAACATTTATTTTCGAGGAGGAAAATTATCATGACAGATTTTCAGGTATTAGCAAAAGGTATCGCTTTAGCAGGATGTGCCATCGGCGCCGGCTGCGCTCTGATCGCAGGTATCGGTCCTGGTATCGGTGAAGGTAATGCGGTTGCAAAGGCGCTGGAGGCGATCGGCCGTCAGCCGGAGTGCAAGTCTGACGTAACCAGCACAATGCTTCTTGGATGTGCGATTGCAGAGACTACTGGTATTTACGGTTTCGTTACAGGTCTGCTTTTGATCTTCGTTGCTCCTGGCACATTCATGAATTTCCTGTCTTAATGGAAAAGGGAACACCGTATTCCGCAGACAGGAGGTAGGAAGATGAGAGAGACACAGGAACTTGTAACCATCGTACCCTGGACCTTCATTGCTACGATCTGCAACCTGTTCATTCAGTGCTGGCTGATTAAAAAGTTTCTGTTCAAGCCTATCCGCGAAGTGATTGAAAAGCGCAGGGCTCTGGCAGATTCTCAGATTCAGGACGCAAAGAAGGCAAAAGAAGAGGCAGAGACCATGAAGGCCGGATACGAGGCAGAGATGGCAAAGGCAAAAGAAACTGCCAGCGTAATCCTTCAGGATGCCCAGAAGGATGCAGCTGCCCGCAGTGAGGCTATGCTGCAGGAGGCAAAGGCTCAGGCAGCCGGTATTAAGGCAAAAGCAGAAGCCGATATCCTTCAGGAGAAGAAGAAAGCCGTTAATGAGATCAAAAATGAGATCGGCGGCATTGCCATGGATATCGCAGGAAAGGTGATCGAGCGCGAGATCAGCGAGGACGATCACAGGAAGCTGATAGACGAGTTTATTGAGAATGTAGGTGAGGCGTCATGACAAAAACTGCCAGACTCTACGGAGGCAGCCTCTATGACCTTGCTTCAGAAGAAAAGCTGACAGAGGAAATGTTAGAGCAGCTTGACATGGTTCGGGCGCTTTTTAAGGAAGAACCCTCTTATCTGCGGCTCCTTGCAGAACCTTCTATTCCAAAGACAGAGCGTGTGGGTCTGATCCATACGGCTTTTGAAGGTAAGATTCATGTATATCTGCTGAATTTCCTGAAGCTTTTATGTGAAAACGGCATGCTCCGGGAGTTTTCAGACTGCTGCCGGGAATTCAGAACCAGGTACAATGAAGACCAGGGAATTGCTGAGGCAGTGGTCACCAGTGCGGTGCCTCTGACAGAGGAACAGAAAGAGGCACTCAAAGCCAGACTGGAAAAGATTAGCAATAAAACCATTCAGCTTACCCTTAAGGTTGACCCGCAGGTAGTGGGCGGCATCAGGGCAGAGCTGGAGGGAAGGCAGCTTGACGGCACACTGCAGGAACGTCTGTCAGGACTGCGAAAGAAAGTTACGGAAATCATCGTATAAAGGATGTGAATGGAATGCAATTAAAACCTGAAGAGATATCCAAGGTCATCCGCAGCCAGATCAAATATTACCAGAATGCCATTGAGCAGAGCGAGACGGGAACCGTCCTTATGGTCGGCGATGGTATTGCCAGAGTCAGCGGGCTTACAAACTGTATGTCCGGCGAGCTTCTGGAATTTGAAGACGGCACCTTCGGAATGGCCCAGAACCTGGAAGAAACAAATGTTTCTGTTGTATTATTCGGATCTGACCAGGGGATCAGCGAGGGACAGACAGTAAAGCGCACCGGAAAGGTCGTATCTGTTCCTGTAGGCGAGGCTATGATCGGCCGCGTTGTAAATGCTATTGGTCAGCCCATTGACGGAGCAGGCCCTATTGAAACAAGTGAATACAGACCCGTAGAGTCTCCGGCTCCCGGTATCTGCGACAGACAGCCCGTAAAGGAGCCTCTCCAGACAGGAATCAAGGCAATTGACTCCATGATCCCGATTGGAAGAGGACAGCGTGAGCTGATCATCGGAGACCGTCAGACTGGTAAGACAACCATTGCTACGGATACGATTTTAAATCAGAAGGGCAAGGACGTTATCTGTATCTATGTAGCCATTGGACAGAAGCGTTCTACCGTTGCAAACCTGGTATCTGAGCTCCAGGCAGGCGGCGCGATGGATTACACCATCGTAGTTACGGCTACTGCTTCTGAAACAAGCCCCTTACAGTACATTGCTCCTTATTCCGGCTGTGCGATGGGAGAATATTTTATGAACAAGGGAAAACACGTTCTGATCATCTATGATGATTTGAGTAAGCATGCAGTTGCATACAGAGCACTTTCCCTGCTGATCCGCCGTCCGCCGGGGCGTGAAGCTTATCCGGGCGACGTATTCTACCTGCACTCCAGACTGCTTGAGCGTGCAGCAAAGCTTTCTGATGAAAAGGGAGGCGGTTCTCTGACAGCCCTTCCTATTATTGAGACCCAGGCAGGTGACGTATCAGCCTATATTCCTACCAATGTTATTTCCATTACAGACGGACAGATCTTCCTTGAGACAGAGCTGTTCCATTCCGGCATTATGCCTGCTGTAAACCCGGGTATTTCTGTTTCCCGAGTAGGAGGAAATGCACAGATAAAGGCTATGAAGAAGGTAGCCGGTACCTTAAAGCTGGTTTACTCTCAGTACAGAGAGCTTCAGAGCTTTGCTCAGTTCGGTTCTGACCTGGATGCGGATACCAAAGCCCGTCTGGCTCAGGGCGCCCGTATCGTAGAGGTATTAAAGCAGGGCAGAAGTACGCCGGTTCCGGTTGAGAAGCAGGTAGCAATCCTGTATGCCGTTGTAAACGGTATCTTAACTCAGGTTGAGGTAGAGGATATCCAGTCCTATGAAGAGGGACTTTACACCTTCTTAGACAGTGATGCTGCAGGTGTGTCCGCTATGGAAGGAATCCGCTCTACAGGTAAGCTGGAGGGCGAGACAGAAGAGAAGTTAAAGACGGCTCTTAAGGATTACACAGACCGTTTTTTAAAGGCCAGATAATCAGATAAAAGGAGGAAGACCATGGCTGCAAATATGAAAGCCGTGAAGCTCCGTATGAAGAGCATACAGAGCACCATGCAGATCACCAAAGCAATGGAACTGGTGGCATCCTCCAAGCTTCGCAGGGCTAAGGAACGGGCAGATGCCAGCCGTCCCTATTTTCATACTTTAAGGGATACGCTGGCTGACATTGCGGCAGGCAATACGGACTTTTCATCGGTTTATACCAGGTCCGGAAAAAGCGGCCGCTGGTGTTATGTAGTAGTTGCCGGAGACAGAGGTCTGGCAGGCGGCTACAATGCCAACCTGTTTAAAGAGATGGAAGCGCAGATGGCAGGAAAGGACTGTATTGTGCTTCCCATCGGAAAAAAGGCGGTAGAGTATTATAAGCGCCGTAAGGTAGAGATTCTCACAGAAGAGTTTGCTGAGGTGGGAGATCTGTCTGTTTCCGACTGCTTTACTATTGCAAAGCTTCTTTGCAAAGGCTTTAAATCAGGCGACTTTGGCCATGCGGCACTGGGCTATACCAATTTTATTTCCATGCTCTCACAGCGTCCCGGCGTATCCGGCATGCTGCCTCTGGAGGATTTCTCCGGGGAAGAGAAGGATGTAAAAAAGATCCGTTCTCTGATCCTGTACGAGCCGGATGCGGAAACTGTATTTGACTCCATTGTGCCGGAGTATCTGGCAGGACTTCTTTACGGAGCTATGTGCGAGTCTGTAGCCAGTGAGCTGGCTGCCAGAAGAACCGCCATGGACGCCGCTACCAAGAATGCCGGCGAGATGATCGAACAGCTGAGTCTCTACTATAACCGCGCCCGTCAGGCAAGCATCACTCAGGAGATCACAGAGATTGTGGCAGGAGCGGAAGAACCCTGATCTGCGGGATAGACGGCCCCGCGAGTATCTGTGCGGGGATGATATGCATCATTTTTTGGCAGAACATGCCAAAGGGTGGATAACAAGGAGATTTGTATATGACTGAGAAACATATAGGCAAGGTAGTGCAGGTAACGGGTCCTGTTCTGGATATCCGTTTCAGGGAAGGAGAGCTGCCTGCGCTGCTGAATGCGATTGAGATTGATGTAAATGGTCATCGCCTGGTGGCAGAGGTTGCCCAGCAGGTTGGTGACGATGTAGTGCGCTGTATTGCCATGAGTTCTACGGACGGACTGGTGCGCGGTGCAGATGCAGTAGATACGGGAAGTGCGATTACTGTTCCCGTAGGCGATGAGTGTCTGGGACGTGTATTCAACCTGTTAGGTGATCCGGTAGATGAGAAGCCTGCTCCTGAGGATGTGGAGCGCTGGGCTATCCATCGTCCGGCTCCTTCCTATGAAGAGCAGATGCCGGCTACAGAAATCCTGGAGACAGGTATCAAGGTAGTAGACCTGATCTGTCCGTACGCAAAGGGCGGTAAGATTGGTCTGTTCGGCGGCGCCGGCGTAGGAAAGACAGTTCTTATTATGGAGCTGATCCACAATGTTGCTACGGCTCACGGCGGCCTGTCTGTATTTACAGGCGTTGGCGAGCGTACCCGTGAGGGAAATGATCTTTACGGCGAGATGAAGGAGAGCGGCGTTATCGACAAGACCGCTTTGGTATATGGTCAGATGAACGAGCCGCCGGGGGCCCGTATGAGAGTTGCCCTTTCCGGCCTGACCATGGCAGAATATTTCCGTGATGTGAAGAATCAGGATGTGCTTCTGTTTATTGATAATATTTTCCGTTTTACCCAGGCAGGCTCCGAGGTATCCGCTCTGCTGGGACGTATGCCTTCCGCGGTAGGATATCAGCCTACTCTGGCTACGGAGATGGGCGCCCTGCAGGAGCGTATCACCTCTACAAAGAAGGGGTCTATTACCTCTGTTCAGGCTGTATATGTGCCTGCGGATGACCTGACTGACCCGGCTCCGGCTACCACATTTACCCATCTGGATGCAACTACGGTTCTTTCCAGAGATATTGCCAGCCAGGGTATTTATCCTGCTGTGGACCCCCTTGAGTCTACCAGCCGTATCCTTTCACCGGAGGTAGTAGGAGAGGAGCACTATCAGGTGGCAAGATCTGTGCAGAGAGTGCTTCAGAGATATAAAGAACTGCAGGACATTATCGCAATTATGGGTATGGATGAGCTGTCAGAGGATGATAAGCTGACTGTATCCAGAGCAAGAAAGGTACAGCGCTTCCTGTCTCAGAGCTTCTCTGTTGCAGAGCAGTTTACCGGTATGGCAGGACAGTATGTGCCGTTAAAAGAAACCATCCGTGGCTTTAAGAAGATTCTGGACGGCGAGTGCGATGAGATTCCCGAGAGCTGCTTCCTGTTTGCGGGAACTATTGACGATGTCTTTGAGAAAGCGAAAAAGGCACAGTAGAAGGGAGGGTGAGGCTTTATGGCAGCCTTCCATTTGCAGATTGTGACTATGGACGGAAATGTCTTTGACGGACAGGTTCAGAGCGTTTCCTGCCGTACGATCCACGGAGATCTGGCGATCATGGCCCGTCATATGAACTACTGTACGGCAGTAGGCATGGGAACCGCTCATGTGATAATGGAGGATGGTACAGAGCGCACAGCCGCCTGTATCGGCGGTATGCTGACTGTGATGAACGGAGAGTGCCGTCTGATCCCTACTACCTGGGAATGGAGCGATGAGATCGATCTGGAGCGTGCAAAGCGTGCAAAGGCACGGGCGGAGGAAAAGATGAACAAGTCCGGCCTGTCTGAGGTGGAGCGTCAGATGATCGAGGCAAAGCTTCACAGGGCTCTGGTCCGTATCGGAACTGTGGAAAAGTAAAATAGATTATAGTTTGATTAAAAATGGCCGCCGTAAGGCGGCTGTTTTTTGTTATGGCGGCGATTGATACTTTAAACTAATTGTTTTTCCATTTGCTGCGTGGTAGAATGAGGGAAATACAGGAAAGAAAACAGAGGTACAGATGTGATGGAGACAAAGAGAATTTATATAAAGGATACAGAACATGTAAGGGATGAGGAGCTTTTGGAGGCGGCAGAAATCATCCGCCGGGGCGGTCTTGTGGCCTTTCCTACGGAAACTGTATACGGATTGGGAGGAAATGCTCTGGATGAGGATGCTGCAAAAAAGATTTATGCAGCCAAGGGCCGGCCTTCTGACAATCCTCTGATTGCCCATGTTTCCTGTCCGGAAGAAGTAGAACCTCTTGTAGAATATATGCCTGAGGCTGGTAAGAAGCTGATGGAAGCCTTCTGGCCGGGGCCGCTTACCATGATTTTCCCCAAAAGCAGCCGGGTTCCCTATGGAACCACAGGAGGTTTGGAGACAGTTGCGGTGCGGATGCCTTCCGATCCGGTGGCGAACCGATTGATTGCTCTGGCAGGAGTTCCCATTGCCGCTCCCAGCGCCAATACCTCCGGTCGTCCCAGTCCCACTACAGCAGATCATGTATGGCAGGATATGAACGGAAGAATTGATATGATCATTGACGGAGGCCCTGTGGGGATCGGCGTGGAGTCTACCATTGTGGATGTATCGGGACAGGTGCCTGTGGTGCTTCGGCCGGGAGCCATTACGATGGAAATGTTAAGAGAGACTCTGGGAGAGGTGACGATTGATCCGGCTATTTTAGGCCCTATGGCAGAAGGCGTGCGTCCCAAGGCGCCTGGAATGAAGTATAAACACTATGCTCCCAAGGCAGAGCTTACTTTAGTGGAGCCTGCGATGGAGGACAAAAAGGCTTCCATGACTCAGGAACAGGTAGAACGCATGGTTTCCATGGTATGGAAACTGGCAAAGGAGCAGATTGACGCCGGAGTGCGGGTGGGAATTATCTGTACGGATGAGTCCAGAGCTGCCTACCCGGAGGGCATTGTCCGCAGCATTGGAGCAAGAAAAAGCCAGGAATCGGTCGCTCATAACCTGTACGGAGTACTGCGGGAATTTGATGATCTGAAGGCAGAAGTTATTTTTTCGGAAAGCTTTGGGGAAGACCATCTGGGGCAGGCGATTATGAATCGTTTGTCCAAGGCGGCAGGATATAAGATTGTGCGTGTATAAGAGGGGGAAAATACATGGAAAAACAGACCCTGGGTGAAAAGACAGCCCAGATGCTTTTGGAAATGATACAAAAGGAGGACTTTGGCCCGGGGGATAAGCTTCCGACGGAAGCAGAGCTGGTGGAATCTCTGGGAGTGGGACGCAATACTGTCCGGGAGGCGCTGCGCATACTGATGTCCAGAAATATTGTCACCATCCGTCAGGGATCCGGAACCTTTATTTCTGAAAAAAAAGGCGTTGTGGATGATCCGCTGGGTTTTTCCATGATGGAGGACCGGCGCAGGCTGACCGAGGATCTGATCCAGGTACGTCTGATGCTGGAACCTCAGCTGGCAGCACTGGCAGCCCAGAATGCTGCCGAAGAGGATTTACAGAAACTGGAACAGATCAAAGAGGAGCTGGAAGATCTGATCCGTCAGAGAAAGGATTATTCCTTAAAGGATTCACAGTTTCATGAGCAGATCGCTAACTGCAGCCACAACCAGATCATGACCAATCTGGTGCCTGTGATCACAGAGGGCGTGCGGATGTTTGCCGTCTCGGTTCAGGAAACGGAATATGAGCAGACACTTTCTTCCCACAGGAGAATCTTTGAGGCCATCCGGGAGCGGAGGGGAGAGGATGCAAAGATGGAGATGTATTTCCATTTGATGTATAACAGTAATCGGTATCGGGCGGAAACCGAACCGTAAGGAAAAAGCGTGTGCTTTCTTTTGTTGGAGAAGCACACGCTTTTTTCAGATCCAGCGTTTCCTTACTGAATCCATCTGCCGTTTTCATCTACCTGATAACCGTCAGGAGTTGTGGCAGAAGTATACAGTTTTCCCATGGTACCGTCAGAAACGGGGTTAAAATAATACCAGTTGTTTTCGATTTGCTGCCATCCGGTTTTCATGCCGGAATTGATATCAATGAAAAACCAGCTGTTCTGCTCATGGTCAAAGAAAAAACCGGATTTTGTGTATCCGTCAGCGCCAAAGGCATACCAGGCCCCGTTGATCATTTCCCATGCGGGCTGTTCATATACAGTGCCGTTTTCAGCTGTTTTTATGGAGCCTGCGGCAAATGTTCCATCTGCATACTGAAGCTTCCACTGAGATGGATTGCCGGATTCCTGAATCCAATGACTATTGTTTGTTCCGTTTCCGGTTATAATTCCAGATACCGTATTTACATATCCTTTTTTAGAATCAAGGATTGTGTGGCTGGATACAGAGGAGCCGGGGCCGCTTACAGAGGTTCCGGAACCGGAAGAGCCGTCAGAATCGCTATTATCCGGGATAGAAGGAATTTCCGGTACGTTTTCATCGTTTACAGTAACTGCAGAAGAGGCAGACTGACCGCCGGCAGATACCGTAATTACAGCCTGACCGGGACGCAGACCGGTTACAAGACCATTTTCATCTACAGAGGCTGTAGAGGGATCGGAGCTTGTCCAGCTGGCAGTGAGGCCTGCTGGTGTGATTTCTGCATGTAGCTGGATGCTGCCGCCTACGGCGATCCGTGCATTCTGAGGAGACAGGGATACCGTAACTTCTTCCCTGTTCCATACAGCCTGAGATCCGCTGTAGGTCCAATGGAAGGGACCTGTGCCGTTCAGCGCCTTCCACCAGTTATCGGCTGCCTCTACTTTAAAGGTATGAGAGGTCTCAAGATCAGCTCCTGAAATTCGATAGCTGGTTTTTGTGGTGGTACAACTGCTGTTTACATGGTTAAAGTAGTCGTCCTCATCTGCGTAGACAGGTTTTCCGTCCATATAAATACGGTATCCGTAGATTCCTGATTCATCCCACGGTTCCTCCCAGCTGAGAATGAGATCTCCATTTTCTTCGCGAACGTCCAGGCTGCTGTCCCATTCGGGAGCCTTGAAATCATATTTATGTGAGAGCTTTACCGTTTCAGATTCATAATCAAAGGTATCGCCATTATCAGCAAAAGCTGTAATTATAACCTCGTTTTCTGTTTCCATAAGACGCCCGATGGTAAGGGTAAGTTCATCCTGGCTTGATTTGCTGCCGAGCTCATAATTGTAGATTGTCTTTACAAGTACTCCGTCTGCATAGGCATGATATCCGCGGATGCGCGGATCTGTTTTGCTGCCATTGGCAAAGGTGGCAGAGGCCCAGGTATATCCTTCGCCGGAATAGCGTACCTTACGGTCAGAGGGAACGTTTAATGTTTCATCCTGTGCAGATTCAATTCTCAGGCCTGCAGAGGGACCTTCGGTCTTATTTCCGGTTGCATCAACGGCATAGACAGTAAAGGTGTAATCGACATTGGCACAAAGGCCTTCTGCCTGATATTCGGGTTTCGTTACAGGCGTGGAAATATCTACAAGCTGTCCGTCTGCCCGTGTTTCGATGATATAGCCGGAGATTTCATCATAGTCAGCGGCGTCTGTCCAGGTCAGCTCCGCTGCTTCGTCTGCGGAAGCGCGGGAAGCGTTAGATGGAGAGGCTGTAAGTACGGCATCCTCTGTCCACTCCGGAATATCCATGGCATTCTCCGCTTTATCAGAGGTTGTGGTATCGCCTGCAAAATTCAGTCCGCCGGATGCGGAGATCTTGCTCCAAGCCTTGGAATCCTCATCTTTATCATTAAACCTTACATTATAAAAGACGGAATCTTCCACGCCCTTCAGTTCCTGGGCCATTTTACTGTTGGTAAATGTAATATCCTGGAAATAAAGGTCATGGTGGGTGTGCCAGGGCTTTTCAAGCTGGCTGTAATCCACATCAGCTACCAGGCTGAACTCATTTTTCTTTACGTCATCAATCGTAAGATTATAGGCGTTGATATTGCGGAATTCAGCCGGTGTATCAGCAGGCTCCACAGATACAGCCTGATTTACATCGCTGTAGGTTGTGCTCATTACAAACGCCTGGCTGCATTCTCCCACTGCACAGTCGCGGATCAGCACATCCCATACGCCTCCTCCGTTGGCAGGAGCAGATTTGAATCGGAATGGCATATCGCTGTGGTTTAAAACATTATCTTCTACCAGCATATTACAGATACCGGCTCCTGTATGGCTTCCGGCCGCAATAGCGCCGCCATGCCCTTCTCTCAAGAAATTGTTAAAGGTCCAGATGTTCTGGGAAGGCTTCTGTTCGCAGTCCTGAACGCCTTTTCCCATACCGGTAGCAAAGTTGACAGAATCATCACCCGTATCAAAGAAATTATTAAATACAATGGCATTCTGTGTATTTCCAAGTTCAATACCGTCTGCATTGTTGGAATCATAGGTGGTATATTTTACATTATTGGAGGTTACATTTTTACTGTCAAGAACAGCAACCGTGTGGAAGGCAGGATTGCGAACTGTAATATCGCCAATATAAACATTTTCAGTTCCGCGGATTACAATCAGGTTAGGGCGGTTATTGTAGGCCACCTTTTCGCTTAATCCTTTTTCTTTTGCCTTCAGGGTAGCGTCTGAGGCCAGAATACCAAGGGAGGTTTCAAAAGGAGTGGTATATAGCTTTTTGGAGTTTCCGGATACCCAGCGTGGGAGGCGGTAAGCCTTATCCTCCGGATCAGCTGCCTGGCGATCCTGATAGAACATAGAGTAGCCGTCTCCGTTGATATCATCCTTTTCGCCATATTTCCAGCCGTTTCCATCAATGGTTCCCTCTCCTGTTATGCGGATATTTTCCAGCATACCGCCCTCATCGCTGCTGTAAGCATTAATCAGAGCCCAGGATCTGGTATCTGTAGAGTAGGGATACAGGAGATAATTGCTGTCATAGTGGTCTGCATTTGGGGAGCCAAAGAGAACAGCGCCCTTTTCAAGCTCCAGTGTCATATTACTCTTCAGGTACAGAGCGCCTGACATGAATATACCGGAAGGAACGACAACCTTTCCGCCTTCCGTGCAGGCATCGATGGCAGCCTGGATTGCTTTTGTATTTTCTTCAATGAACCGGTTGATCCCGTCATCATAGGAACGATAGGGAGTATCAACCGTACGGGCGCCAAAATCTGTAATATTAAATATTTCCGGGGCAGGAGCTGTGGAGGCGGAAACAGAAGCCGTGTCTCCAATCGGATTTCCGGAATCATCCAGAGCCACGACGGAAAATTCGTAGGAGGTATCCGGCGTCAGGTTATCTGCCGTAAAGGAGTGAATATCTACGTTTACCATTTCGATGTTCTTTTTTTCATAGTATTCGTAGAATGCGTCCATGTATGTACTTGCCCAGTCGGCATGTTCGGCGAAATTTTCCCGGGCTGTTCCGATGAGCTCACCGTCCTGATATACGGCGTAGTCTGCGACAATATCGTATTTTTCAGGCTTATTCCATACCAGCGTCACAGAGGTGTCGTCATAGGCCAGAGTGGGAACCAGCAGATTGGTTACGTCCTCGCTGCCTTCCGTACGGTCATATTTGGGTTCTGTCAGGGGAGGCGTTTTGCGGCGTTCTATTTTTGGGGCCGCATTTGACGGAGTAGAAACAGCGTCAGAGGGGGAAGCGGGACGTTTATGCGCATCTGATGAGGTTGCATCTGATGGAGTAGCGATTATTTCATTGTCCTCATCCCGGTCTTCGGAGGAACTGTGTTCAGCGTCTGATGGAGTAGCTAAAGGCTGATATATGGGGGGGGGATCATCGCGATTGGCGTCAGAATGGGAAGCAGTAAGGCTGTTCTGAGAACTTGCAAACGTTTGCAAATCGGGTCTAAAAAGAATTGCACCCGTTGTTAACGTACCAGCAAGAGTTATGGATGCATAACGGTATAGATTGGACGGAAAATGGATCTTCATAACTGAATTCCTTTCGAGTTACTTTGGACGCGTTACCAATATTTGTATACAGATAAAAGTATAACTAATGAAAAATTATTTGTACACTGTTAAAAGTAACAGAGAAAATATAAAATATTTGTGAAAAAATTATAAAGAAAAAAATGGGGAGTTATGAAAAAGTCACAAAAATTTTTGAGTAAATTTAATGAAAGAGTCGATAGAGAAAATACAAATATTCGTCCTATGAATATTTGATAATATCTCAAAAAATATTGACTTATTCCCGCCAATATGCTAAAAATAAACTATAATTTATAGGATGAATATTCACCCGATAAAAGGAGGAGCAGGAACATGAAAGAACTATATGATGTGCTCGTCATCGGCGGAGGTGTAGTGGGGAGCGCCGTTGCCAGAGAGCTGTCACGATATCGTTTAAGGATCGGCGTTCTGGAGAAAAATCTGGATGTCTGCAATGAGACCAGCGGGCGCAATTCCGGCGTGGTTCACGGAGGCTTTGCTTATGACAGAGGAAGTTTAAAGGCAAAGCTCTGCGTAGAGGGAAACCAGATGATGGGAGAGCTGGCTAAGGAACTGGATTTTCGCTTTATCCGCTGTGGAAAGGTGCTGGTCGGCAATACGGATGAGGACATGGAGACCTTAAAGCGCACGATCCGCCAGGGAGAGGACAATGGGGCCTCAGGATTAGAGCTCATTGACGAAAAACGTCTCCACGAGCTGGTACCTGCGGTAGTGGGAAAATTTGCCATGTATTCAAAGAACAGCGGGATTGTAGATCCCTTTGGCTATACCATTGCCCTGGCAGAAAATGCCCATGCGAACGGGGCTGAGTATCATTTCGGCTGTGAGGTAACGGATATTTCCAGGGACGGAGACGGAAATTACTGTATTTCCACTTCCGGGGGAACCTTTTACAGCCGCTGGGTGGTAAACAGTGCAGGCCTTGGATGTGGAAAAATTTCCGATCTCCTAGGAATTACGGGATACCATATCATCGGCTCCAAGGGCGATTACATTATTCTGGATAAGCGTACCGGCCCGCTGCTTCCTATGCCCGTTTATCCGGTTCCAAGCAATACATATATGGGAATTCATGTGACGAATACCACAGACGGAAATGTTATTATCGGGCCCAATGCGGATCTGGTGACGGATTTCACCTACTATGGAGTGCCGCAGGAAAATATGGATTATCTGGCTAACAGCGCTTCGGATCTGTGGCCCTGTATCCGTAAGCAGGATTATATCCGCAATTATTCCGGTATCCTTCCAAAATGGGTGGATGATCAGGGAGTGATCCAGGATTTTAAGATTGAGATACGGGATGATCTTGCGCCCAGGGCCATCAATCTGGTAGGAATAGAGTCTCCGGGACTGACAGCAGCAGTACCCATTGCGCGGTATGCCATTGAAATGATGAAGGAAAGGGAAAAACTGGAAGAGAATCCTGATTTTAATCCGGAAAGAAAGGGAATCCGCCGCTTTGAGGAATGTTCCATGGAGGAACAGGCCCGATTGATTGAAGAAGATCCAGATTATGGAGAGGTGATCTGCCGCTGTGAGAAGGTTACGAAGGCGGAAATTTTAAAGGCTATCCATAATCCTCTGGGAGTGGATACCATGACAGGCATCAAATACAGGACACGTTCCATGATGGGGCGCTGTCAGGGCGGTTACTGCCAGATGCGGATCGAGCAGCTCATCGAACAGGAGCTGGGTAAACAAGAAACCCAGGTGCAGTATGAGCGGGAAGGTTCACAGGTATTGTTCGGAAAGGTTCGGGAGGTGTAGGATATGGGACAGTTAGAGCATGAGATCGTCTGTGAAGCAGTGGATGCAGTCATAGTGGGCGGCGGTCCGGCAGGATTGGCGGCAGCAGTGCGGCTGTATGAAAAAGGGATTACGAATATTCTGATTCTGGAGCGGGAGAAACATCTGGGCGGTATCCTGCGCCAGTGTATCCATGACGGGTTTGGCCTGACCCGCTTTGGCCTGACCCTAAGCGGCCCGGAATATGCACAGAAATTTATCGACCGGGTGCATGAACTTAAGATCCCCTATCTGACGGACGCCACGGTTTTAGAGGTGACAAAGGAACATGTGGTTACTGCAGCTACGCCTCAGGGCTTAAAGCAGTGGAAGGCAAAGGCAGTGATCCTTACTATGGGCTGCAGAGAGCGCACCCGCGGGGCTCTGGGGATTCCGGGAGAAAGGCCCGCAGGCGTATTTACTGCAGGAGTGGCTCAGGCATATATCAATCTGTATAACCGGATGCCTGCAAAGGAAGTGGTGATTCTGGGTTCAGGTGATATCGGTATGATTATGGCACGACGCCTTACGTTAGAGGGAGCCCATGTAAAGGCTGTATTTGAGATCCAGCCTTATCCAAGCGGCCTTCCCAGAAATATTGAGCAGTGCTTAAACGACTATGGAATCCCCCTTTATCTGAGCCATACGGTTACAGCCATCCACGGGGATAAACGTCTGACCGGTGTGACGGTTTCTCAGGTAGATGAGCATATGAAACCGATTCCTGGAACGGAAAAAGAGTATGATTGCGATACGCTGATCCTGTCGGTAGGCCTGATTCCTGAAAATGAGCTTTCCCTGGATGCCGGCGTAACCTTGGATGGAAGAACGAAGGGCGCAGAAGTAGATGAGTATTTCCAGACGGATAGGCCCGGTATCTTTGCAGCAGGAAATGTGCTCCACGTCCATGATCTGGTAGACTTTGTGTCCATGGAGGCGGAACGGCTGGCGGATGCTGCAGCGGAATATGTAGATAAGGGATGTCTGCCGGAGTGTCCCGTTGTGATTCGTACCGATTGTTTTATCAATCACACAGTGCCGCAGCGTATTTCCGGAAAAGAGGACTGCAGATTGTCACTGCGTGTAAACAGGCCATTTAAGGACTGCCGTATCGTAGTACGTCAGGATGGAACGGAGGTGGCTTTTAAAAAGATGAAAAAAGCCATTCCGGCAGAAATGATTCAGATCCCATTAAAGGCAGAGAAGCTGTCAGGCTGTAAAGAACTGGAGGTGAGTGTGGAATGGTAAGAGAATTTACCTGTATTATCTGTCCAAATGGCTGTGAGATCACAGCAGAACTTGAGAAAACGGAGGATGGAGCCTGTCGGATCCGTTCCATAGAAGGAGCAGCCTGTCCAAGAGGGAAAGCTTATGTGGAGCAGGAGCTCACCGATCCCAGAAGAAATATCGCAACCTCCATTTCGGTAGAGGGAGGAGAGCTGCCCCTTACAAGTGTCCGCCTCACGGCCCCCATACCAAAGGCAAGGATCTTTGACGCCATGGAAGAAATCCGCAGATGCCGCGTCACTGCACCAGTGAAAGCAGGGACTGTAGTGATAGAAGGACTTTTAGGATACGATTCCGATGTGATCGTGACGAAGACGGTGGAGAAACAGAAATAAAATCATGTATACAGACAGCCGGACCAGTGGTGAAAACGGGTTCGGCTGTCTGTATTTAAGAAGGGTTTTTAAATGAATGTCCTTAACATTCTGGATGAAATATGGTATTTTTTAATGAAAGAACGATTACAGAAGGAGGAGAAATGCATGAGCCTTTTCACTGGAAAGACAGAACTGGTATATTCCACCTCAGACAGCTTCCAGAAGGAACGGGTACAGGAAATTCTGAATGAAAATCATATAGAATACAAGATTCGGGCCCGGGATGATTCAAGACGAAATCCGTTTGATCAGGCCGGACTTGGAAGCCTGGGAAATAACAGGCTTCTGGTTACATATTCCTTTTATGTGGATAAAAAGGATGCAGAGTGGGCAGTGAGGTTGATTCATTCACAGGTGTAGAGCCCATCTACAAACCTTCTCCATCCTTGCATTTTCCCCCAATCTATTATATAGTGGAATGCAGAGAGAAAATATACGAAACAGGAGGAAACGTATGTCGGGAAAGCGCGAGGATTATATTACATGGGATGAATATTTTATGGGAGTGGCCTGTCTGTCGGGGAAACGCTCTAAGGATCCCAGCACCCAGGTGGGAGCCTGTATCGTAAGCCAGGACAACAAGATCCTTTCTATGGGCTACAATGGTTTCCCCAAGGGCTGTTCAGATGACGAATTTCCCTGGGAGAAGGAGCATGAGGCGGACGATCCCTACCATGCAAAATACTTTTATTCTACCCACAGCGAATTGAATGCCATTTTAAATTACAGAGGCGGAAGCCTGGAGGGCAGCAAGCTTTATGTGACCCTTTTCCCCTGCAATGAATGTGCCAAGGCCATTATTCAGGCGGGAATTACAACGATTGTCTATGGGGAAGACAAGTATGCCGATACGCCTGCCGTGCGGGCTTCCAAGCGGATGCTCAATGCAGCCGGAGTAAGGTATTATCAGTATCAGCCTACAGGGCGTAAAATTGAAATAGAGGTTTAGGGAAAATGAAGGTTCTTCTGGCAGCGGTAAATGCCAAATATATCCATTCCAATCTGGGGATCTACAGCCTGAAGGCTTACGGTGAGAAGATGCTGGCAGAGCAGGGCTTTAAAAGAGAACAGATACAGATCGAGCTGGCGGAGTATACCATCAACCACCAGTTAGAACAGATTCTTAAAGATCTGTACTGCAGGAAGCCGGATGTGATCGGTTTTTCCTGCTATATATGGAATATTTCTTATATAAAATGTCTTCTGGCAGATATAAAAAAGGTGCTCCCGGAAGTGAAAATATGGCTTGGAGGTTCTGAGGTATCCTACTGCGGTGAGGAGATTTTAAGAGAACAGCCTGCGGCGGATCTGGTGATGAAAGGGGAAGGCGAGGAAACCTTTGCACAGCTTTTACAGGTTCTGGTGGAAAAGGAGGGATCAGAAGCCTCCTTCAGTGGATATCTGGAAGAAATAAAACAAAAGGGGATTCCCGGACTGGTATTTTTGGACAGGCCGGGCAATAAAGATGGCGCAGCCTGGGGCACTTTTGCGGGCGGTGATAGACAGGCAGGATGGCCCGTTTATGACACCGGTATCCGTCCGCCCATGGATATGAACCGGATCCCCTTTCCCTATGGATTTTTGGAGATGGAACAACTGGAACACAGGATTATTTACTATGAGAGCAGCAGAGGCTGCCCTTTTTCCTGTGCTTACTGCCTGTCGTCCATTGATAAGAGCGTCCGTTTCCGCAGTCTGGAACGGGTAAAGGAAGAGCTGTCCTTTTTCTTAAATGCCAGAGTACCGCAGGTGAAGTTTGTGGACCGGACCTTTAACTGTAAAAAATCCCACGCCATGGCAGTCTGGCAGTTTATCCGGGAAAATGACAACGGCATTACGAACTTTCATTTTGAAATCGCAGCAGATCTTCTGGATCAGGAGGAGCTGAACCTCCTTTCTTCCATGCGTCCGGGACTGATTCAGCTGGAAATAGGAGTCCAGTCCACCAATCCGGACACGCTTTCGGCAATCCGGAGAAAAACAGATATCGCAGAAATAAGAAAGATTACCCATCATATCAACAGCCGGCACAACATCCACCAGCATCTGGATCTGATCGCAGGCCTTCCCCATGAGGATTTAAGCAGCTTTAGAAAATCCTTTAATGAGGTATATGATATGGAGCCGGAACAGCTGCAGCTGGGATTTTTGAAGGTGTTAAAAGGCTCCTATATGGAAGAAATGATTCCTGCCTGTGAGCTGTTATATTCATCTTCCCCGCCCTATGAGGTCTTGTCCACCCGATGGCTTTCTTATGGAGATATCCTGGAGTTAAAGGCTGTGGAAGAGATGGTGGAAGTCTACTATAACAGCCGCCAGTTTACCTGTACACTGGAGCAGCTGAGGCAGGAATTTGATACGCCCTATGAAATGTTTCTGGATTTGGCCGGATTTTACCAGAAGAAGGGATATGGCGGCGTAAATCACAGCCGTCTGGCACGGTATGAGATCCTGTGGGAGCAGGCAGAGGAAATGTTTTCTGACGGCAGCAGAACAGATGCAGAGAGAAAGCGTGAGCAGTACAGAGATGCTCTGATGACCGATCTGTACCTCCGGGAAAATATCAAAAGCCGTCCTTCCTTTGCCAGGAATCTTTCACATTTCAAGGAGCAGATCCGGCGTTTTTTCAGGCAGGAGGAGGACTGCCCCTGCCTGCTTCCGGATTATACGGGATATGATTCCCGCCAGCTGGCAAAGATGGCCCATCTGGAGCCGGCGGGGGACGGAAGTTTTCTGCTGTTTGACTATAAAAACCGCGACCCGCTGACCTATAATGCAAGGATGGTTCGGGTTGAGATTTGCTAAAATGTATTTTTGAGAAGGAGAGACAGAGGCTGATATGCCAACGATTAAAGATATAGCAGCCCGTGCCGGAGTATCCCACGGCGCGGTTTCTAATGTATTAAATAAAAGGGGAAATGTGAGTGCTGAAAAGATCCAGTTAGTGGAGCAGGCCGCCAGGGAACTGGGCTACCAGCTCAATGCCCAGGCCCAGCAGCTGCGGGCAGGAGAACCTATATGCTGGTATGTATGGGAGCCGCCATTGTGATGGCTATGGGCCACTATATGCAGGAGGCGTTTCAGACCGGAGATCCGGCCAGGCTGGGAGCTCAGGTAATCAGCGGCATTGGCTTTTACAGCGCAGGAATTCTGGCTACGCTTGCAGTATATCTGATTATGGCACGGTTTAAGAAGCTGGAATATAAATTTATTCTGGAGGATGTGTACTGCGGCGTCTATGTAGAGTTTAACGGTACAGTGACGATTTCTGATATTGCACAGAGGATCTCGGGTTATGGCCTGGAGATTGAAGAGGTTCAAATGGGAAAGCCGGGATATGGTGCTTAAGCAGATGGAGGCCATAGAGGGCGTCCGGTACGCAAAATACATATTTTAAAGATTATGGAAAAGGCGCTGCCTGTCTGGGATTATCTCAGATGGGTGGTGCTTTTTGCAAAGGCTACAATATAAAAGAAGCTTGAAAAACCGGCATCATATGCCGTATACTGAAATGGACTGAAATATAAGGAATGAGGAGCGTTTTATATGCCAAAGATAAAAAGGGAGACAAAAACGGCCCGCAGCCAGCGGGTTGCTCATATACTGGAAGCCTTAGACCGGGAATACGGCACGGAGCTGATCTGTTATCTGAACCATGAAACACCGTGGCAGCTGCTGATCGCCGTGATTTTAAGTGCCCAGTGCACAGATGCCAGGGTAAATATCGTAACAGCCGACCTGTTTCAGAAGTACCCTTCTCTGGAGGCCTTTGCCGCAGCGGATGTAAAAGAGATGGAGCAGGATATCCATTCCATCGGGTTTTACCATAATAAGGCAAAGAATATCATTCTCTGCGCCAGAGATTTGCTGGAACGGTTTTCAGGAGAGGTACCGGAGTCGCTGGAGGATCTGACCTCCCTTGCAGGCGTGGGAAGGAAAACAGCTAATGTGATCCGGGGCAATGTTTATCATGTGCCGAGCATTGTGGTGGATACCCATGTAAAGCGGATTTCCCGAAAGCTTGGCCTGACCTTGGAGGAGGAGCCGGAAAAGGTAGAGTATGATCTGATGAATGTGCTGCCAAAGGACCACTGGATTCTGTGGAATATCCATATTATTACACTGGGAAGAACTGTCTGTACGGCCAGAAAACCCAAATGCGGAGAATGCTTTTTAAAGGAATACTGCCCGTCCTGCGAAGAGCCGGTGGTTTTTGACGGGAGTAAGGCGCGATGATGACTTCTTATATTGCCCTTGATCTGGAGACGACTGGCCTGGAATCAAAGACGGAAAAAATTACAGAGGCAGCGGCCTTAAAGGTGATTGACGGAACGGTGCGGGAGCGGTTTGTGACGCTGATCAATCCTGGAAGGCCTATTTCAGAGAAAATTACGCAGCTTACGGGAATTACAGATGAGATGGTACGGACAGCGCCTCTCATGGAAAATGTGATCGGAGAACTTCTGGCCTTCTGCGGAGGTCTTCCGCTTTTGGGCCACAATATCCTCTTTGATTACCGATTTTTAAAGCAGGCAGCAGTAAACAGCCAGCTGGAATGTGAGTTTGAGGCGGTCGATACCCTGACGCTGTGCCGTCATCTGATGCCGCCGGATGAGAAAAAGAATTTATCCGCTTCCTGTACCTGGTTTCAGATTCCCCAGTCTGCTGCTCATCGGGCAGAGGCGGATGCAGAATCAGCCCACCTGCTTTATGAAAAGCTTAAGGCCCTTTATGGGAAGGAACGGGAGGAGCTTTTTGTTCCATGTCCGCTGATCCACAAGGCAAAACGGGAGCAGCCCGCTACAAAAAGGCAAAAAGAATACTTGCAGGATTTGATAAAATGTCATAGAATAGACATAACTCTGCAGACGGATACTTTAAGCAGAAGCGAGGCGTCCAGACTGATTGATCAGATCATTCTGCAGCGGGGAAGACTTACAGAGCATTCTCTGTCTTCCCCATATAACGGTTTTGTGGGCGGTTCCGGCAGAAGGAAGGGATCGCAGGATTAAAAGAGGTGAAAAAATGCTGAACATGAGAGACCATAAGACAAAGAAGATCATTTCAACCATTATTGTTGTGATCCTGGTACTGGCTATGATCGTACCGATGGCTTTAAGTGCACTGATGTATTAAAGGATCTGTGATACGGGCCAAAATGCCGGAAAAATGGCTTCCGGAATGAAAAGGATATGTGAGAATGAAAAATAAAATGTGGAAAACAGCCCTGACTGTCCTGGCGGCAGCCGGGGCAGTGTGGGCCTTCCCTGGTACAGCCATGGCGGCTCCTGTACTTCCCGACGGGATTCGTGTACAGGGGCAGGATCTGGCAGGAAAAACCTGTGGGGAGGCCCGTGATGTAATAGAGACTTATGAGGAGGAATTGGGAAACTGTCCGGTTCTCCTGACCCTGGACGGACAGGAGAAGGAGACCACGGCAAAGGAGCTGGGACTTTACTGGAGCAATGAGAACCAGATTGAGGAAACGCTTAAGGAGTACGCCGGAGGCAGCCTGATCCGCCAGTATATGGTAAAGAAAGATCTTGCCCGGGCTCCGGTAGAGCTTGCGGTTGAAACAGCAGTAGATCCTGAGAAGGTAACAGCTTTTGTGGATAACCACAGCCAGGATATCCTGACGCAGCCTCAGAATGCCTCCATACGCCGGGAAAACGGCGCTTTTGTGATTACAGAGGCAGTTTCCGGCCGCGCGGTTGATACGGAAGCTACGGTTCAGGCGCTGAATGAGGCGCTGGCTAGACAGCAGGAGGGAACAGTCCGGGCGGACGCGGTGATCACGGAGCAGGAGCCGGAGATCACATCGGAGGAACTGGCGTCCATCCAGGATGTGCTGGGCACCTGTACCACAGACTTTTCCAGCAGCGGAGCAGCCCGTTCCACCAATCTTTCCGTGGGAGCGGCCAAGATCAACGGCAGGGTAATGATGCCCGGAGAAGTGCTTTCTGGCTATGAGTGCCTGCAGCCCTTTACAACTTCCAATGGATACAAGACTGCAGCCGCATATGAAAACGGCAAGGTGGTAGACAGTATCGGAGGAGGCGTCTGCCAGATCGCGACCACGCTGTACGGCGCGTCTCTGGAAGCAGAGGTGGAAATTGTTCAGAGGCAGAACCATTCCATGATCGTTACCTATGTGGAGCCTTCCATGGATGCAGCCATTGCGGGAACCTATAAGGATATTAAAATTAAAAATAATTACAGTACTCCCATCTACGTAGAAGCCTATACTTCCGGGAAAAAGCTGACCTTTACCCTCTATGGAAAGGAAACGCGGCCGGAGGGACGAAAGGTGGAGTATATCTCAGAAACCATAGGTACTACCAGTCCCGGTGAACCTCAGCTGATCGTTGACAATACTCTGGCTCCCGGAGCGAAGGTTCGGGTGCAGTCTTCCCATACCGGACTGCGATCCCGGTTGTGGAAGGTGGTTACGGTAGACGGTGTGGAGACGGAGCGCACGCTGTTAAATAAAGATAACTATAATGCTTCAAAGGCAGTCTACCGTGTGGGTCCGGAAGCGCCGGTCAATGCGCCTGTGCAGACCGATCCCGCAGGAGGACAGACTGCCGGAGCAGGGGAAAATACTTCTCCTGAATCACCCGGTGCAGAAAATGTGGCAGGCGGCCCCGGAATGCCGGGAGAAAGCGGAACTGTCCCGGGAGGCGGCCCGGGAGCACCAGCAGGCGGCACAAGCGGCAGCGGGGCGGCCTCAGGCGGTCCGGGAGCACCGGAGGGGGCAGGAGGAAGCAGCGGAGCAGTTTCCGGTGGAGGCCCCGGAGCATCGCCAGAGGCCGGAGGCAGCGCAGCAGCTCCGGGAGGTGGCCCGGGAGTTCCCGCCCCATCAGGGGAGGTGGCTCAATGAGAACAGCAGGGCAGGGGCCGGGCGGCTTTGAAAAGCGGGACGGCCATATAAATCCGGGACAGGAGCTGATTTTTGCAGGTTCTGCCGGTCTGGCAGGAGCCAGACGCATCCTGGAAGCAAAAAAGGAAATACTTTCCAGGCGATTTGCTCCCTCATTTTTAAGAGAACTGAAAGAAGAGGAATATTCGGTAAAAAGCTGGCTGGATCAGGCGACAGCGGAAAAAAAAAGTCCGGTTACAGCCTGGGAGTTTGCAGGGGAAGGCGGCGTACTGGCAGCACTCTGGAATTTTTCAGGCATCTACTGCACAGGACTGGACGTGGATCTGCGCCTTTTCCCTGTCCATCAGGCGGCAATCGAAGTCTGTGAGCTGTTTGAATTAAATCCCTACCGGCTTTACAGTGAAAACTGTGTGCTCCTTGCGGCAGACAGCGGCAGCCGCCTGGTGCGGGAATTAAAGCAGGCGGGGATTCCGGCGGCAGTGATCGGATGGGCGGAAAAAGGCATTGCAAGAAAGCTCCGCCACGGTGAGGAAGCAGCCGGATATCTGGAGCGTCCCCAGCCGGATGAGCTTTTAAAGCTGGGACTGTAATATATGCCCTCAGGGGATTTTTTTAGCAGAATGGAGGATGGTTATGAGAGAAAAAATTCTTGCGGTGATTGAAAAAAACAGTAGGATCGATATAAAGGATCTGGCGGTTTTACTGGGCGAAAGTGAGATTGCAGTGGCAAATGAGATTGCAGATATGGAAAAAGAGCATATTATCTGCGGTTATCATACCCTGATCAACTGGGATAATACCAGTGAGGAAAAGGTAGTTGCGCTGATCGAGGTAAAGGTAACGCCTCAGCGGGGCATGGGCTTTGACAAGATCGCAGAGCGCATTTACCAGTACAGCGAGGTAAACGCTGTGTATCTGATGAGCGGTTCCTTTGATTTTACCGTATTTATCGAAGGAAAGACCATGCGCCAGGTAGCACAGTTCGTTTCCGACAAGCTGGCTCCCATGGAGGCTGTTTTAAGCACAGCTACACATTTTGTACTGAAAAAATATAAGGATCACGGCACTATTATCAGCGAGCCGGTCCAGGATGAAAGGATGCTGATTACCCCATGAGAAATCCCTTATCAGATAAGATCGTAAGTATCCCTCCTTCTGGGATCCGGAAATTCTTTGATATTGTAAACGAGATGGAGGGAGCCATTTCTCTGGGCGTAGGCGAGCCTGATTTTGACACACCCTGGCATATCAGGGAGGAGGGCATCTATTCTCTGGAGAAAGGACGTACTTTTTATACCTCTAATGCAGGCCTTAAGTCCTTAAAGGACGAGATCAGCCGTTATTTAAGCCGCCGTTTTGATGTAAGCTATGATTCAGACAAAGAGATCATGGTTACGGTGGGCGGCAGTGAAGCCATTGATGCAGCCATGCGTGCCATGTTGAATCCCGGGGATGAAGTCCTGATTCCCCAGCCCAGCTATGTTTCCTATGTGCCCTGTGCCGTGCTGGCGGACGGTGTGCCGGTGGTGATTGAACTGGAGGAAAAGGATCATTTTAAACTGACCCCTGAGAAACTTCTGGAAAAGATTACCGATAAAACGAAAATCCTGGTTCTTCCATTTCCAAATAATCCCACTGGAGCGATCATGGAGCGTCATGAGCTGGAAGAGATTGCTAAGATTGTGGTGGAAAAGGATATTTTTGTAATTTCAGACGAAATCTATTCCGAGCTTACATATACAGATAATCACGTTACCATCGCTTCCTTCCCCGGAATGAAGGAAAGAACGGTATTGATCAACGGCTTTTCCAAATCCTATGCCATGACAGGCTGGCGTCTGGGATATGCGGCGGCTCCGGAGATTATTTTAAAGCAGATGTTAAAGATTCATCAGTATGCCATCATGTGTGCTCCCACTACCAGCCAGTATGCGGCGGTCGCTGCCCTTCGGGACGGGGATAATGATGTGGAAATGATGCGTGAATCTTATAACCAGCGCCGCCGGTACCTCTTAAATGCATTTAAGGAAATGGGGATCGACTGTTTTGAGCCGTTGGGCGCCTTTTACACCTTCCCCAATATCAGCCGATTTGGTATGACCTCTGAGGAATTTGCCACAGCGCTGTTAAAAGAGGAAAAGGTAGCTGTGGTGCCGGGAACGGCCTTTGGAGCGTGCGGAGAAGGGTTTGTGCGTATTTCCTATGCGTACTCCCTTAAGAGCTTAAAAGAGGCCTTAGGCCGCATTGAGCGCTTTGTAAAGAACCATGACGGAAAGGCGTGACAGCTATGATGAATATTGTACTTTTAGAACCGGAAATGCCTTCTAATACAGGCAACATCGGCCGCACTTGCGTTGCAACCAATACAAGGCTCCATCTGATCGAGCCTTTGGGCTTTAAGCTCAATGAAAAGGCCTTAAAACGGGCCGGACTGGATTACTGGGATAAGCTGGATGTAAGCGTATACAGCGATTACCAGGATTTTCTTGAAAAAAATCCACAGGCTGCAGGCAATATGTATTTTGCCACAACCAAGGCCCATAAGGTTTATTCTGACGTAAGCTACAGCCCGGACTGTTATCTGATGTTCGGCAAAGAAAGCGCCGGTATTCCTGAGGAAATCCTGGTGGAAAACGAGGAGCACTGCATCCGCATCCCCATGTGGGGCGATATCCGCTCCTTAAACCTCTCCAATTCTGCCGCCATTGTGCTTTATGAGGCTCTGCGCCAGAATGGATTTGAAAAGATGGAGCTGGCGGGAGAGCTGCATCATCTTTCCTGGAATAGCCAGATCTAATATTTATAAATTTACCTTTTCTGTTAGGAATTTAATTATTTGTGATAAAATCCCTCCTATTTTATAATCGCTCTTAGATAAAATACACATCTGAGGAGGGATTCCATTATGAGTGGACTTCAAAAGTGGCTTGAAAAATGGCTGATGCCTATAGCACGTGTTCTGGAGAAACAAAAACATCTTCAGGCCGTGAAAGATGGTATAGTAGGTATTGTGCCAATCATTATCATCGGCTCCTTCTGCCTGGTTCCTACAGGTATTGGCAACCTGGTAGGGGGAGGACTGATGGAATGGGTAAATGCCCACAACAACATTCTTACATTTCCCACATATTTTACAACGAACGTAATGTCTTTGTATGCGGCGCTTTACATTGCCAATTCTCTTGCAAAGCGTTATAAGCTGAAGAATTCGCTGATTGGTGCTTCTGCAATTCTGGTTCATCTGCTGTTATCTGTAACTGTTACAGAGGATGGAACATGGATGGTGACATATTTGGCGGCAGAGGGCTTATTTACTGCTATTATTTCTGCGATTTTTGCTGTAGAGATTACTCGATTCTGTGATAAGAATCACCTGACGATCAAAATGCCCGAGAGTGTACCTCCTATGGTAGCAGACAGCTTTTCTATTCTGGTTCCACTGATTATTGAGGTTCTTGTCGCTACAGGTGTGGCAGCTTTGTGCCAGAATATAGCAGGAATGGTATTTCCGCAGGTGATTATGAAAGTGCTGGCTCCTGCCATTGCGTCCATGGACAGCCTTCCAATGGTGATGCTGGTGGTGTTCCTTACACAGCTTTTATGGATGTTTGGACTTCACGGTCCTGCGATCACATCCAGCGTGTGGGCGCCTTTTGCAATCGCCAATGCTACAGCCAATGCAGCAGCAGTAGCTGCCGGACAGGATCCGACACATGTATTTACCTTTGGTTTTTATTACGGATTTTTACAGGTAAGTGGCTCTGGAATTACTCTGGGACTGGTACTTCTTATGATGTTTTCTAAGGCGAAGTCCTTAAAAACCATTGGGCGGGTAGGAATTATTCCTTCTCTGTTTGGAATCAACGAACCGATTATTTTTGGAACGCCAATCATCATGAACCCATTTCTGATGATACCGTTTGTACTTGGCCCTGTACTGATTGCGGCAGTGAATTATCTGGCAATGTCTACAGGTTTGGTGGGACTGCCTCTGTGGGAGGCCCCCGGATTTCTTCCTCCTGGTTTTCAGGCTTTTTTACTTACGCTGGACTGGAAAGCGGCCGTTATGTCTGTGCTGAACGTAGTCGTTATGACGGTTATTTATTATCCATTCTTTAAAATGATGGAGGCAGATGAGCTGAAGAAGGAAATGGCAGGAAAGTGACAGAAACAGCTTTTCAGACAGACTCGGATTTAGTAGTGTGTCCTGAAAAGATATGATATAATTGACAGCAAAGGGAGGGATTCACTTGCTGTCAATACGTCAAAAAACAATCGTACGTTATATTTTGGGCCATCCGGGCGGTGTAGCAGGTCATCAGTTGTCAGAACTTCTGCGTGTCAGCGGAAAAACCATACGCAATGACATTTCAGATATAAACCGTTGGATGAAGGAGTATGAAATACGCATCTGTGCTTCGCAGAAGGAAGGGTATTATATACCAGAGGCATATCGGAATCACATGATGAGCGTTTTGGAAAATCAGGCGGATCCTGATATAAAATGGGAGATACACACGCCTCAGGAACGGCGTCTTGCAATTATGGGCAGAGTTCTGGGGCGCCCCGGAATCAGGCTGGATCAGATTGCAGATCGCTTTTGCGTTTCGGAGCAGACGCTATACAAGGATTTTATACATCTTAAAAATACCTTGAGTGAAACCTGCGGCTTTAACCAGTTTGTGATGAAGAGTCATTGTCTGTATGTTCAGGCGGAGGAGTATGATATTTTAAGACTGATCTTTCGCCTGATCTCCAGCTGTATTATGAGCAGTGGTCAGATGATGGATTCTCTTCTCATGCATTGGATGCAGGGGATTGTCAATTTGGGTGAGATATATACATTTTATGGATATACAGTTCAATACTGCCGAGAGAAAAAGCTGATAATTCCTGATCCTGTACTGTATATTTCGTCCTGGCTTATATTTTATGTAAATATGAGACGGGAGGAAGCACATTTTTTGGAAAAGGAAGACAGAAGTCTTCCGGAAGATGAACTTTCCGGTTTTTTGCAGTATATGGATAAAAGTCTGTTTTTGGAACTGGATTCATGTGACTTTGCCTTTCTCTATGATTATTTGAAAGCGATAGGCTTTCCGGCAGAGGGAGGGATGGAGGATCAGGAGGCAGAAGAACTGGCCGCCTGCTTTCAGGAGAAACTGTGGAAGCAGAATCAGATTAAGCTTTCAGAACGGGAAGAGACTGCAGATCTGTATCGATCATTTGTGGGAGATCTGAAAGGTTTGATTCTCAGGATTCATCTGGAAGCGCAATTGTTTGAGTTTACTTCAAAGGCAGAGCAGGATACGCTGAGAGAGGCTTTTGGAGCAATGCTCCTTATGGGTGTTTTGATCAGAGAAAAATATGGCGTGGATGTTACACCGGCAGAATTGAGACGTTTATCCGGTTATATAGAAGCTGGATGCCCTAGTGAACATCTCAGGGTAAGCATTCAGATGGTAACAGGATCTGACAGCAGCTTTTATTATAGTGTATCACGTTGGATCAGAAATAATTTTTCAGAGAATGTTCGCATCTGTGGAGTTTGTCCGGGATATCTTTTGGAATCTTCCATAGAGAAAAATGAACCGGATATTTTAATGGCTGTAACGCCGCTTAATATACAGTCATCGATTCCGCAGATTACCCTTACAATTCCATTTTCGGTGGAGGAGGGTAACAGGCTTTGGAGATTTATAGAGGATCTTTCTCTGAAGAAACAGACAGAGTTTGTTCTGGAAAGTTTTTTTAACCATGATCGAGTGGTGTTTTTGGAGGGCAATCCCTCCTGGGAGGAAATGGCTGGCGCCGGATGTAGAAATTTGGAAAATACGGGGTGTGTCCGAGCGTGGAAGGAGCATTTAAGAGAATTTTCGGAAAAAGAAGCATGGAGTAAAAGTCCTGTGGCAAATGGCTTTTGCTTTTTATATCCCCGCGAAAAAAAAGATCTTAAGGATGGAATCAGTCTCGTGATAGCCAGAAACAGACGGTCTGATATCCGGGTTATGATGGCAGCGGCTTTTGCTCCGGGAAACTATGGAAAGCAGGAAGCTTTGTATGGTTTTTTCAGAAGGTTTTGGAAAGAACAGTTTCTGGCAGAAACGCTTCAGAAAGAAAAAACGGCCTCTGATGTACTGGAAAGAATAAGATCATCTGTTCAGGATGAAATGAAATATAAAATAAAAATTTAGCAGGAGGAAAAAGAAAATGAGGGTTTTAGTTGTATGCAATGCAGGAATGTCAAGTTCGATTTTGGTGAAAAAAATGAAGGATTATGCCGCTTCTCAGGGAGAAGAACTGATGATCAAGGCAGTCAGCAGTGCGGCGGCAGAGAATGAAGCCGGCGAATGGGATGTATGTCTGGTAGGCCCTCAGCTGATGCATGCTGTAGACGAAATTGCAGAAGCAGTAGAAGTTCCTACAGAGGCGGTGGATATGCGTACTTACGCAATGGCTGACGGAGAAGGTGCTCTGAAGCAGGCTAAGGCGCTTTTGGAAAAATAACAGGAGGATAAATCTATGGCGACAATTCATAATGAAGCTGAACCGGAACAGATTGCGCCGGTGGTTTTAATGCCGGGTGATCCGCTTAGGGCCAAGCTGATTGCAGAGGAATATCTGGAGAATTGCATACTGTTTAATCAGGTGAGAAATATGCTCGGTTATACAGGTTGGTATAAGGGCCATAGGATATCTGTTATGGGGGGCGGCATGGGCTGCCCCTCAACTGGTATCTATGCCCATGAACTTTTTTGTAAATATAACGTAGATTCGATTATACGGGTAGGATCATGCGGGGCTTTTTCAGAAGAGGTTGCCATGAGGGATCTGCTTTTGATCCGCTCCTCATGGAGTGAATCATCGTTTGCCAGAGCCTACAGTGGTTTTGAAGGAGATACAGCCTTTCCTTCCGAAGATTTAAACGGACTTTTATCCCAGGCAGCAGAAACATTGGGGCAGTCTTTAAAGCAGGTAAAGGTACATACTGCAGACAGCTTTTACAAAAAGGATAAAGAAGCCAATTTTAAAATCAGGGATCAGTGGGGCTGTGTGGCGGAAGAGATGGAGAGTTTTGCTTTATTTCATGTGGCAGAGGTAAGCGGAAAAAAGGCTGCTGCATTGCTTACAGTCAGCGATCATGCTCTCACCAGAAAGAAGATATCTGCAGAGGAACGTCAGAATTCCTTCCGCTCTATGATTGAAACAGCGCTTTTGGGGGCTGTGCTTAGGTTGGAAGAGATGGAAAAGCGTTTGTAAAATAAAATTCCCATACAAAAACCCGACAGTCCGTCTCAATAGCCGGGACTGCCGGGTTTTATGTAGGTGCTTTCTGCTGCTCAGGCTGTTTTATGCCTGAGCAGGATTATATTTGAAAGCGCCAGGAACATTTTTTGACGGATCATATTCCTCCAAAATTTTGCCGTAGCGTTCTCTATAGTCGTTGTCTACAGGGATTTGTGGGAATACCTTGCAGGCTTCTTCAAAGAAATGTTTGGAACCACGACCCATAGCTTTGCCTCTTACCGTATGTTTGTCAAGAGCCAGATCCATAATTTCAGGCTTTTTGCCCATAGCAGCCTCTTTGATGATAATGTTCTTTAAGAAGTCGCTGGAACGGTCTTTATTGCTGGAACACAGGATGCGGATCGCATGAATGAAGTACATAGGCTGATCGCCATCATCATAAGGGAAATTTTTGCGCATTTCATTCATAGTGTTTACATAGACAGCCGCGTTCAGATTTCCAAAGCCAATGTCTTCAACAGAGATTGTAAGAAGTCTGCGCCAGAGCTTTTCAAGGAAAATAGGGCCAGATACATACAGTTCATAAGCATACTGGCAAGCCTGTTCTTCCATGGCTCTGCGTATGGCTTTCTGAAGACTGGATATAATTTCATCTGCGGCAAAGCCGTTTCTCGTTTGTGATCCGGCCCAGATATTATAATCTTGTGGTTGAATTTCCATAATTAATTCTCCTTTTTCTGATATAATTCAATGAGTTCAATAATAACGGTTTTTAAAGTTTCGGCTCCCATGATCTGATCCTCGGCGTGGCACATCAGAAGAGAAATCTGGGGAGTAAGAGATGTCACTTCTTCTTCCAGAACCCCAATATGGGACTGGTGTGCCTGTGCCATATTGTTATCTCCTTCCTTCAGCAGTTCGCGGGCTTTTTCAAAATTCCCCTTTTTAGCTTCGGAAAGTCCATTCATATAGCAGGATTTAGCCGTGCCTGCATAGGTCACGATGTACATGGCAGTTTCAGCCATTTTTTCAATGTTTACCATTTCAGTACCTCCGTTTATTTTAAGTCAGGCCAGTATCCTTTGTTTGCCTCGATGTATTCATCCAGCAGCTTCTTCGCCACATTAGCGCTGGGAACGGTTTTAGAAAGGGTAAGAGCCTGCCAGAGCTTATGGTAGCTTCCCTCGATCCAGGCATCTACCGTCAGCTTTTCCACAGCAACCTGCTCTTCCATCAGCCCCTTCTGGAAAGTAGGGATTTTTCCGACGGATAAAGGCTCATATCCGTCTTTGCCCACGATACAGGGGATTTCTACCATGGCGTCAGGTGAAAAATTTTCAATAGCGCCGTTGTTTTCTACAATCAGAAGCATACGTTCTCCGGTATTATAGGCCAGAGCAGTAGCCAGATCTACGATAAAGCTGGCATGGATGCCAATTTGCAGGCTGGTTCCTTCGGAGGTTCCTGTCTGAGCAATGCGGGCGCATTCTCCAAATACTCTTTTTTCACGTGTATCAATTACCTGACGGGCTCTTGTGTATTCCGGATCTGTATGTGCTACCATATCATCTGGAAAGAGATAGTACTGAAGATAGGAATTGGGAGAATGGGTTGGATCGAGAGTTACAATGTCCTTGACCTTGCGCGCTGTTTCAAGCCAGCTGTTATCCGTAAAATCTGAGGCATTTTCACTTGCCGCCACATTTCCGTACTTTAATTCATGCTCCAGAAGCTTGTCGATATATTCATTTCCATCCTTATCCTTAATGGAAGTGTACCAGCCGAAATGGTTCAGCCCATAATACCGGATTGTCATATCCTTACGGCTTTCAAAGCCAAGAATCTTTGCAATGCTGTTTTCAATGCCGATAGGCATATCGCAGATATTGATGACTCTGGAGTGGGGACGAAGCCGTCTGCATGCTTCCGCTACAATGGCGGCGGGGTTAGAGTAATTGAGCATCCAGCAGTTAGGAGAGTACTTCTCCATATAGTCAATATTCTCAATAACGCCTCCGATGGAACGCATACCATAGGCAATACCGCCAGGGCCACAGGTTTCCTGGCCTACGACGCCGTATTTTAAAGCGATCTGTTCGTCCTTTTCCCTCATTGGAAGCTGTCCTACACGGATATGGGCCAGACAGAAGTCTACATCTGTATAGGCGGCTTCCGGGTCAGAAGTGGCCAGAAATTCAATTTCCGGATCCTTCTCTTTTACAATGATTTCACAGGCTTTTGCCAGACGATTCTGGCGTTCTTCATCATTGTCATAAAGCTTGATTGAGCGAAGGGGAAGCTTGTCCAGATTATCCAAAAGCATAAGGATAATCTCAGGTGTATAGGTGCTTCCTCCTCCGGCGATTACTACTGAAAATTTTTTCATTGCTGAATGCTCCTTTCTCGTAACATCTGAAGTCAGTATAGCGTGTTTGGATTTTTTCGACAAATCCATTTTTTCCTCTTTATTAGGAAGAAGATTTTAAATATGTAATAATCCCATCTGGCATTACATACGTTAGAATGTGTTTGAAGCTTAGAATAGCGTCTGCCAGGGGGCAGACTTCACAGATGGAGGGGTAGGATGATCGACAGATATTTGGAAGCGCTGGAACAATATGAAATGGAAATCATATCTGTGAGAAAGGGAAGGGGGGCCTGGATCTGCGAGACGGATCAGGGGCTTAAGCTTTTACGGGAATACAGGGGGACTGTGAGAAGACTGGAAATAGAAGACCAGATTCTGGGAATGATAGATACCCGTACAAGCCTGCGGACAGACCGGTACGAGAGAAACCGGGAAGGCGGGCTATTGACTATGGCGGGAGACGGAACACGCTACATATTAAAGGAGTGGTTTTCCGACCGGGAATGTAATATAAGAGACAGCTATGAGGTCCGTCAGTCCATTGCCCGCCTTGCCATGCTCCATGCCCAGCTGGCCCGAATTCCCTTTCAGGAGGAATGGCGCATGGGTTCGGTCTGCAGGGAACAGGCAGGTCCGGAGATGAACCGCCATATCAGGGAAATGCAGAAGGCCAGAAGCTTTATCCGCAGAAAACGGGGAAAGACGGAATTTGAGCTTTGCGTCATTGGAAATTATAATGGCTTTTATGAGCAGGCAAAAGAAGCGGCGGATGAGATGATGAGGCTTTGGGGAAGAAACAGAGCTGCTGCCGGACAACATATAGCAGAGGAAGATGGACAGTTGATGGCAGCAGAGCTGTCCGCAGAGTCTGTTTCAGGCCTTTCTCTCTGCCATGGGGACTTAGACCAGCATCATGTGCTCATGGGGCGGGGATATACGGCCATTGTGGAGTATAACCGGATGCATCTGGGAATCCAGGCATCAGATCTTTACCGCTTGATGAGAAAAGCCCTGGAAAAGCATGGCTGGGATACAGAGCTTGGCCTGTCCATGCTGGATTCCTACCAGCGGGTGCGCCCTATGGACCGGAGGGAGCGAAAGAGTCTGGCCTGTATGTTCCTCTTTCCGGAAAAATACTGGAAGCAGCTGAATTTCTATTACAATACAAACAAGGCCTGGATTCCGGCTAAAAGCACGGATAAGCTCAAAAGCCTGGAGGATCAGGAGCCGGCCCGCCGCCGGTTTATCCGCCGACTGATGGCAGAGTGCGGGTAAGTCCTGAAAATGGTGTGGAAAGCCGGGAAAAATGCAAAAACTCAGCCACATTCCCTCTTGCAATACAAAAAATTCTATGCTATACTGATTAAGCTGTCCTGAATATGGAGAGCAGTTTTAGCGCCTGCGTGAGTCAGGAACTTTCGGTAAGGGCGTGTATAACTTAAAAGATGCTGATATCTGTGCGTTCTGGTGACGGCCCCGGCCGGCTGCCTGCAGTGTACAGAGGCAGATTGGCATACAAGGCCGCGGTCGGAAACCGCAAATAATCAGAGAGGTGAATGAAAATGAGAGAAGGAATCCATCCAAATTACTACCAGGCAAAGGTAGTTTGCAACTGTGGCAACGAGTTCGTAACAGGCTCCACAAAGCAGGACATCCACGTTGAGGTTTGCTCCAAGTGCCATTCTTTCTATACTGGCCAGCAGAAGGCTGCTGCTGCCCGTGGACGTATTGACAAGTTCAATCGTAAGTATGGCATTAACGCCCAGTAATAAGCGAGAAAAAATCAAGGGGTTGAGCCTGAGAGATCAGGCTCAGCCCTTTTGTGTTCTTTTGGCAAAACACAGCCGCAGCTTGCTGCGGCAGGGAGAGGAAATGATACAATGAAATATTCTGGAATCGGCGGTCAGGCGGTGATCGAGGGCATCATGATGCAGAACGGTGACGATTACGCCATTGCAGTCCGAAAGCCTGACGGAGAGATTGAGGTAAAAAGAGATCGGTATGTGAGTCTTACGGAGAAATACCCCATCCTGGGCCTTCCTTTTATCCGCGGCGTTTTCAAATTTGCAGACTCTATGGTGGTGGGGATGCGTGCTTTAACCTGGTCCTGCAGCTTTTTTGAGGATGATGAGGATGCTCAGCCGGGAAAGTTTGAGCAGTGGCTGGACCGGGTATTCGGTGAAAAGCTGGAAAGTATTCTTATGACGGTTGTCATGATTTTTTCTTTTATTATGGCAATCGGCATTTTCATGCTGCTTCCCCTTGGGATCGCCCGTATCTGTAAGCCTTTTATCCCTTCGGAAACGGCGATGGCGGTTCTTGAGGGCGTGATCCGCATTGTGATTTTTATTATCTATATTAAACTGGTATCCCGTATGGAGGATATCCGCCGTACCTTTATGTACCACGGTTCGGAGCATAAATGCATCAACTGTCTTGAGCATGGACTGGCTTTAAATGTAGCCAATGTCCGGGGCAGCTCCAAGGAGCACAAGCGCTGCGGAACCAGTTTTATCATGATTGTAATGATCATAAGTATCCTGTTTTTTATGGTGATTCGTACGGATACAGTCTGGCTGCGCTTTTTAAGCCGGATCGTGCTGATACCGGTGATCGCAGGCGTGTCCTATGAGTTTCTCCGATTTGCAGGCCGCCATGACAGTAAGCTTGTAAACCTTTTGAGCCGTCCCGGCATGTGGATGCAGGGTCTGACCACCACAGAGCCGGATGACTCCATGATCGAAGTGGCGATCGCGGCAGTGGAAGAGGTTTTTGACTGGAAAGCGTACCTGGATGAAAACTTCCCAGGCTGGAAGGAAACAGAATGAGTGCGGAGAGAGTATGGGAAGAGACGACCTTAGGACAGTTTTATGAGTCCGGGAGGAAAAAACTGGAAGAGTCCGGAGTGCCGGACGCTGCGCTGGATGCCAGACTTTTGCTGCTGGAGGCGTTTGATCTGAATTTTGCCTCTTTTCTCACCAGAAGAGACCAGCCTCTTTTTAAACAGGCCATTGGTGGAGAAGAGGAAATTTACAGGCTAAAACAGGCGGCAGAACAGTATGAACAGGCGGTTCTTGCAAGAGCAGAGAGGATTCCCCTGCAACATTTGACTGGCTGCCAGTGCTTTATGGGACTGGAATTTAAGGTAAATGAATGGGTGCTTATTCCCAGACAGGATACGGAAACACTGGTGGAGCGTGTTTTGGAGGAAAACAGAGATAAAAACAGCGCCATACTGGATGTGTGCACCGGCTCCGGCTGTATTGCTATAAGCCTTGTAAAACTGGGGGAATACCGCTCAGTGACCGCTCTTGATATCTCTAAGGAAGCGCTCAAGGTGGCAGAGGCTAACAGGGAAAGGATCCTGGGAGAAGAAAAGGAGCGGCTCCGGCTGATAAAAAGCGATATGTTTGAAGGGCTGGAACCCAAAGCGCAGTTTGACGTTATTGTGTCCAATCCGCCCTATATCCCCTCAGAGGTCATAGAAGGACTGGAACCTGAGGTGCGGGATCATGAGCCGCGGCTGGCTCTGGACGGGGAAGCGGACGGGCTGAAATTTTACCGGATTCTGGCAGAACGTTCCATGGCATATTTAAAGCCCGGAGGGAAGATCTATATGGAGATAGGCTTTGACCAGGGGAAGGACGTTTCAGAGCTTTTTGAACAGGCCGGTTTTGAGGGCCTTAAGGTGATAAAGGATATGGCCGGGCTGGACCGGGTGGTGCAGGCTAAAAGGCCGTGATGATAGGAGAGAGAAGATTATGTTTGATAAACTGGATGATATACTGATCCATTACGAAGAACTGATGCTGATGCTGGGGGATCCTGATGTGACTCAGGATACAAAGCGTTTTACCAGACTGATGAAGGAGCAGGCGGATCTGGCTCCCATCGTAGAGGCATATAAGCAGTATAAGCAGGCGAAACAGGATGTGGAAGACAGCCTTGCAATGCTGGAAGAGGAGAGTGATGAAGATCTTCGGGAAATGGCGAAGGAAGAACTGTCTGACGCAAAGAAGCGCATCGAGGAGCTGGAGCATGAATTGAAGATCCTCCTTCTTCCCAAGGATCCAAATGATGAAAAGAACATCATTCTGGAGATCCGTGCAGGTGCAGGCGGAGACGAGGCAGCCTTGTTTGCTGCCGAGTTGTACCGGATGTATTCCAATTATGCGGACAGCCAGCGCTGGAAGGTGGAGATCGTAAGCTTAAATGAAAACGGGATCGGCGGCTTTAAGGAAGTGGTAGCCATGGTTACGGGAAAGGGCGCATACTCCAAGCTGAAATACGAGAGCGGCGTGCACAGGGTACAGCGTGTGCCTGAGACAGAGTCCGGCGGACGAATCCATACTTCCACAGCGACGGTAGCCGTGATGCCTGAGGCTGAGGATGTAGACGTACAGATCGATATGAATGACTGCCGCATCGACGTAATGCGTGCCTCCGGAAACGGCGGGCAGTGTGTAAATACCACAGACTCTGCCGTGCGTCTTACCCATATTCCCACAGGAATCGTAATCTACAGCCAGACGGAGAAATCCCAGCTTCAGAATAAGGAAAAGGCCTTCCGCCTCCTGCGCTCCAAGCTCTATGATATTGAGCTTGAGAAAAAGCAGAATGCAGAGGCAGCAGAGCGCCGCAGCCAGATCGGTACCGGCGACCGTTCGGAGAAAATCCGTACCTACAATTTCCCACAGGGCCGTGTGACGGATCACCGGATCAATCTGACCCTTTATAAGCTGGATAAGATTTTAAACGGAGATATCCAGGAGATCCTGGATGCCTGCATTGCCGCAGATCAGGCAGCAAAGCTGGCTAAGATGAATGAGAACTAAATGTAACTATTCAGAACGGGCATCTTCTTGTCCGGCAAAGCCGAACAAGAAGCATCGGAGATTCCTCCGATGTGAGAACTGAATAGTTACAACTAAATAAAGAATACGGAACGAACGAATACGAAAGGGTTGGCGCAGAGCTGTGTGGAGATCACCACAAAGCTGCGCCAGCCGTCTTTTATGTTATGGAAGAAAAAATATCGGTCAGATCAGTCCGGCCATTGCAGGGAGTCCCAGGCTCACCGCAGGGATATAGGTCACCATGAGAAGCCCTACAAGAATTGCCACATAGTACCAGAGCATATAGGGCATGACGCGGGAAAGGGAACTTCGCCCGACCTTGATGGCTACAAACAGGGTATTTCCCACCGGCGGAGTAATATTTCCGATACAGAGGTTGTATACCAGGATCAGGCCGAACTGAACCGGATCCATGCCAAAGGTCTTAACCACCGGAAGAAACAGGGGAGTGAAGATCAGGATAGCCGGAGTTACGTCCATAAAGGTTCCTGCGATTAAAAGGATGACATTCATGATCAGCAGGATGATAATGGGATTGCTTGTAAGGCCTAAGAGGGCGTCGGAGATGGCCTGAGGGATCTGGGTAAAGGCCATGACCCAGCCAAGGATATTGGAAACGCCGATCAGGAATACAACCATACCGCTCATCTTGGCGCTGTCTACTGCGATTTTCCAGAAGGATTTTAAAGTAATGTTGCGGTAGAGGATGCCGAGGATCAGGGCGTAGATTACCGCAATGGCAGAGCCTTCTGTGGCTGTAAACACACCGCCGATGATGCCGCCGATTACCACTACGATCAGGGAAAGGGAGGGCAGGGCTCTGAGGGTGCAGCCCCACAGGTTTTTCCAGTCGTATTTTCCAGGGATTCCCTTATAGCCTTTTTTCTTTGAAATGATCACAGCAACTGCCATACAGGCCACCGCCCAGATGATGCCCGGAATATAACCGGCCATAAAGAGTGCTGCCACAGAGGTGCCTCCGGCTGCCAGAGAATAGGTGATCAGGGCATTGGAGGGCGGGATTAGGAGGCCTGAGGGAGCAGAAGCCCCATTGGTGGCAGCACAGAGCGCCTTGTCATAGCCCTGTTCCTCTTCGCCCTTTTCCACCATACTTCCTACGGCTGCTGCTGCGGCAGAGGCCGAACCGGAAATAGCGCCGAAAAGGGCGTTTGCCCCTACGTTTGTCACTAAAAGGGCACCGGGCAGCTTGCCAAGGATTGCCATCACAAAATCAACCAGCCGTTTGGCGATGCCGCCCTGGTTCATCAGGTTTCCTGCCAGGATAAAAAAGGGAATGGCCGTCAGGCTGAATTTGCTCATGCCCACAAAGATACGCTGAGCGCCGGTTACCACCGATACTTCCAAAGGCACGGTCCGCAGGATGGCGATCAGGGCGGAAATGCCGATGGAATAGGAAATCGGTACGCCGACGATCAGGAGCACGGCCAGAACAACAATTATGATAAGCAGAGATTCCATTGCCATAAGTCTATGCCTCCTTTTCTTCCTGCGCCGTAATGACGCCGTTTTTTGAGATATCAACGATGTTGAGAACTGTATAGATCATGTTTAAAATACCGCATAAAGGCATTACCACATAAAACACACCTACAGTAACGCCCAGGGCAGAGGTCATCTGTCCCATGGCGAGGCTTGTGATCTTGATGCCGCCGTATACCAGGATGATCAGGGAAAAGGCAAATGCGATAAGCTCTCCAAAGATTGCGAGGAGCTTCTGGATGCCGGGAGTGAAATGGTCTGTGACAATGGGAATATTCATATGTCCCCGTTCTCCTGTGATGATGGAAGCGCCTAAAAGGCTGGCCCATGCAAAGAGGTAAGCCACAAGCTCCTCAGACCAGGGGGACGGATTCTGTAAGATGTATCGGGTAAATACCTGCCAGCAGGTGAGCGCAACCATAGCGATCAGGCTGGCGCCTGCCAGTATATTTAAAAGGGATGTAAGTACATTTCTCAGCTTTTTCATGCCGGTCACCTCCTTTTAGGATTCAGCTGACGGATACTTCTGGTTGTAAGCCTGTATCGCATCATAGATGGGAACAAAATCCGGGTGCTGGTTCAGCATGGATTCATGCATGGGAATAACCGCTTCCTTAAATGGGGCTGTATCCGGGTAGAGGAAATTCACCTTCTGGTCTCCGGAAGCCCGTTTTTTAGCCGCATCCACTGCGATGGTCCATTCCTCTCTCTGGATCTGATTCACGAGGTCAAAGCCCTCATCAAAAATGGCTCGTTCTTCCGGGGACAGACTGTCCAGAAAAGCAATATTTCCGATCAGGATATCAGGGATCATTTGGTGCATATCGTAGGAATAGTATTTGCATACATCTCCATGACCGTTGTCCGTCAGAGCCAGTTCATTATTTTCTGCTCCGTCGATGATCTTGGACTGGAGGGCCGTGTACACATCTCCAAAGCCCATGGGAGTGGCAGAGCCTCCTAAAAGGTTCATCATCTGTACGTTGGTAGGGGACTGCTGGACGCGGATCTTAAGTCCCTTTAAATCAGCAGGAGAATGGATGGGCTTATTTACCGTATAGAAATTCCGGGTGCCTGCATCCAGCCAGGTAACAGCCTCAAAACCAGCTTGTCTGGTTGATTCAAAGATGGGTTCCGTGATGGAAGTATCATCCATGGACGCATGGTAGGCTTCGCTGGAAGAAAACAGATAGGGAAGATTAAACAGAGTGTAGTTCTGGCTGAAGGTTTCCAGAAGAGAGTTGGAAGCCACGCAGAAATTGATGGCGCCTGTCTGCGTCAGCTGAACCATTTCGTTCTGAGAACCTAAAAGCTCGCTTGGAAATACTTCCACATCATATTTGTCTCCCAGCCTGCTTTCGATAAATTCTTCAAAAGCAGCCAATGCTATGTGGGTGGGATGGTTCGTGGACTGGTTGTGACCGATCCGGACGATTATTGTTTCGCCGCCGGAGGCACTGCTGCAGCCGGTAAGCAGTCCGGCAGATAGCGCGGCTGTCAGTGCCAGCGCTGCTGCGCAAAATCTCTTCCTCATAAAAATCTTCCTTTCTGTATTGTATTTTGAGAATCTTCATCACTCCTATTATATCAATTATGGACAGGGGCTTCCAGAAAAATACTGGGAAAATGTAGTAAAAACAATACAGATTTGATAAAATAGCTTACAGTAATGAAGCGGGAGAATATACAGGATGAACGAATGCAGAAAGCCGGAATGCAGCGCTGAAAAACAGGAAATATATGAAGAACAGAAAGAAAAAATCATGGAAATCGCCATGCGTGCCGGGCATATCCTTTTGGAAAATGGGGCGGAGATCTCACGGGTGGAGGAAACTATTGACCGGATCTGCCGTCATTACGGGATTGAATCCGCCAATTCCTTTGTACTGAGCAATGGTATTTTTTCTACCATGGGGAACGAAAGGGAAAGCTTTTTTGCCAGGGTACAGCACATTCCTGTCAGCGGGGCGCACTTAAACCGTGTGGCGGCTGTAAATCAGCTTTCCAGGGAGATTGAAGAGGGAAAGCATACGGTAGAGGAGCTTGGGAGATGCCTGGATGATATTGAACAGATGCCCGGAAAGAGAAAGGGCGTTCAGATCGGGGCTTCGGCGGTGGGAAGCGGGGCGTTCTGCTATCTGCTGGGCGGCGATCTGGCAGACAGCGCAGCTGCTTTTCTGTCCGGCCTTGTGCTGTATGTCTATATTTTATATATAGGGAAAAATCTGTCAAAACTGGTGCAGAATATTCTGGGAGGAGCTCTGGTGACCTTCTGCTGCGTGGTGCTTTACCATCTGGGGCTGGGCCATCACATCAGCTCCATGATCATCGGTTCTGTGATCCCCATGATTCCGGGAGTGGCGTTTACAAACGGGATCCGCGATATTACGGATGGAGACTACATTGCCGGTTCTGTGCGGATGATGGATGCAGGGCTGGTGGTTTTAAGCATTGCCCTGGGAATGGGATTTGTACTTACCATGTACTATAGATTGACAGGAGGAAATCTTTTATGAATGCGTTTCCATGGGGAGAACTGGCAGGGGAAATGGCTGCCGCCGCAGTAGGAACGGCTGCTTTTTCAGTCCTCTTTTCTGTGCCGAAAAAATATTACGGGCTTTGTGCTGCCTGTGGTGCCATCGGCTGGCTGGTGTATTTCTGTTTTCACTGGGACGGACTTTCGCCCGCAGAGTCTACGTTCGTTTCCGCAGCTGCCGTAATCTTTCTGTCCAGGCTCTTTGCGGTCTGGGAGCGCTGTCCGGCTACCCTGTTTATGATTCCAGGTATTTTCCCTATTGTTCCCGGAGCCGGCATCTACTGGACTGCCCACTACATTGTCACCGACCAGCTGGCGCTGGCAAGCCGCACGGGATTTGAGGCCGTGAAGGCAGCGGCAGCCATTGTGCTGGGAATTATATTTGTATTTGAAATCCCCCAGAGGTTTTTTGGGAGGATTGCAAAGAGAAAGGAGTAGTTATGATAGAAATATGCTGCGGAAGCTATGAGGATGCCCTGGCGGCCTGGAAGGGAGGCGCAGAGCGGATCGAATTAAACAGTGCGGTGTATCTGGGAGGCCTGACGCCTTCCATCGGCAGTCTGCGGCTGGTAAAGGAAAATACGGGATTGAAGGTGATTTCCATGGTACGGCCCAGAGGAGCGGGATTTAGCTACACAGAAGCGGAAACAGAGCAGATGTTTGCAGACGCCCGTATTTTGATGGAAAATGGAAGCGACGGGCTTGCTTTTGGCTTTTTGACATCTGAGGGAAAAATTGACAGTGGAAGGACAGGCCGTATGATCCGCCTGATCCATGAATTTCATGGGGAAGCAGTATTCCACAGGGCTTTTGACTGTGTGGAGGATCCATATGAAGCCATTGAGGAGCTGATCCGCCTGGGAACAGACCGTATTCTCACCAGCGGGCTTAAGGAAAAGGCAGCTGCCGGAGCCGGTCTTTTAAAGGAGCTTCAGGAAAACTATGGAAACCAGATCCAGCTTCTGGCAGGAAGCGGCATCAACGCAGATAATGCAAAAGCGCTGTTGGAGGAAACCGGCCTTACCCAGGTTCATTCCTCCTGCAGGGACTGGAAGCGGGATGAAACTACCACAGGCCCTTGGGTGAATTACTGCTTTGCTCCGGTGCCTCATGAAAATGATTACGATGCAGTAAATGAAACGCTGGTAAGAAAGCTGAAAGGGAGTGTATGATGAAAAAGAACAGTAAAACGCTGAGGTATCTGATGACAGCGGCGGCCGTAACTCTTTCCGCTCTTTTGCAGGCCTTTGCTATGAATGTTTTTTTAACGCCTACGGGGATTCTTCCCAGCGGCTTTACGGGAGTGGCCCGTCTGACGGAGCAGATTACAGGCCTGTTGGGGATTCATTTTTCTACTTCCCTGGGAATGATCGCTTTAAATGTGCCGGTTGCCATTTTCTGTTACCGCCACATTGGAAAGAAATTTGTGATTTTCTCTATGATCCAGGTTTTTTTGGCCAGCTTCCTTTTGAAACTGTCCCTGTTTGAGCCTTTGTTTGAGGATGCGCTTTTAAATATCTGCTTTGGAGGCTTTATCTACGGTCTGGCTATTGTGGTTGCATTAAAAGGAAACGCTTCTACCGCAGGGACGGACTTTATCGCCCTTTATGTGTCAAACCGTCTGGGAAAGGCCATCTGGCAGTATGTATTTGCCTTTAACGCAGGAATGCTTTGTGTGTTCGGTTATCTCTTTGGCTGGAAATACGCGGGCTATTCCATTATGTTTCAGTTCATTTCCACAAAGACCATTGACAGCTTTTATCATCGGTATAAGCGGGTAACGCTTCAGGTGACAACGGAGGAGCCGGAAGCGGTGGTAAAGGCGTATGTAGGTCAGTACCGTCACGGAATCTCTGTCCTGGACGGCCACGGAGGCTACAGCGGAAAGAAGATGAGCCTGCTCCACACCGTTGTCTCCGCGTATGAGGTTCAGGATATTGTCCACCTGATGCGCCAGGTGGATCCCCATGTAATTGTAAATGTTCTGCCCACAGAAACATTTTTCGGCGGCTTTTATCAGAAACCCATTGAATAAAAATCCTTAATATTCCCAAAATATTGCTTCCAGTATTTGAAAATCAGGGGATTGTATGGTATAGTGGGGAAAGAAATAATGGTCGGATCCGCTGCGCGGCGGATCTGCAAGGAGGAAATATATGAAGGGAATCATACTTGCCGGAGGAAGCGGAACCAGACTGTATCCGCTGACAAAGGTTACATCCAAGCAGCTTCTGCCTATTTACGATAAACCCATGATCTATTACCCGCTGTCTGTGCTGATGAATGCAGGAATCCGGGATATACTGATCATTTCCACACCGGAGGACACGCCCCGGTTTAAAGCGCTTTTGGGAGACGGACATCCCTTTGGCATCAATTTAAGCTATGCGGTTCAGCCAAGCCCCGACGGACTGGCTCAGGCCTTTATCATCGGGGAGGAATTTATCGGCGGCGATTCCGTTGCCATGGTTTTAGGCGATAATATTTTCCATGGACAGGGTCTTACAAAGCGGTTAAAGGCTGCGGCTGCCAGGGAAAAGGGCGCAACCGTGTTCGGCTACTATGTGGACGATCCGGAGCGTTTCGGCATTGTGGAGTTTGATGAAAAGGGAAAGGCTATTTCCATCGAAGAAAAGCCGGAGAAGCCAAAGTCAAACTACTGTGTCACAGGACTTTATTTCTACGACAATCGTGTGGTAGAGTACGCAAAGAACTTAAAGCCTTCTGCCAGAGGAGAGCTGGAGATCACAGACTTAAACCGCATCTATCTGGAAAACGGCGAGCTGGATGTGATCCTTTTGGGACAGGGCTTTACCTGGCTGGATACGGGAACCCATGAGTCTTTAGTTGAAGCTACCAATTTCGTAAAGACCGTAGAAACCCACCAGCACAGAAAGATTGCCTGCCTGGAGGAAATCGCCTACTTAAACGGCTGGATCACGAAGGAGCAGGTTCTTGAAACCTATGAAGTGCTTAAGAAAAATCAGTACGGAAAGTATTTAAAGGATGTTCTGGACGGCAAATATGTGGATAAGCTGAAGGAACAGCAGAGTTTGGAGGAATAGAATCAATGAAGATCATCGTTACCGGCGGAGCCGGATTTATCGGAAGTAACTTTGTACACCATATGGTAAATAAATACCCGGATTATGAGATCATCAATCTAGATCTTCTGACCTATGCAGGCAATCTGGAGAATTTAAAGCCGGTTGAAAATAAGCCCAACTACAAGTTCGTAAAAGGCGATATTGCAGACAGAGCATTTATCTTCGATCTGTTTGAGAAGGAAAAACCGGATATGGTGGTGAACTTTGCGGCTGAGAGCCATGTAGACCGTTCTATTACTGATCCGGAAGCCTTTGTGCGTACCAATGTAATGGGAACTACTACACTGCTGGATGCCTGCCGTACCTACGGTATCAAGCGCTATCATCAGGTGTCAACGGATGAGGTGTACGGAGATCTGCCATTAGATCGTCCGGATCTCTTCTTTACAGAGACGACCCCTCTTCACACATCCAGCCCTTATTCTTCCTCCAAGGCAAGCGCAGACCTTTTCGTGCTGGCTTACCACAGGACCTACGGGCTGCCTGTGACCGTATCCCGCTGCTCCAACAACTACGGTCCCTATCATTTCCCGGAGAAGCTGATCCCCTTGATCATCAGCCGTGCTCTGGCAAATGAGGAGCTTCCCGTATACGGAACCGGTGAAAATGTCCGTGACTGGCTCCATGTGGCAGACCACTGCGAGGCCATTGATCTGGTGATCCACAAGGGCCGCGAGGGCGAGGTTTACAATATCGGCGGACACAACGAGCGCACCAATCTGGAGGTTGTGAAGACCATCTTAAAGGCCCTGGACAAGCCGGAGAGCCTGATCCGCTTCGTTACAGACCGTCCGGGTCACGATATGCGCTATGCCATTGACCCCACCAAGATCGAGACAGAGCTTGGCTGGAAGCCAAAGTATAACTTTGACACAGGCATTGAACAGACCATCCAGTGGTACCTGGACAATCAGGACTGGTGGAAAAATATTTTAAGCGGCGAGTACAGCAGCTATTTTGATAAAATGTACGGAAACCGCCTGTAAATAAGAGAAACAAACGTATGGCTGACGGCGGCAAAGGCACTTAAAGAGAGTACATTTGCCGCTGCCAGCCTTTGTGCCATAGTAGAGATTCTAAAAGAATGAGGAGTTAAGTATATGAGAGTTCTGGTGACAGGTGTAAAGGGACAGTTAGGCCATGATGTGATGGATGAGCTGGCAGCAAAGGGAATCGAAGGCATTGGCGTGGATGTGGAGGAAATGGATATCACAGACGCAGATGCCTGCCAGAGAGTGATAAAGGAAGCAAAACCTGACGCAGTGATCCACTGTGCAGCATATACTGCAGTAGATGCGGCGGAAGACAATGTGGAGCTGTGCCGGAAGGTCAATGCAGACGGAACCAGAAATATTGCAAAGGTCTGCAAAGAGCTGGATATCAAGATGATGTACATCAGTACAGATTATGTGTTTAACGGACAGGGAGAACGGCCCTGGGAGCCGGATGACCACAGAGAGCCTTTAAATGTCTATGGACTGACAAAATATGAGGGTGAGATTGCAGTAGAGCAGAATGTGGAGAAATTCTTTACTGTCCGCATTGCCTGGGTATTCGGCATTAACGGAAAGAATTTCATCAAAACCATGCTGCGCCTGGGAAAGGAACGGGGAGCGGTGAGTGTAGTGGACGACCAGATCGGTTCTCCTACCTATACCTATGATCTTGCAAAGCTTCTGGTGGAAATGATACAGACTGACCGTTACGGCCGCTACCATGCTACCAATGAGGGACTGTGTTCCTGGTATGAATTTGCCTGCGAGATCTTTAAGCAGGCTGGTATGGATGTAAAGGTAAGTCCGGTGGATTCCTCCAGCTTTCCGGCTAAGGCAAAGAGACCATCAAACAGCCGTATGAGCAAAGAAAAGCTCACAGAGAATGGCTTTGACCGCCTTCCCTCCTGGCAGGATGCTCTGGGACGATATTTAAAGGAGCTTAAGAAGGAAGGACAGGAGATTTAGTATCGGGGAAGGCAGCCTGCATGATGCAGGGAAAATCTGAGACAGAGAGGACATAAAAGAAATGGGAAAATATTTTGGAACAGATGGCTTTCGAGGCGAAGCCAATGTGGATCTTACAGTAGAGCACGCATATAAGGTGGGCCGCTTTTTAGGCTGGTACTACGGACAGAAAAATCCGGGAGAGCGCTGCCGGGTTGTGATCGGAAAAGATACCCGCAGAAGCAGTTATATGTTTGAATACTCTCTGGTATCCGGTCTTACAGCTTCCGGAGCAGACGTATTTCTCCTTCATGTAACAACGACTCCAAGCGTTTCCTATGTGGTGCGCACAGAGGGCTTTCACTGCGGCATCATGATTTCTGCCAGTCACAATCCTTATTATGACAATGGTATTAAGGTCATCAATGAAAAGGGAGAGAAGCTGGAAGAAGCAGTGATTACGGAGATTGAGCGCTATCTGGACGGGAAGATGGAGGAGCTTCCTCTTGCAAAGCGGGATATGATTGGACGTACTGTGGATTTTGCAGCCGGAAGAAACCGCTATATCGGATATCTGATCTCGATTGCAACACGTTCCTTTAAAAACAGGAAGGTGGCATTGGACTGTGCCAACGGAAGCGCTTCTGCCATTGCAAAGAATGTATTTGACGCTCTGGGCGCTCAGACCTTTGTGATAAACAATGAGCCCAATGGCCTGAACATCAACACAGACTGCGGCTCTACCCATATTGAACACCTTCAAAAATTTGTAGCAGAGCAGGGCTGCGATGCCGGTTTTGCCTATGACGGTGATGCGGACCGCTGTATTGCTGTGGACAATGAGGGAAATGTAGTAGACGGCGACCGCATTATGTATATTTGCGGAAAATACATGAAAGAGCAGGGAAGCCTGTTTAACAATACGGTTGTTACGACCGTTATGTCTAATTTCGGACTGTACAAAGCCTTTGACAGAGAAGGGATTTCCTATGAAAAGACAGCAGTAGGCGATAAGTATGTGTATGAAAACATGGCGGCTACGGGAAACTGCCTGGGAGGCGAACAGTCCGGCCATATTATTTTCAGCAAGCATGCGACCACAGGAGACGGTATCCTGACATCCTTAAAGGTAATGGAAGTCATGCTGGAAAAGAAGCAGTCTCTGGCAAAGCTGGCTTCTGAGGTGGAAATCTATCCTCAGGTTCTTAAAAATGTAAGAGTAAAGGACAAAATTGCGGCTCAGGAGGATGAGGCAGTTCAGGCAGAGGTGAAGAAGGTAACAGAAGCTCTGGGAAGCGACGGACGGATCCTCCTGCGTTCCTCCGGCACAGAACCCCTGGTTCGCGTCATGGTGGAGGCGGCTGATATGGAAACCTGTGAGAAATATGTAGATCAGGTGATTTCGGTCATGAAGGCTCAGGGGCACTGCATCTGAGACGGAAATCAGCATCGCTGCAATAAAAAACAGGAATATCAACCATAACTATTATGAATAGTAAAAAGCCTTCCCTTGCTTGTAAGTTATAGCTCACTATGCTATAATAAAGTAACATTCAAAAGCCTTGAGGAAAATGCTGGAAGGGAGGACATGGGAGATGTTAAATTATAAGAGATATAAGAGAGTGCCGGTGGTAGATTTTCCGGAGCGCACCTGGCCCAATAAAGAAATCATGAAAGCGCCGGTATGGTGCAGCGTAGACCTGCGGGACGGGAACCAGGCTCTGGTGGAGCCCATGGTAGTAGAAGAAAAGGTGGAGATGTTCAACCTTCTGGTGAAGCTGGGCTTTAAGGAGATTGAGGTGGGGTTTCCTGCGGCGTCTCAGATCGAATACGATTTTCTGCGTACTCTGGTAGAGCGCAGGCTGATTCCCGATGATGTGGAAGTTCAGGTTCTGGTACAGTGCAGAGAGCACCTGATCCGCCGGACCTTTGAGGCATTGGATGGCGTTAAAAAGGCCATTGTGCACATTTATAATTCCACCTCCACTCTGCAGAGGGATGTGGTGTTCCACAAGGATATGGAGGAGATCAAGGATATTGCCATTGTAGGCACTAAACTGGTACAGCGCTATGCGGCAGACTGTGATACGAAAATCCGTCTGGAGTATTCGCCGGAGAGCTTTACGGGCACGGAACTGGAGTTTGCCCTTGATATCTGTACTGCCGTTCAGGAAACCTGGGGCGCTACAAAGGAAAATCCCATTATCATTAATCTGCCTTCTACGGTGGAGATGACAACTCCCAATGTATATGCGGATCAGATTGAATGGATGAATACTCATTTCAAAAACAGAGAAAGCATTATCTTAAGCGTACATCCTCACAATGACCGAGGCGAAGGCGTGGCTTCTACAGAGCTTGCCATGCTGGCGGGGGCAGACCGTGTAGAGGGAACTCTGTTTGGAAACGGCGAGCGTACCGGAAATGTGGATATTCTGACCGTTGCTTACAATATGTTCTCTCAGGGTATTAACCCGGAGTTAAACATTGAAAATATCCGTGAGATTGCCGAGATCTGTGAGCGGTGCACCAAGATGGACATTCCTCCCAGACATCCTTATGCAGGAAAGCTGGTATTTACCGCTTTTTCAGGCTCCCATCAGGATGCCATCAACAAGGGAATGCAGGCTCTCAGAGAGAGAAACAGCAAGTATTGGGAGGTTCCCTACCTTCCCATTGATCCTTCCGATATCGGGCGGGAATACGAGCCGATCGTCCGCATCAACAGCCAGTCCGGAAAGGGCGGCGTAGCCTTTGTAATGGATACCTTCTATGGCTTCAAGCTGCCAAAGGGCATGCATAAGGAGTTTGCGGATGTGATCCAGAAGATTTCAGAGAAGCAAGGTGAGGTAGCTCCCGAGCAGATCATGGATGAATTTAAGAAGGAATACTTAGAGCGCAAGGAGCCGATCCATTTCCGCAAGTGCCGGATCACGGATACGGAGACGGCAGACGGCGAGTTTGCTACTCTTGCAAAGGTCGTTTATACGGATCATGGCATGGAAAAGCATTTCGACGGCATTGGAAACGGCCCCATCGATGCGGTTCAGCGGGGGCTGGAGGATGCTCTCGGTATCCATATCAAGGTTCTGGATTATACCGAGCATGCCATGGCCTCCGGTTCCGGAGCGCAGGCAGCCTCCTATATCCATCTGGTAGACCAGACCACAGGAAAGGCAACCTACGGCGTAGGAATCAGCTCCAATATTACCCGGGCGTCGATCCGCGGTATTTTCAGTGCGGTGAACCGGCTGTTTTATTAATAACCGGCAATATTCAGGATTGCAGCAGCGGCGGCTTCCACTCAAAGGAAGCCAGCCGCTGTTTTCTATGGAAAAAAATCCTCTTTCCACAGGAGCTGATTCCTGATAGAATAGGAGGGTGACTGAAAATCAGACTTAATAAAAGGGGCTTTTCCGGCCCGGACTTGGAGGAAATATAATGCAGGAAATACATTTAGAGGGACGCCAGAGGATAAAAAGCCAGGAAATGGCATTTACCGGCCTGTTTGCGGCTTTGATCGCAGCAGGAGCCTATATGAGGATCGATATTCCGGTTCAGCCATTTCCCATGCATTTTACGCTGCAGTTCTTTTTTGTGCTTCTGGCAGGCTATGTGCTGGGGGCCAGACGGGGAGCTGCCTGTGTGTGCGTTTACCTGGCAGTGGGATTGGCGGGGATTCCCGTATTTGCAGCAGGCGGAGGGCCGGCGTATCTGATCCGTCCTACCTTTGGTTTTTTGATCGGCTTTGTGGCTGCGGCCTGGATTACAGGAAAGCTGTGCTGGAAGCGTCCGGGGGGAGGGGTGGCCTGGCGGCTTTTTTCTGCCTTTTGGGGCATGATGGCGTACTATCTGTGCGGAATGGTATATTTTTATGTGATCAGTAATTATGTGATCCATATGCCGGTAAGCTGGAAACTGGTGGTAATTAACTGTTTTCTGATTACGGCGGCAGAGGACTTTATCCTGTGTGTGATGGCGGCTGTGGTTGCCAGACGGCTGATGCCTTTTGCACTAGGGCAGTATCGATAGAAAATGGATATTTATGAAAAATAAAATCACGCATGTTACCTGGACGGAACGAGTATGGCCGGAGAGAGGGCTTAACGGAGCGGCCCTTAAATGGATTGCCATGTGCTCCATGTTCATTGACCATATAGGGGCTGTGGTCCTGGAGTATGGACTGTATTATCAGGGCGGAGCAGAACGGATGGATTTCCTTCTGGAACAGTCATGGGGAGTATTTTTATATCCGCTGTCGCTGCTTCTGAGGATTCTCGGCCGCCCGGCCTTTTTGATTTACTGTTTTCTTCTTGTGGAAGGCTTTGTACATACAAGGGACAGGAAGAAATACGGCAGAAACCTTCTTCTGTTTGGTCTGATATCGGAGATCCCGTTTAATCTGGCAGTGGCAAACAGGGTGTTCGATCCCATGTATCAAAATGTGTTTTTTGAGCTTTTTATCGGCTTTTTAATCCTTTGCTGGATAGAACGGGCGGAGAAGAGGACATATGGACCAAAGGAAATGGATCTGGTCTGTCTGTACACCTTTATCGGCTGCGGAGCTGCGGTTCTTGCAGGAGCGGATTATAATGCCGTCGGCATACTGATTATTGTATTTTTATACCGTTTCAGGAACAGCCGGAGGAAGCAGACTGTGGCAGCAGGAGTGCTGGGTTTTATAGAGACGCTGTTCCCTACTCTGGGAGCAGGGGCGCTGGCAGCGGTGCCCATATGGTTTTATAACGGAAAACGGGGAAAGCAGCAGGCAAAGTTTTTGTTTTACTGGTTTTATCCCCTTCACCTTTTTGTACTTTTTTTGATCAGATGGTATTTTCTGGGGATTCCTCTGGCGTAGGAGCGTGACAGCCAGGAAGATAACTGATATAATGCGGGTATAGGATCAATGGTTCGATCACGGATGGGAAAAGGAGCGGCAATCATATGAAAAAATACGATTATATTCTGGTAGGAAGCGGTCTTTATGCAGGCGTATTTGCCTGGTATGCAAAAAAACAGGGGAAAACCTGTCTGGTTCTGGAAAAACGGGATCACATAGGGGGAAATATTTACTGCGAGGATGTGGAGGATATCCATGTACATAAGTATGGAGCCCACATTTTCCATACAAGCAATAAAAAGGTGTGGGAGTTTGTCAATTCCCTGGCAGAGTTTAACCGGTATACCAACAGTCCGGTGGCAAATTATAAGGGCGAGATGTATAATATGCCCTTTAATATGAACACCTTCAGCAAGATGTGGAACATTTCCACTCCTGCCCAGGCGAAGGCGATCATTGAGGAACAGAAAAAAGAAATCCAGGGAGAGCCGAAGAACCTGGAGGAGCAGGCTATCAGTCTGGTAGGCCGGGAAATTTATGAAAAACTGGTAAAGGGCTATACGGAGAAGCAGTGGGGCAGAGACTGCAAGGAGCTTCCTTCCTTTATCATCCGCCGTCTGCCGGTGCGTTATACTTATGACAATAATTATTTCAACGATCTCTATCAGGGAATCCCCATCGGCGGATACAATGTGATGATCCATAAGCTGTTCGAGGGATGCGAGATTGAAACCGGAGTGGACTATCTGGAAAACAGGGAGTATTACAACAGCCTGGGCGGCACGGTGGTCTATACGGGAACCATTGACGGCTTTTATGATTACTGCTTCGGACGGCTGGAATACAGGAGCCTGCGGTTTGAAACAGAGGTGCTGGAGGAAGAAAATCATCAGGGAGTGGCTGTGGTAAATTACACAGACAGGGAAACTCCTTATACCAGGATCATTGAGCACAAGCACTTTGAGTTCGGCACTCAGCCAAAGACTGTGATTACCAGAGAGTACCCCGTATCCTGGCAGGAGGGAATGGAACCCTACTATCCGGTGAATGATGAGAAAAACCAGGCATTATACCAGAAGTATGCAAAGCTGGCAGAGAAAGAGGAGAATGTAATCTTTGGAGGCCGTCTGGGCGAGTATAAGTATTACGATATGGATAAGGTGATCGAATCTGCCATGAAGAAGGCGGAAGAGATATTTTAAAAGAGGGGGCAGACAGGATGGATGAGTTAAGGCAGCTGGTAGAAGCGTATGTTCCGTATAATGAGCAGGAAGAAAGAGATCGGGAGCTGATATTAGAGCAGATTGATTCCGGACGGGATATATTGACGAGAAATAATAAAAATGCCCACATAACCGTTTCCGGCTGGGTGGTAAGCCCGGATCGTAAAAAGGTCCTGATGGCCTACCACAATATTTACCGCTCATGGGCCTGGCTGGGAGGCCATGCGGACGGAGATGAGGATGTAAGACGGGTTATCAAAAAGGAAATACAGGAGGAAAGTGGGCTTACAGAGGTGAAATTCCTTTCGGATGAGCTGTTTTCGCTGGAAATCCTCACCGTGGATGGCCACGAAAAAAGAGGTGAGTATGTATCCTCTCATCTGCATCTGAATGTGACCTTCCTCCTGGAGGGGGATACAGAGGCGCCTCTGGCTGTAAAACCTGATGAAAACAGCCGTGTGGGCTGGATTCCGGCAGATGAGATAGAAAGCCGGTGCAGCGAACCGTGGTTTGCGGAGCGGATTTATTCTAAGTTGGGTGAGAAGGTGAAGAGGATTTGAATGAGCGAACAGAAGGAGAAGATAGGTTTTACCGTTGCCTGTGTAAGTGAATTTGCCCAGCAGCATAATATCAGTTTACAAGAATCATTTCGCTATCTTTTTCAATTTAAGGGCATTGCTTTTATAAAAGAAAATTATGAAGTGGAGCATACGTTAGATTTTGGAACAATCGTGGAAGATCTGGAAATACTGTGCCGTAAAAACGGAGGTATGCTGTGAAAGTGAATCGAAAAACAGGCAGACCATTTTTCGGGCGGATTTTCTATGTATAGAATGGGGGTCGGGAAATAGATAGCCTAAAACAGGGGGGCATTGTGACTGGACAAGTCACAATGCCCCCCTGAAACTTTTCTCTTAAAAAGAGAAAAAGATGGCTAACGATAACTACCTTTCTCTCCGTTCCGTGTTATAATGGAACTATGCTAAAGCAAAATTATTATAACGATTTTTGAAATTGGGAAACAAAAAATTAACTTCTGTTTCTTCAAATTGCATTTACCTGATGACGATTCTGTAAAGAGTTCTTTTTTACACCAAAACCGCTCTCAACGCATCCACCAGAACATCATCCTCTTCCTGGTTTCTCACTGCCAGCCGCAGGAACTGGCGGTTATCAGCAGAGAGTTTGGAGGACAGATCCTTTACCAGACAATGGTACTGATTTAACAGCCGTTCTGTGACCTGGCCGGCGCTGTGGCCGCCTGTAAGCTCGATCATCAGATAATCTGCCTGGGAGGGGATTACACGGATTCCGGGGATTTCGCCCAGGGCTTTCGCGAAGCGTTCCCGTTCTGCCTTTACCTTTACCAGAGCCGCGGCATAATCGTTTCTGTACTTTTCTTCAATCTGCATATAGAACTCCCCTAAGGAGTTGATATTCCAGATCGCTACCTCTTTTTTCAGCAGGCAGATGCGGTCTTTATTGCCGCTGGCAGCAATCCCTAAGCGCAGTCCGGGGATACCGTAGGATTTGGAAATGCTCTTTATAACCGTAAGATGGGGATACTCATCTAAAAGCTCTTCCTGTAAAAGGGTGGCATTTTCCTCATCTGCAAAGTCAACAAAAGACTCATCTGCAATCATATGAATGTTTCGCTCGCCCGTCCATCGGATCAGCCGCAGCATATCCTCTCTGGGAATGTAGTTTCCGGAGGGATTGTCAGGATTGACCACGGTCAGACAGCTGATATCCTTATCCTCAAAAAAGTTTATCAGATCGTCAGCCGTATAGGAAAAGTTATCGTTATCCGGATAATATGGAACAACTTTGTCTGACTCATACCGGTTGGCATATTCTTCAAAGGTCGGACGGATCACGCCAAGTTTTCCAGTTGTATGACCGATGAGAGCCTTGATCAGCTCGGCGGCTCCATTTCCCACCAGAATCTGATCCTGGCGGAGAGAGAAGTTTCTGGCAGCCAGAAGGGAATTTACATACATTCCGGAAGGATACTGGCGGATCAGTACATCAAAATTGGATCGGATTTCATCCAGCATCTTTTTGGGCGGATAGTAGCTGTTTACCAGATAACAGAAATCCAGCATGCCGGGATAGCGCCAGTAGCCTCCGAACCGGCGGCTGATTAAGGCGGTGCGCTCTTTTTCAGGGGCAAACATGGATTCTGCAATATCCAGATCCTGAATATCGTCAATTTCGTACCATTTCTGGTCAGGGCTCAGACGTTTGGCCTTGATGCCGGGATCATCCAGAGCCACCAGCACCTTTAGTACCTGCTCATAGTATTCGTTGTTTCCCAGAGCCTTTGTGTATGCTTCCAGGAAAGGAACGTAGTGGGTACGGGAAAATTCACGGCTGAATTTATAAAGATTTACCGTTTTATAATAATCCTCGATCTCTGAGAAACGGAACTGCTTTTTGGAGATCATATCTACGATGTCATCCTGCTCAGACAGGCGCACGCAGGTTCCGTCCATCCAGGATTCGTATTTTGCCACCAGAGCCAGACTGTCTCTGGAATCATTTACAAGACAGTCCAGGACAGAATCCTCAAAGATCACATCCGATTCCAGAAGAAGGGTATCCTCCTCCAGAAGATAGTCCTTTGCCAGAAACAGGGAATAGATATTGTTGGTCTTATTATAAATGGGGTTGTCTACAAAGACCACAGGAGTTTTGATATCAAGAGTGCGGATATGCTCTATGAGTTTCTGGCCTTCATATCCCACCACGATCACGATCCGGGAAAGGGAGCAGCGCTCCAGCTGGCTTAAGGTGCGGTTGATCATGGGAACCCCGTTTACCTTTACCATGCATTTTGTGTTATTTTGTGTCAGCTGCTTCAGGCGTTTTCCCATACCTGCAGCAAGAATTATTGCCTGCATAGTGTTTGTTCTCCTTCGTTATATTCGTTTGCCGCTTCCGGGCAGATAGTCTTTACAGATCCCATTGGGCGTTTGGCGCAGGCCCTTTAATACCGCTTTATAGATTCCGGCCCGGTACCGCCGCATGGCAGGCTGATTTCCCAGAAGGGCCAAAAGGGAGTCCAGCACAATATGAGCCAGATGATTTAAAATAATATAGGCCATATAGAGGAAGGGATGCCGGGAATAGGTTTTCCCGATGTCAATGGCGTTGCGGAAGCCGTAGTAATTTTTCCAGCTGACCGTGGGAGCATCCCCAGGTGGAGCGGTACGGTGGTTTAAAACCGCGGTATTTACATTCAGGATCCGGGATCGGCTGTGAAAGCGCATGCAGTACTCCGTATCGTCAAACCAGATAAAATATTCCGTTTTTGGAAGGCCGATTTCCCGAACCAGAGAAGCCTTTACAAGGAGGCCGCAGAAGGTACTGATATCGTATTCAAAGGAAGGTGTTCCATAGGATGCTTCAGGAACCGGTTTATAGAACATAAACGTGGGGCATTTTAAAAAGCGCCGGTGGCTGGTATCAATGGCTCCCTTTGTGGTGACGGTGCCGGAGTAGGCCAAGTATTCGTGACTCAGGATGGCCTTTTTAAGCTCGGCTATATAGTCAGGTGCGATCATGGCGTCATCGTCAATAATTAAAATCCAGTCGCAGTCCGTGGCAGACAGACGTTTCATTCCATAAGCAAAGCCTCCTGCGCCTCCCAGATTTTCCTTAAGACGGCAGATATCAAAAAAAGGCCCGGTACAGGAGTCGGTTTCAGCCTGAAATGAGGCCGGCAGGTTTTTCAGCCAGTCTGCTGTCCCGTCACTGCTGTGGTTGTCTACAATACATATATTGGAAAATGGTTCGGTCTGGGACAGAACGCAGCTTACGCATTCCTTTAAGAGTGCAAGGCGGTTATAGGTTACAATGATAACTCCGAATTTCAAGGGCTCCTCCTTCCATGATCTGCCGATCCGATTATGGTTCTGATTATAAGTCATTTAAGGGGGTATGTCAAACGGGATTGCAGGCGGCAGCTTCCGCAAGGGGTACAGCACATTGCAAAAGCGGATGAGCTCCAAATCGGATTGCACCCTGCCTGCGAATATGCTACAATTTCAGAAGGCAAATAAATGGAGAGATTGGAGCAGGATCCATATGAATAAAAACAAGTCCGGCAGGACACACAGGATGCCCAGTATCCGTAAAAATTATACCTATAATCTGATTTATCAGGTTATGACGCTTTTGACCCCCTTTATTACCACTCCATACCTTTCAAGGGTTTTAGGGCCGGACGGAACGGGGATCCAGAGCTATACCAATTCCGTGGTTCAGTATTTTGCCATTGCGGCGGCTCTTGGAACAGCCTCCTACGGGCAGAGGGAGATTGCCATGCACCGGGATGATAGGGAAGCGCTGAACCATCTGTTCTGGGAGATTGAGCTTCTCTGCGCAGGGACGACGGCAGTCTGTCTGGTGTTCTGGCTGGGCGTGATCGGATGTTCAAAAGAGTATGCTCCCTATTACGCTGCATTGTCCATGACGCTGATTGCAGTGGCCTTTGATATTTCATGGTTTTTCGGAGGTCTGGAGGAATACGGGCTGATCGTTCTTCGGAATATGGCTGTAAAATGTGTGGGCATTGTCCTTCTGTTCCTTTTTATCCGCACTAAAAATGATCTTCTCTTATATGTGGCTTTAACGGCAGCAACCGGACTTTTGGGAAATATTTCCATGTGGGGCTATTTAAAACCCTTTGTGGGAAAACCGGATATCCGCCAGCTTAAGCCTCTGAGCCATCTAAAGGAAACGCTGGTGTATTTTATCCCCACCATAGCCACCTCTGTCTATACGATCCTGGATAAAACCATGCTGGGATGGTTCACAGATGGGGACAAGTCCCAGAATGGCTACTACGAATACGCCACAGGGTTTGTGAATATGTCAAAGATTTTGATCATGTCCTTTAATGCGGTTATGTCTGCACGGATGTCCTATCTGTTTGGCGCAGGGAAACTGGATGAGGTGAGAGAGCGTCTTCGCGGTTCTCTGGATTTTGTGCTTCTTTTAGCCATTCCGATCACACTGGGACTTTCAGGGATTGCCGCAGGCTTTGTACCCTGGTTTTTAGGTGATGCTTACCTTCCGGTGATCCCTCTGATGTATGTCTGTGCGCCTCTGGTTTTAGTGGTGGGTCTAAGCGACTGTCTGGGAAGCCAGATTTTGACACCGGCAGGGTTAAGGGCTCAGAGCGGCCGTGCGATCGTAGGAGGGGCTGTGGTGAATTTTATCCTGAATTTGATCCTTATTCCTAAATTTCAGTCCTATGGAGCCGCTGCGGCTTCAGTGGCAGCGGAGTGCTTTATCACGCTTTTATATCTCCGGCTTGGCAAAGGCTTTGTAACACTGCCGCTCTTATGGAAATACAGCTGGAGACGCCTGATTGCGGGCGTTTGCATGTTTATAAGCGTAGCTGTGCTGGGCCGTACACTTGTAAAGCTTTGGGGCTATAGTCCGGCAGTGACCTTCTTGCAGATTGGAGTCGGCGCCGTGGTGTATGGCATGATTCTCCTGGTGCTTAGAGATCCCTTTATATGGAAGCAGGTGGAGCGCATTATAAAAAAACAGGAGCATGTTTAAAATGGAAACAGCAGAATTTTATAAAGAAGAAATCCGCTGCGGCTGGAGAGTGGATGAAAAGACAAAGAGGATCTGGGCTGTCCAGCTGGAAATGCTGGACGAGGTGGAGCGGATCTGCAAAAAATACGGTTTGAAATATTTTGCAGACAGCGGTACGCTTATCGGCGCGGTGCGCCATCAGGGATATATTCCCTGGGATGATGATATTGATCTGGCAATGCTCCGGGAGGACTATGAAACATTTCTTAAGGTGGCTCCGGGAGAATTAAAGGAGCATCTGGTGCTACAGACGCCTTACAGGGAGAAAAATTATCTGCGGGCCCATGCCCAGCTGCGAAACAGCCGTACCACAGGCTGCAGCAGGGAGGACAGGAAAGCAGGATATAACTGTGGGATTTTCATTGATATTTTCCCCCTGGACGCCATGCCTGAAGGCCGTGTTCTCTCCAGGATCTGGGCTTTTTCCATCCAGACATTGTGGACGATGCTTTACACCTGGTATCGGTTTGACTATTATGAAAATGCCACGGTATTTGGGAGGATTTTAAACAGGCTTGGAGCCTTCCTTTCGATTCCTATGGAACGGGCTGTTTCCTTTTATGAAGCAGTCTGCAGGAGGTTTAATGGTACGAATGCCACAAGGGTCTGCGATACGGTATTTATCCGCCATCTGGAAAAAAATACCTGGAAGCGCCAGTGGTTTGATGAAATGGTGTATCTTCCCTTTGAAAACCGCCGGATTCCTGCCCCGGCAGGCTATGATGGACGGCTGAAACAGGAATATGGGGATTATATGAAGCCTGCGAAAGCCCCAACCATGCATGGAAGCCTGTTTCTGGATCCGGATGTTTCCTATGAGGAGTATCAAAAAAACAACTGGAGAGGTGCAGAAGAGTGAAGCTGTCGTCTCATTGAAAATGGGCATAAAAATACCGGAGATCTGTCCTGCATCGGCGCGGACAGCCTCCGGTATTTTGTGTTATCTCAGCCCATTTTCCGGAACATTTACATCGGTAGGATCATAGGTCTGTGTTTCAGGGATCATCTTCTGGATGGCCGGACGGTCAAAGGGCCCCGGTACATCTGAATTGTATACATTTACAGTTGTCCCCAGAGCGCAGTGGTCATAAATCCACTTGGCATCCTCTGTGGTATAGCGGATACAGCCATGAGAGGGAGTCGCGCCCAGGTAGTTGTAGGTTACAGGCTTTAAGGTATAGGGATCCGGTCTCTCATAGATAACAGAGTGGAGCAGGATCGGAATTCCCTGATCCAGACGGGTGCAGTACTGGCAGTATTCATCCGTGTTCATCAGTCTCCAGCGGTATTTCTCAGGCGTCTTGTGATCGCCCAGAGGCGTGTCGTCGCCGGTTGAACAAAGGAATGTCTTGTAGGGGATGATAAAGCCGTTTGTACCGTCCTGTATGTAAACCGTGGTACAGTTCATCTGCTTGTTGATCTTAAGCATAAAAGGCCCCTGAGCGTTCAGATAAGGCTCCAGATCCTGTACCAGCTTTCCGTCTGCTTCAAAATAATACTTGTATCCGTCAATGTACTGCCAGCCGGTAACGATCGCGTTGTCTACCACATAGTAGCGGTCTCTGTCATTCCATACCCAGCCGGTGAACAGATCTCCGGTACCGTTGCTGAATACGGGGGTGCCGTTTACAAACTGGATGCCGTCCGGTGCGGCAGATACAAGGGGAGCGTCCATTTTATAGACAGCGCCTTCCGTGCCTTTGCCCCAGAGGGAAAAACGCAGGCCGGTAATGTAGCGTCCGCAGGCCATGGCTCCGTTCGTTCCGCCGTTTTTTGACCAGTCGCAGACCGTTCCATCCGACAGGGTTGCGCAGTAGTATACGTCAAAGCTGTTTCCGAATACGCCGTTTAAACGGATCTGGATCGCTTCAATGGGGCAGTCTGCAGCCCAGGATGTGTGGCCGCCGTTCATGGCCCAGTTACTCCAGCCGCGGGGAGCGCTGTAGGTGCGGTAAAGTACGTCGCCGGGAAGATTATTGGCGTAAATGGACATACTAATAAAGCCGCCTTCACCGGGATAAATGGTGGTATCGTCACGGATGGGATCGGTCCAGGTCATATCCGGACGGAGAAGCTGCACCTGTAAAAAGGCCTGATTGGAAGGAACCTGGGTGCTTTCCTCCGGGGGGACTTCCTGAGCCTGTCCGGCTGTTTCGCCTGAGGCCTGTCCCTCTGTTCCTGCTTCTGGAGCTGGGGTTTCCGTTTCCGGAGAGGCAGTTTCAGACTGGGATGATTCCTGCCCGCCGGTTCCGCTTCCCGGCTCTACGATGATGCCGGGGCCGTTCTGGGTGGTGTCGCCGGAAACGCCGGGAGCCTCCTGCGAAACCTCGGGAGCCTGTGAAACGCCGGGGCCATGGTTGACGTCCTGATCCGCCAGAGCTGTAAGGGCATTTCCTGACAGCAGGGAAGCGGTAAGAACTCCCAAAGCCATATATCGAAGGGATCTTCGCATGATAAAAAACCTCCTGAATGGATGATGTACTGTAACCTAATTTAACATATTTAAAGGAAAAATGCCATAGATGATTTACTTTTTTAAGCTCTTATTGTAAAATCGTAAATAAAATGACCGGAGAATGTAAGAAACAGGTGATCGTATGGCAGAAACAGACTCACGCATCAATATCATATATGCTTCCAATGACGGATACGCAGGCCATCTGGCGGCTTCTCTCTGCTCTCTGTTAGACCATAACCGCAGGGCAGAGCACATCGACATTTATGTTTTGTCTGTAGGGATGTGCACAGAGTATCAGAACCGCCTTAAAAGCCTGGCAGCTTCCTTTGGGCGGAGCCTGAGCGTAGTGGAGCTGGGAAATTTAAAGGAGCGTTTTCCTTATAAAATAGATACAAGAGGCTTTGATATCAGCGCCATGGGCCGTCTGTTTGCACCCAAGGTTCTGCCTGAAAGCGTTGAGCGGGCGTTGTATCTGGACTGTGATACCATTGTGTGCGGTTCGATTGAGCCTCTTTATGAGACAGAGCTGGGGGAATGCCTGGCAGGAATGGTGATGGAGCCGACGGTATATCAGGAAATGAAAGAGACCATAGGGATGAAGCCGGAGGATGCATACTTTAATTCCGGGGTGATCCTGATGGATCTGGCCAGATGGAGAGCTGAGGATGTTTTAAAAAAGCTCCTTGATTTTTACGGCGCCCATGCAGGGAGCCTCTTTGCCTGCGATCAGGATACCATAAACGGCGCGTTAAGGGGGAGAATCTGTTCCCTGCCGCCCAAATACAATTTTTTCACCAATTACCGCTATTTTCGCTATCAGACTCTTAAAAAGCTCTGCGCCGCTTATGAAGAGGTGGGAGAGCAGGCGTTTTATGAGGCGAAGCGTGCTCCGGTGGTGATCCATTATCTGGGGGATGAGAGGCCCTGGATCAGGGGAAACCATAATCATTATAAAAAATATTATAAAAAGTATCTTACCAGGACGCCCTGGAAGGATATGCCTCTCACAGAGGGAAAATTCCTCTATATGCAGCTGTGGTGGTGCTTTAACCAGATGACGCGGCTGTGCCCCGCCCTTCGTCTTGCCATAAGCAGACGGCTTGGAATGCGGGTGATCGATGCAAGAAAGACAGGAAAGGAAAGAAAGTAAGTTTACAATGGATAGTGACACGGACAGGGATAAGATCTGCTGTATTATTTTAAACTATAATGATGCAGAAACTGCAGCAGGACTGGCAGAGGAGTTAAAGGAGAGCCGTCTGATTGACGATATCCTTCTGGTGGATAACTGCTCCACCGATGATTCATGGGAGAAGTTTAAGAAGCTGGAGCTTGGATGGAAAAAAGAGGAAAAGGAAGATAAAGAGGATATTCTTCCCAGCCTGTGGTTGATACGGACGGATGAAAACGGCGGCTATGGCAGCGGAAACCAGGCAGGAATTGATTATGCCATGGAGTATCTGGAACCGGATTATATTATAATTGCCAATCCGGACGTTCATTTTTTCGATGACTGTGTAAAACGGCTGAAAGAGGTTCTTGAGGCCAGAGAGGATGGAGCCATAGCATCAGCCATGGTGACAGATCCTGAGGGCCGGGAATTGTTTTCCTACTGGGACCTGCAGCCTATGTGGAAGGATCTTCTGGATACGGCTCCGTTAGCCAGACGGATGTTTGCGCCTGTATTAAAAACGCCTCTTTTGGAACTGCCTGAAGGCGGGGACGGCAATACGCGGATCGTGGGCGCACTGCCCGGGTCTTTTTTTATGATAAAGACAGGCTGCTTTACACCGGGTGATTTAGAGGAGCTGTTTGACAGAAATGTGTTCCTTTACTATGAGGAAAAGATTTTAGGGCAGAAGCTGAAAAACCTGGGTTTAAAGGCACTTCTGGCAGTGGATGCCAGATATGTCCATGCCCATTCAGTAACCATTGATAAATGCTATAAAAAGGCGGCTGACCGTCAAAGGCTGCTCCATGAGAGCAAGCTGTATTATTATAAACATTATCTTCATAAAGGCCCGACTTCCCTGACAGCCGCCGGGATGTTTCTGGGACTTGTACTGGCAGAGGTAAGTGTTTTGACCGGCCTTCTAAGGATTAAGGCCGGAAGATAGGGATTTGAGAAAAAGAGGATGACACAGATGGATAAGGTGCTGCTTGTAATACCGGCATATAATGAGGAAAAGAATATAGAGCGGGTGGTAGATCAGCTTACAGAAAGTTTTCCGGAGCTTGACTATATCGTAGTCAATGACGGCTCTAAGGACCGGACTGCAGAGATCTGCAGAAAACGGGGCTACCGTCTTTTGGATCTTCCGGTCAATCTGGGACTGGCCGGTTGTTTTCAGGCCGGGATGAAATACGCCTGGGAAAAGGGCTACCGCTATGCGATCCAGTTTGACGGAGACGGGCAGCACCGTCCGGAATTTATTAAAACCATGAGGGAGAAGATGGACGAGGGCTACGATATTGTGATCGGTTCCCGGTTTGTGACAGAGAAAAAAGACTGGTCTTTTCGCATGCTGGGCAGCCGTATCATCGGCGCGGCAATCCGGCTGACTACGGGGGCACACATAAAGGATCCGACCTCCGGCATGCGTTTGTTTAACCGGAAAATGATCGGGGAATTTGCCCTCAATCTGAACTACGGGCCTGAGCCGGATACCATCTCCTTCCTGATCCACCAGGGGGCCAGAGTGGCTGAGGTTCAGGTGACGATTGATGACCGGACTGCCGGGGAAAGCTATCTTAAGCCGGTTACGGCTGTAAAATATATGGTTCGTATGCTCTTATCCATTCTGGTGATCCAGAATTTCAGGAAACGGCAGCAGGATGCAAAAACGAAAGGATAAATGAGAATGAAACGGATGACGCAGGCTCTGTTATATAAGGGGGATCATATAAACCGGGCAAATGTGGTATGGAATATTGCAGGAAGCTTTGTCTATGCATTTGCAAGCATGGTTTTATCCTTTCTTGTAATCCGGCTGGCAGGAGAAGAACAGGGAGGAATTTTTTCCTTCGGCTTTTCGACTCTGGGCCAGCAGCTGTTTTTAGTAGCCTATTTTGGCATCCGCCCCTTCCACATTACAGACGGAGCCGGCGAATATACCTTTGGAGATTACAGGGAGCACAGAAATATAACCTGCCTGATCGCTCTGGCTGCCGGAGCTGTGTTTATGATGATCCGTCACGGGGCGTATCTTCGGGGAGTCGGTGATTATAATGGAGAAAAATGCACCATTCTGCTCCTTTTGGTGGTCTATAAGGTGATTGACGGATACGCGGACGTGTATGAATCGGAGTTTCAGCGCCAGGGAAGCCTGTATCTGACGGGAAAATCCAATTTTTTCCGAACCATTCTTTCCGTATCTGTCTTTACGGTCATACTGGATGCCTTTGAAAACCTGCTTTTGGCTTGTCTGGCAGCAGTAGCGGCCCAGATCGGAGGAGTCATCCTTTTTAATCTGGATGTGATCCATGCTCTTTCCGCTGTGAAATGGGAGGCAAAAAAGGGACAGTGCAGAAAACTGTTTTTAAGCACAGGCTTTCTCTTTGTGTCTGTATTTCTTGATTTTTATATCTTTTCCTCTGCCAAGTACGCCATTGACGCCAGGATGAACAATGCGGCTTCCGGGTATTTTAACTTGATTTTTATGCCTACCTCTGTTATCTATATGGTAGCGAATTTTGTGATCCGCCCCTATCTGACCGTCCTGACAGAATTTTGGGGGAAGGATGACAGGAGGGCTTTTTTTAATACCCTTAAAAGGATCAGTGCGGTGATTGCCGGTCTTACGGTGCTGGCAGTGGGAGGAACCTTATGTCTGGGAAAATGGGTTCTCTCCGTGATGGAGCAGATCATGGGAGGAGATCCGGGCGTGCTGACGGCACATTTCTGGGCATTTACAGGAATCGTGCTGGGAGGCGGTTTTTATGCCTTTGCCAATCTGATGTACTATGCTCTGGTGATTATGCGCAGGCAGAAAACCGTATTTTTCGTATACGGCGCAGGCGCTCTGGCAGCAGTGGTCTTATCAGGCGCTCTGGTAGGAGCCTTTGGGATCGGCGGAGGCGCACTGTGCTATCTGCTTCTTATGGCGGGCCTTTGCGCAGGCTTTGGCATCTGTACGGCAATCGGGCTGAAAAAGTGAGTGTTTAATAAGGAGGGCCTATGGAAGATAGAAAAAAGGTGGATGTGGTGATCCCCACTTATAAACCGGGAAAGAAATTTTCAAGACTTTTGAAAATGCTGCAGCGCCAGACCTGGCCTGTGGGGAAGATCATCGTGATGAATACGGAGAAATCATTTTGGAATGAACACGGGTTTGAGGGAATTAAAAACCTGGAGGTTCACCATCTGACAAAAGAGGAATTTGACCACGGAGAGACCAGAAACAGAGGAATGCGCTTCAGCCGGGCAGACATTGTGGTATTTATGACAGATGATGCGGTCCCTGCAGATGAACACCTGATCGAGGCGCTGGTGAAGGCCTTTGAACAGAGAGGACCTGAGGGAGAGGCTGTGATCATGGCTTATGCGAGACAGCTCCCGGATAAGGACTGCCCTTTGGCAGAGCGGTATACAAGGAGCTTTAATTACCCGGAGGAAAGCTGTGTAAAGACAAGGGCAGATCTGGAGCAAATGGGAATCAAGACCTTTTTTGCCTCTAATGTGTGCTGCGCTTATGACCGGGAGAAATTCTGGTTTCAGGGCGGCTTTATCCGCAGGACGATTTTTAATGAGGATATGATTTTTGCGGGAAAGGCCCTTTTGCAGGATGACTACGCAGTGGCTTATGCTGCCGGCGCCCGTGTGATCCATTCCCACAACTATAACTGCAGGCAGCAGTTTAAACGCAATTTCGATCTGGCGGTGTCTCAGGCAGACCATCCGGAGCTCTTTGGCTGCGTGCGGTCGGAAAGCGAGGGAATCCGTCTGGTGAAATCCACAGCCCATTTTCTGATCCGCCGGGGAAAGCCCTGGCTGGTGCCGGGACTGGTGGTAAAGAGTGGTTTTAAATTTCTGGGTTACCGGGCAGGAAAATGTTACCGGCTGCTGCCAAAGTGGCTGATCTTAAAGCTTACCATGAACCGGGAATACTGGAAAAAGGCCTGTGACAGAGCGTAAAAGGGCGTGAGGACAGGCCTGGAAAGCGGGGTTTTTGATGATGACAGTTATGCTTCGTGTTGCATTGATTTTTGTATCAGTATTTACCATGACATTTATGATGAGGAAGATACGGCAGGCAAAAATGGAGATTGAAGCTGCCCTTTTCTGGGTGATCATGGCTCTTATGCTGGTGGTTTTCGCCGTTTTTCCCTCTGTGGCAGATTTCTGCGCCAGACTTTTGGGAATCTATGCCACAACGAATTTTCTGTTTCTGTTTATGATCTTTCTGCTGATCGTAAAGCTTTTCAGTATGACGGTCCATATTTCCCAGCTGGAAAGCCGCCAGAGGGAGTTGATACAGAAGATGGCTCTTGAAAAGCGGTTCAAAGAGGAGGAAGAGGAAATGAAGGACGGAGATGAAAGGCGGACGGCCGGGACTGTTTCGGAGCAGGTGCAGTAATATGGAAAAAAAAGGGAATATTTTGGGGCATAAGTGGGCGGCCGGGCCTTTGGCGCTGCTGTTTTTCCTGCTGTGGCACAGCCTGGATCTGAAAGCCTCTGTGACAGAAACAGGAAATACCTGGCTGTTTGGCTGGTATGCAGGGCTTGGGGCTTTGGTGCTTGCAGCGGCGGTTTTTCTGGGGTATGAGCTGTTTATCCGCAGGAAAATGACGCTGGAAGCCCTGTTTGCGGTTTCGGTGCTGTGTCTGGGCGGGATTTATTCCCTAGTGCTCCCGCCTCTTTCTGCGCCCGATGAGGTAAGCCACTATATCAGCGCCTATGAGTGTTCCAATCGTCTGATGGGGCTTCCTTCGGTCAATGAAAAGGGGCTGATCCAGATCCGGCCGGAGGACGCCTGGCTTGAAGATGTGGCGGATGTGCTGGCAGATGACGGAAGTGCTGAGGGCGGGGATGAAAAGCCCGTGATTTTAGGACAGAGCTTGACAGAAGAAACCTACAGGCGGATCCATGAAGAACGTTCCGGTGAAAACGAAGCTGTTCATCGGGAGAACGTTCAAAGTTCTTCTTCTCAGGGCGCGGGTCAGATGGCAAGCTCCTATCAGTTTTCTGTGCGGACCACTCCGCTGGCCTATTGGCCTCAGGCTCTTGGTTTTGTCCTTGCAAGGCTTCTGGGACTTGGAAGCCTGGTCCTTTTGTATCTGGGACGTCTGTTTAATCTGCTCTTTTTTGCAGCCACAGGCTTTTTGACCTTAAGGCGGCTTCCCTTTGGAAAGACAGCCGTATTTGCCGTATATCTGCTGCCCATGAACCTCCATCTGGTGTCTTCTTTATCGTATGATGTGCTGATTACGGCCTTCTGCGGGTATTTTACGGCAGTCTGCATGGATTTAGCCTATAAGGCGGATAGGATAAAATGGAAAGATGTGGTTCTTCTGGCATTTTTACTGGCAGTCATGGGACCCTGCAAGATGGTATACGGAGTGATCGCGGGGCTGTGCCTTCTGATCCCGGTGAAAAAGTTTGGGGGCTGGGGCCGGTGGACGGCTTCTGCGGCAGGGGTGCTGGGAGCCTTTGCGGCAGCCATGGCTGCAGTTAATCTGGGAACCGTTTCCATGTATACTCAGGCAGAGGACAGCTATATTGCCTGGGCCGGAGAGACGGGATATACCTTTGCGGAGCTGCTCCACCGTCCTCTTCATGTGCTGAAAATGTGTTATGACACGCTGGCGTGGAAGGGAACGCAGCTGTTTGAAGGAATGATCGGCGGCTCTCTGGGAAATCAGGATCCTGTTTTAAATACACCGACCGTGATCATATTGGCTCTGTGTACCATTTTAGTGGTGCTGGCGTTAAAAAAGCCGGGAGAAGAAGTGATGTTTTCCACAGGAAACAGGCTGTGGATCTGGTTTCTGGCGCTGCTGCTTTTAGGGGCGCTGATGTTTTCCATGCTGTTAGCCTGGACTCCCAGAAGCGCGTCCATGATTGAAGGCGTTCAGGGAAGATATCTGCTGCCCTTCCTTCCGGCGGTTCTGCTTACATTCCGCAGCAGCCGGGTGGTACGGACGGGAAGCGACGACAGAGGGCTGCTTTATGCGGTGATGATGATGGATCTGTATGTGGCGGTGCGGATTTTTGCGGTGGTGTGCCTGCGGCTTTAGAGAGAAGCAGCATAAACAGTTGCACCCTTGTGGATAACGTGGTAAAATTTCCTGATAGATGTGGAAAAGCGGCTTTCGGGCTGCTGAATGACTCAGGATGGATGAAAGAAGGAGAAAGAATCATGGGAAAGATCAAAGTGACAACATGTGAAATTGAAGGACTTTATGTAATTGAGCCTACGGTTTTTAAGGATGAGAGAGGCTATTTTATGGAAACCTATAACCAGAATGACTTTAAGGAAGCAGGCCTTAATATGACCTTTGTACAGGACAATCAGTCCATGTCCGTAAAAGGCGTTTTAAGGGGCCTTCATTTCCAGAAGCAGTATCCTCAGGGCAAGCTGGTACGTGCGGTAAGGGGAACGGTCTTTGACGTTGCCGTAGACCTGCGTTCCGATTCCAAAACCTATGGAAAGTGGTTCGGCGTGACCTTATCTGCTGAAAACAAGAAGCAGTTTTACATTCCGGAGGGCTTTGCACACGGTTTTCTGGTTCTCTCCGATGAGGCGGAGTTTGCCTACAAGTGCACAGACTTTTATCATCCGGGCGATGAGGGCGGCCTTCTCTGGAGCGACCCTGAGATCGGCGTAGAGTGGCCTATCGAGCCGGGAATGGAGCTGATCATTTCCGAGAAGGATAAGAAATGGAGCGGTCTTAAGGATACCTTTAAATTCTGACAGTGAAGGATACGGATTATGAATTATGCAGTTTCTCTGTTAAAGGAGATTATTACAAAGCGAAAGCTCATATGGGATCTTGGAAAGGCTGATTTCAGAAAACGGTTCGTGGGTTCTTACTTCGGTATTGTATGGATGTTTATTCAGCCCATTGTGACCGTAGTCATTTATGCGGTGATTTTCGGAATCGGTTTTAAGTCTCCGCCGCCTGTTCCTGGAGTCAGCTATGTGGCATGGCTGGTTCCGGGCATTGTACCTTGGTTCTTTTTCAGCGAGGCGTTAAACACAGGAACGGGCTGTCTTCAGGAATACAGCTATCTGGTCAAAAAGGTGGTTTTCAAAGTAGAGATCCTGCCGATCATCAAGCTGATTTCCTGTCTGCTGGTCCATGCCTTTTTCGTGCTGATCATGGCGGGAATGTACCTGATCGCCGGGATGCCGGTGCGCGTTACCTGGATCCAGGTTCTCTATTATACCTTTGCAGCCTCTGTGCTGGTGCTGGGACTGGGATATTTTACAGCTTCTGTCAATGTATTTTTCAAGGATATGGCTCAGATCGTGGGAATCTGCCTGCAGTTTGGCATCTGGCTCAGCCCCATTATGTATCATGAATCTATGTTTACAGACCGTATGCCCTGGATGGAACCGATTTTTAAGCTGAATCCCTTTTACTATATCGTCACCGGATACAAGGACAGCATGATTACAGGCAACTGGTTCTGGGAGCGGCCGAAGCTGACGCTGTATTACTGGGCCTTCACCCTGATCGTACTTCTTTGCGGACTTAAGATGTTTAAAAAGCTCAGGCCTCATTTTTCCGATGTTCTGTAAGCGGATATGATAGGAAAGATAGGGATTGGCTGGAGACAGGGAGAGCGGGAAGGAACGATCGAGGCACAGGTGGTCTATTCCCGACGCCGCAGTCTGGCACTGGAGATAAAGACGGATGGTCAGGTGATCATCCGTGCGCCGGAGGGCATTTCGGAAGGAGTGCTGATGGAGTTTGTACGAACCCGGCAGGAATGGATTCTGAAGAAATGGTCCGATTCGGAAACAAAGAGACGAAATCTGGCTCAGGTATTTCCACATGACTATGAGGAAGATCCAAAGCTTGAGGCGGCTTACCGCAGGAAGGCACGGGAGCGGATTGGGCAGAGGATTGCGTATTTTGCGGCTTTGATGGGAGTAACCTATGGGCGGATTTCCATCCGCAGCGCCAAAACACGCTGGGGAAGCTGCAGCAGTGAGGGGAATTTAAATTTCCACTGGAAGCTGGTGCTGATGCCACCGGAGGTTCTGGATTATGTGGTGGTTCATGAGCTGGCTCACCGAAAGGAGATGAACCATTCCCGGAAGTTTTGGGCAGAAGTAAAGAATGTGCTTCCCGATTATGAGAAGAGAAGAAAGTGGCTGAAAGAATTTGGAGGATACGTGTAGGTACCCTGATTTCCGGCTGCAGGACAATAAAAGAGGATTGAATGCTTCGTTTGACAGATATCGCAGCGAAGGGTTCAATCCTCTTATGTGTTTATGGTTTATTTGGATTTGGCAATGGCATTTTCCAGATCAGCAGGAGAAATGAGTCCTACGGTTTTATTTACGATCTCTCCTCTCTTGAAGTAGAGAAGGGTGGGAACGCTCATGACTCCGAAACGGGATGCCAGATCCATTTCTTCATCAATGTCTACCTTGTAGAAATGTACCTCCGGATGAACCTCTGCCATGCGTTCTACTGCGGGAGCCAGCATTTTGCAGGGACCGCACCAGGTTGCGAAGAAATCAACGACTACTACGTCGTCACCGGCATTTACTGCCTGGTCGAAATCAGCGGATGTGAGATGTGAAAGTGCCATATATATTACCTCCTGTAAATGTGAATTCGTTTTCTGTTGTATATAGGATACCACAGCCGCCCCTCTTTTTATGTGATAAAAGTCACGAAACAGAAAAAATATTTACAGAAGCTTCATAATGAGCTGCATGACAACTTCCGCCCCTCCGGAAAGAAGCATCACATGGATGGGATCCATTTTGAATTTTGCAAGAAGAATCAGGGAAACAAGAAAGATTCCCACAGCTCTTATATTTGTACTGGAGAGAATGGTATCCAGATGGAGGGAGGAAATGTCATTTCCCCAGAATGCGGTAACCAGAATGCTGACTCCGGCAGCTGCGATCATGGCGATCACGGCAGGACGGAGGGATTTTAAAATGTCCTGAAGAAGGCTTAAATTTCGGTATTTTAAGTAAATTTTTGCCAGAATCGTTACAAGAATGCAGGAAGGGAGCACACAGCCGATGGTAGCTGCCAGCGCTCCGGGAACTCCGGCAATGCGGGTGCCTACAAAGGTTGCGGAATTGACTGCGATCGGGCCGGGGGTCATCTGGGAAATGGTGATCAGATCCGTAAATTCGGACTGGGAAAGCCAGGGATGAAGCTGTACTACCTGATTCTGGATCAGAGGCATTGCCGCATAGCCGCCGCCGAAGCTGAAGGCGCCAATCTGCAGAAAGCTTAAAAAGAGCTGTAAATAGATCATAAGGAACCGCCTTTCTTCTGTTTTTCACGGCTTAAGGTTGTGACGATACCAAGGCCGATGCACAGCAGGATAATGATAATGGCGCTGACGCCGAAGAAGTAGTTGGCAATAAAGGCCGCGGCCATGACAAGAAGGGGAACTGTCTGCTTTTCTTTTATAATGCCAGAGGACATTTCCCAGACTACCTCCATGATTACGGCTCCTACTCCGGCCTGCATTCCGTTTAACATCCAGCCCACATACTGATTGGAGCGGAAGGCGGCATAGCAGAGTGAAATCAGAGAAAGGATGGAAAAGGGAGGGATGACCGTTGCAAGAACGGAGGTCATGACTCCGGGAAGGCCTGCCAGCTTGTAGCCTACCACGATAGCCCCGTTGACTGCGATGGCACCGGGGCAGGACTGGGCAATGGCTACCAGATCCAGCATCTCTTCCTCATCGATCCAGTGGTACTGGTCCACAAAGGTTTTTTTCATCAGTGTTACAATTACATAGCCGCCGCCAAAGGTAAAGGCGCTGAGATAAAAGGTAGAAATAAAAAGCTTTTTTAAGATGACAGACCGCTTTTCATGATGGGATACAGCTTCCATGGGTGAACTCCTTTTAAAACGGGAAGTATTCCCGGTTATTTTGCCGGAAAATCCATCCGGCATTCCTACTATACGCCTTGCAGATACATATGTAAAATACTATAATATTATAATATATATAATGAAAATATTATGAATATACGAATCAGTCAAAGAAAGGAGAAGGATCATGACGCTGCGTCATTTAAGGATTTTTGTCACGGTCTGCGAGACGGGAAGCATGACTGCGGCAGCCCAGATACTCTATATTGCCCAGCCCGCTATCAGTCTGGCTGTTTCAGAGATGGAGGAGCATTACAAAGTTCGGCTCTTTGACCGTATTTCACGCCGTTTGTATCTCACAGACAGCGGGCGGCAGGCCCTGGAATATGCCAGACATATTATCGCGCTTTTTGACGAGATGGAGCAGGGGGTGGGAGGTGGCCAGGCGGCGAAAGAATTGCGGATCGGTACCAGCATTACCATCGGCTCCTGCCTGCTTCCCGGATATATCAGAGCGTTAAAGGAGCATTTTCCCACACTAACCGTACAGGCCGCAGTGGGAAACTCAGGAACCATTGAGCAGAAGCTGCTTGAAAACACAATCGATATCGGCATCATAGAGGGGATGGTTCACAGTCCCTATATCCATTGCCAGACCTTTCCCGGGGACCGCCTGGTATTTATCTGTTCTCCGTCCCATCCATTTGCAGGGCGCACATTAGAATCGGCAGAGGAACTGGCCGGTCAGGAGCTGATCTTACGGGAGCAGGGCAGTGCGGGCAGAGAGGTGTTAGACGGGATTCTGGCTGCAGGAGAAATTTCCGTAAAGCCCTTATGGGAGAGTGTCAGCAATGAGGCGGTGCTGGAAGGGGTAAAAGCCGGCCTGGGCCTGTCGCTTCTTCCATATTATCTGGTTCGGGACAGCCTTGAGAGCGGGCAGATTCAGGAGTTTTTTATAAGAGGGCTTGCACTGTCACGGAAGTTTTCCATTATTTACCATAAGAATAAATTCCTGACAAAGGAGGCCCGGGCTTTGATTGGGCTGGCGGTGGGGGAGGAAGAAGGAAAAGATAATACATCAGGCTATTGACAAAGCTGGTGCTGAAGTTAATCTCCGGCATCAGTTTTTTTGATAAAGATACACAAATAAATGAATGAATTCAGATGGTGTTTTGATGATTTGGCAAAAATTACCGTAACTATTTGCCGCAATATGTTTACTATTTGGAGGAAATAGATGTTATTGTAAATACATCAAAAGAGAGGAGGCTTTTATATGAAAATTTTAGCTATCACAGCATGTACTGCGGGGATTGCCCACACCTACATTGCAAAAGAAAAGCTGGAAAATGCAGCAAAGGAGCTGGGAGACAGTATAAAAGTAGAAACACAGGGATCTATTGGGGTAGAGAATGAACTGACTCCAGATGAAATCAGGGATGCAGATGTGATTCTTATATCTGCAGATATCCGGGTGAATAAGGAGCGATTTAAGGGAAAGGCTGTTGTGGAAATCCCGATCAGCACAGTTATGAAATCGCCTAAGGGAGTTATAAGCAAAATTCACGAAAAGTTGGGAAAATAGAATTGCATACAATAGGGGGAAAACGATAATGGCAAAACAAAGAAATGCGATGAAACATGTTATGACCGGTATTTCCTACATGATCCCGATCGTTGTAGCAGGAGGTATCTTAGGTGCACTTGCAAAAGCGTTTGGAGGCTGGAACATTGGCAGTGCGGTAGAAGCAGGAGCTACTCCATTTTCTAATTTAAATCCGTTCACATGGGTTGGATTCTGGTGGGGTGTAAATAAGCTGAGTTCTTATGCAATGGATTTTGCAGTGGCTGTTATGACAGCCGGTGTGTCATATTCAATTGCAGGACGTCCAGGCATTGTACCAGGTCTTGTGATTGGCTATTGTTCAGCGCAGTCGAAAGCCGGATTTTTGGGCGGACTGCTGATGGCATTTATCATCGGCTGGTTTGTTAACTGGATGAAGACCTGGAAGCTGCCGAAGTGGTGCGAGGGTCTCATGCCTGTTATGTTCATTCCGGTGTTGTCAACGCTTGTATGCGGCATGATATTCCTGTGCGTATTTTCTATTCCTTTGGCCTGGATCATGGATGTGTTCCAGAAGTGGATCATCTCCTTAAACGGCGGAGCAAAATCTGTTATTGGAGGGGTAATCGGCGCGTGTATGGGATTTGATATGGGCGGTCCTGTTAATAAGACGGCATCTATGGCGGCAAATGCATTGGGTGCAGATGGAATAAACGGACCGATGTGTGCAAAGATCATTGGCGGCATGACTCCGCCTATCGGACTTTTTATTGCAACTTTGATCAAAAAGAATAAATTTACGAAGACAGAACTTGAAACTGCCAAAACGGCTCTTCCGATGGGACTGTGCTTTATCACAGAGGGTGTACTTCCTTTTGCAGCGGCAGACCCCGCAAGATTTATTCCGTGCAGTATGTTAGGCTCTGCAGTAGCAGGTGCGATTGCAGTAGGAGCTGGATGTGAATCAGTAGCAGGTCATGGCGGGATTTTTGTAGTACCGATGATGACAAATCCCGGAATGTTTATGGCAGCTCTGTTTGCAGGTTCTATGGCAACAGGCATTGCTTATGCGTTCCTGAAAAAGGATAAGACTCCTGAGACTGTTGAGGAAGAAAATGTGGATATTGATCTGGACATTAACATTATATAAGAAAGAATGAGGATAAGATTATGCTGGTATCTATGAAAACAATTCTTGATGATGCAAATAAGAATTATTACGGCGTTATGGCCATGAACAGCATCAACATTGAAATGGCAAGAGGCGGCATTATGGCGGCGGAAGAGGAGCATTCTCCGATTATCATCCAGTTTGGCCCTGGTCAGATGAAAAATCACGCTCATATGGAGGAAATGATTCCGATTGTCAGAGAACTGGCTGCTAGAGTTCATGTACCGGTGGCGCTGAATCTGGATCATGGTTCAGATTTTTATGTGATCACAGACTGTATCAATGCAGGCTTTACGAATGTAATGTTCGACGGTTCCTCTCTGCCTTATGAGGAGAACGTCAAAAGAAGTGCGATCATCAGCGCTCTGGCTCACGGAGCAGGCTGCTCTGTAGAGGGGGAACTGGGACATGTGGGTCAGGCAGCTGCCTCTGATGATACGGATGTAGATCTGTATACTAACCCAGATCAGGCACTGGATTTTGTGACAAGAACCGGTGTGGATGCTCTGGCCGTGGCGATTGGAACGGCACATGGTGCATATCCAAAGGGAAAAATTCCCAAATTGGATTTTGAACGTCTGCATCTTCTGAAGGAGACATTAAAGATGCCTCTGGTATTGCATGGCGGCTCCGGTTCTGGAGAAGAAAATTTAAAGAAGGCAGTTGCAGGAGGCATTAACAAGATCAATGTTGCAACAGATGCATTTGAGGCAGCAAAGCAGGGGATGGTGAATGCTTTGCAGGAGGATCCAAAACTTGATTATTTGCACTTATGTATGGCGGCAGAGGAAAGTGTAAAGCAGTTTGTAAAGGCATATATGAAGGTAATTGGTTCCAGCGGACGTTATATATACGGAGAGGCTGTGTCAAAAAGCCGCGAATAAATGGGTAAGCCCGGGATTTCGGGCTTACAGTCTTACAGGCGAAGATGGGTTATGGTGGATAGATGAAGCAGGATAAAAATTTACTTTACAATAATCGGATACTTAACTGTCTTTTGAATGAGAAAATCTATACCACGTTAGAAATTGCCAGTAAGGTGGGATTATCTGAAAAAACAGTTCGGACCAGACTGAATGAGATCAATGGCTGGATGGAACAGAATGGTTTTGGGAAAATTCAAAAAAGGCAGGGAGCAGGGATCTGGCTGGAGTGCAGTGAAGAGGAAAGACAAAATCTGGAGAAATATCTGGACGGAAATGGCAGCCTGCCTTGCGAGTTTTCCATGAATGACAGTAAAAAACAGCTGATAGGGACTCTTTTAAAACTGAAGCCCGGAGAGATAACGACACTTCAGTACATAGCAGACAGTTTGTATTTAAGCTCGCCTACTGTAGGAAAGCTTTTAAGAGAGGTTTCCTGCTGGTTTGAGGAACGCGGTCTTAAGATTGTTTCCATGCGCAGAAAAGGCTTTTGCCTTGAGGGAAGTGAATACAGCTTTCGGATTGCGATACGGGATTATATGATGGATATGATGCCTGGAGCATGGGATGCGCTGCTTGAAACATTTGCGCCGCGGATTGATACATCGCGCATCTGGCGGATCATTGTGGAGGCGGAAAACGCATGGCGAATCGAACTGGCGGACAATTCATTTAAAATGGTCTGGCTCATGACCTGTCTTTCACTGGCCAGGAACGGTTCGGTAAATATGGGGTTGTCTCCGGCTGATATGGAGGATATTCAGAATCATAATGAATATTCGTTTGCAGAGTCGATCTACCAGAGAATTGAAAAAGTATACCAGATCGGCATTTCGGAAGAAGATGTAATGATTTTGGCAATTCTCCTTCTGACTGCAAAAAAAATAAAGAGCTTTACAGGGCTTCAGAATCGTGAGTATACAAAAAAGTATGACAGGGATTTAGAGAAATTTGTGAAAATGGTTATCGATATGATCGGTACTGTTTTAGCAGTCGATCTGTCGGATGATGAAATTTTGCAGGAAAGTCTTCTTTTGCATATGAGATCAGCGATTTTTAGAATGAAGTATTCTACAGCAGCAGGAAACAATATAAGCAAATATGTGAAAGAGGAGTATAAGCAGACATTTCTTGCTACCTGGTCGACCAGCAATCTGTTTGAAGAATATTATGATATTCAGGTGACGGAAGATGAACTGGCGGGGATTGCACTTTATATTCAGGCAGCGATTATAAGGCAGAAGAAAGGATTCCCGCTTACAGCCCTTTTATTGAGCGATAAGGGATTGGCGTCCAGTCAGCTGGCTGTGGAGATGGTAAAATACAATATTCCAGAAATCTCAGATATTCAGGTAGCGGGTTCTCATGATTTTTCTTTAGCTATGTACAGGGATAGAGATATTATTATCAATATGTCTGATATGGAAGTGGATGACGAGCGGGTTGTTTGTGTTGGAGGCCGTTTGAATGAGCAGGCTGTTAAGCTGGTTCGTCAAAAGGCGAAGCATATCTTCAGTTATAGAGAAAAACCGGAATTTCATTTCAGCAGTTTATGCCATCAGTTGTTTGAAGTGGATTTATTTTTTATTCATCCGAAGATAACAGATAAAGATGAGCTCATTACTATGATGGTAAAAAAGATGGAAGAAAAAGGGGATGTTACGCCTAATTACCTTTCTAGTGTGTTTGACCGGGAACGGGCTACAACAACCTGTATCGGACGGGGTGTTGCAATTCCCCATGGAAATATGGCAGAGATTAACGAGCCACGGATCGCGGTAGCTATATTGGATACGCCGATTCCATGGTATGAGGATATGGTCGATGTAGTGTTTTTACTGGCAGTAAAAATGACGTCAAATTTTGAGGTAAAGCGGACGAAACAGTTTTATAAGGATTTCCTTCGTTTGACAGATGACGATGAAACGCTGGCGGCGATGAAGACCAAGAACTCTGCATTTGAGTTATATCAGTATTTTATAAAGTGAGGAGAAGCAGTATGGCAGTAAAAGAAATCCTGGATAAACGTGTGATTGACTTAGACATGGATGCGATAGATAAGGATGGTGTTATCCGTCATCTTGCAGGGCTGTTAAAGGCCGCGGGATATGTAGAGGATCTGGAAGGATATATCAGGGATGTATATCTGCGTGAAAGTGAAGGGATTACAGGAATTGGAGGACATGTGGCGATTCCTCACGGAAAATCTGATTATGTAGATCAGGTGGGGATTGCTGTGGGGAGAACCAGAGAGAGGATTGAATGGGAGTCCTATGACGGAGAACCTTCCCAACTGTTTTTTTTATTTGCGGTTCCATCAGACAGCAAAGGGGCTAAGGATCATTTGAAACTGATCGCAGAGCTGGCCGGAAAGCTGGGAAATGATGAAATAATGAAAAAACTGCAGAATGCTTCTACCTATGAAGAGTTGGTTGAGGCATTTTCATAGAGCTGGAACGTTTCAGCAGATAAGGAGAACATACTATGGCAGCTTCATTTATGATGCCGGGGAAAATTATCAGTGGAAGAGGGGCTCTGAAAGCAGCGGGAGAACTGCTTCCTGCTGTTGGAAAAAAGGCGCTGATCGTAACAGATCCAACAATGGAAAAACTTGGGAATTTAGAAAAAGTCACGGATATACTGGATCAAAAAAAGATTGCATATGCTGTGTTTTCGGGGATTTATGGAGAGCCGGATGATGGGATGATAAAGGAGGGGCTGCTCTGCTACCAAAAAGAAAACTGTGATTTTCTGATAGGACTGGGAGGCGGAAGCCCTGTAGACGCCATGAAAGCAATTGCGATGCTGGCTGTGTGCGGCGGGAATCCAATTGATTATATGGGTATGAATATAGATCAGCCGTTTCCCTTTATGGCAGCAGTGCCGACAACTGCGGGAACAGGATCAGAAGCAACCCAGTTTACGATCATTACAGACCGCGCAACGCAGGTAAAGATGCTTTTGAAAGGGCCGTCTCTGATTCCGGATCTGGCAGTTATCGATCCGCAGTTTACCATGACGGTGCCGCCCCAAATTACCGCAGCAACCGGCATAGATGCATTGACTCATGCGATCGAGGCCTATACTTCCAAAAAGGCGCAGCCTTTGTCGGATACATTTGCACTTTCTGCATGCCGAAGGATTTTTGATAACCTGAGAACTGCATGGGAGCAGGGAGATCATGAGGATGCACGGATCCAGATGTCACTGGCTGCATTGGAAGCAGGGATTGCATTTAACAATTCCTCGGTGACTTTGGTTCATGGCATGAGCAGACCGATTGGGGCGCTGTTTCATGTTCCCCATGGAATTTCTAATGCAATGCTTCTGAATATATGTCTTCAGTATGCGGCAGAGGGAGCAAGGGAACGCTTTGGAGCAATTGCAGTAGCCTGCGGCTTTGCCGGAGCGGAGGAAACAAGGGATACAGCCTGTGAGAAACTGCTTTCTCAGGTAGAAATGCTTCTGCATGATATAGAGATTCCGACTTTGGAAGAATATGGGATCGATCGGGATTGTTTTATGGAGTCAGTTCCCAAAATGGCTTCCGATGCAATGGCCTCAGGAAGCCCTTCCAATACCCGAAGGAATTTGGATGCAGATGCCCTGGAGAGGCTTTACCGAAAGCTCTGGCAATAAGGAGGAAACTATGCAGTATATAACATTTGATGAATCAAAGCCATTAGATCTGATTCTGCTGGGGCGTATTGCCATTGACTTTAATCCTTTAGATTATTATAAAACTCTGGCAGAGAGTGAGACTTTTAAAAAGTATGTGGGCGGTTCGCCGGCGAACATTGCGGTGGGATTGTCCAGGCTTGGCAAAAAATGCGGTTTTTTTGCCAGGGTGTCAGATGACAGGTTTGGAGAATTTGTAACAGATTATTTTAAGCGGGAGGGAATTGACGTATCTCATGTGAAAACATGTGAGAACGGAGAGAGCCTTGGGCTTACCTTTACAGAAATCCTGAGCCATGAGGAAAGCAGTATTTTGATGTATCGGAATGGTATTGCAGATCTGTCGCTTAGCCCGGAAGATATTGATGAGGAATATATCAGGCAGGCAAAAGCGGTTCTGATATCAGGCACTGCTCTGGCGGCCTGCCCGTCCAGAGAGGCTGCATTAAAAGCAGTATATCTGGCCAGAAAAAATGGGGTTCGGATCATTTTTGATATTGATTACCGCGCATACAACTGGAAGAACATGGACGAGATTGCGTTGTATTATTCATGTGTAGCCAGAGAAAGCGATGTGATTCTGGGCTCCAGAGAAGAATATGACTTAACGGAACGCTTTCTTGGTCTGGATGGAACGGATGAGTCAACTGCCAGATACTGGAGTTCTCAATGTGCATCAGTGGTAGTAATCAAACATGGAAAATCAGGCTCAACAGCTTATACCGGGGATGGAAAATCCTATTCGATCCGTCCGTTTCCGGTAGAGGCGCTGAAGGGGTTCGGCGGAGGTGATGGATATGCGTCCAGTTTCCTCTATGGCCTGTTTCAGGGATATGAAATTATGGACTGTCTGGAACTTGGTTCTGCGTCTGCCTCCATGCTGGTTGCATCTCATGGCTGCAGTGCAGACATGCCTGTGCTTTCGGCTCTTCAGGAGTTCATCCGCAGGGAAAAGGAACAATATGGCGATATGGTTGCGAGAGTAGAGTGACAAATATGGAAAAGAAAATGATAGGAAAATCCGGACTGGAAGCCAGTGCGTTGTCTTTGGGGTGCTGGGCCATTGGAGGAGGAGAATGGTGGGGAAACAATGATGACCAGATATCCATTGATACCATATGCCGGGCAGTACAGCTGGGTGTAAACTGGATTGATACTGCCAGGGTATATGGGTTTGGACACAGTGAGGAGGTAGTCGGAAAAGCACTGAAATTATTACCGCGCAGGAAAATGATTCTTTCTACAAAGTGCGGGATTCAGTGGTATGACGACGGCGGAGAGCTTCATTTTATGAAAGAAGGACACGCCGTACGGCGAGACCTTGCGCCAAAGGCCATCAGGCGTGATCTGGAACTCAGCTTAAAGACCATGGGAACGGAATACGTGGATGTCTATTATACACACTGGCAGTGCAAAACCTACGGACTGGTTCCGATAGAAGAGACGATGGAAGAACTCCTGAAAATGAAACAGGAGGGAAAGATCCGTGCGATTGGCGCATCTAATACTGATTTGCAGATTTTAGAGGATTATATTCGCGCGGGACAATTGGATGTGATTCAGGAAAAGCTGAGCATTTTAGACCGCAAGAGCGAAGAATTGCTTCCTTTCTGTGAAGAGCACGGCATCATGCTTCAGACATACTCCCCTATTGAACAGGGGCTTTTGGCAGGAAAAGCATCTGATAATTATGTTCCGAAACCGGGAGAAGTGCGGGATGGGAAAACATGGTGGCGTCCAGAAAATATACGCAGAGTGAATGGGATGCTGGCCGGATGGAAGGACCTGACGGAAAAATATCAGTGTACATTGGCGAACCTCTGTATAAAATGGAATTCCATGCTTTCGTCAAATATCAATGTGCTTTGCGGCGCAAGAAAGGTTTCTCAGATTGAGGATATTGCCAGCTCGCTTGATATTGCCCTTTCAAAAGAGGACTTTGAGCGGATGAAGCAGGATGCAGACGCAGTGAGAAAACAACAGTAATTTTATGAAAATAATAAAAGTGAGGAAAACGATATGAAAATTGCAGTTTTAAACGAATTCAGTCAGGCGCCAAAGAACAATATTATTGTAAATGAACTGAAAAAAGTAGTAGAGCCAATGGGGCATGAAGTTTATAATGCGGCTATGGAAGTTCCGTTAAGTACCGAAGACGTACCGGAAGCATACACAGAAGAAAATCCCCGTTTGACTTATCTGCATTTAGGAATCCAGGCAGCTCTGCTTTTGAATTCCGGAGCAGTTGATTTTGTCATCACCGGCTGCGGTACCGGACAGGGAGCCCTGATGTCTTTGAATATGTATCCAGGCGTTGTATGCGGATACTGTATTGAACCGACAGACGCATATCTCTTTTTACAGATCAATAACGGTAATGCATTATCAATTCCCTATGCGAAGGGATTTGGGTGGGGAGCAGAACTGAATTTAAACAATATTTTTGCCAGAGCATTTGGATCTCCCAAGGGAATGGGATATCCAGATGGCAGGAAAGAGGCACAGAACAGAAATGCAACTCTGCTGTTTGATATGAAAAAACAGGTTGCAAGACCGCTTCTGGACGCATTAAATGCTGTGGATGTACAGCTTGTAAAAGAATGTATGATCCCGCGTTTTCTGGATTGTTTCTATGCAGGCTGCAAGGATGATGAACTGAAGGCGTTTGTGGACAGGATTGCAGCAATGAAATAAAAAGCATTCTGTAAGGCGCGATTGTTTTCACAGATGTTTTCTCAGCAGCAGATACACATCATGACGGGGGATCTATTGCACCAGAAAAGCCGGGCGCATAGGCTCCCGTCTGTTTTATGAAAAATGCAAATTTGTGTTTTCACGGCAGATATTTAAGGGGAGATTATCATGATAAAAAATTTTACGGATCTGACAGGAAAGAAAGCAATCGTAACAGGGGGAGCACAGGGACTGTCACGCGGGATGGCAGAAGGATTGATGCAGGCAGGTGCAGAGGTGTGCATTATTGATATCAATCCGCGCACAGAGCAGACGGTACAGGAACTGAAGTATCAGGGATTTTCCTGTTGGGGAGTTCGTGCAGATCTCGGAGATGCAGAGAGTTTAGAGTGTGGTTTTCAGTCAGCCGTAGAAAAATTAGGCGGTCATCTGGATATCCTTGTGAATGGCGCAGGTGTTCAGAAGCGCCATCCTTCAGAGCAATTTCCGTATGAGGACTGGGAATTTGTAATAAATATCAATCTGAATGCAGTATTCCGGCTTTGTCAGATGGCAGGGCGCCAGTTTATGGAACAGAAAAGTGGCGGAAAAATTATAAATATTGCGTCGATGCTGTCTTTTTTTGGCGGTTATACTGTTCCGGCATATGCGGCGTCAAAGGGCGGAGTGGCGCAATTGACAAAGGCATTGTGTAATGAATGGGCTGGAAAAGGGATTCAGGTCAATGCTTTAGCGCCAGGATATATGGATACAGAAATGAATACCGCATTGACTGATAAGACAAATCCAAGATATAAAGAAATTACAGACAGGATTCCCGCTCATGTCTGGGGAACTCCGGAAGATATGAAGGGACCATGCGTTTTCCTGGCATCTTCAGCGTCTGATTATCTGAACGGTGCGATCATTCCGGTAGACGGTGGATATCTGGTAAAATAATTATACAAACATGAGGGGAGAAATGATACATGTCAGTTGCAGCATCCATTTATTTACCGCAGTTTACGATCGGAGAAACTGCTTTTGATGGATTTAAAAATGAAATGGGGAAATTTGGGAATCGTGTAGCGGTGATCCATGGAGAGCGGGCGTGGAAGGCCTCCAGTCAGTACATTTTACCGGCTTTGGAAAAGGCGGAACTGTCAGTAACAGGGACTGTGCTCTATGGTCATGAAGCGACCCATAGGAATGCAGAACGGATTACAGAAGATCCATGTGTAAGAGAGGCGGATATGCTGCTTGCTGTAGGCGGAGGAAAGTGTCTGGATACGGTGAAGCTGGCAGCAGACCATTTGGGCAAACCTGTTTTTACAATTCCGACAATTGCTTCTAACTGTGCTCCAATCACCAAAATCAGTATAATGTATCATGAGGATGGTTCTTTTTGCGATATCCCACGGTTGGCTCAGGTTCCGGTTCACTGCTTTATTGATCCCAGAGTGATATTGGAGGCACCTGTTTGCTATTTCCGGGCCGGAATCGGAGATGCCATGGCAAAATTTGTGGAATCTCAGTGGTCTGCAAAAGCAGGGGAGCGGCTGGACTATGGAAGTGAACTGGGCATTACATCTGGAAGCATGTGTTTCTATCCGATGCTGCGGGATGGTGAGAAGGCCCTGCATGATCTGGAAAAGAAGCAGGTGACAGAGGAACTGGAAAATGTAATTTTAAATATTGTAATTTCTCCGGGAATTGTTTCTGTGTCTGTTCACCCACATTACAATGGAGGAATTGCCCATGCATTATTTTATGGTTTGACCAGCAGAAAACATATTGAGGAAAATCATCTGCATGGGGAGGTTGTTTCTTATGGGACGCTGGTCAGTCTGATGCTGGATAAAGATTTTGAAAAACTTTCAAACGTTTATGAATTTCATCAGGCGATTGGTCTTCCGGTATGCCTGGCGGATCTGGAACTGGAAAAGGAGGATCCCATGAATGATATTCTCAGTGTGACCATGGCGAATCAGGAACTGACACATACGCCTTATCCGGTGAATGCAGATGATATACGAAATGCAATGCAGAAACTTGAGGTTTTTCCTGCTGCACATTAAAATTTTCGGTACACGATAGTGGTGTGCTACCCGTCAGGAAGACAATGAAAAATAATAATTTTTCTTCCGTCAGCCAGTAACTGGCTGGCGGTATTTTTACGCTGCCTGCAATGCGAGTTCATGGAATTCCATTGGATCATTATCAACACAGTGTGCCACTCTGGATATACTCTGTTTCATAGGGTGCTTTTTCAGATGGTTGCAAAACGCCGGGCTTGTATATTGAAATCCTCTATCCGAATGAAAAAGCGGATGCGCATCCGGTTCTGAAAACACCGCCTCGTCAAACGTATCCATTATAAGGGCATTATCATCACGGATTTGTCGGTATCCCATATCTGTCTGGAGGTGATGAATCCCTTTGATTAAATCTACAATCGGTTTATTTTTATGCTCGCTTTCACCCTTCGGATACCTCAGCCAATGATAATAGGCAGAACGGCTGATCCCAAGGCAGCGACACATCTGTCTGACCGGATATCCTTTTGTTTCAGCCAGTTTCCTGACTGCCTGATATTCACATAATTTATGTATTAGCGAAAACGATGCCCCCTTTCTAATTCCCTTATTTTTTCCGGACATAAAATACCCCCAAGTAGGTTTTTATATATTTTAGTGTCTTACTTGAGGGTATCATATCACTGTTAAGGCGGTTTTTATTCTTTTTACCAGTATAAAAATTTGCCATTGTATGATATACTTATCCCTAAAGTGGAAAACTATGCAGTTATGCGACTAGATATGGAGAACGATATGGAAGTAAGAGAACAGGAAAATGCCATCAGCGTCCGGGACGTGACCAAGGTCTACCGGCTGTATGACAAGCCCATTGACCGTTTAAAGGAATCGATGAGCATTTCCCATAAAAATTATCACAGGGACTTTTATGCTTTAAGCGGACTTTCCTTTCAGGTAAAGAAGGGGGAAACCGTAGGGATCATCGGTACAAATGGTTCCGGAAAGTCTACCATTTTAAAGATTATCACCGGAGTGCTGACGCCAACCACCGGGCAGGTGGATGTAAACGGCAAGATTTCCGCCCTTTTGGAGCTGGGAGCCGGTTTTAATATGGATTATACGGGAATTGAAAATATCTACATGAACGGCACCATGATGGGCTATACGAAAAAGGAGATGGATGCAAAGCTTCAGGATATTCTGGATTTTGCTGAAATCGGAGATTTTGTCTATCAGCCGGTAAAGACCTATTCCAGCGGTATGTTTGTCCGTCTGGCCTTTGCTCTTGCGATCAACGTAGATCCTGAAATCCTGATCGTAGATGAGGCTCTGTCGGTAGGAGATGTATTCTTCCAGTCCAAATGCTACCGCCGGATGGAGGAGATCCGCAAAAAGGGCACGACCATCCTGATGGTTACACACGATATGGGAAGCATTATCAAATACTGTGACCGGGTGGTTCTGCTTCATAAGGGCGAATTTATCGCTGAAGGGCCTGCGGGCAAAGTGGTGGATATGTATAAGAAGATTCTGGCCGGAAAGCTGGAGGAGCTGAAGGCGGAGCTGGCAGCAGGAGTCCATAAAACGGATCAGCAGTCCGGCACAGAGGATGACCTTTCAGATTTCTCAGGCGGTATGGACGTAGACGGCCTTGTTGATGCACAGCTGGCAAAAAGAACATTTCTTGACAGCCATGAGAGCGCCGGAACTACAAATCAGCATCCCAAGGGGCTGATGCGCGACCAGATGACGATCAATTCAGACCGTACGGAATATGGCGACGGACGAGCAGAAATCTATGACCTGGGTCTTTTAGACGCCAGAGGTAATATTACAAATCTCCTGTTAAAAGGAGAGATGTTTACTATCCGTGAATGCATCCGTTTCCATGCGGATATTCAGTCGCCTATTTTTACCTATACCATTAAAGATAAAAAGGGAACCGAGCTTACAGGCACCAACACCATGTTTGAGGGAGCGGATATTCAACCGGTGAAAAAGGGCGAGGAATATGTGGTGGAATTTACCCAGAAGATGACCCTTCAGGGCGGTGAGTACCTGTTAAGCATGAGCTGTACCGGCTTCGAGGCCGGAGAGCATACGGTATATCACCGTTTGTATGATGTGACAAATATTACTGTTATTTCCAATAAAAACACCGTGGGCGTTTACGATATGGAATCCCAGGTGAAAGCGGAAAAGAGGAAAGCAGATGAATGATATAAGCTATGAGATTCTGGATCTCTTTAAAAAATACGGCTCCGATCCGGAGGGGATTCAGAAAATCCTTGAAAATGACAGCCGTCCGGAGGTGTTGTATGCTCTTTCCGATGTCCGGAAAAATCTTTTCGACTGGATGGAGCTGGAAAAATGTGAAAATGTACTGCAGCTGGATTCCGGCTATGGGGTTCTCACCGGATTGTTTGCAGAGCGCTGCGCCCATGTGACTGTAACGGACCGCAGGGATGAAAATCTGGTGGTGAATGAGCAGAGAAACAGCAGTGCGGACAATATTTCCTATATAAAAGAAAACGATTGGAAGAAGGAAGACCACAGAGAAGCTTACGATCTTGTGGTTTTAGAATCTTCCCGCCCGGACATGGACTTAAAGGCCGTTGTAAAGGAGGCTTCTCAGTATGTAAAACAGGGAGGCCGTCTGGTGTTTTCCTGTGAAAATGCCCTGGGACTGTGCTTTTTATCTGGTGCTGTCCATGATGAGGATGAGAGTGCATTTACCAAGGGAGAACTGGAGGCGGCTTTTCGTGAGGCAGGCCTTGAAACCGTAGAATTTTATTATCCCATGCCGGAGTATAAGCGGGCTCAGACGGTGTATTCCGACCGGTATCTTCCCGGAAAGGGCGATATTCCCCATGTGACCGCAGTCTATGACCGCCAGCGCTGGGCCTGCATCCATGAGGATGAGATTTCCGATAAGCTGGTTCAGGAAAAGGCCTTTGGACTTTTCGCCAATGCCTATCTGGCAGTGGCCTCTAAGGAGCAGGAGCCCTTTGATACGATTTTTGCAAAATATAACCGGACCAGAAAACCTCAGTTTCAGATCCGCACCCGCATTTTAGAAGAAAATGGAAAGCGATATGTGGAAAAGGCTGCTCTTACAGAGGCATCCGGAGCACATATTGGTTCTATGGAGGAAAAGCATGAGAAGCTCTCCAAGGTAAATCCTGAAGTTCATGTGCTGGAACCGCATTTTTCTGAGGATAAACAGGCGGTACGGTTTGAGTTTCTTACAGGAAAGACGCTGGCAGAGGAGCTTGGCGGGCAGATCCGGGGAAAGAAGGCTCCGGTTGAGGCAATTCAGGCAGCGATGGAGCAGGTATTCTCAAAGGCAGCCCTGCGCCCGGAGTCCTTTTATGTGACGCCGGAATTTCTGGAGGTGTTTGGAAGGGATCCGGCAGAAGATTCACAGGATAGCGCTCCGGGAGAACTGGAACAGCAGCTGTCTGCCCTGTCGGATGCTTCCTACGCAGTCAGCAATATTGACGGCCTGTTTGAAAATCTGATGGTAAGCGGCGGCAAGCTGTACTGCCTGGATTATGAATGGGTCTTTGATTTCCCTGTTCCGGCAGGTTTTGTCCGCTATAGGAATCTGGTTTATTTCTATTATAAATATGAAGGCCTGATGGACTATGAAAATGCAGCTGATTTCCTGAAGGAATTCGGAATCGGGGAAGAACTGTCCGGGCTGTATGCTGCCATGGAGGAATCCTTCCAGTCCTGGGTACACGGAGACGGCACTCAGGGGTATATGGGTAATTATAAACAGCGTCTGGTGACCTTAGAGGAATTAAAGGCCCAGGAAAAGGAACTGGATCAGGCCAGAGAGCGGATCAACCAGCTTCAGGAAGAGGTGGAGGAGCGCAATATTCAGGTGAAAAAGGATCAGGAGATTCTGCGCCTTACCAATAATCATGTAAAGAACCTGGAAATCATGATTAAGGATCTGCGCCATGAGATTGACGAGCTGGGTAAGCTTGCCACCTATTTGAATGGTCATGAAGCGGCTGTATACAAGCTTCGCAGAAAGCTGGGGGTTCAGGTCAATAAGGCATTCCCAAAGGGAACCAGAAAGCGCAAGGTATTGAACTACTGCTTCCATACGGTGCGCCACCCTGCAAGATACATGAAGATGTATGCCACCAAAGAGGGCCGCAACCTGATTGAGGGTGATTTTAAGATTGGCGAGGGCTATCTCACCGGAGGCCACCTTTCCTTCCCGCAGTATCCGGGAGAGGGAAAAGAGGGAAAAAATGGCTGGGAAGGGCCCTTAGTCTCCATTGTGATCCCCTGTTATAACCAGATCCACTACACCTATGCCTGTCTTCAGTCCATTCTGGAATATACGAAGGACGTGACCTATGAGGTCATCATTGCAGATGATGTGTCAACAGATGCAACGGCGGAAATCAGCCGTTTTGTGGACGGGCTGGTGATCTGCCGCAATCAGACCAATCAGGGCTTTTTAAGAAACTGCAACCAGGCGGCAAAGGCAGCCAGGGGCAAATATATCATGTTTTTAAATAATGATACCAAGGTGACGGAAGGGTGGCTATCTTCTCTGGTGAAGCTGATCGAATCCGACCCGTCTATCGGTATGGTAGGCTCCAAGCTGGTGTATCCGGACGGACGTCTTCAGGAGGCCGGAGGCATTCTGTGGAGCGACGGCTCCGGCTGGAACTATGGGCGGCTGGATGACCCGGATAAGGCAGAGTACAACTATGTAAAGGACGTGGACTACATTTCCGGCGCCGCCATCCTTTTATCCGTTCAGCTCTGGAAGCAGATCGGCGGCTTTGACGAGCGGTTTGCTCCTGCCTACTGTGAAGATTCTGATCTGGCCTTTGAGGTGAGAAAAGCCGGATACCGGGTGGTATATCAGCCTCTATCCAAAGTCATTCATTTTGAAGGGGTGTCCAACGGTACGGATGTAAACGGTACGGGCCTGAAGCGGTATCAGGTGGAAAACAGCAAAAAGCTTCGGGAAAAATGGGCGGATGAGTTTAAGCGTCAGTCTGTCAATGACGGAAATCCCAATCCATTCAGGGCAAGGGAGAGAAGCCAGGGTAAAAAGGTGATCCTGGTAGTGGATCACTATGTGCCTACCTTTGATAAGGACGCAGGCTCCAAGACCACCTATCAGTATCTGAAAATGTTCCTGAAAAAGGGCTATGTGGTAAAATTCCTGGGAGACAACTTCCTCCATGAGGAACCCTATTCCACGGCTCTCCAGCAGATGGGAATTGAGATCCTCTACGGGGATGACTGGGCTTCCGGTATCTGGGACTGGCTGAAACGGAATAAGGATGAAATTGATTTTGCCTATTTAAACCGGCCCCATATTGCCACAAAATATGTGGACTTTATTAAGGAAAATACGAATATCAAAGTGATTTATTACGGCCATGACCTTCATTTCCTGCGTCTGGGACGGGAGTATGCTCTTACAGGCGATATTTCAATCAAGCGTGAGGCTGATTACTGGAAAGCCATTGAGCTGTCCATGATGCGGAAGGCGGCCATTTCCTATTATCCGTCCTATGTGGAGGTAGATGCCATCCACAAGATTGACCCGGAAATCCCGGTAAAGGCCATTACAGCCTATGTATACGATGAATTTCTTGCCAATATCCAGGAGGACTTCGCAAAGAGAGAAGGACTGCTCTTTGTAGGCGGATTTGCTCATCCGCCCAATGCGGATGCAGTGCTGTGGTTCGCACAGGAGATCTTCCCGCTGATCCGGGAAAAACTTCCGGAGATAAACTTCTATGTGGTAGGCTCCAAGGTTACGGATGAGATAAAGGCCCTTGAGCAGCCTGGAAACGGAATTATTATAAAGGGCTTTGTAAGTGAAGAAGAGCTGGCTGAGCTGTATGCCTCCTGCCGCATCGTAGTCGTTCCCCTGCGGTACGGGGCCGGCGTAAAGGGCAAGGTGGTAGAAGCCATCTACAACGGAGCGTCCATTGTCACAACCGGCACTGGAGCCGAAGGAATCCCGGAGGTAGAAACCATACTGGAAATCGAGGATGATCCGGCTGCATTTGCAGAAAAATGTGTATCTCTCTACAACGATCCTGCCCGCTGCCGGAGTATGTGTCACGCCACTCAGGACTATATCCGCAGACACTTCAGCCTCGAAGGCGCATGGAAGGTGATAGAGGAGGACTTTCGCGACAGCAGTGAGCAGTGCAGCCATGCAGAATTTCACGTTGAAAAGTAAGCTCGCTTACTTTTCGACGGGGAAAGCTGCATGGCTATAGGGCGAACGCCCGCGACCGAGGAAACGCGCAGCGTTTTCGAGGTCAGCACTGAGGAATTTAAGTATACATTTAAGGAGAACAAAATGCAGGCAATACTTCTCGCCGGAGGTCTGGGCACCCGTTTACGCAGCGTAGTAAGCGACCGTCCCAAGCCAATGGCTCTCATACAGGAAAAACCATTTATGGAGTACGTTACCAGAGAACTGGTGCGAAACGGCGTCAGGGATATTATTTTTGCCGTAGGCTATAAGGGCTCCATGGTGGAAGAATATTTTAAAGACGGCAGCGATTTTGGCTTTCATGCAGCTTACGCCTATGAGGAAACTCTCCTAGGCACCGCAGGGGCCATTAAAAATGCCGGAAAATTCATTACAGAGGATCGTTTTTTCGTTCTCAATGCAGATACCTTTTACCAGATTGACTATACAAGACTGGTAAGGCAGCAGGATGAGCAGCAGCTGGACATGGCGCTGGTGCTGCGCAGAGTGCCGGACGTATCCCGCTATGGTCAGGCTGTTTTAGATGAAAAGGGCATCCTTACAGGCTTTAATGAAAAGACACAGGAGGCAGAATCCGGCACCATAAACGGCGGTATTTACCTTATGAAAAAAAGCCTTTTAGACGAGATTCCGGAGGGAAAGGTATCTCTGGAAAATGACAGGATTCCCTGCTGGCTGTCAGAGGGAAAGCGGCTGGGCGGCTTTGTAAATGACGGTTATTTCATTGATATCGGTATTCCGGAGGCTTATTTCCAGTTCCAGAGGGATGTAGAAACAGGCGTTGTCCGGTAGGTAAGAAACGGAAGGAGAAAAATATGGTAATCAGAGGCAGAGCACCCCTGCGGGTCAGCTTCGGCGGAGGCGGCACGGATGTAGCCCCTTTCTGCGAGGAGCAGGGCGGCGCAATTATTGGGAGCACCATCAATAAATATGCCTACTGCTCTATCGTACCCAGAGAGGACGATCAGATCATTGTCCATTCTCTGGATTTTGATATGACAGTAAAGTACAATACAAAGGAAAACTACGTCTATGACGGCCGTCTGGATCTGGTAACAGCGGCTCTTAAGGCGATGGAGATCAGCCAGGGCTGCGAGGTATATTTACAGTGCGACGCGCCTCCCGGCTCAGGCCTTGGAACCTCCTCTACTGTGATGGTAGCCATGCTTACGGCTATGGCAAGATGGAAGGGGATCATGATGGACGCCTATGCCATGGCGGATCTGGCCTATCAGGTGGAGCGGCTGGATTTAAAGATTGACGGTGGCTATCAGGATCAGTATGCGGCGGCCTTCGGCGGCTTTAATTTTATTGAGTTCCACGGCAGAAACAACGTAGTTGTAAATCCCTTGAGAATCAAAAAGGACATTATCCATGAGCTGCAATACAACCTTTTACTGTGCTATACGGGAAATATCCATGTATCTGCCAACATTATCAGGGATCAGGTACAGAATTACGAGAAAAAGGATGCCTTTGAGGCCATGTGTGAGGTAAAGGCCCTGGCTTATGCCATGAAGGACGAGCTGTTAAAGGGAAACCTCCACAGCTTCGGAAAACTCCTTGACTATGGATGGAAAAGCAAAAAGCGCATGAGCAGCAAGATCACCAATCCTCAAATTGATATGCTTTATGACGAGGCGATCAAGGCCGGAGCCCTGGGAGGAAAGCTCCTTGGAGCCGGCGGTGGCGGTTATCTTCTCATGTACTGCCCATACAATGTGCGCCACAAGGTAGCGGCCCGTATGGAGCAGGCAGGGGGCCAGCTGGCAGACTGGAATTTTGAACTGCGCGGAGCCCAGAGCTGGGTGGCAGACGAGGAGCGCTGGAAGTACGATCAGGTAAAGGTCCATATGCCAAATAAGATCTATACCTTTGATCTGTAAGCAGGAATGAGATATGGAAAAAATTGTATTTTTGGACCGGGACGGCACGCTGAATGAAGAGGTAAATTATCTGCACCGTCCGGAGGATATGCATCTGCTAGCCGGGGTGCCGGAAGCTTTGAGAAGGCTTAAGGAGGCCGGATTTAAGCTGGTGGTGGTCACCAATCAGGCCGGAGTAGCCAGAGGATATTATACGGAAGAGGATGTAAAAGTCCTTCATCGGTATATGAATGAGCTGCTGGCGGCAGAGGGGGCCGAAATAGACGGCTTTTATTACTGTCCCCACCATCCGGTTCACGGAATCGGGAGCTATAAAAAGGAGTGCAGCTGCCGGAAACCGGGAATCGGTATGTTTTTGCAGGCAGAAGAGCGGTTTACAGCAGATAAGTCCCATTCCTATATGATTGGAGATAAGCTTTTAGACACGCAGGCGGGGAAGAACTACGGTGTGACCTCCATTCTGGTAGGAACGGGATATGGGAAGGAGCTTTATGAAGCCAGTCGGGCGAAGAAGGATGAAGCGCCCTCATATGATTATTATGCAGAGAATCTGCCCCAGGCTGCGGACTGGATTTTAAGGCGGCAGTAAAGCAGAGACGTGATATATTTCAGGAAAAAAGAGAGGTAACAGGATGAACGGCAGTAAGGTAGATTTGATTCTTAAGGAGTTGATGGAGCGCTATCCGGTACTGATGCCTGTAAAAGAGGACATTTTTAAGACATATGAAATTCTCAGGGATGCCTTTTTGCAGGATGGAACGCTTCTCATAGCCGGAAACGGCGGAAGCTGTGCGGACAGCGAGCATATTGTGGGGGAACTGATGAAGGGGTTTGTAAAACGGCGTCCGGTGACTTCTGCCTTTGAACAGAAGCTTAAGGAGGCAGAGCCGGAGCTTGGAGAGGAACTGGCAAAGCGGCTTCAGGGGGCTCTTCCTGCCATTGCCCTTACGGGTCATCCCGCCCTTTCCACAGCCTTTTTAAATGATGTGGACGGAAGCATGGGCTTTGCACAGCAGGTCTATGGTTACGGAAGAAAGGGAGACGTATTTTTAGGAATTACCACCTCCGGAAATTCAAAGAATATCCTGTATGCAGCAGCTGTGGCAAAAGCAGCAGGCTTAAAGGTCATTGGCCTTACAGGAAGGGATGGCGGCCGTTTAAAGGCGATGACGGATGCCTGTATTGTGGTTCCGGAGCAGGAAACCTTTAAGATACAGGAATTTCATCTGCCGGTTTATCATGCCCTGTGCCTGATGTTAGAGGAGTATTTTTATGAGGTATAAGCACGTGTTTGCCATTCCGGCCTATGGGCAGTCGCCCTGGCTGGAAACCTGTATCCGCTCTTTAAAGGCTCAGAGCCAGCCGTCGCCGGTTATCCTCTGTACATCTTCTCCCAGTGAATTTTTAGAGCAGATGGCAGAGAAGTATGAGCTGCCCCTTTATGTGCGCCGGGGAGAGAGCAGCATCCGGGATGACTGGAATTATGCCTATGAAATGGCAGATGGGGAATATGTGACGATTGCTCATCAGGATGATGTGTATCATAAGGAGTATGCGGCAGAGCTTTTGAAGGCAGCCGGAAAATGGCCGGATATGACGGTTTTCACAACGGATTACGTGATTACAAAGGGTGGAAAAACCATTACAGGAGACAGGCTTTTGTGGGTGAAACGCATCCTGCGCCTGCCTCTTCGCTGTCCTGCGTTTAATGGCTTTACCTGGGTAAAACGCCTGCCTTTGATGCTTGGAAACTCCATCTGCTGCCCTGCGACCACCTACCACAAGTCCCTGTTGGGAGAACCTCTTGTGCGTTCTGAGTACAGCTACGCGTTAGACTGGGATAATCTGGTGCAGCTTGCAGAGCGTCCGGGCCGTTTTATCTGCCGTGAAAAACCTCTTATGTACTATCGGGTTCACGACGGGGCGGCGACAAAGGCCTGTATGGAGGATAACCGGAGGGCAAAGGAGGAACGGGAAATGTTTGCCCGTTTCTGGCCGGAGCCGGTGGTCCGGTTTTTGATGCGGGGATATGCCTCTGCATATAAGGAATACGAGTAAAGGAAATGTTTCAGGATGTGCGGCATCAGACGAAGAGAGATGAAAATGGTCCTGGTTCTGCTCTGGGCAGCCGGGGCCATTGTGCTGGGAATCGGAGTATTTGAGCTGTTTTTAACCGGTTCTCTGGGGGAGATACTGAAAAAAGAGGAAACAAAGACCATGCTGGCCCAGGTGCTGGCCGTATTTTTATGGAACCTTCTGTGGCTTTCCAGAGTAAAGAACCGTAAAGCCCAGATTTTGGGAATCAGTGTGGGAAGCCTTCTGTTTGCCTGGTGTCATCAGATGCTTGTTCCTGCTGTTATATCAGGAGTGTGGATTGCAGTTTTAATCTGTCTGGGAAGATGGCTGAACGGGTGGCTGATGGGAGGCCGGAAAAGGATGCAGGATCTGACCAGGAAAGAATGGGAGAATATCCACTGGGCAGAGACCCTGGCTCTGGGCCTTGTAACAGGAAGCGCCTTATGGATGGTCATTGTCTGCGTGATTTCCCTTACAGGCCATGGAGGAGTTCCCTTCTGGCGGATTCTGGCCCTGATCCTTACTGCGGGAACACTGGCGGTATGTGCGGCAATCCAAATCAGGAGAAAAAATGAGAGCAGAAAGCAGCAGGAAAGAAAAGCGATTCCGAACAGAGAGGCCTTCTGGCAGGCTGTGCTTCCGGATACCTTCCCACAGGCTCTTTTATGGGCGTTTATCCTTACCATGGTTCTTTTGCAGGCAGGACGGCTGAATATAGAGCTGGATTATGATTCCCTTCACTACGGCCTGCGTTCCGGTTTTGTGCTGGATAATGGGAAGGGAATTTATGAAAACCTGGGAATGAATAATCTGGTGTACAGCTACAGCAAGGGGCTGGAGGTTTTAAACCTTCCTCTGTCAGGTACGCCTACCTATGGTTTCGTCCTGGCTTTTTCCTTCTGGACAACTGTGGGAACAGTGCTTCTGGCCGGACATATAGGCGGGAGAAACGGCGGAAAAACCATGGCTTTGTGGACAGCCGCTGTATGTGCTGCCATTCCGGGCATTATGAATATGGCAGTGTCTGCAAAGAGCGACAGCATTACCCTTTTGTACCAGCTGATCATTTATGATTTCCTCTGCCTTGCCATTGGTAAGAAGGAGCAGGGGAAACAGGCGGTTCCATGGCTGCTCTTTGCAGTGGCGGCTTATATTGTGACCCTTGTTTTCAAGCCTACCGCACTGGTGTTTTCTACGGCACTGGGCGCGGCAGGACTGTTATGCCTGCTGCTTGGGAAAAATTTAAAAATTGGAAATAAAAGGGGAGTTTTCCTCTGGATGCTTCCGCTTATGGCTGCAGCCGGATTGTGGTACCGCACATGGAGGATCACGGGAGTACCGATCACTTCTATTTTTGCCGGAATGTGCGAAAAGATCGGTTTTGAGGTAAAATATCCCTTTAATTTTTCACGGGTCATCGGGGATCCCTGGGCTCTGTCGGCAGGTGAGAAGGCAGAAAGGCTCATGGAGCGTCTGAAAGGGATTCTTCTTGCACCTGTGGGAGAAGATATGGACCATGTGATCATTGCCTGGGGAACGGGGCTTGTGACCATCCTTCTCATTTTGTGGTGCATAAACCTTATTTTCCGGCTTCGCTCAGGAAAGCAGTCCGGGCTTTTTATGAACAGTCATGACCGGTTTGACGGCGTTCTTACAGGAATCCTTCTGGCAGGCTCTGTTTTAAGCATTTATACATTGAGCCAGGTGGACGGAAATTATTTTATGCTGGTATATGCGGTTCTTGGAATCAGCGCAGTGCGCATGACAGGGGCGTGGATAAAAGCCCGGAAAGAGGCAGGGAATCAATGGGCTCACAAAAGCCTCTGTTTTCTGGCGGTTCCATTTTTTCTATTCAATACGCTGGTATCCTGCACCACCAGCTGGGCCGGCACACCGGGCTTTACCCCTGTGAAATGGACCGGGCCGGGCTGCTATAACCACAGGACAGAACAGAACGAGCGGAAAATACGCCGGGGCTATGAAGCGCTGGCAGCCAGCTTTTCACCCAGAGACCGGGTACTGGCTTTTGGATACCACCCTGAGGTACTGGATTTAAACTGCTGTGTTCAGAGCTATTATGATGTGACCGGCAGCGGGGGAGATGTTTATCTGGTAAAGAAGCTTGCGTATTTTGAAGAATTTCTGGAATATGCAGGGGTTGACTATTTCTTTGTCCAGGCTGGATATCTGGCTGATCGGGCAAGGGCCTTTGAAATCGTTGAAGACATGATCGAAGAGGGAACCCTGCGGGATCTTACCTTTGAGTGGGGAAATATGAAAGCCCGTGTGGCTTTAGATGAAAAAACAGAGGAGCTTCAGACAGAGGAGGCGGAGCGCTTCCGCCAAAACTACTGTATGAGAGAGAACGGATTCCGGTAGGCGTCCGGCAAACACACCTGAATAAAGGAGGCAGAAGCATTGGAAGCAAAGGACAGAATAAAATTCAGGATCGGATTTTCCAGAATGGAGAAAAAATATGAGTGGAAGGATCATCTGATCTTTATGGGACTGCTTTTCGGGCTGGCTGTGTGGGTCAACCGGGGAATCGAGATCAAGGGCCTTTATATGGATGACCTGTATTTCTGGTCCTGCTACGGAGAGCAGAGCTTTCTGCAGTATGTATTTCCCATGGGAAGTACCCGTTTCCGCTTCCTTTATTATCTGGCAGCCTGGCTGGAAATGGCTGTGGTGGGAAATCATGTGTCATGGTTCGTACCCATTAACATCCTTTTAAACGGAGCTCTGGCCTGCTATCTGTATGGAATTGCCTGCAGGCTTTCCGGAGCAAAGGCCATTGGATTTTTTACAGGCGTCATGTTTTTATCCAGCCGTATGGCCTATTATCAGATCGGACAGGTGCTGGGGCTGATGGAAACCATGGCGCTGTGGATGGCAGCGGCAATTTTGTGGAATCTGTACCGGTATATTAATGAAGATCACAGAGACAGCCTGTTTTTAAAGGCCTGTCTGCTGTATTTTGGTGTCTGCTTTGTCCATGAGCGTTATATGGCTCTCTTTCCTCTTCTCATTCTGGCCTTGATCGCGGTCCGGTGCAGACGGTCTGTCTGCATTGTGGGAGCGGTGGGAAGCTTCGGGCTGGTTCAGCTCATCCGGGCCTTTACCATCGGTACGGTGCTTCCGGCAGGAACGGGAGGCACTCAGGTGGCAGAAACATTAAATATCCCTCAGGCCATTGGCTTTGCCTTCAGTCAGGCAGCTTACATTTTCGGGATCAATGCGGGACCGGAGCACTTAAACGGCTGCCCCTGGGGCCAGAGCCCTTTTTGGGTTAAGCTTTTGGTGATCCTGGCAGATCTGGCGGTTCTTGCCATTGTGCTTGGTTTCCTTGTAATGTTGTTTGGAAGAAAAAGGAAAGAAAAACGGGCGGCTCTTTGGGTAAATGTCCTTTTATTTACGGGCTTTATTGCGCTTAATGTGGCATCCTCCAGCGTTACGATCCGTGTGGAACTGCGCTGGATCTATGTATCCTTAGCGGGTGCATTGCTGTTTCTGGCCTGGATGTACGGCGAGTTGACAAATGGAGTGAAAAAAGAGCTTTATCTGAAGCGCATCTGGCCCTGGGGCGTGCTCTTTGGATCCTATGTGCTTTTCATGTTCCCTGTGGAGCTTTTTTACAGAGGCTGCTATCCAAAGCTTTATCTCTGGCCAGATCAGCTGCGCTATAATTCTCTGGCAGAAGAAACTTATGAAAAATATGGGGATGAGATTTTCGGAAAAACCATCTATATCATGGAAGACACCTATGAGATGAGTGATTTTACAGCCAGAACCTTCTTTAAGGTCTTTGACAAAAAGAGACTGGCCGAGGGAACGCAGGTAAAGACGATTGAAAGCATCCGCGACATCGGACTGGTGGATGACAGTATGCTGGTGCTGCGGGAGGATCCGGAGCACAATGGTTTTCAGGATATTACAGATTTTGTAAGGGATTTAAAGCTCAAGGTGGATTACGGCTACTATGAGGACGGCTGGATGGATGAACACGCCTCTCTGACCGTGATGGCGGGAGAAGAAGGGATCATTGATCTGGAAATCATGTATCCCGGCATTATGAGCGGCGGAGAAATGATTACCATTACAAAGGATCAGGAGGAGCCCTTAAAGCTTCCCCTTCACTCCAGTGTGGTGGATGCGCGCCTTACGGCCAGCCCCTGGCAGCTGGTGCACCTGACCTTTGACTATAATTTTTATATGCAGAATGCGATGGAGCAGAGGGGCGAAGACCGGCTGGCAGCTATTGTTCACATTTCGGCAGAATAAAGCCGGAAATAGCCGGGAATTTTGGAGGTAACGAATCATGAAGGCAGAAACAAACAGAAAAGACGTATACAGAAAGGCGCTCTGCCTTCTGATTCCCGCAGCGGGGCTGGCGTTTCTTTTATGGTACATCAAAAATGCCACCTGCGATGTGGTTTATTCCGATTATATCCGCCTGGTAAACAGCTACCTGCCGGATGTCTATGATCCGGACCGCTTTTTTGTGCCCGATGTCCTGACAAGAATTCCTATTAACTATCTGGGACGGATCATCAATGTGGAGCTGTTTGGCTTTTCCATTACCTTTGACCGGGTTCTGGGGGCTGTAAGCACAGCGCTTGCGGCCTGGGTATTCGGCCTGTATTTTATCCGTCACAAGCTGGGGAGCATATGGCTTTTCCTTATAATGGCCGTGACATTCAGCCTGAATCAATGGGAGATGCTTACAAATGGAAGCGGCTGGTCCCACTTTTTTGCCTTTGCCTGTTTTTATTACCATGAATTGGTTTTTGACCGGGTGTGGACGGGACAGGAGAAGAAAGGAGATACCCTTCGCATGATCCTGCTGCCAGTACTTATTATCCTTGGAACTGCAGGGCCGTACTGCGCAATCTATGCGGTGGTAATGATCCTGGCTTCAGCAGCGGGAATTGTAAGAGACCTGTGGAGAAAAAAACAAAAGCAGTCAGAATGTTCCGCTTTGGAAGGGGAAAAAGGGTTGGGATCTAAGGGGGATTTTCGCAGGTATCTGACATTTCTTTTTGCAGTTTTGATTCCCCTTCTGCTTTATATCCTCAGCAATTCCTTTGCGGTGGAGGAGCACGCCGGAGCGACGGGACGTTCCCTGGGAGAGCTTTTAATGGATGCGCCCTCCTTTCCGGTGCGTTTTCTTTTAAAGTCTCTGGCGGGAATGCTGATCGGAGGAGAGGAGCTGATTCAGTGGATTTCAGACGGGAAAATCACAGATGGGTTCTGTTATCTTTTGGGGCTTTTTGTGGCGGCAGGCTATCTGTGGGCTTTATGGATGAATCTGCGGCACAAAATTTATGAGAGATCCCTTTTCCCTATGATGCTCCTTACGGGAGGCGCCTTAAATCATGTGCTGATCTTTTTATCCAGATACATTTTTGAAAAGGAAAACTATGCGTTAAGCTCCCGGTATGCCCTGCAGTTTCAGGTGGGGATTCTGGGAATTATCCTGACCTTTGCCCTGGCAGTACAGATGAAAAGCAGGCTCTCTGCAGCCGGCCGCATCTTTGGGGCTGTATTCTGTATTGCAATCCTTCTGGGAAATGGTTATACTACATATCGTGAGATAGAAAAAGCGCCTTACCGGGAAGAACGGTTTGAGATGATGAGGGAGCTTGCCCCCCTGATGCCGCACCTGACCGATGAGGAGATGATGGAGATGAATCCCGCAGCCCCGGATCTGTATGAATACCGCAAGGGAACGGACAAGCTGCGAAAGGCATTTGAGATATTGGAAGAGAATCAGTTGAATGTATTTCGTTAATGGAGGAGATTCGATGAAAGTTGTAATATTAGCAGGGGGCTTCGGCACCCGGATCAGTGAGGAAAGCCACTTAAAACCAAAGCCCATGATCGAGATTGGTGAAAAGCCCATCCTGTGGCACATTATGAAGTATTATTCCGAATTCGGCTACCATGATTTTGTGATCTGTCTGGGCTATAAGCAGTATGTGGTAAAGGAATTTTTTGCAGACTATTTCCTTCACACCTCAGATGTGACCTTTGACCTGGCAAATAACCGGATGGAGGTTCACAATAATTATTCCGAGCCGTGGAAGGTAACTCTGGTGGATACGGGACTTAACACCATGACAGGAGGCCGTGTAAAGCGGATTCAGCCCTATATCGGAAATGAGCCCTTTATGCTTACATACGGGGACGGGGTTTCTAATGTGGACTTAAATGCCCTGGCAGACTTTCACAAATCCCATGGAAAGATTGCCACCATTACCACTGTAAACCTGGGCCAGTCAAAGGGCGTTTTAAATATTGATGAAAATGACAGCGTACTTTCCTTCAGGGAAAAGGATGACAATGACGGAGCGCTGATCAACGGCGGCTTTATGGTGCTGAATCCGGAAGTATTTGACTATTTAAAGGATGATACTACAGTTTTTGAGAGAGAACCCATGGAGCGGCTGGCGGCAGAGGGACAGATGAAATCCTTCTATCACAGCGGATTCTGGCAGTGTATGGATACACAGAGAGAGATGAAAAAGCTGGAGGCCTTATGGCAGTCGGGAAATGCGCCCTGGAAAATATGGAAGGATGACAGAAAGGATCTTAAGCCATGACAATTGAGGAATTAAAGGAATTTTATGGAAATAAAAAAGTTCTGATCACCGGACACACGGGCTTTAAAGGCTCCTGGCTTACCCGCATCCTGACTCTTTCCGGGGCAGAGGTTACGGGCTATTCCCTGACTCCGCCTACGGATCCCAGCCTTTTTGAAATTGCCGGTCTGGAGGACACTATAAAGAGTGTGGTTGGAGATATCCGCGACCTGGAGCATTTAAGCCGCGTATTTGAGGAAACCCGGCCGGAGATCGTATTTCATCTGGCAGCCCAGCCCATTGTGCGGGAATCCTATCAGGAGCCGGTTTACACCTATGAAACAAATGTAATGGGTACGGTAAATGTATTAGAGTGCGTCCGCTGGACGGAGAGCGTGCGTTCCTTTTTAAATGTGACTACGGATAAGGTTTATGAGAACCGGGAGTGGGAGTATGGCTACCGGGAGTGTGACAATCTGGATGGCTATGATCCCTATTCCAACAGCAAATCCTGCTCCGAGCTTGTGACCCACAGCTATAAAAAATCCTTTTTTGAGGACGGACGCTGCGCCATTTCTACCGCACGGGCGGGAAATGTGATCGGCGGAGGCGATTTTGCCGCAGACAGGATCATTCCGGACTGTGTGAGGGCAGCTGCGGCAGGAAAGACCATTATTGTCCGCAATCCCTATTCCACCCGGCCATATCAGCATGTGATGGAGCCTCTGGCTGTTTATCTGGCCATTGCCATGAAGCAGTATGAGGACAGAACCTTTGAGGGGTATTATAATGTAGGCCCGGACGACAAGGACTGTGTGACAACGGGAACGCTGGCAGATCTGTTCTGCGCAGCCTGGGGACAGGGACAGACCTGGGAGAACCGCTGGATGGGCGGCCCCCATGAGGCGAATTTCCTGAAGCTGGACTGCTCAAAGATCAAGCATACCTTTGGCTGGACGCCCAGATATGGCGTAAAGGAAGCAGTGGAGAAAACTGTGGAATGGTCAAAAGAGTATCTGGAGGGAGCGGATATGACAGAGGTGATGGACCGCCAGATCCGCGAATTTTTCATTTCATAGGAAAGGGCGTCCTATGGAATAAAAATGCTCCGCGGGGAGTGCCCTGCGGCGTTCCTATGAAATAGAATCAAGGAGGAAAACATATCATGTTTGAACATATGACCGAAGAACAGGCAAGAGCGCAGATTCTGGAGCAGGTAGCCGGATACTGCGATACCTTTCATAAAAAGGCGCCATACAGAGAAGGCGACAGGATTCCCTATGCGTCCCGCGTTTATGACCATGATGAGATGGTAAATCTGGTGGACAGCGCTCTGGAATTCTGGCTGACTTCCGGACGTTATACGGATGAATTTGAGAAAAAGCTGGCAGGATATCTGGGAGTAAAATACTGCTCGCTGGTAAATTCCGGCTCATCTGCCAATCTTCTTGCCTTTATGACCCTGACCTCTCCGCTGCTTGGAGAGCGCCGCATCAAACGTGGGGATGAGATCATCACCGTAGCCTGCGGCTTTCCTACCACCGTGGCTCCGGCTATTCAGTACGGCGCCGTTCCTGTATTCGTGGATGTAACCATTCCTCAGTATAATATTGATGTAACCATGCTGGAAGCGGCCCGGTCTGAAAAGACAAAGGCAGTGATGATCGCCCACACTCTGGGAAATCCATTTAACCTGAGGGCGGTAAAGGCCTTCTGCGACAAATATGATCTGTGGCTTGTAGAGGATAACTGTGATGCTCTGGGAACCCAGTATACCATGGAGGAGGATGGAAGCGAGGTTACAAGATTTACGGGAACCATCGGAGATATCGGAACCTCCAGTTTTTATCCGCCCCATCACATGACTATGGGTGAAGGCGGAGCTGTGTATACAGACAACGGCCTTTTAAACCGCATTATGCGCTCCTTCCGTGACTGGGGACGGGACTGCGTATGTCCTTCCGGCCGCGACAATATGTGCGGACACCGTTTTGACCGCCAGTACGGCGAGCTGCCTTTAGGCTATGACCACAAATATGTATATTCTCATTTAGGCTACAATTTAAAGGCAACCGATATGCAGGCTGCCATCGGCTGCGCCCAGTTAGACAAGTTCCCGTCCTTTGTAGAGCGCCGCCGCCACAATTTTGACCGCTTAAAGGCTGCTCTGGCAGGCACGGAGGACAAGCTGATTCTTCCTGAGGCCTGCGAGCACGCAAGACCCAGCTGGTTTGGCTTCCTCATCACCTGTAAGGAAGGCACAGACCGCAATCAGGTGGTTCAGCATATTGAGAAAATGGGCGTACAGACTCGTATGCTCTTTGCAGGAAACCTGGTAAAGCATCCCTGCTTTGACGAGATGCGAAAGAACGGGGAGGGCTTCCGCGTTGTGGGAAGTCTGGAGCATACGGACCGGATCTTAAAGGATACCTTCTGGGTAGGCGTATATCCCGGTATGACGGACGAGATGATCGACTATATGGCTAAGACCATCCGTGAAGCCATTGCCTGACAGGAACGGAGGTCGAGGACAGTATGGCACAGACATACGATATGACAAAGGTCCATGAGGCCAATTTAAAGATATTAAAGGAGCTGGACCGGATCTGCAGAAAGTATAAGGTCCGGTATGCCCTGGATGCGGGAACCCTGATCGGCGCAGTGCGCCACAAGGGCTTTATTCCCTGGGATGATGATGCAGATGTGGTTCTGATCCGGAGCCAGTACGAGGCGTTAAAAAAGGTTATAAAAAGGGAACTTCCCGATACCATGGAGCTTTTGGAGCCGGACAGCTACCGGGGCGGCCGGGCATTTTATGACTTTACTCCCCGTATTATTTATAAAAACAGCCAGGTTCATCCGGACAGCGACCGGATGGACTATTATGAGGGAAAGTTAAACCATCTCTGGGTAGACCTCTTTATTCTGGATAAGCTGCCCGAGGGAAAGCTGGCGTCTGAGATGACCCGCTTTATCCACAAGGCCATCTACGGCCTGGCTATGGGGCACCGCCATGATCTGGATTATAGCAGATACAGCCTGCTTCACAAAATTTTTGTAGGAGGACTTGCCACAGCAGGAAAGCTGATTCCCCTAAAGTGGATCATTTCCATGCAGAAATGGGCTGCCTTAAAAGACAGAAAGAGCAAAGGAAGCCGGTGGTATTACAGTAATTACCAGCCGGATTACCTCTATGTAACTCTGGAGGATGACTGGTGCACCAAGACGGAGGATGCGCCTTTTGAAGATACGCAGCTGATGATCCCAAAGGGGTATCATCAGGTACTTACAGAGGTTTACGGCGACTATATGCAGCTGCCTCCTGAGGACAAGCGGGTTCCAACCCATTCCAGCCAGCAGATCCGGGTATTTGACTGAATATGATAAAGGAGAACCATCCTTTGAGTGAAGATAGAAGCAATCTGAAAAAAAAGATTCTTTCCGTGGTCGTGTCTGTTTACAATGAGGAACAGGCGCTGGAGGAATGTTATACAGAGATGAAGAGAGTGCTGGATACTCTTTCCTGGGATCATGAGCTGATTTTTGTAAATGACGGAAGCTCAGATGGCAGCCTGGAGGTGCTTAAAGCCCTGGCTTCAGAGGATCAGAAGGTAAAGCTTATCAGCTTTTCCAGAAATTTCGGACATGAGGCAGCCATGATCGCGGGTCTGGATTACAGCACAGGCGACGGAGTGGTCTGCATGGATGCAGATCTGCAGCATCCCCCGGAATGTCTTCCACGGATCATCAGGGCCTTTGAGGAGGGAAACGAGGTAATCAGTATGGTGCGTACCCGAAACAAAAGCGCAGGCCTGATCAAAAATATCACCAGCTCCGGATTTTACTGGCTGATCAACTGCATTTCGGATGTTCACTTTGAGCCTAATGCCTCTGACTTTTTTGCGGTCAGCCGTTCGGTGGCAGAGGTTTTAAAAGGGAATTACCGGGAAAAGGTGCGTTTCCTGCGGGGCTATGTCCAGAACGTGGGCTTTCAGAAAACTACTCTGGAATATGAGGCAGGCGTGAGGGTGGCAGGAGAGAGCAAGTACAGCTTAAAAAAGCTGTTTATCTTTTCGGTTAATACCATCCTCTGCTTTTCCAATATGCCCTTAAAGCTGGGAATTTACGCTGGAATCTTATCGGGAGCAGCCGGGATGGCAGTTCTGGTCTATACGCTCTTTACCCGTCAGGGAGCTCCCAGTGGATATGCTACCATTGTGGTGCTGATCTGCTTTATGTTCGCCATGATGTTTCTGCTCATCGGCATCATCGGAGAGTATATCGCCATCCTTTTTACGGAACTGAAGGATCGTCCGGTGTATATTGTGAGGGAGACGGCGAATATAGAACACAATTAAAGATAAATACAAAATACCCTGAAAGCCGTTCAGCCCTTCAGGGTATTTTGCCGTACGGGCCAGTGAGCAGGACGCCCGGTCTACAGCTACATCCTTCGTGAAAGGATCATTCTCCAGATGATAAGGAGACCGGCAAAGGCTGCCATGATGCAGAGCAGAAGCTTTACCATCAGGACGCTTACAAAGCCGGACAGGAGGATCATCACATACAGAAGGATAAACAGGGAGTATCCCGCATAGGCCCAGCTTTTAGTACCGATGGCTTGGCTGCGTTCGTCAAACTCCCGGATTTCCTGCTGCCTTCTGCGCTCAGGATCCTTCAGATAGGAACGGTTTCTTAAAATCAATAAAACTCCGGCAATGATCAGCCCCAGGCCGGTGCCGTAATAGAAGCTTGTCATGAAGCTGCGGCTTTCCGGTTCCAGATAGAGAATGGGAGACGCTCCGGCCGAAGAAGCCAGAGCCGCTGTGAGAGCGGCCGCACCTAAAATCAAAGCAGCCGATCCAAGAAAGATCCGAAGCCTGCATCTGCGTACCAAACGGGTCTGACCGTTGTTTTTCATAGATTCTCTCATATGTCGTCCTCCTCTTCAAAAATAAAAATTTCTTCGATGGTCCGTCCGAAATACCGGGCGATCTTGTGCGCCAGTCCCAGAGAAGCGTTGTATCTTCCGTTTTCTAAAGAAATGATCGTCTGACGGGTAACGCCGACTGCTTCTGCCAGATCCTCCTGACGGATCCGTCCGGTCCGGCGCAGTTCCTGGATCCTGTTTTTCATCTGTGATCGATCCCACCCTTCTTTTTACTGACAGTATCTTTCATCAATGGTTTCCCTTTTGCAGATTAAGTAAAATGTAAAGCTGACTGTACAAAATAAGTATAGGAAACTTTACATAAAAAGTCAAGTTCATTTTACATTTTGTGCTTTTTTCAGATACAGTATACAAAATGTTTGGAGAAATTTTATAATTGGGCCATTGACTTTCCGACCTGTAAGTGTTTATAATTTGAAAAGTGACAATATGTCATGTTTACCATTGACTCAAGGAGGCCTTGATTTCTATGCCAACCCAGCGGTTTTTTAAATTAAAGGAAGAAAAAAGACGGCTGATTTTAGAAGCGGCGGCCCACGAATTTTCCCGTGTGCCCTATTCGGCGGCTTCGATCAATCAGATCATAAAGGAGGCGGATATTTCCCGGGGAAGCTTTTATACATATTTTGAAGATAAGGATGATCTGATGCGTTATATGCTCCGGGGAATGCGGGAGCATTTCAGAGAACGGGTGATGCTGCTCCTGAAAGAAATGGGGAGTCCTTTTGCGGTCTGTTTACAGATGGTGCGGGAGTGGATGGATAAGGGAAATGACCATATCTTTTACAAGATCCATAAAAATCTCCTGTCGGATCTGAGCGTTTCCAATCAAAATCAGATCTTTGGCTTCAGAGGATTTACATTAAAGGATGACCCTTATGAGGGTTTTATCAAAGATATTTATGAACACATGGATCGAGAGCATTATCCTATGAGCCTGGAGGCTCTTATTTACGGGGCGGATGTAGCCGCTATGGTATGTATTCGGGCGATGAGCCTTTACTGCCAGAAGCCGCAGGAAAAGGAATCTATTTTACAGGCAACCGAAACAGAGATGAGGATTTTGGAAAAAGGCGTCTGCAGTCTGCAGGCGGCAAAATAGGATGAAACGGATATAAAATCGTATTAGAGGAGAATGAATCATGAAAAATCAGAAAAGAAAGACAGCCGGCCGTCATATGGCCGCGATCACAGCTGCTATTTTGACTATGTCATTTCCCATGAACATCCTGGCGGCATCTAACCGTCCGGATGACAATACCTATCAGGCTCCGGAGGCACCGGCCCCCAATTATAATAAGGATATGAGCCCTGAATTTGCCTACACGGAGGAAAAATGGGCTTCTCTCAGGGATAACGTGATGGAGTATGGGGAGCTGAAGGATCTGATCCATGAGTATAACCCTACAGTCCGCAGCAACCGTTCTGCCTATAAGGATCAGAAGGGAAAGGACTTAAATGACGTATATGAGCAGTATATGAACGATATCGATGATATCTGGGATCAGGCAGATGCGGCTGAGGATGATGTTACCTGGGCGTCCATGCGGTTTTCCGCAGGCCTTCTCACCAAGCAGGCAGACAACAATTACCAGGATGCAGATATGGAAAAGATCCAGTATGACCAGCAGGAGGCTGCTCTGGTATATCAGGCACAGCAGATGATGGTATCCTTACAGCAGGCAGAATACAATATAAAGAATCTGGAAAATACAAAGGCTCTTCTTCAGAGTCAGTATGAATTTACCAGGGCTCAGGCTGCCGCAGGCATGGCGACCCAGATAGATGTGCTTACTGCTCAGAAAAGCGTCCAGGATCAGGATACAGCCATCCTTGCTGCCCAGAAGAATAAGGAAAATGTCCACAGAAATCTCTGTCTGATGCTCGGATGGGACGCAGACGCCCAGCCGGAGATCCTTGCAGTACCGGAGCCGGATATGTCCCGTATTGATACCTTAAACCCGGATGGGGATGCCGAGGCAGCGCTTGCCAATAACTATGATGTAAGATATTACGAAAAAAAGGCAGGAAATCTTTCCAGCCAGGATCTGATCGAATCCAATCAGGCTTCCATTCAGAATGCAAAGGATACGGCTGTGCGATCCTTAAAAACGCAGTATAATACTGTACTTACGGCAAGAGATGCCCTGAATGCCGCTCAGTCTCAGCTTGCTGCTGAGCAATCCAAATTAAACAAGGCTTCTGCCAGTCTGGCAGCAGGACAGATTACAAATCTTGAGTATCAGACCACGCTGAATGCTGTAATGACAGCGGAAAGCGATGTAAATACGAAAAAGCTTCAGCTGTTAGTGGCATTAGAAGGCTATGACTGGAATGTGAAGGGCCTTACCACCTCCAATTAAGCAGGATGAAAAGGAGACGATGAAATGAAAACCACATTTTTAAAACGAACGGCAGCAGCGTCCTTAAGCGTGGTTCTGGCAGCATCTGTGCCCTTTACTGTGCTGGCAGATCAGACAGATCCAAATGTGGCCTATGAACAGGAGCAGCAGCTTCTCTCAGACGGACATCTGGATTACGGTGAGATTGAGGGACGTGTAAAAAATTATTACGGACCGATGAAAAGCGCCTATGATATGGCAAAGGGCATGGTAGAGGATCAGGCTGATATTGCTGTAAATGAGCGTATTATGGCAAATGACCTTCTGTCCCAGGCCGATGTGGCAGAGGATATGGCAGAGGAACAGACTGGTATGGATCAGGCGATCTCTGCGGCAACCGCCAAGGCGCTGCGCCAGTCTGCCAGACAGATGAGAAATGCGGCATCCATGATGGGTCAGTCCTTAAAAAAGACCTCATCTACGGAACGTCAGGTAGACCGCCAGGCCAATTCCCTGATCATGAATGTCCAGTCCATGATGAATCAGTATGAGCAGCTGGTCTCCCAGCGTGCCATGGCTGCAAAGGGAGTGGAACTGGCCCGGACAGCCAGAGCGCTTCAGGATACCATGCAGTCTCAGGGGATGGCGGTGGACAGCGATGTTTTATCCGCAGCGGCTTCTCTTTCCTCTGCGCAGTCCCAGCTGGCCAGTCTGGATGCGGGAATGGAGCAGATCTATAAGCTTCTCTGCAGCTTTACAGGATATGACCCTGCCTCCGGCGTTACCTTTGGAGCAATCCCCTCTGCAGATCTGGCGGCCATTGACGCCATTGACGTAAATGCAGATAAGGAAAAGGCAGTAAATAACAACTATAACCTGATCAGCTTAAGAAGCTCTACCGGAGGCGGTATGACCGATTTTCAGGCCCGTACTACAAAGACGACTACACAGACTGAAAACCGTTTAAGAAATGTAGAGTATTCAGAAAATACAGTCCGTTCCGATATTCAGGCGCTGTACGATCAGATCCTGGAAAAACGCGCTGCCTATGATGCTGCAAAAACCGCTTATGAAAGCGGAAAAATGGTCTGGGATGCGGCTCAGATCCAGAAGCAGAACGGAAGTTTAAGCCAGATCCAATACCTTCAGCAGGAACTTGCATGGCTGACCGCAGAATCAGGATACCACTGTGCAGGTCTGGAACTTCAGCAGGCAATCCAGAATTACAGATGGGCTGTAGCCGGCGCAGCTGTGAGCGTTTCATAAATACAGTTAATAATTAAAAAATCCCTTTGGGAACCGCACTGCGGCGGAGTGGGATTATGCCGCTGATGCGGCCCGCCGCAGGCGGAGAATCCCGCTTGTGGGATTCTTTTGTGTAAACAGAGAAAAAAGAATGAAAGTTATTAAGACTGCATAAAAATATAAATGACGTCATTGATTTTGTTGTGAAAAGATGCCCTTATGTTTTATAAGGGGAATATATTTTAAGTTAAAGGAGGAAGGTAACCTGCACGTTTTGTTTCTTGTGAATTGAGGTGAGTCTATGGTAACACGGCGTATGGACATAAGGAAAGGAGGATTTAATCCGATTCCGATTTCTTATCTGATTCAGACAGCGAATCAGTTTGACTGTGACATCTTTGTAACCAATGAAAGTACGACAGCAAATATGAAACATTACGATGAAATGAAGAGATTAAATATGTGTGGTTTTCTTACATTCTGCTTTAAGGGAAGCGACGAGAATGCGGCAGAAAACAGGATACATACCATTTTATGGCAAAATACTAACGGATAAGTAAGGAAGTGTAGCATTTCATGCACAAGACAGAATGACAGGAGGCTGTGTGACCAGGCCTCCTGTTTTTGTGTGGTGGTGCGCCTAGCGGCACATAAAATAAAAGAAAGAGCAGGTGATATGTCAGTTTTTCCTGCTCTTTTTTGTTGCTTATTTTTTTGTTTCATTCAGATAGGATCCCGCATCTTTAAAGAAACTCCATATAATAAGAAGAATGATAAAGCTGATGGGAAAGGCTGCAATGATGGATACGGTCTGCAGGTTGTTCATGGAGTTTTCTGAAAAGATCAGAGCAATGGGAAGAAGCATCAGCGTTACAGCCCAGAAAAGCTTGATGAAGCGGTCCGGTTCCTGTTTCTCATCCAGAGAATGGTAGGAGTAGGAGGAAGCGACCATAGTTAAGGCATCAAAGCTGGTAGCGTAAAAAGCGATCATGGTAAGGGCCAGGAGAAGAAGGCCTGCTTTGGCGAAAGGCATGGTTTCAAAAACCGCCATAATTGCTTCATAGAGGTTCTGGGATTGAACATAAATTGCCATCAGATCCAGCCTTCCATGCATCTGAAGGGACAGCCCGTAATTTCCAAGAATGATAAAAGAAGTAAAGGTGCCGGACAGTCCGAAGAAATATCCACCCAAAACGGTCTGCCGTATGGTACGTCCCTGGCTGATGCTGCCGATAAAAAACGGAGTCGCCACGCACCACACCATCCAGTAGGCCCAGTAAAAAATAGTCCAGTTCTGTGGAAAGGAGGAGGTGCGCAGGGCGTCGGTCCAGGTTGCCAGAGGAATGAAATTCTGGCTCAGGTTTCCCAAAGAGGTAAGACCTGTTTCTACGATATAGCGCATTTCCCCGCCGCCAAAGAAAAAATAGGCTAAGAGGACGAAAAAAAGTCCCACACAGGAAGAAGCCAGGCGGGCCACCCCTTTCATGCCAAAGTACACGGCCATTGTATATACAATGCAGATGGCGATCAGGATCGCAATCGTAAAGGCCGGCGTTTCCGGAATCTCCGTTACACGGCTTAAAGCCATGGATAAAAGGGGCGTTGCCAGAGAAAAAGTGGTAGCTGTTCCGGCTAACAGGGCAAATACGGCAGTGAGGTCAATGATGCGTCCCAAAGCTCCATCTACCCGCTTTCCCAAAACAGGACGGCAGGCTTCGGAGTATTTCTGACGGTTCCGTTTCCGGACATGGAGCATAAAGCCAAAGGCAACAGCTAAAATGATATAAAAACTCCACGGGATCGGTCCCCAGTGAAACAGCGGGTAAACAGAGGCCCAGTCCTGCACAGAACCCATATCGGAGATATGAGGTTCTCCCGCATAGAGCATCCACTCGCAGAGGGAATAAAACAGGATATCGGCTGCCAGGCCGGCAGTAAACATCATGGAGCCCCACTGGAGATTGGAATACCGGGGGGATTTGCCGCCTAGGCGGATGGAGCCAAAACGGGAAAATGCAGCATAGAGAGAACAGAAAAGCGCTCCCAGCCCCATTAAAAGATAAAAGCTTCCAAACTGGTCTCCGAGAAAGAAGCGGATGGATCCCAGCACAGAAGAGGAGTCTTCAGGAAAGGCAATAAAAAGGATACACAAAAAAAGGATGCACAGAAAAGGAACAAGGGTGGTAAGCCAGTCCAGCCTTTTTGTAAGGTGCTTCAAAATGATAACCTCCTTTGATGATACAGGCTTGTATCGTTTTTTTGTTCAAAAATTAAGTAATATAAAGCATATTGAACATAATACCACCGCATTTTGGAAAAATCAAGAAGTTTTTCAAAAAAACTGTATGTGTATACAGAATCCTTTTTCGAATGTGTAACAATTTTGTAAGAAAAAAGGTCTGTTAAATTTTCAGTTTGTCCGTTATAATAGTAACGCTATGAACAAAGGAGGTTTTTGAAATGTTTAACTGGAAGAAAATGTCTCTGGTCCTTTTAGCGGCTGCTTCACTTTTAAGCGGATGTACCAAGAGTAATATCGTGTCTCCTGAGGGAGGTACAAGAGCCGATGACGGACAGCCTGATACAGAGATCGATAAAAATATTAAAATCGACTGGCTGGAAGTGCGGGAGGAGCTGCGGGATCAGTATCTGGAGCCATATGGTGCGTTTGCTGATTATGTGATGGATCTGGATGCACGCTATAATGAAGAAACAGGCGTTCTGACGGTACTGCTGCCTGTAACGCACCAGACAACGCCGGAGGCCGCAGTCGCTTATGCGCAGGATGTCCTGGCTACCATCGGCACTTGTGTACATACCCAGAATTTCTATTACACGGAGCCTGAGACAAACGAAGAAGGCTACACCACCGACTACGGCAGCTTTTTTGATGAGCATGATGTGCTGGTTCAGGTATTCCCTTATGATAAAGAGGGAGAGGTATCCGAGTATATTATCAATGACACCCTAAAGGCGGGAGATGTAAGAGCTCTTGAGCCTGTGAAGAAATAAGGAGGCAGACGCCATGAGAAGGATCGACCGATATTGGAAACGCTGCGCGGCCGGCATGATGGCTGCTCTTATGCTTATGACGGCGGGAGAGGGAGGTTTTACCAGCTTTGCGGCCCAGAGCCTCAATTCCCCTTCCAAGATTGTGATCAGCAATACACAGACCCAGGAAGGAAACGTTTCTGCATTACAGAGCGCACCGGTAACTACGGCAGCTTTTGGAACGGTAACTACACCGGTGACAGACGCATCCTCCTACTTTGGAGCCGGACGCATGACCATGCTGGCAAACCATGACACAAGAGCCCAGCAGCTGGCTGTAATTATCGAAAATGGAGCTGGCGGACTGATCGTGGTAGACGGAGGCTGGCAGGAAAACAGTGCCTATGTATTGGATCAGATCAAGCAGAGGGGCGGTCATGTGGCGGCATGGCTGCTTACCCATCCGGATTCCGATCATGTGGGAGCGCTGGCAGATATTCTTTATAACCACAGCAGTGAGATTACTATTGACGGTATTTATTATTCCTTTTTAGAGGACAGCTGGTATGCCGAGAAGGAGCCGGCGGTGGCTGCCATGGTATCTCATTTAAAGGGAGCCTTTCAGAAGGTAGACCCATCTGTTCTTCACGGAAATATTGCGGCAGGACAGGTGATCGAGGCAGGCCCTGCCAAAATCCAGGTATTAAACCAGGCATATGCGGCAAATAATGACTTTGTCAATAACAGCAGCGTGGCCTACCTTGTATCCTTAAATGGTACGAATGTCGTATTTTTAGGAGATATGGCCAGATCCGGCGGTGAAAACCTGATGGCCAATGTAGATCTGGGGGCATTAAACTGTACCATGGTACAGATGGCTCACCACGGTCAGAACGGGGTTGATTACGAAGTTTACAAGGCGCTCCGTCCATCCGTATGCCTGTGGCCCACACCTCAGTGGCTTTGGGATAATGACAACGGCGGCGGAACAGGAACCGGACCGTGGAAAACCCAGGAAACCCGTAACTGGATGGTCCGTTTGGGCGTAAAGACCTATTTCTGTACAAAGGACGGAGATCAGGTAATTGAGTAGGCGAATAGGGATATTCACATTCTGTTCATAATTCATTCAAAAAGGTTTTACACAATGAACATTTTTTCTTCATCTTTCATGGGTATACTTTAATCATAGATGAGAGAGAAACATTCATCTATCCCCAATATGCTTACAAGATTTTTTTCATAATACTCGAGCTGATAAGTGATTATCAGCTCTCCTCCCTTTTAATAATACTTTTTTCCAGAAAGAGCGTATCATCATCCGGTGATGCGCTTTTTCTGTTATACCGAAGCCTGGATCCTGAGTGCGTCTTTTTCCAGGTTTTGGGGAGAGAGATTTCCCTGGATAAAAACAGAAGGGCAGTCAGATTGGGAAAGGCCATCAGGCCGTTCCAGAGGTCGGAAAAAAGCCAGACTGCTTCAGACTGTATGATCCCTCCGGCTAAAATTGCAGATAAAAAGCACAGAGGATAGAGAAAACGGGAAAAGAGGGCAGGAAGGGAGCAGCGGATCGTAAGATAGGTGAGCGCCTGCTTTCCAAGGTAAAACCATGCGATCACAGTAGCAAAGGCAAATACTGCCATGGAAGCGCTGATAAAGGCTTCTCCCAGATTTCCCAGACGGCACTTAAAGGCCCAGGCGGCCAGGGCAGAGCCTTCATAGGGAAGAGAAGCCAGCCCCGGTGACGCAGCTTCTGCCATACAGAGGATGACAAGGGCAGTGAGCGTGCAGAGGATCACGGTGTCGAAAAACACCTCAAACATGGCCCACATCCCCTGTTTTTCAGGCGTTGTGTGTTCGGCGGGGCCGTGGAGCACGGCCAGAGTTCCAAGGCCGGCCTCGTTGGAAAATACCCCTCTGGCAATACCGTACCGCACGCTGCGGCTGATGAGAAAGCCTCCTGCTCCTCCTGCGGCAGCCCGTATATGAAAAGCAGAGTCGAAAATATCCTTTAATACGCCGGGAAGGACAGGAAGAGAGGAAAGGATCACGGTGAGGGAAAAGAGGACATAGATTGCAGCGGCTGCCGGGACGAGACGCTCTGCTGTCCTTCCGATGCTCCGGATCCCTCCCCGGATGACGGCTCCTGTAAGGAGCGTGAAGCACACAGCCGGGAGCCAGAGAGGAAGGTTAAAGGTAAAGGACAGGGCAGTAACAGCAGAGTTCGCCTGGACCATGCTCCCCATGCCAAGGGCGCACATAACGCAGAGTATGCTGTAGAGAACGGCCATAAAAGGGACATTAAGCCCGTGCTCCATATAGAGAAAGGGGCCGCACAGGAAGCGGCCGTCCGGTTCGCGGAGCCGGAAGCGGATCCCCAGACAGGTTTCCCCATAGGCCGTGATCATACCGATAAAAGCAGAAACCCACATCCAGAACAGGGCGCCGGGGCCTCCGGCAGTAAGTGCAGTAGCAACACCGGCAATATTTCCTGTTCCAACGGTAGCAGCCAGGGCCGTGCATACAGACTGGAACTGGCTGATGGTTTCCGGGGAACCTTCATCTGGCGTCCTTTCGTTTGTCGCGTTGTTTTTTTTACCCCGGATGATGCTTCCGGCGGTGGCATCCCACCAGAAGGAAAATCCTCGGAACTGAAAAAAACGGCATTTTACCGTGAGAAATAATCCTGTTCCCAGAAAGATAAGAAGAGTCCATGGTCCCCAGACCATCCCGTGCAGCAGCTTGAGCCACTTCATAACAAAACCTCCAAGAGATATACCCAAAGACAGGCTCCGGGTGTTTTAAACAGGCTTTATACTGTGTATTCAGAGCGGGGGAAAAGTATGACAGGAAGAAAATGGAGCAGATTTCCGCCTCGCATTTCCAAATAGAGTGTGATAGAATAAGAGTAACAGCAAAAACTACTGCCCCACAGGCAGAAAAGAGGTGTCTCATGCCGGGATTTACAACCCATTATATATTAGGAATGAAGGCATATAATGACCTTCCTGCCAACTATCTTAAGTTTGTCATTACAAAGTACCGCTGGCTGTATCAGCTGGGACTTCAGGGGCCGGATATGTTTTTTTACAATCTCCCTATCCTGCGCCACAGAGACCACAGAAATGTAGGCTCCTATATGCACGAGCATCGTGTAAATGATTTTTTCCGCTGCGCCTTTGACCGCCTTTCCAGGATTGAATCCAAGCAGCAGAAGGAAGAGGGAATGGCTTTTCTGTGCGGTTTTATCTGTCATTATATTGGAGATTCCATCTGCCATCCTTATGTCTATGGACGGATCGGCTATGATGTACAGAATCCGGGGGGATACTACCATGGCCTTCATGCCAAGCTGGAAAATGATATTGACGCCCTTCTTCTGAAAAAATATAAAAAGAAAAAGCCCTCCCAGTTTAATCAGGCAGCCACGATCTGTCTCAATGGGATGGAAACACAGTTTATTTCCGTATTCCTTTCCGATTGTATCAATGATGCGTTTTACCGTCTGAGCAGCAAAAATCATTATCAGGTAACAGCAGGAATGATCCACCGGTCGATTCTGGCCATGCGCTTTGGCTGCCGCACGCTGGCCGATCCCAACAGCCGGAAAAAGGACCGGATTGAGTTTTTTGAGTCGCTGTTCCTTAAAAATCCCATTGCTTCCAGCAAAATGGTTACAGACGTGGTAGAGGATCCGGTTTGGAGTTTAAATCTGCGTCATGAAATCTGGTGCAATCCCTGGGACAGGAGCATTGCCTCCAGAGCGTCTGTGCCGGATCTGCTGCGACGGTGTCTTGGGAAACTGAGTACGATCTTCTATATGATCAATGAGATCATAGAGGGGTCAAAGGTTCTTCGTCCGGTGGCATTTGAACGGCTTTTGACAGAACTTGGAAATTATTCCTACCACAGCGGCCTGCCATGCAATGATTAAAAATAATGTCAACCATAAAATACAATTGGTTGACAATTGGGGCATCCTGTGATATACCATTCCTGTAAGATAAAACAGGTTCCGTTTCAGGCAGATGAAATATCTAAAACGGAACCGGAAAAAGGAGTGGATGGAAATGGATTCAGTTTCTGCAAAAAAATCGAAAAAAATAAGACATAACACTGCTTTTACGACAAGAGAAATGGTATTGGCGGGAATGTTTGCAGCTGTTCTGGCAGTCATCTCCCAGCTGTCAATCCCTACGCCCGCAGGTGTTCCGGTGACGATCCAGGTATTTGGAGTGGCTCTTGTAGGGGCGGTTCTGGGATGGAAGCTGGGACTTTGTTCGGTACTGGTTTATATCCTGATCGGGGCAGCGGGGCTTCCGGTGTTTGCTAATTTTGGCGGCGGCATCCGGTCGCTTATAGGGCTTACGGGAGGTTATATCTGGGCCTGGCCGGTGATGGCGGTGCTTTGCGGGATCCGTCCGGGACTCAAAAACCGGATTTCGGATCTGGCGGTGAGGATTTTGCTCTCTCTTATCGGTCTGGCAGCAGTGGAACTGATCGGCGGCCTCCAATGGGCAGCCCTTTCAGGAGACATGACCGCAGGCGCTGTATTTGCCTATTCTATGGTGGCTTTTGTGCCAAAGGATATTGTGATCACCATATTGGGAGTTATTGTAAGCGAGCCGGTAAAACAGATGACTGACAGGATAGGGTAGGCAGAAGGGAAGCGAGCTGTTTTAAAAGTTCCGGTTCATTCCGGTTTTCTTCGGTGATCCGCAGGACGGTCACATCAGGCCTTTGGGCAATTTCCTGCAAAAAGGGAGAGGGGGCCTCCTGAAGAACACCAAGAACGGGAACAGGACCGTCCAGGACTTTAAGAATCATCTGACGAAACCGGACTGCTTCTGCTTCATGGGGGCCCAGTTCATCCATGAGGATCAGATCCTTTTGAAGAAAATCAGACAGCGCGTTACAGCCCAGGCGGTCAAACCGTCTGGGCGTTTCATTTGATGAAAGCGGCGAAGACGTGCCACAGATAAAGAGAAGGTTGGTTTCATCCGGATCTGCAGGGACAGCGGCGGGAAGAAGATGGACAGAAAAGCCGGTTTTTAAATATTCACAGGTACGCAGAGTAAAAAAGCCGCCGATCTGTCCGTCAAACGAGCGCAGTGTTTTTTTCAAAAGGGTGGATTTTCCCACCTGTTTTGCACCGGTTAAAAATACATGGTGTGTCATTGGTTTGTTACCTCCCAGAGAAGACGTCCATAGCAGGAGTCGGTGATTTCCGTTATGGTGCCATCTGTTTCAGTATGATCGGTTAGCCAGGTCATGACAGCGTTTCTGTTTGCAGCAGTACGATCGTCAGGCAAAAACATTTTTTCCATAAGGAAATCCAGATATTCCTCATCCGGAACGATCTGTTTTTCACTGTGTCTTGGTTCATAACTGGTTTCTGGTTTGTATCCCATAAGAAACAGCATATTAAAAGCGGCATAAAACCATCGGCCGCTATTTTCATGCCTCATGGCTTTTTCGGGAAAGACTTCGTTCATAATCTGTTCCATGAGCCGGTTTTTGCGGTACAGATGGGAAATACAGCAGCAACGGCCCCGGCTCATTTCCATGGCCTTTAAAAGCTGGCTGTGACTGCGGACTGCGGGGGTTAAGGAAACGAATACCAGATCGAAAGCCCGTTTGAAGCCTTCTTTTTTCAAATCCAGAGTATCAAAATCACAAAGATGGAACTGGAGATTGGTAAGTCCCAGGCTTTTGGCATATTCTTTTCCCTGAGCGATCATTTCACCGGAAATGTCCAAGGCTGTGACAAAGCGGACTCTGGAAGCGAAGGCAGCTGCAAAGCGGCCCGGTCCGCAGCCGATATCCGCCACTGAGAAATCTTTTTTCAGAAGCCCATGGTTCTCCAGAAAAAGGAAATCTTTTTCCAGACGCTCATCCGTTTTTCGATTGTTTTTTCGCTCATGAGCCCAGGAACGGGCTCGGCGGTCCCAGATATTGGGAGAAGGCTCAGTCTCCTTTTCCATTAAAGAGATAAAATAGGCCAGATCATTCAAGAGAAGTCCGCTCCTTTCCGACAGGTGCTTTTACGGGCATACAGATGGTTCGGGAATGTCCATACCTGTCTTTTACAGTTACAACATCCATTTCAATGCCATAAACGGCCTGAAGATTTTCGGGAGTAATTACCTCTTCGGGAGAGCCGAAAGCGGCCACAGAGCCTTTCTTCATCATAAGCACCCTGGTACCGGCAGAGGCGGGATGTTCGGGACTGTGTGTAGACATAATGATACAGTAGCCCCTGGAAGCAAGATCCTTGATCACATCCATAAGGAGCTGCTGGTTGGCGTAATCCAAGCTGGCAGAGGGCTCGTCCATCACAAGGATTTTAGCAGACTGGCAGATCGCGCGGGCGATCAGCGCCAGCTGGCGCTGTCCTCCGCTGAGGGAGGTGTATTTTTTATTGGCAAGCTCCAGGGCATTGACCTTATAAAGAGCCTCAAAGGCTGCATCACGATCGACAGCCTTAGGACTGTCAAAGGCAGAAAAATGGGAGGCACGGCCCATGAGCACCACATCCAGCACGGTATAGGAAAAGACGGGAGAATGGTACTGTGGAATATAGGCGATACGGTTTGCAAGCTCTCTGGGGGAAAGCTTTAAATGATCCTGTCCGTCTATGAGGATACGGCCTCCGGAAAGAGGGATCGACCCCATTATCAGACGGAACAGAGTGGTTTTTCCGCAGCCATTGGGGCCGGCCAGACAGAGAATGTCTCCTTCGTCTGCTTCGCAGCTTACATTTTTTACAATATCGCCTTTCCCATATCCGCCGGAAACATTCTGCAGTTGTAAAAGCATGGTCGTTTACTCCTTTTTCTGAATGATAAGAGATACAAAAAAGGGCGCTCCCATAATAGAAGTTACAACGCCCAGGGGCAGTTCCATGGAAAGAAGGGAACGGGCCAGATCATCCATGAGAACCAGATAGGTGGCTCCCAGCATGGCGCTGGCAGGAATCAGACGGCCGTAGTCGGCTCCGACCAAAGCCCGTGCCATATGGGGGATCATCAGTCCGACCCAGCCGATGAGGCCGCCCAGACAAACGGAGGCAGCGCTGAGGAGCGTAGAAGCAGCAATGAGGATCAGACGGTAAAGACGGATATTGATCCCAAGGCTTTTGGCTTCCTCTTCATCCAGAGTGAGGAGATTGATGCGCCAGCGCAGAAGAAAGATGATGACCAGTCCCGCAGACATGGGGATCAGGCTCCATAAAAAGGAGCGGGTATCGGTTTTTGTAAGGCTCCCCATGAGCCAGAAGGTGATCTGCTGAAGCACATCATTGGGATCTGCCACATATTTGATCATGGTTACACCTGCATTGCACAGCGCCATGATCATGGAGCCGGTGAGAACCAGGCTGAGGGTTATGGAATGGACGGATCTGCGGCTGATCAGATAAGAGGCAGCGACCGCTGCGGTGCCGCCTGCAAAGGCGGAAAGCTGTATAAGCCAGTTAGAGGCGCCGAAAAGGATTGCAAAAGCGGCTCCCAGACTGGCTCCGGAGGAGACTCCCAAGATGTCGGGGGAGACTAAAGGATTGCGGAACATTCCCTGATAGGCTGCGCCCGCTGTGGACAGCGAGGCTCCGATAAAGACTGCGGACAGAATCCGGGGAAGACGAATATTCCAGAAAATGGTAACGGCCTGGGGAAGGATTTCTCCCTCATACCCGAACCGGGATAAAAATGCCGTTACGACCTGAGAGGGGGACAGGGGATAGTAGCCCACCCAGAAGGATAAAAGGACTGCGGTAAATAGAAAGATAAGCAGTCCGGTGATAAGAAGGCCATACCGCCTTCTCTGGGCCGCTTCCTGCTTTACTTCGAAATGATGATTCAACATGGACGTTTCCGCCTTTCCTGATGCTTGACAAAAAAATTTTGCCGTGCTAGTATGAAAATACCGTTATATTTTATAAAAAAGTACGATATTTAAAAATATAACGCATAAAGATCAGAATGTCAATTAAGAGGAGAGGAAAAATGGGACGAGGAAAAAAGATTTTACCGGCAGTGATGGCGCTTACCCTGGCTGCAGGAAGCATTACAGGATGTTCTGCTTCTTCTGCAAAAACAGAAACGGCTAAAGAAAGCATGCAGAGCCAAGCTGAAACGAAAACAGCTGAACAGAGCACTCAGGCAGAGAAAACATCTGAGGCAGCCGATGCGGCGGGAGAGCGGGAGATAACGGATATGGCAGGCCGCACGGTTGTGGTGCCGGATGAAATTGAAACGGTATTCTCTTCCAGTACTGTAACGGCTATTTTTATGTATACGCTGGCTCCGGATAAGCTTCTTGGCTGGAATTATGAGCTGAATGAGCTGGAAAAGAGCATTATTTTGGAAGAATATCACGATCTTCCTAATTTTGGAATGGGCGATTCCATCAATTATGAGGCGGTTATTGCAGCAGACCCCACCATTGCAGTCAATGTGGGAACCATCAATGATAAGATGATATCAGACTGCGATAAGCTGTCAAAGAGTCTGGGAGTTCCTGTTGTGGCTGTGGACGGAGATCTGTCGGCTTCCGCAGAAGCTTACCGCTTTATGGGAGAACTGCTGGGGGAGGAGGAACAGGCCGAAAAGCTCGCTTCCTATGCGGAAAAGACCTTTGCAGATATTGAAAAAATGGAGGTTCCTGAGGACAAAAAGGTACGTATTTATTATGGAAACGGAGAGGATTCCCTGGAGACCGCTCCGGCCGGCTCTGCTCACGGACAGATCATCGATATGGTAAATGCAGTCAATGTGGCAGATCTGGAAATGGGAGAAGGCTCCAGAGTGCAGATTTCTGCCGAGCAGCTTCTTGCCTGGGATCCGGATGTAATTGTGGTAAACGGAGAGCCAAAGGCGGATACGAGCGGCGCTTCGGCTGCTGAGGCAATTCTGGCCAATCCGGATTACGCATCTTTAAAGGCAGTGCAGGATCAGCAGGTATACGGTACGCCAAATACGCCCTTTAGCTGGATGGACCGTCCTATGGGGCCAAACCGTATTGTGGGAATCCGCTGGCTGTCCGGCCTCATCTATCCGGAGTATCTGAATTACAATGTGGATGAAGAAGTAAAGGAATTCTTTGATCTGTTCTACCATGTACAGCTTACAGATGAGAAACTGGAAAATATTTACAGTGGAACGGTATAAAAACGTATTTGACAGAAAATAAAAAAGTCCCTTCCGGTTTTCGTCACAGGACAGAGCGGAAGGGACTTTTTTGCTGATGGCATGAATCAGCCAAACATGTTTTTTATTATTTCAAATACACCGGCAGACTGTAAAAACAGCATAGCCATGATGATCGGAGTCACATACCGGATCATAAAGGCATACATTTTTTTGCGCTTAAAGGTATGTCCGCTGGCTTCCATTTCCTCGCAGATCCACGTCGGCCTGATGATCCAGCCTACAAAGATGCAGGTGAGGAGGGAAATGAATGGCATGAGAAAGCTGTTGCTGATATAGTCCATCAGATCCAGAAGCTGAGCGGATGCTCCGTTTGGCAGCTTCATTTCAAAGTAGAATACGTTATAGCCCATACAGATGATCACGGAGGCTGCCGCAGAGAGCAGTGCGATCACAAGGCTGGTTTTCTTTCGTGTGGAGTGGAAAATCTCCATACAGTTTGCAACCAGTGTTTCCAGAATGGATACAGAGGAGGTAAGAGCCGCAAACACAACCATAAGGAAAAATATCATTCCAAGGATTCCGCCCAGGGGTCCCATGGTTTCAAATACCTTGGGAAGGGATACGAACATCAGGCTGGGACCGGAGGCCATTCCTTCTGTGCCGAAAAATACATAGACCGCAGGGATGATCATAAGTCCGGCCAGAAATGCAACCGTTGTATCGAAAATCTCAATCTGGCTTAAGGATTTGCTTAGGTTTACATCCTTTTTTACATAGGAGCCGTAGGTGATCATGATTCCCATAGAAACACTTAAGGAAAAGAACAGCTGGCTCATGGCATCCAGAAGGATTTCCAAAAATCTGGCAGGAGTAACTCCGTCAAGATTCGGCATAATGTAGACTGTCAGTCCCTGAAGGCCGGTCCGCTCTGTTCCGTCTGCTCCGGTACTGCTTAATGTGAGGGAAAAAAGGCCGATCCCGATGATCATTAAGAGCAGTCCCGGCATGACGATCCGGGAAAATTTTTCAATGCCCTTTTCTACCCCGCGGTATACGACCAGTGCGGTAAAACATAAAAAGATCAGCATGAAAACCACAGGTGATACGGGTGAGGTGATAAAGTCTGTAAAATATCCGTCCTGGGCGGCTGCCTTTCCCGCTCCGGTAAGATAGACAGCCAGATACTTTAAAATCCATCCGCCGATGACGGAGTAATAGGTCATGATAATGGCCGGAACACAGAAGGTAAGGTAACCTAAAAAGCTCCATTTTTTCTGCATTTTCCCAAAGGCATGAAGGGCGTTTGTCTTGGTGCGCCGTCCGATGGCCACATCTGTGACAAGAAGGGTAAAGCCGAAGGTAAGTACCAGCGCCAGATAGATGATCAGGAATAGTCCGCCTCCGTCCTTGGCGGCCAGATAGGGGAACCGCCAGATATTTCCTACTCCTACTGCGCTTCCTGCTGCTGCCAGCACAAAGCCTAAGGAGCCTGTAAAGCTGCTTTTTTTCTTTGCTTCCATGTTTTGAATACCTCGTTGTCTTGTTGGATTGTAAAAGGGGCCAAATCTGTTTTGACCCAAACAGTATGATTATATCGGTTTGCAGAGAAAAAGCAACCGCCGAAAAGTTTCATTAAATGAGAAAATATAATATAAAAATTGAATATAACTGGAAAAATACCGGAAAAAGAGGTATAATAGCGGAAATATAGTTGGATAAAACGTAAAATGTATATTTATATGAAACATTTCCCTATTTACCGGGAGAAGGGAGGATAAATACAGATGGGGAGGAAAAAAGGGTGGAGCAGGTGAATCTATACGTGGGAGCACAGATCCGCAGATACAGAAAAAACAGACAGATGACGCTGCAGCAGCTGGCTGACAGGATCCATAAGAGCCGGGCCAGTGTGAGCAAGTATGAGACGGGAGAGGTTTCTCTGGATATTGTCACGCTGACCGAGATTGCCAGAGTTCTGGAGGTACAGCCGGGGCAGCTGGTGGATCTTCCGGTTCAGGAAGAGGAGGGGGACAGGCTCCCTTCCGCAAACAGCGGGATCAGCCCGTTTTTTCAGGCGAGACGGCTGTATTTCTATTTTTATGACGGCCGTTATAAACGTCTGAAGGACGGGATCATCGATATCCGGGAAACGAAAGAGGCGGGGAGTTATGAGGCAGATCTGTCGGTGAGTGCTGTCAATCCCTCCGGGCGCAGCAGCAAGCTGTATTACACCGGAAAAGTGATCTACAGTGATATGCTGATCCGTTTTTCGTTTGTAAACCGCTATAATCCTCTGGAGGAGGATCTGCTTTATATTTTTAACCCCTTAGAGCTGCGCGATTCAACGGACGGCCTTCTGTGCGGGATTTCCAGTGCAGATCTTATGCCCTGCGCGTTTAAATGCTTGGTGACGCTGCATCCTCAGGAGCACACAGAGGAGTTTAAAAAGCGCCTTTTGATCACAAGAAGGGAACTGCAGCAGTGGCAGAAACTGAATATGCTGATGGTAGATAATATTGGATAGGAATTTGTTATATGGAGAGAGGAGATATATGAAATTTTCAACCATACATCACATTGCGATCATTGTTTCCGATTATGAAAAATCAAGAGATTTTTATGTAAATAAGCTGGGATTTTCCGTGATACGGGAGAATTACCGGCCGGACAGAGGAGACTGGAAGCTGGATCTTCGGATCAATGACACTACAGAACTGGAAATTTTTGGAGTATCAAATCCTCCCAAACGAGTGACCAGACCGGAGGCAGCCGGACTGCGCCATCTGGCCTTTTATACGGAGGATATAGAGAAAGATGTGAAAGAGCTGAAGGAAAAGGGAATTTCCGTGGAACCGATCCGGCTGGATGCGTTTACAGGAAAGAAAATGACTTTTTTTGCAGATCCAGATGGGCTTCCTCTGGAGCTGCATGAATAGAGAAGTGAATTTTTTCCTTGCAAAATACGCTTTGTTTGCAGTATCATAGAAACGGATTTTGCAGTACAGAGCATGAGCATTTCAAATGAAACGTAAATTTGATTTAGCCTGGAAGGAAGTGAAAACGTGTTCGAACGGAACGCATTTTTAAGAGCTTATAATATTGATGAGGCGGATTTTAAGGCAGCCAATGTCCCATGGGAGGAGCTGGCTGCTATTTATGATGACTATTTGTCCATTGAGGGGAAATTAAGGGGAATCGGAAAGGAGTTTGTAAATGATTACCTCTATGATATCGAACGGGCGGGAATCCATTCCTATCGTTACCGCACGAAAAGCCCGGGCCATCTGCTGGAAAAGATCATCCGCAAGCGCAGCGAGCACCCGGGGAGATTTGATCATATTGACCGGACTAATTATCACAAGTATATTACTGATCTGATCGGAATCCGCGTATTTTTTCTGTACCGGGAGGACTGGATTTATTTTCACAATTATATTACAACGGTGTTTGAAAATGATCCTGAGAACTATGTAGAGGATCGTATCCGGGATTTTGACGAGGATCCGGAGCATTTTTACATTGCCGAACGGCCAAAGGTTTACCGGAGAAACGGAGATACCCGGATTTACGATGAAGAGCTGATCGACATTAAATCGGATGGAATTTACCGGTCGCTTCATTATATTATCAAATACAGGGGCTACTATGTGGAGATCCAGGGAAGAACCCTGTTTGAAGAGGGGTGGAGTGAGATCGATCACGATATCGTATATCCCTATTTTAAAGATGATGAAATGTTAAAGGATTTTTCCACGCTGTTAAACCGCCTGTCCGGAATGGCAGATGAAATGAGCTCCTATTTCCGCCGGATGAAGAGCGTCCGGGAAGAGCCGGGGAAGAACCGGAAGGAGAGACGGGCTCTTACAGGCGGCGGAAATATCTGGACGGAGCAGGAGGAACGTGAGAGAAAATAGGGGCCGGATTGTCTTGTTTTGGTTTTATCTGCCGGATTCCAGCCGGCGGATCAGGGAGTCAAGAATGTGTCTCCAGAAGACATGAAAGGCAGGATTTTTTCCAAAGCAGCGGACCAGGACTGGGCTGACGGCATAGTATAATCGTATAAAGATACGTCCGGCAGGAGTTTTCTTCATATGTTCGTCTCTGAAACGGCGAAGGAGCCGGACCTGAGGGCAGTCATAGGAGCCATAGACGCAGGTTGCGATGTAGCAGCCTTCCTTTTGGGAGGCGGGCTGCGTCTGTTTGTGGGCGGAGGTCTGAGGCTGCTTTGGTGCAGCGTGGCTGGATGAAGCAGCAGATGCTCCCGGCAGAGGCGATTCTAAAACCGGCTGTGCAGTCTCTTCGTGTACAGGGGCAAAGTGGTGGATACGCTCAACGGGAAGAGAAGCAAGGGTTTGTGTGATTTTCTTTTTTATATACTCTTCATTTACGCCGTAGGAGGTCCACAGTTTGATCAAGGGGATTCCGGCTTCCTCACAGATGCAGGCCACCTTTTTGTCCCGTTCCCTCCGCTCAGGCAGCCGGTGGGTCTGGTCATTGATCTCTATTACAAGAAGAGGCCGGTATGACAGATCTGTAATGATGAAATCTACATTTCGAAAGAGCTCATTCTGATATTTGGCCCCATCCGTTCTTCTGATAAATGAGGCCAGATTGGCCTGAGCCTGGATCAGGCAGGTATCGGGAAGAAAGGATTTAATACAGTTTAAGTATGCCGTCTCAGTTTTCGTCACAAGAGATGGTTTTGCTTCATATAAAAATGGAAGCTCCGCTTCGGAGGAGGTCCGGGATGCCTGGAAGCCTTCTTCACAGTGGCAGGGGGAACCGGCATAGTGCCAGCTTCCGCATTTGACGCATTTTATGATCTCACCAGCTTCCCGTTTGGCATAGCAGGTTCTGCATAAGGGATAGCTTCCGCTTTCACTGCCGCATATTTTACATTTCATAGGCACAGCCTCCTTATATTTTATAAGAAAATTTTACCACAGTCGGGAAAAAACTGCCAGATCAGAGGAAAAAACTTGAGAAAATATCTTGCTATTTAATCCTCCATCCTTTATAATGTGTGTGTACCAAAGATAAAAGGAGATTGTACTTTCAATGTACAATCTCTTTCGATTTATAAGGAAATAACAGATAGAGGAGATAATCTCATGGCAAGAGAGATGATTATTGTTTTAGACTTTGGCGGCCAGTATAACCAGCTGATTGCCCGCCGTGTCCGTGAATGTAATGTTTACTGCGAGGTACATCCCTATAACATGAGTCTGGATCAGATCCGGGAGATGAATCCCAAGGGAATCATTTTTACCGGCGGTCCCGATGTGGTATTTGAGGATGGAGCACCCCGCTGCTCTAAGGAGATTTTTGAACTGGGTATTCCGGTTCTGGGAATCTGCTATGGCGCTCAGCTGATGAGCTACCTGTTGGACGGCGTTGTTAAAAAAGCCGTTGTAAGCGAATATGGACATACAGAAGTAGACGTGGATACAGCCTCTCAGCTTTTTGACGGTGTATCTCCCAAAACCGTCTGCTGGATGAGCCACGGCGTATATATTGCTGAGGTTCCTGCCGGTTTCCGCATCACTGCTCATACAGAGTCCTGTCCGGTAGCAGGTATGGAGTGTGCCGAGAAGAATTTCTATGCAGTTCAGTTCCATCCTGAGGTCGTTCACACGAAAGAAGGCACAAAGATGCTTTCCAACTTTGTATATAATGTCTGCGGCTGCTCCGGCGACTGGAAAATGGATTCCTTCGTAGATACGACAATCAAGGCTCTTCGGGAAAAAATCGGTTCCGGTAAGGTACTCTGCGCTCTTTCCGGCGGCGTTGATTCCTCGGTTGCGGCTGTTATGCTTTCCAAGGCCATTGGAAAGCAGCTGACCTGTGTTTTCGTAGACCACGGTCTGCTCCGTAAAAACGAAGGCGACGAGGTAGAAGCGGTATTCGGTCCCGAAGGTCCTTATGACTTAAACTTCATCCGCGTGAATGCACAGGAGCGTTTTTACGAGAGATTAAAGGGCGTGGAGGAGCCTGAGGCAAAGCGCAAGATCATTGGCGAGGAATTTATCCGCGTATTTGAGGAAGAAGCCAAAAAGATCGGAGCAGTGGACTATCTGGTTCAGGGAACCATTTACCCCGATGTGATTGAGTCCGGACTTGGAAAGTCCGCAGTGATCAAATCCCATCATAACGTAGGCGGCCTTCCGGAGCACGTTGATTTCAAGGAGCTGGTAGAGCCCTTAAGACTGCTCTTTAAGGATGAGGTACGCAAGGCAGGACTGGAGCTTGGCATTCCTGAAAATCTGGTATTCCGTCAGCCATTCCCCGGCCCCGGTCTGGGCGTGCGCATCATCGGAGAGGTAACGGCAGACAAGGTGCGGATCGTACAGGACGCTGACGCTATCTACCGTGAGGAGATTGCAAAGGCAGGAGCAGACAAGAATCTGGGCCAGTACTTCGCCGCCCTTACCAATATGCGCTCCGTTGGCTGCATGGGAGATGAAAGAACCTATGACTACGCTATCGCCCTCCGTGCCGTGCTCACAAGCGATTTCATGACTGCAGAGTCCGCACAGATCCCCTGGGAAGTCCTGGCAAAGGTCACCAGCAGGATTGTAAATGAGGTCAAAGGCGTGAACCGCGTGCTGTATGACTGTACGGGGAAGCCGCCGGCGACGATTGAATTTGAATAACAGTAAAGAGAGAGCCGAGAATCCGTTTAAGCAGCGGATTTCTCGGCTTCTTGAGTGTGAGTGATCTTTTTAGATAGTCGTGTTTTGGTAATGCAATCAATACAGCCATTTATTAGGATTTTAAAACGTTAATACGACAACAGATTTCCGGCATATCCTCATCTTTCAACGAGGAATATTTCAGAATGCTCCATGTGCTTTTCAGCAATATCGTATTCATTTGAATAAGACCCATGATCGGTGTTGCATTTTTGCAGATAATATTATTAAGAATGGACGGTGGAATTAAAATTTCCGGCACTAGTCTTTTCATGGCATGATGCCATAAATAATATCGAGTTTGTAAAAACTCACATGCCGCCATATGAAGCATAGTTGCATATCGCCCAATGTTATTTTCATACCAATGATCACATAATTCTTTAGCAGTAGCGGCAATCCAGATGGCAGCGAGTTCTTCTTCGTTTTTTGCAGTCATTAACATTTCAGCAGTTTGAATGGTTCCTTTATTTGTAGGCTGGGTAAAATATAGAAATCCCAGAGAGTTCTTTTGTATCAGTTCTTTCCTTGCCTGTGCTGTATTATTTTGAAGCCAGTCAAATCCGCAGATATAACCGTCCCCATCGTATTCCACGAATACCGTTTTGGCAGTCATGGGATCGGAGAGGATTTTAGGAAAATTATAACTTTCATTATTCCAGAGTAAATAAACATCTTCCCATTTCAGTTTCCCAATCATATTATCCTCCATTCATTTGTCTTGTTCTGTATAGAATTGCTGGTCATTCCAGTGAAAAAAATGATATGGATGCTCAGCATCCAAATACATATCAGCGTAGAGCCAGCTGAGGATATCCGAATCGCCAAGCAGATCAAACACCCACTCTTCGGAAGCAGTGTCATCATCTTCAAATCGATTGATTTCGTCATTGAGTTCTATCAGCATAGAAGCTTCTTCGTTACAAAGGTAAAGCAGCAACTTTTCCATAACGCTGTGTGCTGTCATAGGGTATCCATATTTCGCACGCGTTCTCATGTTTTGCAGGGTACACTTCATTCGGTATAGAAAATCGTAATCATAGTGCATCACAAACTGTTCTGTAAGATCACTACACAGCCACGATACGCTTAGTCGACCAAGATGAGATCCGGCAGGCATGGAAACAAGCTCGGCCAAGTCTTCATTAATATGGTCAGACAGGATATCGCTGCCTGCCGCAAATGCCATAGCGGCTCTGGCACCATATGTATTTTCAAGAAATGGAGACCAGGCCTCGTGAGTTTTATACTCCTGCACAGAGATAGTTTCATAAGTTTTGGCATCTGATTCCGGGAAAACGATCCAGTTCAGTGCTCTGCAAATTCCTTTGCATTTGTCGATACGAATAGGATTCGCCGGCTTCATATCGGCACCATGTTTTTGTACCTACTCCGGCTCGGGAAGAGGCTTCCTCGATCGTTAGTCCCAGTTCGTTCCGTCTGGATCGGATCTGTCTGGCAAGTACCTGATTTCCTTGAATTGTTTTCTGCGCCATTGATAGACCTCCTTTTGATGTGACATGTCATCTTGTTGTCATTACGTCATATAAATGCTGGTTTGTAAAGATAGTTCTCACAAAAATTTTTATATTATGCGCCTGTTCCTATACAAAGGTGGGATATTCTGGATTTATGAATGCAATGATATATAGGGATCGTTGGATGGGAGAAATACATAATGAAAAAGATATTGTCAGCTATTTGAAAAGTTATAGCGTGGAAGCAAAGCCACTGGAACTGCCTGTTTGTAGGACAAATTGGAAACTGAAATTACCTGGTTTTCTTATACGATCTGGTTTTCCTAAAAGTAGTTACTGGGAAGTTACAGATTGCGTGGCGAAGAATGATGACCGGGCAATGTCCTATTATATGGAAATTGTGGAAGATAAAGCTGAAAGCGGATTTGAGGTTTCTTATCTGGATTTACATGGAACTACTCCACCAAAAAAATTTTACCATAAAATATAAAAAACTTTCCCCATACCCCCCTATACATTTCCCACTTCCCATGCTATCATAATCAAAGATAACACCCCACGGCAGACAGTTTCATATGTCTGTAAATGCAGATTGTACAGAGGATAAATACGATGAAAATTCAGGAAAAAATGAGAAAGCCGGTGCTGGAGGCGAAGTATCTGAATGTGGAAAATACAGACAGATACCGCCCCATCATCCGGCTTTTTTATTTAAAATATGAGAAGTTAAAATACTGGCTGTATCAGGAAGAGGTTTTTGAAGAATTAAAAGAAGATCCATATTTTGCGGATTATACGATGGAGCAGTGCCAGCAGGATCTGACAGCCCTGACATCCTGGGGAAATCTGGTTACCATTCAGGACACCAGAAAGGCGGCTACGATTGAAGAATTCAAGAACAAAAAGTTTCGGTATCAATTATCGGAGACAGCGGTAGAAATTGAGCGCATGATTGTACGGATCGAAAATCTGTTTATAGAGGGATCGTCCCTTGAGCCCACATTATTGGAACGGATTCGGATCAATCTGGGAAAGCTGGAAGAAATATCTGTGAAAGAGGACGAGAATATTCATGCCTGGTGGAATGATCTGAACAATGATTTCATTCGATTAAATCAGAATTATCAGGATTATATGCGGGAATTGAACAGCGTAAAAGCAGAAGAGATGATGAGAACCAGAGAGTTTCTTTTATTCAAAGATCGTTTGATGGACTATCTGCGTTCCTTTGTGAAAAGTCTGCAGGTGAATGTGACGGCGATTGAACAGGAACTGAAGAATGTACAGGAAAAAACGGTAAATAATATTTTGCAGAAGGCTACAGCGTATGAGTGTTCCATCCCCCGTATGGATGTGGAAATGGATGAACAGCTGATTTATGAAAAAATCAACGGGCGCTGGGAAAGCATGGTAGAATGGTTTGCAGGAAGAGATGGACAGGAATCAGAAGCAGGCAAGGTATTTGACACAACCAATGAAATTATCAGGAAGATTACGCGTTATGCGGCTCGTATCAGCGAAATGAGCAATCAGGGTTCCAACCGCAGGGAAGAGTATAAAAAGGTGGCCCAAATGTTTGCAAAATGCAGAAATATTTCCGAGGCCCATCGATTGGCAGCGGCTGTTTTTGGGATGGAAAAACCACTGCATTTAAAGGGAGGTATGGCCAGAGAGACGGACAGTATCAACAGCGGGGTATATGAGGAAAAGCCATATGTGGTCACAGTAACGCCCAGGGTTCGTACATATCGGGAAAAGGCGAAAAGAAGCGGGATTACAGACCATTCAAAAGAGAAGGAGGCCATGCGCAGGGCTGAAATACAGCGTCTGGAAAAGGAACGGAAGCTGCTGAGAAGCTATATTAAAAACGGAAGGCTGGAGTTTGCAAATCTTCCGGTGATCGAGCCATATGTGCGGGATATGTTTCTTTTATGGCTGTCTAAGGCATTGGAGAAGAAAAATCACAGAGCCAAGACCGAGGACGGTCAGATGTATTATATTGAAGAGACAGATGCAAAGGAATACTGTACATTAAAATGTACAGACGGAGAGTTTCAGATGCCCTGTTATACGATGGTATTTGAAGAAGGGGAACAGGAGATATGAAGGTACTGGAAGTGCTGCTGAACAACAGATGGATTTTAAAATCCAGGGATCGTGAGCTGTATTATCAGGTAAAAGAAGCGCTGGCATCAGGGGAGGAAAAGAAATTTTTAAGAGAAAAGCTGGGGTATCAGGTACTGATCAATCCTTATATGATCAAGGTGGAAAAGCTGCCTGCAGCTGCAGAAAACTGGATGGGGATTTCTGAGTTTTGCGATCCCATTGAGTATGTATTTTTTTGCCTGGTTCTTATGTTTCTTGAGGATAAAGAGGCAGAGGATCAGTTTGTGTTGTCAGAGCTTACGGAATATGTACAGAGCCAGTACAGGGAAGAGCAGATTGACTGGACTATTTACCGTTACCGCCGTCATATGATCCGGGTGATGAAATACTGTGTGGCATGTGGAATTTTGAATGTAAATGACGGGACAGAAGAGGGATTTGCAAAAGATGATACCAGTGAAGTTTTGTATGAGAATACAGGGGTTTCACGGTATTTTATGAAAAATTTCACCCAGGATATTATGGGATATACAGTGCCGAAAGATTTTGAAAAAGAAGAGTGGATTGATTTAGATGAGGACAGGGGAATTATCCGAAGACAGCGGGTGTACCGAAGGCTTCTGATGACCATGGGAATGTACAGAGATGGAGATACGGAAGAAGATTTTGCCTATGTGCGTAATTACCGCAATATGATACAGGGAGAATTATCGGAGATGTTTCCATGTGAGCTGCAGGTACACAGCAGCAGTGCGTTTCTGATATTAGAGGAGAACTGCAGGCTTGGCCGGACCTTTCCGGAAGAAAATACACTGTCAGACATTGTGCTGCTTTTGTACCAGCTTTTGCAGGAAGAAATACGGACAGGCAGAGTAGAAGTGCCTCTGGATGAACAAATCCGTCTTCCAAAAGAAAATTTTCAGAGGCTTGTGGAAAAGTGCAAAGAGCAGTTTGGGGTAGGGTTTAATAAGACCTATCGGGAAATGACCTTTGCAGAATTTTACCGGGAAGTATATGATTATATGGAAAATCTGATAATGATAGAGCAGGCATATGGTGATATATACATCCGATCAGCAGCAGGTAAAATCATGGGAAAATATCCGGAAGATTTTGGAAAAGAGGACAAAGGCGATGAATAGTGGAAAGTGGCAGATAAACAGGGCAGGACTGGTGGATTTTTGGTACTATGATGAGGAAACGTTTGAATTTTCGGAAGGCCGTATGCTTTTAAGAGGTTCAAATGGTTCGGGAAAATCAGTTACCATGCAGAGCTTTATTCCTCTTTTACTGGATGGAAATATGCGTCCGGAGAGGCTGGACCCATTTGGTTCCCGTGCAAGGAAAATGGAGAATTATCTTTTGGAGGAAAACGATGACCGGGATGAGAGAACCGGATATCTTTATATGGAATTTAAGCGTCTGGGAAGTGAAGAATATCTGACTTTGGGACTGGGAATCCGTGCAAGAAAGAATAAAAAGCTGGAATCCTGGTATTTTTGTATTACGGATAACAGACGGGTGGGATATGATATCTTTTTGTATAAAGATCTGGAAAATAAAATCACTTGTTCTAAAATTGAGCTAAAAAACAGGATTGGCGATGGCGGGAAGGTGATGGAGACTCAAAGCGAATATGCAGCCTGTGTGAATCGCCTTCTGTTTGGATTTGAAACCCAGGAAGAGTATAAGGAACTGCTGGAGCTTTTGATCCAGCTTCGTACGCCAAAGCTTTCTAAAGATTTTAAGCCTACCGTTATTAATGAAATTCTGAGCAGTTCGCTGCAGACCTTATCGGAAGATGATTTGCGGCCCATGTCTGAGGCGATTGAAAATATGGATAATTTGAAAACCAATCTGGACAGCTTAAATGAGAGTATCCGGGGGGCCAGACAGATTGAAAAAATTTACGACCAGTATAACCGGATCGTACTTTATAATAAAGCCCGTATGTTTGCAGAAGCTGGAAACGCCTATGAAGACTGTGAACGTATGGGGAAAAGACAGCTGGAAGAACTGAATGAAAAAACAGTGATGCTGGAAAAAGAAAAACAGCGGTATCAGGAGCTTGCGCGGGAGGAAGAAGTTTTAAAGAAGGAAAAAGAATCCCTCACAAAAAGCGATGCGGCAAAGTTAAAGGAACAGGAACTGAAATTAACGGGAGAACTGCGGGAAAAGGCAGAGGAAAAGTGTGTAAAAGAGAGACAGGAGCAGGAGAAAAAGGATAAGCTGCAGGAAACGGAGAGACGGCTGAAACGGGGAGAGGAAGAAAATGAACGCATCTGGGGAGAGATAGAAACCTGCATTGAGGAAATGGAGGATGAGCTGGAAGATGTACCGTTTGATGAGTTTTCCTTTTTGAAAAAAGAACTTCTGGAAGATAAAAATCCGGATTATTCGTTTGAGTCCCATGTACAGCTTTTGAAAAGGTATACGGAGCAGGCAGAACGGGGAAAAGAGGGATTGACGGAGGAAAAAAACTGCCAGGAAAAATATGATCGTTACTTAAAGGAACTGGATTTGTGTCAGGCAGAACGAAATGGGGCAGAGAGGGAGGTGCAGCAATATGAACGTCTTTTGCAGGAAACAAAGGCAGAGCTGACAGAACAGGCATATCTCTGGGAACGCAGCAATGAAGAGCTTTCTCTTACGCCGGATGTGATGCAGGAGATTTCCAGAAAAATTCAGGGGTATGAACAGGGGAGCGATTATTCTGAAATACGGGAGCTGGCGAAACAAACATTACATGAAAAGGAAAGCGAATTTACCAGAGAACGAATGCTGCTGGAGAAGGAGATGGAAAATGAGAGCGGTGAATTACAGCGATTAGAGGAGGAGCTGACCGAGTGGAAGACGCAGAAAGAGCCGGAACCGGAGCAGCCGGAATGCGTACAGAAAAACCGCAGTCTTTTAAAAGAAAAAGGGATTCCCTATCAGCAGTTTTATAAGACCATAGAGTTTGGAACAGGGATGGAATCACAGCAGGCAGACCGCCTGGAAGAGGCTCTTCAGCAGATGGGAATACTGGATGCATTGATCATTTCGGAAGAATACAGAGACAAAGTGTTAGAACTGGACTGCGGCGTATGCGACAGGTATATTTTTGGCGATGTTTCTCATGTACGGGAAAATTTGACAAAGGTGCTGGATGTAGATAACGGAGAGAATGATATCCTGTTTTATCAGAAGATTTCAGGAATTTTATCTTCCATTGGATTTGGCAGAAGCAACGATCCGGGAAGAACCTGGATTGATGAACGGGGAAATTATCGTCTGGGAGTCCTGGAAGGAACGGTTACCGGAGAATACCACGCCAGATTTATCGGTATCAGAGCCAGAGAACAATACAGGAAGGAAAAAATAGAAGAACTGGAGACGCTCTGTCATAATAAAATGCAGCAGGTGGAAACAATAAAGGCTGCATTGGAGAAGAACGGCCTGCGTTTGGAGCTGCTTTGGAGAGAATGGGAGAAATTTCCGAAAGATGAAGATTTAAAAACAGCGGCAAAAGAGCTTGCAGGCTGGGAATACCGCCTGGAACTCGCGGTCAGGCGGCTAGGAGAGCAGCAGGCGCTCACAGAAACAGAACGGAAAAAACTGGATGAAATTCGTATCAAAGTAAGGGAGCTGTGCGCAAAATGTTACCTTTCTCCCCGTCTGGATCTGTTTGTTTCCGTTTTGGAATCGCTGCATAAATATAAAGATCTGCTTGCCGGGCTTCAGGTGTCTTATGGCAACTATCAAAATGGAGTCCTGCATGTGAAAAGCCAGCAGGAGTACAGGGATGATATAGAGCAGGATCTGGATGATATCCGCTATGATTTGAGCAGAATCTTAATAAAGGTCAGGGAACTGGAAGAATTTCTGGTTTCTGTACGAAAACAGCTGGAGCTTACCGATTACGAACAAATAAGAGAACGTCTGGATTATTGTATGCAGAGGCTTATTCTTCTGCCCGGTGAGAGAGAAAGCTGTGTAGGAAGGCAGAATCGATTAGAAAATGAAGCAGCTGTACTGCAGGATAAAATACGGGAAAATGGAACGAAAAAAGAACAGCTTTCAGATAAAAAAGAAACATACGGAACCGTGTTTAAGCTGGAATATGGTTTGGGATATACGGAAGATGTAATTGAGGAAACCGACGATATGGACGGATTGGCAAAGGCAGTCTGCGGACAGCTTTCAGGAAGCTGCGGAAATAAAAAGCAGGAGGATGTTTTTGGCAGTCTGCAGGAGGTTTATCATCAGAACCGTGGATTTCTTCTGGATTATCAGATTACACTGTCCTCTCTTTTTGAAGACCTGAATGATGAAAATTCCTTCCTGGATATGAGCGCAAAGAGAATTGATATTTCAGCGAAATACAGGGGAACCGCAGTAAAATTTAAGGAGCTGCTGCAAAAACTCTGTGAAGATGCGGATGGGCTGGCCAAGGTTTTAAGTGAAAGAGACCGGGAACTGTTTGAGGATATTCTGGCGAATACCATCAGTAAAAAAATACGTGCCCGAATTCAGGCAAGTAAACGCTGGGTAGAGAAAATGAACGGACTGATGGAGTCCATGCAGACCTCCAGCGGATTGAAACTGAGCCTGCGGTGGAAAAATAAACGGGCAGAAAAAGAAGAACAGCTGGATACCAGAGCTTTGGTGGAATTACTGCAGAAGGATGCCGAAATCATGCGTCCCGAAGAAATAGACAAAATTTCGCTGCATTTCCGTTCCAAGATTGAGGAAGCAAGGAAGCTTGCGGGAGATACAGGAGCAGTGCAATCCTTCCATGCGACGATGCGGGAGGTTCTGGACTATCGGAAATGGTTTGAATTCCAGTTGGAGTGTCAGAAAACAGGAGAGAAGAAGAAAGAACTTACGGACCGGGTGTTCTTTACGTTCAGCGGAGGCGAAAAAGCCATGTCCATGTATGTACCGCTGTTTTCCGCAGTGGCAGCCAAATATGCGGGAGCCCGTGAAGACGCGCCGAAAATGATTTCTCTGGATGAGGCCTTTGCCGGTGTGGATGAAATGAATATCCGCGATATGTTCCGCCTTATAGTAGAGTTTGAATTTAATTTTATGATCAATTCTCAGATTTTATGGGGGGATTATGATACCGTTCCTGCATTGGCAATCTATCAGCTCATCCGGCCGGAAAATGCCAGATTTGTTTCTGTGATCTGCTATCTGTGGAATGGAAAGAAGAAGGTAATGGTAACAGATCAGATGGCTCAGAAAGGATAAAATATGGATGAGACCGGACAAAAAAAGCTGAACGAATGCCTGGATTATTTCCGGCAGCGATCTGTTTATGAAAAGCTCTTTCAAAAATTTAAAGAAAAATATGCCAGCCTGGGACATATGGGAGGAAAAGCAGTTCTGTCCGGGCTTACTTTGGCAGAAAAGCAGGACTTAAGCGGATTCTTACAAAAGGATTATACAGAAAACAAAACAGTAACCGTTTCCGCCGGATTGCTGGAAAAATGTCTCGCTGAAAGCCGGTTTTCCGGGATTTCCGCGGAAATGCTCCTTGAGGCTTATTTTGGAGAAAAATTGACGGTAAAGAAAGAAGAAAAAGAGAAGGAAGAGAAAAAAAGAAAGGATTTCTTTGCCGGGCTGCTGGATGGAAAGGAAGAAGATCCGGTGGGAATGTGGCTGAAAGAGGTTTTGGAAAATCATGGAAACGGCTATGAAATTCTGATGCAGCAGTATCGGGAAAATCCGGAAGGACTGAGGGATATTCTGAAAAATATTATGAAAGCCTATCAGCAGATCTGCATTATAAGAAAAAAACAGCTTCTGGCGGTGTTTGCAGCGCAGGTAACAGGAAATCCCCATTATTTTGACGCCGGAAAAACAGCGGAAAGACTTCTGATTTTATTTCTGAAAGACCAGTTTAAAAGCAGCTTCAGTGATGAGATGTCTCCGGCAGAAGAGAAGAGCTGCCTGCTGTATCAGGCAGGTATTTTAAAGGATGATCTGTCTAATGAAACACTGGCTTATGGTTTGCACGCCTGGAAACAGGATGGATGCATACATAAAGGAATTGAAGGATTTTTAAAAGAGAAGGAGCCTGTTCGATTGACCCTGCGTACCCTTGGAGAACTGGGTAAAGTTACTGCACAGAAGCGGGAAGTATATGTGGTAGAAAATCCGGCCGTATTTTCCATTTTGACAAGCCGGAATCCATCTTGTGCGGCGGTCTGCATCAATGGACAGCCAAGACTGGCATCCTTCCTGCTGTTAGATTTTCTGAGGGAAACGCATCAATTCTTATATGCAGGAGATTTTGATCCGGAGGGACTTCTGATTGCCCAGAGATTAAAAGAACGGTATGAAGATTCGCTGTATTTATGGAAATATGAGGCAGAGTGGTATAAAAAGTATCTGTACGGTGTAAGGTTAAGCGGCAGCCGGATCAAAAAGCTGGATCATGTATACAGACCCGAACTGCTGGAAATAAAAAAATGGATGCAGAAAGAGCAGAAAGCCGCTTATCAGGAGGCTATGATCGAGATTTATCTGGATTAGGAATAAACGGTAAGGCCGAAAATGCGGACATACATTTTCGGCCTTATGTTTTTCCTATGGAAGCTGCATAATATTGATTAAAATAATCCAGGACAATCCATAGTAGGAAATGACGGCCACCAGATCGTTTACCGTTGTGATAAGTGGGCCGGATGCTACTGCCGGATCCACTCCTATTTTCTGGAAGAAAATAGGAATGATTGTACCGGATAAAGAAGAGATAAGCATGGCAAGTACCATAGCTGTGCCAAGGCATCCGGAAACCGCAAAGGCAAAGGGGACGGTATTTCCCTTTAGAACCAGATAACCTCCGATTATGAGAAATGACAGGGCACCAAGGATTAAACCGTTGGTCAATCCTACCCGTGATTCCTTTATGATCAGTGCCAGTTTCTGCTTTCCTGAAAGCTGCTTATCCATAAGTACACGGATCGCAACAGCAAGAGACTGGGTTCCTACATTACCTGCCATGTCCAGAATCAAGGACTGAAAACACATAATAACAGGAAGCTGTGCGACGATGGATTCAAAGAGGCCTACGGTTGCCGATACGCCAAGGCCCATTCCAAGCAGGATAAAAAGCCAGGGAAGGCGTTTTTTTACGCTGAGAAAAATGGGTTCCTCCAGATCCTCTTCAGCAGAAAGACCGGCAAACTTTGCGTAATCCTCATTTAATTCGTCTCCAACGACTTTTACCAGATCGCTGGCAGTGATAACACCGATTAGTTTGTTGTCATTATCCAGTACCGGGATAGAATCTTCAGAGTAATCTCTAAGCTGAGGGATACAGTCTTCGATGGATGCACGCGCATAAATATATGGATAGGAACAGGTCATGATACCTTTCAGATCCGTTCCTTCTCTGGCTATGATCAGATCCTTTAAATCAATAGCTCCATAAAATATATTATATTGATCGACAACATAGATGGTGCTGATATTGTCATTTTCCGCTGCCTGACGAACCAGCTCAGACATGGCTTCTTTGACAGAGGCGTGATCGGAAACAACGATGTAATTAGTAGACATAACGCTTCCGATTTCATCCTCATCAAAGGAACTCAGTAATTTTACGTCGGAGCGTACCTCAGGATCCAGTAAGTCGATGAGCGTTTCCCGTTCCCCTTTTTCCAGGTGCCGGAGTACATCCACTACATCAGAGGTTTCCATACGGGAAAATACATCGACTTTTTTTCGGATGCTTAATTCCTGGACGTATTCTGCAATATGGTCGGAATATTCTAATATATCCGCCAGTGCTTCTGAATCCAGGATCTGATATAATTTTGTGCGTTCTGTTTTATTTAAAAGATCCAGAGCCAATGCGATATCATTTTCATGGTAGGAAGATAATTGTTCCTGCATTCTCTTTGGAGTCAGATTGCTGCGGATCAGCTCTGCGATTTCCAGGCTGTATCCTGCTGCTGTTGTGTTTGCTGCCATTTCATTGTCCTCCTTTACAAGCTGATTTGGGCAAAGGCGGGTACAGAAATTCTGTTCGCAGCAAAAAGGGCATAAAAAAACCACTGCCGGCTGCAAACAAAACAGACTGCAATCGCTTTTGCTTATGTAGTGCTGTGTTGGAACAGACAATGGTATTCACTCATATATACAGACGAAATCAGGCCATGGACAGTCGGAAGCTGTCTGTGTATGTAAATGGTTGGAATACCTTATCCGTACTTCGACTATCACTACCGTCCATGATCTCACCTCACTTTTAATTGTTTTATTATATGACTAAAATGACCTGTATATTATAACCTATTTTTCCGGGAAGCACAACCTTTTTTCTGTTAAATCAGAAACGCTGCATGGAATCGTGATCATGGTGATGTAATCTGCCTGATTTTTAAGTGCCATTTCATTTAGCCCCTCTTCATAGGCATAGCCGGTAAGAAGCAGATGATGCTCTTTGGCATAGGAAAGGATTGACCGGTATACCTGAGGAAGCTTATCCCATGTCCCAATACAGAAGGAGCGCAGATAGGTTCCCGCCGGCAGTATTTCGTCGTATGCCTCGGAGGTATGAGGGCAGTAAGCAAAAAAGGAACTGTAGCTGTTAAAATGCTTTCTTCGGATAGAATCCATAGAAATACGGCTTCCGAAGCTGTCATAAAGATGAAATGTCTCTTTCAGCCTGAGAGAAAAATCAGCAGCAACTGAAAAATCCGCCTCATCATATTTTCCCGTAATGGCAGAAGAAATAAGAATTTTTTGCTGAGGAAGCGAGCACAGCTGAATGGAGCCGTGTTTTGCGTTCATAGCAATTTTAAGACGTTCCGCTTTTTGTTCTAAAAATGACTGTTCAGATAAAAGCTGCTGAATGGATTCTTCAATCCATAATTTCCTTTTCTCCATTATCCGGGAAAAGGAATCGTCCGATGGACTGGAAGCATATTCCCGGATTTCTTCAATGGACAGGCCGATTTTTCGCAGTGTCAGGATCATTTCCAGCTGTGCGAACTGAAAGCAGGTGTAATAGTGATAGCCATTTTCTTCAATGAACTCAGGACAGAATAAGCCGATATCGTTGTAGTAATGAAGAGTTCGTTTGTTGACTCCGGCACGTTTGGCAAATTCTCCGGAGGAGTATAGATAGTGTTTTTGCCCCATAAAAACTCCTTGACTGTACACTTACTGTACATTATATGATAGGGCATATAAGAATAATGTCAATAGGAAGAAGGAGATTGTATGGAATTTACATCAGTTAAAAAGCAGCAGTGGTCGGAAATAAAAGAAATTTATATGGAAGCATTTCCAAAATGCGAAAGAAAGCCCTTTTTTTTACTGCGCCAGTCAATTAAGAGAAAAAAAGCCGTGCTGGCGGTGGCAGCAGAGGGAAATCAGCTTCTGGGATTTACAGTTTTTGTTGTATATAAAGATATGGTTATGATAGATTATCTGGCAGTGTCATCGAAAATACGGAGCAGAGGAACGGGAAGCCGGATTCTGGAACATATATGCGGGCAGTTTCCGGATAAAAAAATCGTGCTGTTAATTGAACGTGTGGACGATATGGCAGAGAATTGTCAGCAGCGGACTGCCCGCCGGAGGTTTTATCTGAAAAATGGTTTCACTTCTTCCGGCATTTTTATAACGGGTGCAGGCGGAGACATGGAAGTTTTAAATTACGGAGGAACTGTTTCGCAGGAGGAATATATGGATTTACAAAGATATGCGCTTGGGAAGCTGTTTTTCCGTTTGTCGCGGATTCAGCTGGCAGAGGTGTGAGTATTTATTTATGATGCAGGAAGGGTGCTTTTAACAAATAAAATATATCAAAAATCTGCAATTCAGTGTTATAATAGGGATACTGAACTCATTTGACAGGCCGTACGGTAAAATAAGCGGCAAAGGGCTGCAGACCGGTGATGTCATGTCGGCCTGATTCCCCGGCAGGGGGATGACGTTGGACCATTATAAGAACAGAAAGGCCATATAAAACTCGAAAATGGAACCATATTACTACACAAAACTACCCAAACACCATCAGTCCGTCTACCATGCCATTTTCCAGGGGCTTATGAATCTGGAGGATTCCTTTTTAGTCCCCAGAATTGACGGCAGGGAGCTGACAGACCTGTTTTTCCGTCTGCGTCTGGATCATCCGGAGATATTCTGGGCCAGTGGATTTCATTATAAATATTATCAGGATTCGCCCAATCTGATTTTTGAACCGGAGTATCTGTTTGAAAAGGGAAAGATAAAGGAGCATAAAAAGGCACTGGCGTCCCGGGTGGAGAAGCTGATCCGGCCGGCGGCAAAGCTTTCCGAGTGGGAGAAGGAGAAGTATATTCACGATTTTATCTGTGAAAATGTCCGCTACGATAAGCTGAAAAAGGCCTATTCCCATGAGATCATCGGTCCTTTGGGCCAGGGTGTGGGAGTATGTGAGGGGATTGCAAAGGCAGTGAAGGTGCTCTGCGATGGCCTTGGGATCTGGTGCATGATTGCAATCTGCGGAAATAATCCGGAAAAAGGCATCAAGTACCGTCATACCTGGAATATTGTGCAGATCGGAGGCGTGTATTATCATCTGGACACTACCTTTGACAATACGCTGGGAAAGCATAACTGCGCAGAAGGCGGGATCCGGTATGACTATTTTAATCTGGATGACAAGGCAGTATTTCGAGATCATGAGCCGTTAATCGCTCCGGCGCCGTCCTGTACAGACGGGGATCATTTTTATTATAAAGAAAAGAAGCTGTCATTTACAAAGGCAGAGGATGTCTATAAGAGAGCCTGTCAGGCAGCGAAAAAGGGAAAGCCCCTTACTTTTCACTGGAGAGGCGGTTATCTTACCAGGGCTGTGCTGGAGGAACTTTTAGATTTAATGAAAAAAGCAGGAGAAGAACGGGAAAAGACAGCGCGGATTGCGCTTAACTGGCCTCAGGCGGTGATTCGCCTGACCTATGCGGACGGCAGGGCGGAGAGCAGTGTTTCCGTAGACGAGGCTAATGAGGGAGAGCAGGAAGGTACATAACATAAATGACACAACAGGAAATTTTAAAGCATTATTTTGGCTACGACAGCTTCAGGGAAGGGCAGGAGCGTTTAATTGAAGCAATCTTAGAAAGCAGGGACGTATTGGGAATCATGCCTACGGGGGCCGGAAAGTCTCTTTGCTACCAGATTCCTGCCCTTATGATGGACGGGATTACCCTGGTGATCTCGCCTCTTATTTCTCTGATGAAGGATCAGGTGAGCAACTTAAATCAGGCGGGAATCCTGGCAGCTTACTTAAACAGTTCCTTAACCTACGGCCAGTACAGAAAAGCGCTGGAGTTTGCCAGAGCAGGGCGGTATCCTATTATCTATGTGGCTCCGGAGCGGCTGATGACAGAGGAATTTTTACAGTTTGCACTGGATCCTCAGGTAAAGATTGCCATGGTGGCTGTGGATGAAGCCCACTGCGTATCCCAGTGGGGACAGGATTTCAGGCCAAGCTATTTAAAAATCGTGGATTTTATCCGGCAGCTTCCGGTGCGCCCGGTGGTCAGCGCTTTTACAGCTACGGCTACGGCGGAGGTACGGGATGACATCATGGATATTCTGATGCTTCGCCAGCCGGAGGTCCTTACCACAGGCTTTGACCGCGGGAATCTGTATTTTGGCGTGCTGTCCCCTAAGGACAAGTATGCGGCTCTGGTGAATTATCTGGAGCGCCATAAGGGGGAAAGCGGTATTATTTACTGTATTACCCGCAAGGTAGTGGAGGAAGTCTGCGCCAACCTGATCCGGGAGGGCTTTCCTGTGACACGGTATCACGCAGGGCTTGGCGATGAAGAGCGCAGGCACAATCAGGAGGAGTTTATTTACGATCATTCCCCTATTATGGTGGCGACGAATGCCTTTGGAATGGGCATTGATAAGTCCAATGTGCGCTTTGTGGTTCACTATAATATGCCGAAAAATATGGAATCCTATTATCAGGAGGCGGGACGCGCGGGCCGTGACGGAGAACCGGCGGAGTGTATCCTTCTCTATGGAGGTCAGGATGTGATTACCAATCAGTTTTTTATTGACCATAATCAGGAAAATGATGCCTTAGATCCCATGACGCGGCAGATCGTGATGGAGAGAGACCGGGAGCGCCTGCGGAAAATGACATTTTACTGCTTTACAAATGATTGTCTCAGGGATTATATCCTGCGGTATTTTGGAGAATACGGCAGCAATTACTGTGGAAACTGTTCCAACTGCCTGACTCAGTTTGAAACTGTAGATGTGACGGAGATTGCAGAGACGCTCATCCGCTGTGTGCAGACCAGCGGACAGCGCTATGGGATCAATGTGATTATAGATACGGTTCACGGAGCCAACACGGCAAAGATCCGCAATTACCGCATGGATGGAAATATCTGCTACGGAAAGCTGGCAAAAGTTCCCGTATACAGGCTGCGTCAGGTGATGAACCATCTGCAGCTGTCCGGTTTTCTCACCGTTACCAATGATGAATATGCCATTGTGCATCTTACAGAAAGCTCTGGAAGGATTCTTGCAGGAGAAGAGACGGTTATGATGAAGATGGCAAAGGAGCAGGAGCACACAAAGACCGATACGGGAAGCAGAAAGAAGAAGGCAAAAGGTGTTTCGGCAGGTATGGCAGAGGCAGATATGCCCTTATTTGAGCGGCTCAGGGAGCTCCGCGCCCAGACGGCAAGGGAGGAAAAGGTACCGCCCTATATTGTATTTTCCGATAAGACTCTGGCTCATATGTGCGTTTTAAAGCCTGAGGACAGGGAGAAAATGCTGTCTGTTTCCGGCGTGGGCGAATTTAAGTATGAAAAGTATGGAGAGCGTTTTCTGGCCTGCATCAGAGAATGGAAGGAGAAAGAAGCATAAAATGGATCAGGATAAGAGAAAAGAGATCATAAACAGTTCAGAGACACAGGAGGATTTGGGTGTACGGGAGGATGGCGTACAGGTGACAGGTGTACAGGAGTCCGGTATACAGAGTGAATCCGCCGTTCCTCACAAACGCCGTGTCCGCTACAAGGGTACCCACCCGAGGAAATTTGAGGAAAAGTATAAGGAACATCAGCCGGAAAAGTACCGGGATACCATTGAAAAGGTCATCAGTAAGGGCAGCACTCCTGCAGGTATGCACATTTCCATTATGGTAAATGAAATCCTGGATTTCCTTCAGATCCAGCCGGGACAGACCGGGCTGGACGCTACTTTGGGCTACGGAGGCCATACGGGCCATATGCTGGAGCAGTTAAAGGGACAGGGCCATATGTGGGCGCTGGATGTAGATACCATCGAGATGGAAAAAACAAGAAAGCGGCTGGCAGACAGGGGATTCGGACCTGACATTTTGACCATAAAGCATCTGAATTTTGCAAATATTGACCAGGTGGCAGAGGAAGCCGGAGGCTTTGATTTTATACTGGCAGATCTGGGAGTTTCTTCCATGCAGATCGACAACCCGGAGCGGGGATTTTCCTATAAAACCGATGGCCCTCTGGATCTGCGCCTGGATTCTTCCAGAGGGATGACGGCAGCGGAACGGTTAAAGGAGCTGGACGAGGAGGAGCTTGTGGGGATGCTTGTGGAAAACTCGGATGAACCTTATGCGAAAGAAATTGCCAGAAGGGTGATGCGCGAGCTGAGAAATGGAAATGCCGTTGACACAACTACCCGCCTTCGGGAACTGATTGAGGAAGCCCTGGTATTTCTTCCTGTGGCTGATCGGAAGGAGGCTGTGAAAAAGTCCTGCCAGAGATGCTTTCAGGCACTGCGTATTGACATTAACAGCGAATTTGAGGTGCTGTATTCCTTTTTGGATAAACTGCCGGGAGCCTTAAAGCCCGGAGGAAGGGCTGCGATTTTAACCTTCCATTCCGGAGAAGACAGACTGGTAAAAAGGGCATTTAAAGACGGAAAGAAGGCAGGGCTTTACAGTGAGATTTCCGCTGATGTGATCCGTCCCTCGGCAGAGGAGTGCATAAAGAACGGACGTGCCCGTTCTACCAAGCTTCGATGGGCGATCCGGGGATAAGGTTTTATACGGACCAATTGACTGCAGGAGGTTTTTGCAGAAGGAGAAGGGAGGCATGCAAAATGGACATGGAACAGCTGTCGCTGTTTGATACGGAAGCAGTTTACGATCCGCTGGCAAGCCGGATGCGTCCGGAGGATCTGGATGAGTTTGCAGGCCAGACGAATCTTTTGGGAAAGGGGAAGCTTTTGCGCCAGCTCATTGAGCAGGACCGCATCCCGTCTATGATTTTCTGGGGGCCTCCGGGGGTGGGAAAAACCACGCTGGCAGGGATTATTGCAAAGAGAACCCATGCAGAATTTGTGAATTTCAGCGCTGTCACCAGTGGAATCAAGGAAATCCGCGAGGTGATGGCCCAGGCAGAGGGCAGACGGCGCATGGGCGGAAAAACCGTGCTTTTCGTAGACGAGATCCACCGCTTCAACAAGGCACAGCAGGATGCCTTTCTTCCTTTTGTGGAGAAGGGAAGTATTATCCTGATCGGAGCAACCACGGAAAATCCTTCCTTTGAGATCAACAGCGCTCTTTTGTCACGGTGCCGTGTATTTGTCCTTCACAGCCTTTCAAATGAAGAACTGGTGCAGCTGATCCGAAGGGCGCTCACATCCCCAAAGGGGCTTGGGTACCTGAAGGTGGATATAAGCAGTGAGATGATTGAGAAAATTGCTGCCTTTGCAAACGGAGATGCCAGAACGGCCTTAAATGTTCTGGAGATGGCAGTGGCAAATGGGGAAATTACCGGGGAAAAGACCATTGTGACCATGGATACTCTGATGCAGTGTATCGGGAAAAAGAGCCTGCTTTATGATAAAAAGGGAGAAGAGCATTATAATCTGATCTCGGCTCTTCACAAATCCATGCGCAATTCTGACCCGGATGCTGCGGTATACTGGCTGGCTCGGATGCTGGAGGCAGGAGAGGATCCCCTTTACGTGGCAAGAAGGCTGGTTCGGTTTGCCAGCGAGGATATCGGGATGGCAGACAGCAGCGCCCTTCCTCTGGCAGTGGCTGCTTATCAGGCCTGCCATTTTCTGGGAATGCCGGAGTGCAATGTCCATTTAAGTCATGCGGTCATCTACCTGTCCACCGCGCCCAAGAGCAATTCTTCCTATATGGCCTATGAGGCAGCCAAAGAGGATGCAAAGGAGATGCTGGCAGAGCCGGTTCCTCTTGTGATCCGCAATGCGCCTACAGACCTGATGAAGGAGCTGCATTACGGAGACGGCTATGTGTATGCCCATGATACAAAGGAAAAAATCGTGCGGATGCAGTGCCTGCCAGACAGCGTAAAGAACCGTGTCTATTACAGGCCGGGAATTCAGGGGGATGAAAAGGTCATAAAGGACAGAATGGAACGGATCAAACAGTGGAGAAATAAAGGAGTGTCGGAGCATTAAAGCCCCGGACACTCCTTTAAATTTTTCAGGATACGTTCCAGATTTTTTTTAAGAAGCTCTTGTTCTTCCGGATCCATTCCCTCACAGATTACATCATTAAGACGGTCAAAGCTCTGATGGACCTGGGCCGCCTCTTCACGTCCTGCCTTGGTGAGGCAGATGAGAAAGGATCTTCGGCAGTCCGGATCACGTTCCCGTACCAAATATCCGGATTTTTCCAGCTTATCCAGACTCCGGGACATGGTGGTTGTATCCATACGGCAGCGCCCCGCCAGCTCTGTCTGGGTCAGATGGTCTTCCTCCAGAAGGCAGTTTAAAATCCTGGCATGTCCCTGGCCCAGAGTAAGTCCCAGATTCTGTAAAAATGGCTGTACCAGCCGTTTTCGGGCCTTTTCAATCTGTATCATCAGATCTCTTATATCTGTATTTCCATTCATAATAGAGGGTCCTTTCTGTCAATCCAATTCAAATTGTCCGGTATAAAGCTGATAGTACCGTCCCTTCTGTTCCAGCAGCTCGTCGTGATCTCCCCGTTCCATGATTTCCCCGTGCTCTAATACTATGATCGCCTCGCTGCGGCGCACCGTTGAGAGACGATGGGCGATTACAAATACAGTTCTGCCCTCCATCAGGGCGTCCATACCCTGCTCGATGAGCTTTTCTGTACGGGTGTCAATGGAGCTGGTAGCTTCATCCAGAATCAGAACCGGAGGCCGTGAGATGGCGGCCCTGGCAATGGCTAAGAGCTGTCTCTGCCCCTGAGACAGATTGGCACCGTCGCTGTGGAGCACCGTGTCATAGCCCTGGGGCAGACGGCGGATAAAGGAGTGGGCGTTCGCCACCTGGGCAGCGGCCCGTACATCCTCGTCGCTGGCATCCAGACGTCCGTAGCGGATGTTGTCGGCGATGGTGCCTGTAAATAAATGGGTATCCTGAATGACCATGGACATGGAACGGCGCAGATCATCCTTTCGGATTTCCCTTATATCAATGCCGTCATAGGTGATAGAACCGCCATTTACTTCATAAAAACGGTTTACCAGGTTAATAATGGTAGTTTTTCCTGCTCCTGTAGATCCCACAAAGGCGATTTTCTGTCCGGGCTTGGCATACAGGCTGATGCTGTTTAAGATGGTCTTTTCAGGCACATATCCAAAGACAACATCATTGAAACGGACATCTCCTTTCAGGGGAATAAAGGCAAAGCCATCGGAAACAGGAGCATCCAGTCTGGTTCGTTTTACCGTTTCCTCAGGAACCTTCCAGGCAAAGCGGCCGGTAAATTCGCTGCATTCCTTAAGCTGTCCCATCGGATTTTCCCGAACCTGGCATAAGCGTACGTTTCCCTCGTCGATTTCCGGTATTTCATCCATCATGTCAAAAATTCGTTCTGCACCCGAAAGGGCAGACAAAAGAAAGTTAATCTGCTGGGTAAACTGGTTCATGGGCATGGCGCTCTGGCGCACATAGACCAGATAGGAGGCCAGTGTTCCCAGATCCGTCAGGCCGGCCAGTGCAAAGAGGCCTCCCACACAGGCAGAAACGGCGTAGTTAAAATAGGAAAGGGAAACAATGGTGGGGATCGTCATGCCGGAATAGGCTAAAGCTTTTGTTCCGGCATCCCGGAGGGCTTCATTTCTGCGGCAGAATTCTTCAAAATCCTGCGGTTCATGGTTAAAGACCTTTTCCACCTTCTGTCCTGCCACCATTTCCTCTACAAAGCCGTTAATGCTTCCAAGACACTGCTGCTGCCGGATAAAATATTTCCGGTTGCGGCGGCTGTTGTATCGGATGAACAGGGTCATGCAGGCAAGGAAGAAAATGACGATCAAAGAAAGACGCCAGCTTAAAATAAGGAGCATGGTAATCGTACCGGTAATGGTAATAAAGCTCTGGATCATCATGGCAAAGCTGCCGTTTAAGGCCTCTGTCAGAGTGTCCACGTCATTGGTAAAGCGGCTCATGAGCTCGCCGTGGGTATGGGCGTCAAAGTAGGATAGGGGAAGCTTTTGGGTATGCTCAAACAGATCAGAACGGATTTCGCTTACTACCTGCTGGGACATATGGACCATGAGCTGGTTATAGGCCAGACAGGCTGAGGCGCCGAGTGCATACATAAGCCCCATGAGGGCGATCATGCGGATGAGTCCCGGGATATCTCCGGGGAGAATGTAGTTGTTGATCACAGGCTTTAGAAGGTAGGTACCCATGATATTTGCCATGGCGCTTGCAGCTACTAAAAGGGCAATGGCAAACATATACCATTTATGCCGTCCCAGATACCCAAACATCTGCTTGATTGCCCGTCTGGTGTTTTTTGGACGGCTGAAATTTGCTATTCTTGCCATTACAGATTCGCTCCTTCCTGCTGCGAATAATAGATTTCCTGATAAATGGAGTTGTGTTTCAAAAGCTCCTCGTGGGTTCCGCACCCGGCCAGCCGGCCGTCCTCCAGGATAAAAATATGGTCTGCGTGGAGTACCGAGGAGATGCGCTGGGCAATGATGATCTTGGTGGTGTCCGGAAGGCTTTTTGCCAGCCCTTCCCGGATCTTTGCCTCAGTGGCAGTATCCACAGCGCTGGTGGAATCGTCCAGGATCAGAACTTTGGGGGCTTTTAAAATAGCTCTGGCAATGCACAGGCGCTGTTTCTGTCCGCCGGACACATTGACGCCTCCCTGGCCCAGCTCGGTTTCGTAGCCCTTTGCCAGCCGTCCGATAAATTCATCTGCGCAGGCGATCCGGCAGGCGGCATCAATTTCTTCATCTGTGGCTGTTTCCTTTCCCCATCGCAGGTTATCCTTTACGGTGCCGGAAAAAAGCGTGTTTTTCTGCAGCACCACAGCAATGGAGTCACGCAGCTCTCTGAGAGGATATTCCCATACGGGATGGCCGTCTACCAGCACCGTTCCTTTTGTAGCCTCATAAAGCCTTGGGATCAGCTGTACCAGTGTGCTTTTGGCAGCTCCGGTCTGTCCGATGATGCCTACGGTGTGTCCCGCCTTAATATGCAGGGAAATGTCAGAAAGCACATCCTCAGAGCTTTCCTTATTGTATTTAAATGACACATGGTTAAATTCAATTTCTCCCCGTTCTACCCGGATGTCTGTTGCCCGGTCTTCTTTGATATCAATGTCTTCATGCATCACTTCCATGATCCGGTGCCAGGACGCCATGGCTCTCGTAATCATTAAAAACACATTGGAAAACATCATCAGGGAATTTAAAACCTGAAGCACGTAGCTTAAAAAACCGGTCAGTTCGCCAACGCCGATGCCTCCGATGGTAAGGATATTTCCACCGAACCACAGGATGGAAAGAATGGTGCCGTACATTACAAACTGCATGGCAGGCATATTTAAGGCTGCCAGCCGGAAGGCCTGTTCAGAGGCGGTCCGGAGCTCGGTGTTTACCTGCTCGAATTTGGCGGTTTCGTAATCTCCGCGTACATAGGATTTTACTACCCGGATGGCAGTCAGATTTTCCTGGATGATCCGGTTGACCTGATCCATGGCACCCTGCATCCGGGAGTAGAGCGGCCGTACATGGCTGATGATGAAAAACAGCATAATGCCCAAAATAGGGGCAGCCACTAAAAAGATCATAGCCAGCCTGGGATTGATCAGAAAGGAAGCGGTCATGGCTGTGAGCATCATGATAGGGGAGCGCAGTCCCGGCCTCAGTCCTGTAGCGACCGAGTTCTGGATGGCAGTCACATCGCCCGTAAGGCGGGTCACCAGAGAAGAGGTGGTAAAATGGTCGGTGTTTGCAAAGGAAAATTCCTGCAGACGGGCAAACTCCGCCCGGCGCAGTTCGGCTCCCAGCCCATGGCCGAACCGGGCGGAAAAAATGGCAGAACCCTGGCCCAGGATCAGGGCGATCAGAGCAAAAAGGATCATCTGTGCGCCTTTTGCCAGAATATAACGCCGGTCTCCGTTCGCCACGCCTACATCCACGATCGAAGCCATTACAAGAGGGATCACCAGCTCAAAAATGGTTTCTGTGACAATGCAGAATGCAGCCAGAATCCCATCCCGGCGGTAAGGGCGCAGATAAGACATAAATTCTTTCATAAATCGTAAGCCTCCTGTTTATGGGTAATAGCAATAGTTGCATATACAACTATTGTAAGGCTGAGGATGGGAAAGGTCAAGATTATTTGGGAAAGTAAGGAAATATATGAAAGCATAAATGAAATCTAATGTGAAAAAGACAGGGGATATGGTATACTTTTATAAAAGACAGGCGTACAAAGGGCGATAGTGACAGCATAAATTACAGAAGTGGAGAGTTCCAATATGAAAGACAAGATCATTCATCTGATTGCATCAGAAGACAGCAGAAATCCCATGACAGATGAGGAAATAGCGGAGACTTTGGGAATTTTTAGAGAAACAGTTACAAATATAAGAAAAGAGGCAGGACTGGGAGATTCAAGGGAACGAAGAAAAGCGGCAGTGTTTCAGGATATGAAGGAGCTTCTCAATATGGATCCGGATCTTACAGAGCGGGGATTAACACGATGTTTGGCTGAACGGGGGTATGTAATTGGAAAATACGCAGTGGGAAAATTAAAGGAAGAGCTTTTAAAGGAGTGGCAGCCTGAACCGGAATATGGGAAAACAGGAGAAGAAATTCAGGATGGGAGCCGCTTTTTTTCAAAGGTGATCGGTTATGCGGGAAGTATGAAAAGCCAGATCAAGCAGGTACAGGCAGCAATCTTGTATCCGCCTAAAGGTCTTCATTGTCTTCTTTACGGTCCTTCCGGCGTAGGAAAGAGCTATCTGGCAGAAATCATGCATGAATATGCAGTGACAACGGACAATTTTGCTTCGGATGCCCCATATTTTGCATTTAACTGTGCAGATTATGCAGACAATCCCCAGCTTCTTTTGTCACAGCTGTTCGGTTATTCCAAAGGTGCCTTTACAGGTGCATCTGAGAATAAAAAAGGAATCGTGGAACAGTGTGACGGGGGAATCCTCTTTTTGGATGAGGTTCACCGGCTTCCCCCAGAAGGACAGGAAATTTTGTTTTATTTGATGGATAAGGGGAAATTCCGCCGCCTGGGAGAGACAGAGGCACAGCGGGAAAGTCATCTGATGATTATTGCAGCAACAACGGAAGATCCAAGAAGCTCCCTGCTTCTTACATTCAGGAGACGTATTCCCATGATGATTGAAATTCCATCCCTGAAAGAACGGCCATTAAAGGAAAAGCTGCAGTTTATCCGTCTGTTTTTCTGGATGGAATCGAGACGTTTGAATGCGCCTGTGCTGGTTCGGGCAGAAGTGATCCGCTATATGGCAGATGAGGAATACCAGGGAAATGTGGGGCAGTTAAAGGCAGATATACAAGTCTGCTGTGCAAGAGCCTTTCTGGACGGCAGAACAAAAAGAAGATCAAAGATGATTGTGGGAATGGAGGCTCTTTCTGGAAACAAAACGGAGCCTATATTTTCTGGAGAACATTCCCGTCTGGCGGAGCTGGTACCGGAAGATGAGATATTTACACCGGATATGCCGGCAGTTACGACAGCTGAAACGGATAATGGCTGGGATATTTACCGTGATCTGGAGGAACGCTACAGTGCTTTGACAAAAGAGGGATTAAAAGAAAATGAAATTGAAGAAAAGCTTTTGAGAGAAATTGAGAGCAGTTTTCAGCTCCATATCCGCCAGGTGGAGGAAGCGAGCTTAAGCCTGGAAGAACTTTCTCACATTACAGGAAGCGACGTAATGGAGATGGCAAAAGAAGTGTATGAACTGGCCAGTCAAAGGCTTCCGTATCTGAAGCGGGAGATGATTATTCCGCTGGCAATCCATCTGAAAATGGCCTGTGAACGGTTAAAACAGCAGGAGCGGATCGTAGAGAAGGGAATTAAGAATCTGGGAGAACTTTACAGGGATGAATATGAGGCTGCAAAAGAAATCCTGAATTATATCTGCAAAAAATACTATGTTTGTTTTTACAAAGAAGAAGCCGGATTTTTAGCAATGTATTTTCACCGCTTTCAGGAAAAGCACAGGAAGGAAGGCTGTGTGGGTGTTGCGGTAGTTTCCCATGGGCCTGTAGCCAGCGCCATGGCAGAGGTAGCCAACTCTATTATGGGAGTCAGTCATGCGGTAGGAGTGGATATGGGGATCAAAGATACGCCGGTTCAGATGGCGGAACGAACAATGGAAGCCGTGCGCCGGATCGACCAGGGAAAAGGCGTTTTGATTCTGGCGGATATGGGTTCCCTTTTAGATATGGAAGAAAAGGTGAAAAAGGAAACAGGAATTACTGTAAAAATTGTAGGAAGAACGGATACAATGATGGTTATTGAAGCAATCCGAAGAACCTACTGGACAGATGAAAGCCTGGAAACAATTGCAAAGGTACTTGACTGGAAGCAGTTCTCACCTGCAAAGCGTCAGACGCGTAAACCCAGAGAAAAAGCAGTTCTCTGTTTGTGTATTACGGGCGAGGGAGCTGCCAGAATGTTAAAGAGCTATCTGGAAGAGCGTTTAAAAAGCACTCTGGGGAACGTGAGGATCATTACAAAAGGATATATTGAAAATACGGATATTACAGAGCTGATCCGCGCATCCGAAGAAGAATATGAAATTTTAGCCATTGCGGGAACCATTGACCCAAAGCAGACGCAGTACCCGTTTTTATCGGTTTCAGAAATTTATGCAAAAGAGGGAATCAGGACACTGCGTCAGATTTTGAAACGCCATTTCTTCAAAGAGCAGAATTGCCTTCAGGATGTGATTTTTAGAGATCTCATTTTTATACAGGAAGATTTTGCTTACAAGGAGCAGATTTTAGATCAGTGTGTGGAAGCAATGGCTGAAAAGGGATTGGTTCAGTCGGAGTTTCTTTTAAGCGTTTATAAAAGAGAGGGCATGATGCCTACATTTTTGAAGGGAGGAATCGCAATTCCCCACGGTGCGGGAAATCTGGTTACAAAACCAGTCATATGCATTACGAAATTGGACAAACCCATTGTCTGGGATGGATTTAATACGGTAGATCTTGTATGTGTTCTGGCTTTAAATGAAAAATCGACAAAATATTTTGAGCAGTTTTATCAGGTTATTTCTGATGAAATCATGGTTTCCAGAATACGCTCATGCCATACCCCAGATGAGATATATGGAATTTTGTGTAATTATACAAAAACAGTCAAATAAGTTGGCATCATTCTTGCTCATATATAAGGTATAACGAGCAGGAAAGGAGCTGATTAAATGAAAGTAAATGATTTTCCCAAAGTAACTGTTATCTTAAGAGGCTATACCTACGATCAAATACATACTGTTGTAAAAAATCTGATAGGGACAGAGCTTAAGGCGGTTGAAATTACCATGAACACGCCTGGAGCTTTGGAAACGATTCGGAAAATCCGTGAGGAATTTGGAGATTCCATTCTGGTAGGAGCTGGAACGGTTCTTACATACACGGAAGCGCAGCAGGCAATTGATGCAGGTGCAGCCTTTTTACTTTCTCCAACTGTATTTGATAAGGAAATACTGGATTTGTGCAGAGAAAGAGGTGTTATATCAGTTCCGGGAGCATTCTCACCATCGGAAATATGGAAAAGCATTCAGGATGGAGCAGATATCGTAAAGGTATTCCCGGCAGGACGACTGGGAAGCAGGTTCTTTTCAGATATCCAGGCGCCTCTTGGCAGACTGCCTCTGATGGCAGTAGGAGGAGTAAATGTGGAAAATCTGGAAGAATTTTTTAATGCAGGAGCATCATTTGCGGGAATCGCTTCCGGTATTTTTAACCGTCAGGATATCATTGAGCAGAGAGAAGAACACTTAAGAACATCAATCAGGGAAGCAGAAAAGAAAATCAGGCAGTTAAGGGAAGCACAGGAGGAATGAAATGAGTGCAATTATATTTGATGAATCGTTTATTTTAAGATTCGACACCCATTTAACGAATACAGAGGTATTATCGGCTATGGCCGATAATCTCTGCAAAAGGGGAATTGTAAAAGAAACATATAAAAAGGCAATTTTAGACCGGGAACAGGAGTTTCCAACAGGGCTTAATACAGGGGGAATTAACGTGGCAATTCCTCATGCAGATATCAGCCATGTAAATAAAGCGGCAATCTGCGTCGGTATTTTAAAGGAGCCCGCAGCCTTTCATGCAATGGATGAGCCGGATTATGATGTTCCGGTAAAGCTGGTTATTATGCTGGCTCTTACAGAAGCTCACGGACATATTGAAATGCTTCAGAAGATCGTTGGCCTGATTCAGGATCAGGCAGCAGTAAAAGAGATTACAGAAACAGATGATTCAGAAAAAGCAGGAGAGTTGATCAGCAGATTTTTATTAGAGGAAAAGGAGAATTAAGAGATGAAGAGAATATTAGTGGCATGTGGAAATGGGATCGCAACATCAACCGTAGTAGCAACAAAGATCCGTGAGAAATGTGAGGAAAACGGCATTGCTGTTACAGTCACACAGTGTAAGCTTTTAGAGGTAAATGCCAAGGCAGATAATTTTGACCTTTTAGTAACAACAGGAAAGTTCACAGGAGGAAATGTAAATATTCCCGTTGTAGGCGCTATTTCTTTATTAACGGGAATCGGAGAAGAGGAAACTCTGGATCAAATTCTTGACTATGTTCGATAAAAAACATACTGGGGAGTATTACAGATAGAAAAAGGGGAATGCAGTTATGCAGATTATTTACAATATATTTAATGTGATTCTGGATGCAGGGGCGGTTGTAATGCTGCCGATTATCATCACAATCGTAGGACTGATTTTTCAGGTAAAATTATCAAAAGCGTTCCGTTCCGGTCTGACAATCGGAATTGGTTTTGCAGGCATCAATCTGGTTATCAATATGCTAAAAAGCAATCTGGGCCCTGCTGCTCAGGCAATGGTAGAAAATTTCGGCATTAAGCTGGATATCCTGGATGTGGGATGGGGAGCGATCGCGGCAGTTACATGGTCTTCTCCGATTATTGCAATTTTAATTTTCTGTATTCTGGCTACCAATATCATTATGCTGGCATTAAAGGCTACAGATACGTTGGATGTAGATATCTGGAACTACCACCACATGGCGATTGTGGGAATCATGGTTTATTTTGTGACAAAAAATGTGGCTTTGGGAATTGCTGCTACCGTTGTAATGGCTATCGTCACATTTAAACTGTCCGACTGGACTGCACCTTTAGTAGAAGAATATTTCGGGATTCCCGGAGTGTCCCTTCCAACTATGTCTGCATTGTCATCCATCGTAATTGCAGCACCGTTAAACTGGATTTTAGACCGGATTCCCGGAATCAATAAAATTGATTTTGAGATTAAGGACGCCCAGAAATACCTTGGCTTTTTCGGTGAGCCAACCATGATGGGCCTGATTTTAGGCTGTATCATCGGTGTACTTGCAAAATATAATCTTGCCTCCATCCTTTCTCTGGGCGTAAATATGGCGGCTGTTATGGTTCTCATTCCAAAGATGACTTCTCTGTTTATGGAAGGACTTATGCCGATTTCAGAGGCAGCCAAAAACTTTACGCAGAAGAAATTTAAGGGAAGAAAGTTCCTCATTGGTCTGGATGCTGCTGTTGTAGTAGGAAATCCGGATGTAATTACAACTTCCTTAATTGTGATTCCGATGACTATTTTAATGGCAGCCGTTCTTCCGGGCAACCGTGTTCTTCCTTTTGCGGATCTGGCTGTGGTGACATTCCGTGTAGCCCTTGTTGTAGCTGTCACAAGAGGAAATCTTTTCAAAAATATCATTATGGGCCTTGTCTGTACGGGAGCTATCCTGCTTGCAGGAACAGCAACTGCACCGGTTTTAACTGAGCTGGCTCTCAGCGTGGGACTTGATCTTGGAGAAGGACTGATTACGTCCTTTGCTGCAACCAGCCTGACTGTAAGCTTTCTTGTCTACAAAGCATTTATCAGCAATTTGTATATCAGTGTTCCTCTTCTTGTGCTTGTTGTGGGAGGTACCTGGATGGTTATGAGCCGTATCAATAAAAAGAAAGCAGAGATGGCAGCACAGGGAGAACAGGCCTGAATATCACAATAAAAACAGGGAGGAAATAAGTAATGCAGAGAGCCATTGACCGATTAGAGCCATTTCAGCGGGCCATATCAAAAGCACATTTAGCAGCAGCCGGTGTTTCTGTTGATGCGCTGGAAAAGAAACCGCTGATTGCCATTGCAAACAGCTGGAATGAGATCTGTCCGGGACATGAACCATTAAAGAAGCTGGCAGAAGAGGTAAAAAAAGGGATTTTAGAGGCTGGGGGAGAGCCTGTAGAATTTAATACAATTGCGATGTGTGACGGGATTGCGCAGGGACATTCAGGGATGCGTTACTGTCTGCCCCACAGAGAGATTGTTACAGATTCCATTGAAGCAATGGTAGTAGGAGAAGGAGTGTTTGACGGTGTTGTTTACATGGCGTCCTGTGACAAAATCATACCAGCCATGCTGAATGCAGCGGCACGTATTGATCTTCCGTCCGTGATCGTTACCGCAGGCCCCTGTTTTGCTCAAATAAAACCCAATGAGTCAAAGGAATTAAGACAGCGCTTCTTAAGGGGAGAGATTACGGAACGCCAGCTCATCGAGGGAACGCTGAAATATTATACAGGGCCGGGAGTCTGCCCATTCCTGGGAACTGCCAATACAATGGGGGCTCTGTGTGAATCTCTGGGAATGATGCTTCCCGGAAGCAGCCTGATTCCATCCAGTACCAGCATGAGAAGATTTTCAGCCAGAGAATCAGGAAGTACGGTTATGAAGCTGGTAGAACAGCAGATACGTCCTTCACAGATTATAACAAAAGAAGCTCTGGAAAACACCGTGACGCTTTTAAGCGCAATCGGCGGATCCTTAAATGCCATGATTCATCTTCCGGCTCTGGCAGCAGAACTGGGGCTGGAGCTGGATTGGGATGATATAGCAAAGATCACTTCCAAAACACCGGTGCTTTGCGGAATCGTTCCAAATGGGAATCTGACAGCTGTAGATCTTCACTATGCAGGAGGAATACCAGCTGTTATGAAGGAACTGCGGGACAAACTTCACGGGGAGTGCCTGAATGTGTGCGGCCTGTCCTTAGGAGAGATTCTGGAGCAGACCAAGGACGGAGACAGAACCGTGATCCATACGGCTGGAGAGCCCTTGGAAAAGGCAAATGGAATCCAGGTTTTATATGGAAATCTGGCGCCTCAGGGAGCTTTGGTAAAAACATCGGCTGTGCCTGAAAATGTAAGGGTATTTGAAGGCACTGCGAAGGTCTTTGATGGAGAGGATGCCTGTTATGCTGCATTCAGAGATCATGCTATCCATGAGGGAGATGCGGTGATCGTGCGTTATGAGGGCCCCAAGGGAGGCCCTGGAATGAAGGAACTGCATCGAATTACGGAGATTATAAAGGGAATCCCCCGGACAGCTGTGATCACGGACGGACGTTTTTCCGGAGCGAGCGGAGGCTTAAGCATCGGCTATCTCTGTCCGGAGGCAGAGGAAGGAGGTCCAATCGCTCTTGTAAAGAATGGTGACAGGATTCAGGTGGATTTATATAAGGGAATGATTCATTTGGATGTTTCTGACGAAGAGCTGATTTCGCGCCGCAATGCATGGGAGCATGGCGAAAAGAAAAAAGAAAAGGGCCTTCTTGGAAGATATGCAGCAATGGTGGGAAATGCAAGGCAGGGAGCCACATTTCATATTTAAAAACTAGCTGTTTCGAGCAAAGACTTATAAAAAATGCCGCAGCCTGTAAGCGATTCCGATGGGAATCCTACAGGCTGCGGCTCTTTTGTATCTCACCTTTCCCCTCTGCCATCCCCGTGGCCCCGCAGGGCCTGTATGTGTGATGGAGTGTAATGCAATCAGGGAATTTCATACTTTGTTTTGTGATTTCTCTGCCGGGTAACGCAGCAGGGGAATGGTTTTTCTTCTGTTTCATCCGTTCATAAGGTTAATGCACAGGCAGCCTGTTTTATTGCAAAAAAAATTTGCCTCTTATTGCCAGTCCTATGTTTCTGTGCTAATATATAGGTTGCTTTATTGCAGGAAAAGAGGAATAAAAACGTGATGCAGTATTTAATTGTCTGCCCCCTGGTATTTTTAGCAGGTCTGGTAGACTCCATTGCAGGGGGAGGCGGACTGATCTCCCTGCCCGGCTATATGATCGCAGGGGTGCCGGCCCACATGGCTCTGGGAACGAATAAGATGAGCTCTACCATTGGTACTCTGGTTTCCACAGCCCGTCTTTTAAAGCACGGATATCTGAAAGGAAAGATTGCTGTTGCCGCTGTTTCGGCTGTGTTTGCCATGACAGGCTCTGTGCTGGGAGCGCAGATTGCCCTCCGGGTACCGGATTCGGTGATCCGGAGCATGATGATCGTGATCCTTCCCATTGTAGCCTACTATGTGCTTCGCAATAAAAATATGGGAGACAGTGAACGGACGGGAACCATTTCCAAAAGGCGCGTCTGTGTGATCTCACTGGCAGCCTCCTTTGTGATCGGAACCTATGACGGCTTTTACGGCCCAGGTACGGGAACCTTTCTGATCCTGGTGCTTACGGGAGCAGCCCGGATGGATATGCGCACAGCCGCAGCCCAGACCAAGGTGATCAATCTGTCGTCCAATATCTCCGCACTTGTCACATTTATCCTTACGGGAAATGTGTATTATACATTGGGAGCAGCCGCTTCTGTCTGTTCGGTAGCAGGCCATTATCTGGGAGCAGGACTGGTGGTTCATGACGGCCAGAAGATTGTCCGCCCCATGGTACTTGTTGTGTTAGGAATTTTGTTCCTTAAGATCATTGCCGGAGCATAAAGAGGAAGGCCGGAAAACTGTAACTGAAAACCTTATTTGAATCAGGAGAAATGCTTATGAAATGGAAGAAATTTACACTTACAACTACCACAGAGGCCGTAGATCTGGTCAGCAGTATGTTTGATGACATCGGGATCGAAGGAATTGAGATCGAGGATAATATTCCGCTTACAGAAAAAGAGACAAAGGGAATGTTCATCGATATCCTTCCGGAGCTTCCGCCGGACGAGGGCATTGCCAAAGTAAGCTTCTATCTGGATGATGATGCGGATGTGGCGGAAATGCTGAAAAAGGTCAATGAGGGACTGGACGAGCTGGCTTTATTTACCGATCTGGGAGCACGCACCATTGAGGCTTCTGAAACAGAGGACAAGGACTGGATCAATAACTGGAAGCAGTATTTTAAGCCCTTTACCGTAGACCATATCCTGATCAAACCCACCTGGGAGCCTATCCCTGAGGAGCATAAGGACAAGCTTCTGGTTCAGATCGATCCCGGCACAGCCTTCGGCACGGGGATGCACGAAACCACCCAGCTTTGTATCCGCCAGCTGGAAAAGCACGTTCACGGACAGGCTGAGATTCTGGACGTGGGAACAGGCAGCGGCATTTTAGGCATTACAGCCTTAAAGCTGGGAGCAAAGGAGGTCTGGGGAACAGATCTGGATGAAAATGCCATTACGGCAGTGGGAGAGAATCTGGAGGCTAACTCCATTTCCAGCGACAGCTTCCATGTGCTTCAGGGAAATATCATTGACGATCAGGCGGTAAAGGACTGGGCCGGATATGAGAAATACGATATCGTGGTTGCAAATATCCTTGCAGATGTAATTATTCTCCTTGTAGATGAGATTCCGGCTCATCTGAAAAAAGGCGGATATTTTATCACCTCCGGAATTATCAATATGAAGGAAGAGGCAGTAAAGGCGGCCTTTGCGGCAAATCAGGAGCTGGAAGTAACCGAGATCACATATCAGGGCGAGTGGGTGTCTGTCACAGCCAGAAAGAAGTAAGAGATGCATCATTTTTTTGCCGATCCGACCCAGGTGGCAGAGGATACCATCTTCATTACCGGGCCGGATGTAAACCATATGAAACATGTGCTCCGCATGAAGCCGGGGGAAGAAGTTTTGATCAGCGACGGCACAGGCCGCGACTATACCTGTGAGGTAGAGGCCTTTGAGCCGGACCGGGCTGTGGTGAGAATCCATTCTGTCTGTGACAGCCGGATGGAGCTTCCTGCCGAGATTTGGCTCTTTCAGGGCCTTCCAAAAGCAGATAAGATGGAACTTATCATCCAGAAGGCAGTGGAGCTGGGAGCTTCTGCCGTGGTTCCTGTTGCCACGAAAAATGCGGTGGTGCGGCTGGATGAAAAGAAGGCGCAGGCCAAGAAAAAGCGCTGGCAGGCCATTGCGGAAAGTGCAGCCAAGCAGTCAAAGCGCAGCAGGATCCCCCAGGTGGAGCTGGTGATGACCTTAAAAGAGGCATTTTCCTTTGTTCATGACAGGGAATTTGGCCTGTGCCTGATCCCATATGAGCAGGAAAAGGGGATGGACGCCATGAAGCAGGCTTTGGAGAAGACAGCTCCCGGCCAGAAAATTGCAGTATTTATCGGTCCGGAGGGGGGATTTGACGAAGGGGAGATCCGTCAGGCTCTTGAAATGGGCGTCTGTCCGGTGAGCCTTGGAAGCAGGATTTTGAGGACAGAGACAGCAGGGCTTGCCATTCTTTCGGTGCTTATGATGAAGCTGGAAGGGGCATTTTGAGAAAGGATCAGCAGTATGGAAGTATATTTTGACAATTCAGCCACCACCAGGGTTTTAGATGAAGTAAAGGACCTGACGGTGAAGCTTATGACAGAGGATTACGGAAATCCCTCTGCCCGCCACAGAAAGGGAATGGAGGCAGAGCAGTATGTAAAAAATGCCGCTTCCCAGATCGCAAAGACCCTGAAGGTAAAGGAAAAGGAAATCCTCTTTACCTCCGGCGGTACGGAGTCCAACAATATGGCTCTGATCGGCACAGCCCTTGCCAACCAGAGGGCGGGAAAACACATCATCAGTACACGGATCGAGCATGCTTCCGTGTATCAGCCCCTGGCATTTTTAGAGTCTCTTGGCTTTGAGGTGACTTATCTTTCCGTGGACAGTGAGGGACACATTTCCTTAGAGGAACTGGAGCAGTCCATCCGTCCCGATACGATTCTTGTATCTGTGATGTATGTAAACAATGAAATCGGGGCCATTGAGCCCATAGAAGAGATCGCATCTCTGGTACACGGAAAGGGAAAAAACATTATTTTCCATGTGGACGCTATCCAGGCTTATGGTAAAATAGTAATCCGGCCCAAGAAGCAGGGAATTGACCTTTTAAGCGTCAGCGGCCACAAGATCCACGGGCCAAAGGGCGTAGGTTTTCTCTATATAGATGAAAAGGTAAAGATTAAGCCCCTTCTTTACGGCGGCGGCCAGCAGAGGGATCTGCGCTCCGGCACGGAAAATGTTCCGGGCATTGCGGGTCTGGGGCTTGCCGCTCAGGAGATGTACCGGGATCATGAGGCTAAAATTGGAAAAATCACCGGTTTAAAGGATTATTTCATTGACCGTGCGTTGGAGCTTGAGGATGTAACCGTAAACAGCCAGAAGGGCGGTTTAAGCGCTCCCCAGATCGTCAGCCTAAGCTTTAAGGGCGTCCGCAGTGAGGTGCTTCTCCACGCCCTGGAGGATAAGGAAATCTATGTATCCTCAGGCTCTGCCTGCTCCTCCAATCACCCCGCTATCAGCGGCACCTTAAAGGCTGTGGGAGTAAAAAAGGAGCTTTTGGATTCTACCCTCCGGTTCAGCTTCGGCCTTTTTAACACAAAGGAAGAGATCGACTATTGCATGGATGTATTAAAGGAGCTGCTTCCGGTTTTGAGACGCTATTACAGAGCGTAGCTGTCAGTTTGTTCGTTGTTTAGAAAGAGGTATATATGCAGTATCAGTCATTTTTAATTAAATATGCGGAGATCGGCACCAAGGGCAAGAACCGCTTTATGTTTGAAGACGCCCTGATCAAGCAGATCCGTTTCGCCCTCCGGGAGGTAGACGGAAGCTTTGAGGTGACAAAGGAATCAGGACGCATCTATGTAACCGCTGAGGGCGATTATGACTATGATGACACCATTGAGGCCTTAAAGCGGGTATTCGGTATCGCAGATATCTGCCCCATGGTGCAGATTGACGACAGGGATTATGAGAACCTGAAAAAACATGTGGTAGAGTATATGGATAAGGTCTACCCTGATAAGAACCTTACCTTTAAGGTGGTGGCAAGAAGAGGCGACAAGCGTTATCCTGTGTCCTCCGACCAGATTAACCGTGATATGGGAGAGGCCATTCTTGAGGCGTTTCCTCAGATGCGCGTGGACGTGCACAACCCGGATGTGCTCCTGAGAGTGGAGATCCGCCAGAAGGTAAATATCTTTTCCCTGATGATCCCGGGGCCGGGTGGTATGCCTGTCGGCACCAACGGAAAGGCCATGCTTCTTCTTTCCGGCGGCATCGACAGCCCGGTGGCAGGCTATATGATCGCAAAGAGAGGCGTAAAGATCGATGCGGTTTATTTCCATGCACCGCCTTACACCAGCGACCGTGCAAAGCAGAAGGTAGTAGATCTGGCCAAGCTGGTAGCCCGCTATTCAGGCCCCATGGATCTTCATGTGGTGAATTTTACGGATATTCAGCTGTATATTTATGAGAAATGCCCCCATGAGGAGCTTACCATCATCATGCGCCGCTATATGATGCGGATTGCTCAGGCTATTGCGGAAAAGAACGGAGCCATCGGCCTGATCACGGGAGAGAGCATCGGGCAGGTAGCTTCTCAGACCCTACAGTCACTGGCAGCTACCAATGAGGTCTGCACTATGCCCGTATACCGTCCGGTGATCGGCTTTGACAAGCAGGAGATCGTGGACGTGTCAGAAAAGATCGGAACATATGAAACATCCATCCAGCCCTTTGAGGACTGCTGCACCATCTTTGTGGCAAAGCATCCGGTGACAAAGCCAAATATCAACGTGATCCGCAATTCCGAGCGCCATCTGGAGGAGAAGATAGACGAGCTTGTAAAAACAGCGCTGGAGACAACAGAGGTAATCCGCTGTCAGTAAAAAAGGACGAAAAAACGCCGCCTGCCAAAGCAGACGGCGTATCCTGTTAAAAGCGCTGTTTCATCAGTCGATGATGTAGGGAGCCAGTGTAGATAAGATGTCCTCAACACTATTTTCAGCGTGGATATTTAAGTCGATGGGCTTGGAAAGATCCAGGCTGAAGATGCCCATGATGGACTTTGCATCGATCACATATCTTCCGGATACAAGATCAAAGTCAACATCAAATTTTGCCAGGTCATTTACAAAGGATTTGACCTTGTCAATGGAATTTAAGGAAATACGAACAGTTTTCATATTGAAGAACCCTCCTTGCGGTATGTATAATCTGATTTTATACTAAAGGAGAGACTCATAAAAGTCAATAGTGAGTTTGTATGAAAAAAACCGGAACAAACTGTAAAAAGTTTAAACGGCAGGAAAGGAGATTAAGTTATGCCGAAAGCGGCGTTTCACAATTTGGGCTGCAAGGTAAATGCCTATGAGACAGAGGCCATGCAGCAGCAGCTGGCACAGAGGGGCTATGAAATTGTCCCCTTTGATGAGAAGGCAGATGTATATATTATCAATACCTGCTCTGTCACCAATATCGCGGATCGGAAATCACGCCAGATGCTCCACCGGGCAAAAAAGCTCAATCCTCAGGCACTTGTGGTGGCAGCGGGATGTTATGTCCAGGTGGCCTCAGAGGAGCTTAAAAAGGATGCCAGTGTGGATCTGATCATTGGAAACAACAGAAAAGCAGAGCTGGCAGATATTCTGGATGCCCGTCTGGCAGAAAAAAATGAGGAAAACAGGGTGTATGTGCTGGATATTGCCCATACCCACGAGTATGAGCGCCTTCATCTGGATCGTCTGGGAGGCCATACCAGGGCTTTTATCAAGGTACAGGACGGCTGCAACCAGTTCTGCAGCTACTGCATCATCCCCTACGCCAGAGGAAGAGTCCGCAGCCGCAGCCATGAGGATGTGGCAGAGGAGGTAAAAGGACTGGTAGCAGGAGGGTATAAGGAAGTGGTCCTCACGGGAATCCACTTAAGTTCCTACGGCATTGAGCGCATGGAGGAAAATCCGGTGAGCCATGGCGACTGGAACCACAGGGAGCTGCTGGCGCTGATAAAGGAAGTTCACGCCATCGAGGGGCTGGAGCGCATCCGTCTGGGATCTTTGGAGCCAAGGATCATTACCAGAGAATTTGCAGAGGAGCTGGCAAAGCTTCCCAAGTTCTGCTCTCATTTCCATCTGTCTCTCCAGAGCGGCTGTGATGAGACCTTAAAACGCATGAACCGCCATTATACCACAGAGGATTATGAGGCCAGATGCCGTCTGTTAAGAGAGGTCTTTGACCATCCGGCCATTACAACCGATGTAATCGTGGGCTTTCCGGGGGAAACGGAGGAAGAATTTGCTCTCACAAAAGAGTATCTGGAACGGATCCATTTCTATGAGATGCATATTTTCAAATATTCCAGAAGAGAGGGTACAAAGGCAGCTGTGATGAAGGATCAGATCCCTGAATCCGTGAAGGCAGAGCGCAGCGACGTGCTCCTTTCTCTGGAAACGAAGATGTCTGAGGAATACAGAAAGCATTACGGTGATTCTGTACTTTCCGTACTGTTTGAGGAGATTACAGTCATAGACGGAAAGGAATACCTGACCGGCTATACGCCTCAGTATGTGAGGGCTGCCCTGCCTGTAACGGACAGGGAAATCTGCAGCCGCATGGCAGGAAATATCTTTGAAGTACAGGCGGAAGGCTTTGTAACAGATGAGGCTCTGCGGGTAAAATTGCAGGAAATAACTGTATAAATTAAACAAAAAACAGGGCAAATCAAAAATACTCTATTGCCGAATGGGGAAATATAGGGTAGAATATAGAAGAATACTTAAAGGACGTGATAATATGGGCAATATAAGAGAAACACAATATTTTCAGGCTGTTCAGGACAAAAAGATGGAAGTGAGCGATGTGCTGGAGCAGGTGTATATTGCCTTGACGGAAAAGGGCTATAACCCTGTAAATCAAATCGTGGGTTATATTATGTCCGGAGATCCCACTTATATCACCAGTCATAAGGGCGCCAGAAGCCTGATCATGAAGGTGGAAAGAGATGAGATCCTGGAAGAGCTGATGGCTGTTTACATTGATGCCCGTCTGAAATAACAGTGCCGGTCAGACTGCGGCTGCAGGCGGATACAGGCAGCACTTTGCTGCTTCGGATAAAATACCGTCAGGAGACTGGGAACGGTCTCTTTGTTTGATGACGGTACAGTATAATACAGGAATATGAAACGGTCATTTTCCTGCTGCAACGTCCATTGAGGTCTTCTAAAATGGGGAGCCTGATGGACGTTGTATTGTATATGGAAATAAAGCAGAGGAGGACGCTTTTTAAGTCCGCTCCTGCTTAAAAATGGCGGCTGCCAAAGCCGAAATCCGGCAGCTGCCGTATAGATGTGGAGGAATTGAATATGAGAATCATGGGTCTTGATTACGGCTCTAAGACTGTGGGAGTAGCAGTCTGCGATCCTTTAGGTATCACAGCCCAGACCGTGGAAACGATCACCCGCAAGGATGAGAATAAGCTGCGCCAGACCCTGGCCAGAATTGAAGCTCTGGCTTTAGAGTACGGGGTAGAACAGATCGTTCTTGGTTATCCTAAGAATATGAACAACACGCTGGGAGACCGGGCTAAAAAATCCGAGGAATTAAAAGAAGCCTTAGAGCGCAGGACAGGCCTTCCTGTGGTGCTTTGGGATGAACGTCTTACCACAGTGGCTGCAGAGCGCGTGCTGATGGAAAGCGGCGTGCGCAGAGAGCACAGAAAGGAATCTGTGGATCAGATCGCAGCTGCCATGATCTTACAGGGATATTTAGACCGCATGGCGATGGAACAGAAAAAGGAAGAAACAGCCGGTGATATGCCGGAGAGCGGAGAATAAGATGGAAGAAAGAACAGACTGCATTACCATGGTGACAGAGGATGGAGACGAGGTGGTGTTTTCCGTACTGGAGGAGACCAGGATCCATGGGAAGGATTACCTTCTTGTCACAGACGCCCCTGAGGATGAGGATGGAGAATGTTATATTTTAAAGGATGTATCCGGAGAACAGGAGCCGGATGCGGTTTATGAGTTTGTGGAAGACGACAGAGAACTTGACAGTGTAATGGGGATTTTTGAAGCCCTTTTGTCTGATGCAGATGTGGAAATTGAAAAGTAAAAATAAGGAAGAAAGATTGGAGGAATCAGTTTGAGTTTAGAAGAAAAAGAAAATGGAATCGAGCAGGAAAATAATACGCCTGAACCAGCAGGGCATACAGGAGAAGCCGGTTCAGAAAACAGTGCGCCGGTAAAAAGACGCCCTCAGAACCGCCGGCCGGTTCAGAGAAGAACGGCGAGACCGAAAAATACATCTGAAGAAGGAAGGAAGGCTGAGGGAGCGGAAAGTACGGTACAGACAGAAGGCGCACCGGAGGCCGCAGAAAAGAAGGAACAGAACAGACGGGCTCCCAGACGCCGCACTCCGGCTCCCAGACAGGGACAGGGTACCGGCAGAAGACAGGTTCCGGCTCCTTTAAGAAATACAGATGAGACAGCGGCAGCTCTTCCTGCAAAGCGCAGCACACGGGGAACAAAAAAGGACGGAAAAGGCAAGTTAAAGGTGATCCCCTTAGGCGGCTTAGAGCAGATCGGCATGAATATTACAGCCTTTGAATATGAGGATTCTATTATCGTAGTAGACTGCGGACTTGCCTTCCCGGGGGATGATATGCTGGGAATCGATCTGGTGATCCCGGATGTGACCTATTTAAAACAGAATATTGACCGTGTAAAGGGCTTTGTGATCACCCATGGACATGAGGACCATATCGGTGCTCTTCCTTATATTTTACAGCAGGTAAACGTGCCGGTTTACGGAACCAAGCTGACCATTGCGCTCATTGAACACAAGTTAAAAGAGCACAATCTGTTAAAGACCACCAGGCGCCGTGTGATGAAGCATGGCCAGTCTGTGAATCTGGGCTGCTTCCGGGTGGAATTTATAAAGACAAACCACAGTATTCAGGATGCGTCTGCTCTGGCAATTTTTTCACCGGTCGGCATTGTGCTCCACACTGGCGACTTTAAGATTGATTATACACCTGTATTCGGCGATCCCATCGACCTGCAGCGCTTTGCAGAGCTGGGAAAGAAGGGCGTCCTTGCCATGATGGCAGACAGTACCAATGCCACCCGTCCCGGCTTTACCATGTCCGAGCGCAGCGTGGGAAAGACCTTTGATGCGATTTTCGCAGAGCATACGAATCACCGCATTATCGTGGCTACCTTTGCTTCCAATGTAGACCGTGTGCAGCAGGTAGTAAATACGGCTTATAAATATGGCAAAAAGGTAGTAGTGGAAGGCCGCAGCATGGTAACGATCATTGATATTGCCAGTGAGCTGGGATATATCAATATTCCCGACGGAACGCTCATTGACATTGACCAGCTGAAAAACTATCCGCCTGAGTCCACCGTGCTGATCACCACAGGAAGCCAGGGCGAGTCCATGGCCGCTCTGTCCCGCATGGCAGCCAGCATCCATAAGAAGGTGTCCATTATGCCGGGAGATGTGGTTGTATTAAGTTCCAGCCCTATTCCGGGAAATGAAAAAGCAGTGGCAAATGTGATCAATGAGCTTTCCACCAAGGGAGCCAAGGTGATCTGTCAGGATACTCATGTATCCGGCCATGCATGCCAGGAGGATTTAAAGCTGATCTACTCTCTGGTACATCCCAAGTTTGCCATTCCCGTACACGGCGAGTTCCGTCACAGGGTTGCGCAGAAGGAACTGGCAGAGTATATGGGCGTTGCCAAGGATAACGCGATCCTGGTTAATTCAGGCGATGTAGTGGCTCTGGATGAGGACAGCTGTCAGGTGATCGACCATGTGACAGCAGGCGGTATTCTGGTAGACGGTCTGGGTGTAGGCGATGTGGGAAATATTGTCCTGCGTGACCGTCAGAATCTGGCTCAGAATGGTATTATCGTGGTAGTGCTTACGCTGGAGAAGCATTCCAACCAGCTGCTTTCGGGCCCGGATATTGTATCCAGAGGCTTTGTCTATGTGCGGGAGTCTGAGGATCTTTTGGAGGAAGCTCATAATATCGTGGCAAATGCAGTAGAGGACTGCTTAGACCGCCGCGTAAGCGACTGGGGCAAGATTAAAAATATCATCAAGGACAGCTTAAGCGAGTTTTTATGGAAGCGCATGAAGCGCAATCCTATGATCCTTCCAATTATTATGGAAGTATAAGCCTTTGATATACAGCAGGAGGAGCGACAGGCCATGAGCAGACGGACAAGGGAGATCAATCGAATAACCACAGCCATTATCACCATTTCCATTAAGCTTATGGTGCTGGCTCTTCTTATCCTGCTTTTATACGAGGCCGTAGTCCGGGGATTTGCCTTTGGCCATGAGATTTTTTATGCAGAAGCGGCAGAGGCGGCTCCGGGGAGAGAAATCACGGTCGAGATAAAAGAGGGAGAGACAGCAAAAGAGGCCGCGGGAGAACTAAAGAAAAAGGGACTGATCACGAATGATTTCGCATTCTGGTTTCAGAGTATTTTCTATGATTACCAGGACATTTATCCCGGGATCTATACGCTTAACACCTCCATGACTTCCAAGGAGATTTTAAGAGAGCTGAATGTAAAACCTGAGGAGGAAAGCGAAGCGTCCCCCGAAGCCCGCACGGTGAGCGGGGAGGCGGATCTCTCAAAAGATGCAGATTCCTCAGAGAACAGGAAGACCAGAGCGGTTCAGGCAGAGCCTTCGGCTGTTTCTGAGACGGCTGCACCGGAAGCGGAAGAAGCAGAGGCAGAGCTGGACGGAGAGGATATCTATATGGAGGAAGAGGAATCCGGCGGCTGGATCGAAGAGGCAGAGGAATAAGACATGATTGTAAATGACAGAATCACAGACTATATCCAGTCCCTGGAAACCAGTCAGGGACCGGTTTTGGATGAAATAGAAAAAGAGGCTCTGGATCAGTTTGTGCCTATCATCAGAAAGGAGACGGCAGCTTTTTTAAGAACCATGACGGCAGCCCTTAAGCCGTCGGCCATACTGGAGATCGGCACGGCCGTCGGGTATTCTGCTTTGCAGATGTGCCGGGTGATGCCGGAGCACTGCCGCATTACTACCATTGAAAAGTATGAGAAACGCCTTCCCATCGCCAGAGAGAATTTTCATCGGGCAGGAGAAAGCGGACGGATCACACTTTTAGAGGGCGATGCAGACGTGCATCTGAAGGAGCTGGCAAAAAAAGGCTGTCAGTTTGATCTTGTGTTTATGGATGCAGCCAAGGGGCAGTATCTAAACTGGCTTCCCATGGTGCTTGATCTTATGCCCAAAGGCGCGGTGCTCATTTCCGACAATGTGCTTCAGGACGGCGATATCATCCAGTCACGGTTTGCCGTGGAGCGCAGAAACCGCACCATCCACAGCCGCATGAGAGAGTACCTGTATGAGTTAAAGCACACAGAGGAACTGGAAACCTCCGTGATCCCCATTGGAGACGGAGTGACAGTCAGTACAAAGGTTAGATAGGAGAACGATATGAGAGAAACAGAGCTGCTGATACCGGCAGGCAGTCTGGACGTATTAAAGACTGCTGTGGTTTACGGAGCAGATGCCGTATACATCGGCGGAGAGGTCTTTGGCCTCAGAGCCAAAGCGCACAATTTTTCCAAAGAAGAAATGAAAGAGGGAATTGCCTTTGCCCATGAGCGCGGGGTCAAAGTCTATGTGACTGCCAATATTCTGGCGCACAATGACGATCTGCCGGGGGTAGAGGCTTATTTTGAAGAATTAAAAGAAGTGGGGCCGGATGCCCTGATCATTTCAGATCCCGGCATCTTTGCCATTGCAAAGAGAGTTCTTCCCCAGATGGAGCTCCATGTGAGCACTCAGGCGAATAATACCAATTACGGCACCTATTTATTCTGGCATCAGCTGGGAGCGAAACGGGTAGTTTCTGCAAGAGAGCTGTCCTTAGAGGAGATTAAGGAGATCCGGGCCCATATTCCGGAGGATATGGAGATCGAGAGCTTTATCCACGGAGCTATGTGCATTTCGTATTCCGGAAGATGCCTTTTGAGCAATTTCTTTACCGGACGGGACGCCAACCAGGGGGCCTGCACCCATCCATGCCGTTGGAAATATTCGATTGTGGAGGAGACCAGACCGGGAGAATATATGCCTGTTTATGAAAATGAGCGTGGCACCTATATCTTTAATTCCAGAGATCTGTGCATGATCGAGCATATTCCGGAGCTGATCGATGCGGGAGTTGACAGCTTTAAGATCGAAGGCCGTATGAAGACAGCTCTTTATGTGGCAACGGTGGCAAGAACCTATCGAAAAGCCATTGATGATTATAAAAAGGATCCTGCCCTCTATGAGCAGAATATGGAGTGGTATAAGGAAGAAATTGGAAAATGTACCTACAGAGAGTTTACCACAGGCTTTTATTTTGGAAAGCCGGGAGCAGATGCGCAGATTTACGACAGCAATACCTATGTAAAAAATTACACCTATCTGGGAACGGTAGAGGAGTCCGAAGGCTGCCGGTTCAGAATCGAGCAGAAGAATAAGTTCTCTGTGGGAGAAACCATTGAGATCATGAAGCCCGATGGACGAAACGTACAGGCCCTTGTAAAGAGTATCTGCGATGAAGAGGGCAATGCTCAGGAGAGCGCTCCCCATCCCAAGCAGATCTTGTGGGTGGAGCTGGATGCGCCGGCAGATGTGTATGATATACTGAGAAAGAAAGCGGAGCAGTAAAAGACAGGAGGCGGTAAGTTTGGTGGATGGTATCCTGCTGATCCTGGCAGCATTGTGTGCGGTTTACTTTGTGATCATTGTGATCTATGGGGGAATCGGCACTTCTTTTGCCTTTATATGGCTGTTTTTTGCGGCTCTTTGCGTATTTCTTGTTTATGGAAAATGGTATTACAGCCGTCATATGTTTGACATTCCCAAGTGGGTGCCTGTGAGTATCGTTACCACCTGTGTGATGGGAGTGACCGTCATGGCAATGATATGTACTCTGGTGTTTTTGGGCGTCGCTTCCGAGGAAGAACCCGGACTTGATTATGTGATCGTTCTGGGAGCTAAGGTAAAGGAACATACGGTGAGCAATTCACTGAAAAAACGGCTGGATAAGGCCATTGACTATGCCCAGAAAAATCCGGAAACCTATCTGGTGCTTTCAGGGGGAAAGGGAGCGGATGAACCCATAAGCGAGGCTCAGGCCATGTACAAATATCTGGTCTATAACGGTGTCCGTCCAGAGCAGCTGCTCCTTGAGGATCGGTCTGCCAGTACGGTGGAAAATATTGCCTACAGCAGACTTGTGATCGAAGGCCATCGGGAACGGCTGCGTCTGGAACGGGAGCAGCAGGAGAAAAAACGCAGGGAACCTTACCTTATGGTAGATGACAAGCCTGTGGAAATCGGTGTTCTCACCAGCAATTTCCATGTATTCAGAGCCAGGATGATTGCCCGCAAATGGGGCTTTGAGCATGTTTATGGCATCAGCGCCCAGTCGGATCCTGTGCTTTTTATCCATCTGTGCGTTAGGGAATGTGCGTCGATTATAAAAGACCGGCTTATGGGAAATATGTAGGATAGAATGACTGCTTAAAGGAGGACTGAAATGATTGACAAAAAAATGTTAGACCGCGTAAAAGAGCTTTCACAGTACCGTCTTGTAGATGAAAGACCTGTTGAGGAGATGAACTCATATGGAATGGTGCTGGAGCATAAAAAGAGCGGAGCCAGGATTTTTTTAATGAGCTGTGAGGATGACAATAAAGTATTTTCCATTGGATTCCGCACTCCGCCCCAGGACAGCACAGGACTTCCCCATATTCTGGAACACAGTGTTTTGGAGGGGTCTGAGAAGTTTCCCGTAAAAGATCCCTTTGTAGAGCTGGTAAAGGGTTCTTTAAACACATTTTTAAATGCAATGACCTATCCGGATAAGACGGTTTATCCGGTCGCCAGCTGCAATGACAGGGATTTCCAGAACCTGATGGATGTGTATTTAGACGGCGTGCTCCATCCTTCCATTTACCGTGAACCGAAGATTTTTTTACAGGAGGGCTGGCACTATGAGATGGAGGAGACAGACAGCCCCTTAATCATCAATGGTGTGGTTTACAATGAAATGAAGGGCGCTTTTTCCTCGCCGGAAAGCGTGCTGGATCGGTATACAAAGGCGGTTCTCTTTCCGGATACCCCATACCGCCATGAATCCGGCGGCGATCCCGCCTGTATTCCGGATCTGACCTATGAGCAGTTTATTGCCTTCCATAAAAATTACTATCATCCGGCCAACAGCTTTATCTACCTTTATGGAGATATGGATATGGCTGAAAAATTAGAGTGGCTGGACAGAGCGTATTTATCCCAATATGACAGGACAGATTTTACCCTGGATTCCCGGATTCCCATGCAGGAGCCCTTTAAGGAGCCCATTGAGAGGGAAACTACCTACTCTGTAACAGCGGAAGAAGGGACAAAGGGGCGAACCTATCTGTCTTTAAATACCGTAGTGGGAACGGATCTGGATCCGGAGCTTTATGTGGCTTTCCAGATTTTGGAATATGCGCTGATCGATGCTCCGGGAGCACCCTTAAAGCAGGCGCTTATTGACGCCCATATTGGTCAGGATATTCTGGGAGGCTACGACAACGGGATCCTTCAGCCCTGCTTTTCCGTAATCGCCAAAAATGCAGAGCGGGAGCAGAAGGGGGAATTTCTTGCTGTGGTTAAGGGAACCCTGCGCCGTCTGGCAGATCAGGGCATTGACAGAAAGAGCCTTCTTGCAGGCTTAAACTACTACGAATTCCGCTACAGAGAAGCAGATTACGGCTCTGCGCCCAAGGGACTTATGTACGGTCTCTGGTCTATGGACAGCTGGCTTTATGACGGAGATCCTATGCTCCATCTCCAGTATCAGAAGACCTTTGACTTTTTAAAGAAGGCAGTATCCGAAGGATATTTTGAGAATCTGATCCGCGGATATCTTCTGGATAATCCCCATGAGGCTTTTGTGATCGTAAGCCCTTGTACAGATCAGACCGCCAGAGAGGATGAGGCTCTGGCAGAGCGGCTTAAGGCTTACAGGGATTCCCTTTCAGAAGAAGAGAGGAGCGAGATTGTCCGAAAGACAAAGGAATTAAAGGCATATCAGGAGGAGCCGTCCTCTCAGGAGGATCTGGAAAAGATTCCCATGCTTCAGAGATCCGATATTGAGAAAAAGGCAGAAGGCTTTTCCTATGAGGTAAAGGAGGAGAGTGGGATTCCTGTCATCCACAGCCCGTTATTTACCTCTGGGATCGGCTACCTGAAGGTGCTCTTTGACTTTTCTGTCCTGCCGGATGAAGATATTCCCTACGGAGCTCTTTTAAAGTCCGTGCTGGGCTATGTGGATACGGAGCATTACAGCTACAGCGATCTTACCAGCGAGATTTATTTAAACAGCGGCGGCCTGGATTTTTCCGTAGGCGGCAGCCAGAAAATGGGAGAGCCTGGAAACTTTACCGGTACCTTTACAGCCAGCGTAAAGGTGCTCTATGAAAAGCTGGATTTTGCTTTTGAGATGCTGGAAGAGATCCTCCTGCGCTCTAAGCTTACAGACGAAAAACGTCTGGGAGAGATTTTGGATGAGACTATGTCCAGAGCCAGAATGCGTCTGGAGAACAGTTCTCACAGCTCCGCTGCCATGAGAGCTGCTTCCTATTATTCGCCCCTGTCTTCTTTCTATGACCGCACCGGCGGTATTGGCTTTTATCAGTTTTTGGAGAAAATTACAGAGCGCTGCAGCAAGGAAGAGGGATATCGTCTCAAACTGGGGAAAAAGCTTATGGAAGTTGCAAAAACGCTCTTTACTGCTTCCAATATGACCATAAGCTACACGGCGGATGAAGAGGGCTATGGCAGGCTTCCGGCTGCGCTGGCTGCCTTTAAGGCGGTTCTTCCGGAAGGGAATGGGATCCGTTACCCCTATGAATTTAAGCCAGAGCTTAAAAATGAAGGCTTTCGGACTGCATCGCAGGTCAACTATGTGGCCTGCTGCGGCACCTTCGGAGAGAGTGCTTATACAGGCGCATTAAAGGTATTAAAGGTGATTTTAAATTACGAATATCTCTGGGTAAACCTGCGTGTAAAAGGCGGAGCCTACGGCTGTATGAGCAGCTTTGGGCGAAATGGGGAAACAATGTTAGTATCTTACCGGGATCCCAAGCTGGGCGAGACAAACCGGGTTTATGAGGGAATCCCGGAGTATTTGAGAACTTTTTCCATTGACGACAGAGATATGACAAAATACGTTATCGGCGCCTTCAGTGAGCTGGATGCTCCCTTAAATCCTGCGGCAAAAGGAGCCAGAAACCTGGGAGCATGGCTTTCTGGCGTTACGGACGAGATGATCCAGAGAGAGCGGGATCAGGTTCTGAATGTGACCCAGGAGGATATCCGAGCACTGGCCGGACTGTTAGAGTCTGTGTTAAACACAGGCGCTCTCTGTGCCATTGGAAATGACCAGCAGATTGTGAATGAACAGGAACTCTTTAACGAAATAAAGCATCTTTACCACTAAATGAGCAGGAGCAGAAATGATGGAAGAAAATGTACAGAAGAAATCAGGCTTTGTCACACTGATCGGCCGTCCCAACGTAGGAAAATCTACGCTGATGAATCATCTGATCGGCCAGAAGATCGCCATTACCTCTGATAAGCCCCAGACCACCAGAAACAGGATCCAGACGGTGTATACAGATGAAAGAGGCCAGATCATTTTCCTGGATACTCCGGGAATCCACAAGGCGAAAAACAAGCTGGGCGAATATATGGTAGATGTGGCAGAGCACACCTTAAAGGAAGTGGATGTGATCCTCTGGCTGGTGGAACCCACCACCTTTATCGGGGCCGGGGAACGCCACATTGCAGAGCAGCTTTCCAATGTGAAAACACCGGTGATTCTGGTGATCAACAAAATTGATACCTTAAAAAAGCAGGAAGAAATTTTAACATTTATAGATGCCTACAAGGATGTGTGCAAGTTTGCAGAAATTGTGCCTCTTTCCGCACTGAAGGAAAAAAATACCGATCTTTTGCTGGAGCTTCTTTTTAAATATCTGCCCTGCGGCCCCATGTTTTATGATGAGGACACAGTTACGGATCAGCCCATGCGCCAGATTGCGGCAGAGCTTATCAGAGAAAAAGCGCTTCGCCTTCTGGATGATGAGATTCCCCACGGGATAGCAGTTACTATCGAAAAGATGCGCGAAAGGAAAAACGGCATCATGGACATTGAAGCCAGCATTGTCTGCGAACGCGAGTCCCACAAGGGAATCATTATCGGAAAGGGCGGCTCTATGTTAAAGCGCATCGGAACCAATGCCCGCAGGGAAATTGAAAATATGCTGGAGATGCAGGTCAATCTGCAGCTGTGGGTAAAGGTACGCAAGGAATGGAGAGACAGTGAGCTGTATATGAAAAATTACGGCTATGACAAAAAAGACGTATAAGGGGAGCGAGCAGGGTGAGAGAAGCAGTTAGCCTCACGGGCATGGTGCTTTTGGCTGCATCCTTTGGGGAAGCAGACCGGAGAGTGGTGCTTTTGACCAGAGAACGGGGGAAGATCACAGCCTTTGCTCACGGAGCAAGAAGGCCGGGAAGCGCCCTGATGGCAGTTACCAGACCCTTTGTGTTCGGCACTTTTAACGTCTTTGAGGGCCGCAGCGCCTATACCCTTCAGAGCGCCCAGCCGGTATGCTATTTTGACGAGCTTTCTGCAGATATGGAGGGGGCCTGTTACGGAGCTTATTTTCTGGAAATGGCCTCCTATCTGGCTCAGGAAAACATGGACGGAACCGAACTTTTAACACTGGTTTACCAGACATTAAAGGCCCTTTTAAATCCGTCCCTTCCAAACCGCCTGATCCGGCGGATCTTTGAGCTGAAAGCCATGGTTATAAACGGAGAATACACAGAAAATCCCCAGGGAAAGGTATCCGAGTCCTGTACCTACGCCTGGCAATATGTCATTTATTCCCCTGTAGGAAGCCTCTATACCTTCGTACTAAAACCCGAAGTCCAGGCCGAATTCGAGCACCAGGTAGAAAACGCCAGAATCACCTTCATCCGCCACAACTTCCGTTCTCTGGAAATTCTGGAACTGATGACCAGGTAGAACAGATGGAAATGTTTTGGTTTTACCTATAGAAACAACCTATGGCCATTGGCGACCACAACAAATACTTGCCGATAAGGCTTGAAATTATACGCATCAGAAGATATAATAAGCGGTATATTGCTCCCGCGGATGCAGGAGAAGCCTGGAAGAAAGGAAGAAATATGAAGAAAAGCATAAGAGGAATCCTGCTTCTTGCAGCCTGCACCGTCTTTTTTGCCGGCTGTGCCAGATCCAAAGGGAGCTGGGAAGCCTTTACGGAAAATACCCTTTATGTAGCCGGCGATGGAAGCGTTTCCTGGGCTTCTGTCGAAAGCTTCGGGGAAGGCGATTACAAAGAAGAGGAGTTAAAAGCCTTTGCCGAAGAGAGAATCAGCCAGTTTAACCAGTCTCAGGGCGAAGAGCCAGCCTTTGAAAATGAGAAGGGGGCAGAAAAGCTTCCGGTTGCTCTTGATGCAGTGAGTATGAAGGATGGAAGGGCAGTTCTGGTGACGGAATACGATACCCCTTCCCGGCTGGTGGAGTTTTCACAGGACATAGGAGATGAGGGGATGCCCTTTGATTCGATTGATATAGGCAGTCCTGCGTCCCTGGCTTTGAAAGAACAGACTTCTTATCTGGATATAGAGGGAAAAGCGGCAGATCAGCAGGAAATTTTAAAGGAAACAGGTCTTGCGGTCCGTGTTTCGGGCCAGGGGGTCATTTCCGCGGAAAAAAAGATCCGCTATATAAGTGAGGGCTGTACCCTTCGGGATGTTCATACAGTGGAAACCGCGTCTGAGGGAGTAAGCTGCATTATATTGGAGTGATGCCCTGAAAGGGGCTTGCTGACAGTAAGTATATAAAAAGAGAGGACATGGATCATGGAAAAGACAATGGAAAAAATCGTAGCTCTTGCCAAGAACAGAGGTTTTGTATACCCTGGTTCTGAGATCTACGGCGGTCTTGCAAATACCTGGGATTACGGCAATCTGGGTGTTGAGCTTAAAAACAATGTAAAGAAAGCCTGGTGGCAGAAGTTTGTTCAGGAAAGCCCATACAACGTAGGAGTGGACTGTGCGATTCTGATGAATTCCCAGACATGGGTAGCCAGCGGCCATCTGGGCGGATTTTCTGATCCATTGATGGACTGTAAACAGTGTAAGGAGCGTTTCCGCGCAGACAAGCTGATTGAGGATTATAATGATGAGCACGGTATCGAGAACGAAGGCTCTGTAGACGGCTGGTCTCAGGAAGAGATGAAGCAGTATATTGAGGATAAGCACATCTGCTGTCCAAGCTGCGGCGCTCACGATTTTACAGATATCCGTCAGTTCAACCTGATGTTTAAGACCTTCCAGGGCGTAACTGAGGATGCCAAGAATACCGTATACTTAAGACCTGAGACTGCACAGGGTATTTTCGTAAACTTTAAGAATGTTCAGAGAACCTCCAGAAAGAAAGTTCCCTTCGGTATCGGACAGGTTGGAAAGTCCTTCAGAAATGAGATCACTCCCGGAAACTTTACCTTCCGTACCAGAGAGTTTGAGCAGATGGAGCTTGAATTTTTCTGCAAGCCGGGCACCGATCTGGAGTGGTTTGCATACTGGAAGCAGTTCTGTATTGACTGGCTTCAGACCCTTGGCATCAAGCCGGAGGAGATGCGTGCAAGAGATCATTCACCGGAGGAACTGTGCTTCTACAGCAAGGCTACCACAGACCTTGAGTTCTTATTCCCCTTTGGCTGGGGTGAGCTGTGGGGTATTGCAGACAGAACCGATTATGACCTGACCCAGCATCAGAATGTATCCGGACAGGATATGGCATACTTTGATGACGAGAGCAAGGAAAAATACATTCCTTATGTAATCGAGCCTTCACTGGGTGCAGACCGTGTTACACTGGCATTCTTATGTGCTGCTTATGATGAGGAAGAGATCGGAGAGGGCGATGTGAGAACTGTTCTTCATTTCCATCCGGCGCTGGCTCCTGTAAAGATTGGTGTTCTGCCTCTTTCCAAGAAGCTTAACGAGGGCGCTGAGAAGGTATTTGCAGAGCTTTCAAAATACTATAACTGTGAGTTTGATGACAGAGGAAATATTGGAAAGCGCTACAGAAGACAGGATGAGATCGGTACTCCGTTCTGTGTAACATATGATTTTGATTCTGAGAACGATCAGGCAGTTACTGTCCGCGACCGCGACACCATGGAGCAGGTACGCGTACCGATTGCTGAGTTGAAGGCTTACTTTGAGGATAAGTTCCGTTTCTAGGGAATATGTAAAATGAAAGAAAACAGCATCTGGGAAACCGTTAAAAGCGGTATTTCCGGGTGCTTTTTTCATGTGCTTTTTCCAAGCGGCGCGTAGAAAAGTTTAGAATGATTTTATAAACGCCCCGCCATAAGTATGGTATACTTAAACTATATGTAAATTGCCTGTCTGCGTGCTGCGCCGGGGGTAGTGGAAGGAGGATAAAAAGGTGAAGATAAGGACACGGCTTGCGGTAGCATTTATTATCATAACCGTTTTTCCGATGCTTATGATCTACCTTTCTGTGATCGCCCTCAGCGATTATCAGGAAAAGTCCTTTAAAGAAGCATATGGTCTTACAGAGCAGATTGAACTGTTAAACGGTAATTCCCTTCAGGTATTTAACCGTTTGACCAGACAGTCGCAGAAAGATATCCGAAAGGTGTTGGATGAAAACCCGGATAATTACAAGGATCCGGCATATCTGGATAAAGTGAATGCAAAATTAAATGAACAGTATGCCTATCTGATTGTCCGCCGTGAGGATACGATCATTTATTACGGGGCGAACGGAGAACCGCAGGATGCGTCTCTCTGCGCTCAGCTTCCGGATTTTGATGTGATGAAGGGACGCATGGAAGGTGGGATCTATCTGGACGGCGAGAGTCAGCATCTGATCAAGCAGATGGATTTTCAGTTTTCGGACGGTGCCGAGGGAAGTGTGTTTATTGTTTCCAATGTAGACGATCTGCTTCCTGAAGTAAAGTCCATGTTTCGGGAAATGCTGTTTTTGGGCGTGGCGATTCTGGTGGTAGCGGGCTTTACCCTTACGGTTTGGGTATACCGTTCGATTTTAAGCCCCTTAAACAAGCTTCAGGAGGCTACCAAGCAGATACGGGACGGTAATCTGGAGTTTACCCTGGATGTAGATGCAGATGATGAGATAGGCCAGCTTTGCCAGGATTTTGAAGAAATGCGGATCCGTTTAAAGGAAAATGCAGAGGAAAAGCTTCAGTATGATAAGGAAAGCAAGGAGCTGATCAGTAATATTTCCCATGATCTTAAGACTCCCATTACAGCCATTAAGGGGTATGTAGAAGGGATTCTGGACGGGGTTGCTTCCTCACCTGAGAAGCTGGACAGATATATCCGCACGATTTATAATAAAGCCAATGATATGGATCGACTGATCGATGAGCTGACCTTTTACTCCAAGATTGACACAAATAAGATCCCTTATACCTTTGCAAAGATCAATGTATCCCAGTATTTTAAGGACTGTCTGGAAGAGGTGGGTCTGGATATGGAAGCAAGGGGCATTGAGCTGGGATATTTCAATTATGCGGATGAGGATGTGATGGTCATTGCAGATGCAGAGCAGATGAAGCGTGTGATTAATAATATTATCAGCAATTCCGTCAAATATCTGGACAAGAAAAAAGGAATCATCAATATCAGGATCAAGGATGTGGGAGACTTTATCCAGATTGAGATTGAGGACAATGGAAAAGGCATTGCGGCAAAGGATCTTCCCAACATATTTGACCGTTTTTACCGTACAGATTCCTCACGAAACTCTTCTCAGGGCGGCAGCGGGATCGGACTGTCCATTGTACGCAAGATCATTGAGGATCACGGAGGACGCATCTGGGCCACCAGCAAGGAAGGCATCGGAACGGAGATCCATTTTGTATTAAGAAAATATCAGGAGGTTATGCAGGAATGAGCAAAATACTGATTGTAGAGGATGAAGAAAGCATCGCAGAGCTGGAAAAGGATTATCTGGAGCTGTCCGGCTTTGAGGTTGAGATCGAAAATAACGGAACCGATGGTCTGGACCGTGCTTTAAAGGAAGACTACGATCTCCTGATCCTGGATCTGATGCTTCCGGGAACGGACGGATTTGAGATCTGCCGCAGGGTAAGGGAGATTAAAAATACCCCTATTATTATGGTTTCTGCCAAAAAGGAGGACATTGACAAAATCCGCGGTCTGGGCCTTGGAGCAGATGATTATATTACAAAGCCGTTCAGTCCCAGCGAGATGGTTGCCAGAGTGAAAGCCCACATGGCCCGCTATGAGCGTCTGATCGGAAGCGGCCAGCCCGCCAATGAGATTATTGAAATCCGCGGTTTAAAGATCGACAAAACAGCCCGCAGAGTATGGGTGGCAGGAGAGGAAAAAACTTTTACAACCAAGGAATTTGATCTTCTAACCTTTTTAGCCCAGAATCCCAACCATGTATTTACAAAGGAGGAACTGTTCAGCAAAATCTGGGATATGGAATCCATCGGCGATATTGCCACCGTTACAGTGCATATTAAGAAGATCCGGGAAAAAATTGAATTTAATACAGCCAAGCCTCAGTACATTGAGACCATCTGGGGAGTTGGGTATCGGTTTAAGGTATAGGGAAAATCCTCCGCTTGTGCGGGGGATTTTTCATATGCAGAAAGGAATGGCACATTTCTTTGTTAATAGTTACTATAAAATATTAGTTCGCATATACGAACAATAAATGAATATACGAAAATGACAGAAAATGAAAACGCTTACAGTAAATTTTGCTGTAAAATAACCAAATTTTTTCAAAATTTTGTCGGTAAAGGACTTTACTCCCCCAATCTTTGTGATATAATAAACGAGGTGGACGGATAAGGAGAACCATTGATTACGTCTGATAGGCGGGCACAGGAAATTTCCCGGTATGTCCGGTTAAAGAGCGGCAGAGTCCTGAGGGAATCTGCCAGAATGAGGAGGAAGAAACTTATGGCTACAAAGTGGGTTTATTTATTCAGCGAAGGCAATGCGACCATGAGAAACCTGTTAGGTGGTAAGGGCGCTAACCTTGCGGAGATGACAAATCTGGGATTACCTGTACCACAGGGATTTACGATTACAACAGAGGCCTGCACCCAGTATTATGAAGATGGCAGAAAAATCAATGACGAGATCATGGGCCAGATCATGGAGCATATTGGAAAGATGGAGGAGATCACCGGCAAGAAGTTCGGCGATAAGGAGAATCCGCTGTTGGTTTCCGTTCGTTCCGGTGCAAGAGCTTCCATGCCGGGTATGATGGATACCATCTTAAACCTGGGTCTGAATGAGGAAGTAGTAGAGGTTCTGGCTGCAAAGTCCGGTAATCCGCGCTGGGCATGGGACTGCTACAGAAGATTCATCCAGATGTTTTCCGACGTTGTTATGGAAGTTGGAAAGAAGTATTTTGAAGAGTTGATCGATAAGATGAAGGCTGAGAAGGGAGTAACCCAGGACGTGGAGCTGACCGCTGAGGATCTTCACGAGCTGGCAAATCAGTTCAAGGCTGAATATAAAGAAAAGATCGGAAAGGATTTCCCAACCGATCCCAAGGAGCAGCTGATGGAGGCCATCAAGGCTGTATTCCGTTCCTGGGATAACCCAAGAGCAAACGTATACCGCCGCGATAATGATATCCCTTATTCCTGGGGTACTGCTGTAAACGTACAGATGATGGCATTCGGAAACATGGGCGAGACTTCTGGTACAGGCGTTGCATTTACCCGTGACCCAGCTACCGGCGAGAAGCACCTGATGGGCGAGTTCTTAATGAATGCTCAGGGTGAGGACGTAGTTGCAGGTGTCCGTACCCCTCAGAAGATTGACCAGTTAAAGGAAGTTATGCCGGAGGTTTATGAGCAGTTCGTAGGCATCTGCCATACTCTGGAGGATCATTACAGAGATATGCAGGATATGGAGTTCACCATTGAGGATAAGAAGCTTTATATGCTGCAGACCAGAAACGGAAAGAGAACAGCTAAGGCTGCTTTAAAGATTGCCTGTGATCTGGTAGATGAGGGCATGATCGATGAGAAGAAGGCAGTTCAGATGATCGATCCCCGTAATCTGGATACCCTGCTTCACCCACAGTTTGATGCAGAGGCATTAAAGAAGGCTGAGCCGGTTGCAAAGGCTCTGGCTGCATCCCCAGGCGCTGCCTGCGGCAAGATCGTATTTACTGCTGAGGATGCAAAAGAGTGGAAGGAAAGAGGCGAAAAGGTCGTATTAGTACGTCTTGAGACATCTCCTGAAGATATCGAAGGAATGAAGGCTTCTCAGGGTATCCTGACAGTCCGCGGCGGTATGACCAGCCACGCAGCTGTAGTTGCCCGCGGTATGGGTACCTGCTGTGTATCCGGCTGTTCCGAGATTATCATGGACGAGGCAAACAAGAAGTTCGTTCTGGCCGGAAAAGAGTACCATGAGGGCGACTGGCTGTCTATCGACGGTTCTACCGGTAAGATCTATGACGGCATTATTCCTACGGTAGATGCTACCATCGCAGGCGAGTTCGGCCGCATCATGGCATGGGCTGACAAATATAGAAGGCTGAGAGTCCGCACCAATGCAGATACTCCAAGAGACGCTGCAAAGGCAAGAGAATTGGGCGCAGAGGGTATCGGCCTTTGCCGTACGGAGCATATGTTCTTCGAGGGCAACCGTATCGACGCATTCCGCGAGATGATTTGCTCCGAGACAGTAGAAGAGAGAGAAGCAGCCTTAGAGAAGATCCTTCCTGAGCAGCAGGGAGACTTTGAGAAGCTTTACGAGGCTTTAGAGGGCAATCCTGTTACCATCCGTTTCCTGGATCCGCCTCTGCATGAGTTTGTTCCTACCGAGGAAGAGGATATCAAGAAGCTGGCAGAAGCACAGGGCAAGAGCGTTGAGACCATCAAGGCAATCTGTGATTCTCTCCATGAGTTCAACCCGATGATGGGACATCGCGGCTGTCGTCTGGCTGTTACCTATCCTGAAATCGCAAAGATGCAGACAAAGGCTGTCATCCGTGCAGCAATCAACGTAAAGAAGGCTCACGCTGACTGGAACGTTTGCCCGGAGATCATGATCCCTCTGATCTGCGATATCAAAGAGTTAAAGTTTGTTAAGAAGGTAGTTGTTGAGACAGCTGATGCTGAGATCGCAGCATCCGACATTGACTTAAAGTATGAAGTAGGTACCATGATCGAGATCCCAAGAGCAGCTCTGACAGCTGACGAGATCGCAAAGGAAGCTGAGTTCTTCTGCTTTGGTACCAATGACCTGACACAGATGACCTACGGCTTCTCCCGTGATGATGCAGGCAAGTTCTTAAATGCTTACTATGATACAAAGATCTTTGAGAACGACCCATTCGCAAGACTGGATCAGACCGGCGTAGGAAAACTGATGGAAATGGCGATCAAGTTAGGCAAGAGCACCCGTCCTGATATGCATGTAGGTATCTGCGGCGAGCATGGCGGCGATCCTACTTCTGTAGAATTCTGCCACAAGATTGGTCTGGACTATGTGTCCTGCTCACCATTCCGCGTTCCGATCGCAAGACTGGCAGCAGCTCAGGCAGCGATTGCCAATGCAGGAAAATAGAAAATCGCAAGTATTTCTACTTCACAACGCTGGTTGTTACAAGGAAAGATGTGCAGGAATATATGAAGCATTGTTTTGGCTTCCCTTTCCTTATATCTCAAAAAGGGCTAAATCCTAAAAGCTATGGCTTTAAAGGACTTAGTCCTTTTTATATGCAAAAAATTAAATGCTTGGCGATAAAAAAACTCAATAATGGACTTGACAAAATATAAAAATTAGGATAAGCTAACTTGTGTGAATGAAGAATAACTTATCTGATACATAAAATAAATATATAGATATAAAAGGAATGGAGTGTGCCAAAGGTTTATGAATTTATCAGAGGCTAAAGAAGGAAAAGAATATATTGTCAAAGATATATTGACAGATGATGAAGAATTAAATGAGTTTTTGTTTTCTCTGGGATGTTACAGCGGAGAGCCGATTACTGTGATCACGCATCGAAAAGGCGGCTGCGTGGTATCTATCAAAGATGGCAGATATAATATTGATACTGATTTAGCGCAGGCTATTTCAATATAAAAATGGTGATTTTGATCACTGTTTTTTTTAAAATGATGGGTTAGCTCATGCTAATCTGAGTATGAAGGAGGAAACATCAATGAGAATTGCGTTGACAGGAAATCCCAATAGCGGAAAAACAACCATGTACAATGCGCTCACAGGAAGAAATGAACGTGTGGGAAACTGGGCTGGAGTTACAGTAGAGAAAAAAGAGAGTCCGATCAAGAAAGGATATTACGGCGGTTCGGAGGAACTGATCGCGGTAGATTTACCGGGAGCCTATTCTATGTCTCCGTTTACATCGGAGGAGAGTATTACCAGCAGTTATGTAAAAAACGAAAATCCGGATGCGATTATTAATATTGTGGATGCAACTAATTTGAGCAGAAGTTTGTTTTTTACAACGCAGCTTCTGGAACTGGGAATCCCGGTGGTAGTTGCTCTTAATAAAAGCGATATTACGGAGAAGAAAAAAACAGAAATTGATGTAAAGAAATTAGCGGATAAATTAGGCTGTCCAGTTATTCAGACTGTATCTATAACCTCAGGACATGAAGGATTAAAAGAGGTTGTAAATCATGCAGCAGCATTAAAAGGACGTGTGCAGAAAGCGCCATATGTGCAGGCGGATATTGATCTGCAAGACAAAGCGCAGGTTGAGGCAGCCGACAGGAAGCGCTTTGAATTTGTAAATGGGATTGTAAAAGCAGTAGAAAAAAGAAAAGTTTTAACAAAGGATAAAAATAAGCAGGACAGCATCGATGCGGTGCTTACCAATAAATTTGTTGGAATCCCAATCTTTGCAGTGGTTATGTTTGGCGTGTTTTACATATCCCAGTCTACGGTTGGAACATGGATTGCGGACTGGTTAGTTGGCTGTATTGAAGCTTTTCAGGGCTGGGTTGCAGGTTTGGTGGAAGGAGCAAATCCATTCCTTCAGGCGCTTTTGGTGGATGGCATCATTGGAGGCGTAGGCGCAGTAGTCGGTTTCCTGCCTTTGGTAATGGTTATGTATTTCCTGATTGCTCTTTTGGAAGACTGCGGATATATGGCTCGCGCTACTGTGGTTTTAGATCCGATTTTTAAGAGAGTTGGTTTATCAGGAAAGTCTGTAATCCCTATGGTGATCGGAACAGGATGCGCTATTCCGGGTATCATGGCATGCCGTACCATCCGGAACGAAAGAGAAAGAAGAGCAACCGCCATGCTGACGCCGTTTATGCCGTGCGGAGCAAAGCTCCCGGTGATCGCGTTATTTGCAGGGGCGTTCTTCGCAGACGCTTCATGGGTAGGGCCGACCATGTATCTGGCTGGAGCTGTGTTGATTTTCCTGGGCGCATTGTTGGTAAAAAAGATTACCGGATATAAATTCCGTAAAACGTTCTTTATCATTGAACTTCCGGAATACAAAATTCCGAGTTTAAAACGGGCAACCCTTTCTATGCTTTCCCGCGGTAAGGCATACATTGTGAAGGCAGGAACGATCATTTTGGTATGTAACACTGCAGTGCAGATTATGCAGAGTTTTAACTGGCAGTTCCAGGTAGTGGAAGAGGGAATGGAACATACGTCTATCCTTGCCTCGATTGCTTCTCCTTTTGCAGTACTTCTGATCCCGCTTGGATTTGGCGTATGGCAGCTTGCAGCGGCAGCAATCACAGGTTTTATTGCAAAAGAGAACGTGGTCGGCACCCTGGCAGTTGTTTATGGACTTACGAATTTTATTGATACGGATGAGCTGGCGTTAGTTGGCGGAGCAAATGAAGTGGCAATGGTTATGGGACTTACGAAAGTCGCGGCACTTGCTTATCTGATGTTTAATCTTTTCACGCCGCCTTGTTTTGCAGCCCTTGGTGCGATGAATTCTGAAATGCAGGATAAAAGATGGCTGTGGGGAGGAATTGCATTGCAGTTAGCTACCGGTTATACAGTTGCATTTTTCGTATATCAGGTAGGTACGCTGATAACAACAGGAACCCTTGGAAACGGTTTTGTTCCGGGACTGATCGCAGTGGCTGCATTTGCCGGGGCATTGCTTGTGCTGATCCAGAGAAATGAGAAAGCTTTCAGCGCCGAGTATCGTCTCCACGCATAAAAAAGAAAGGATAGCGACGTATGGCAGATTTGTTGGTAACAGGTATCCTGCTGTTGATTATAGGCGCTGCGGCTGTTTATATATGGAAAGCAAAGAAGAGAGGCGTTAAATGTATAGGCTGCCCATCTGCAGGAAAATGTTCGGGAAAAGAAGGACATACAGTGTGCAGCTGCGGATGCCATAGTGCAGAAAAATAGGAAATTTCAGGGAAAGCCCGCACTTTGGAAAAGGTGTGGGCCTTTTATATAAAACACAGGAAATGGAGTGAGGTCTGTGAAAAGCTGCCAGAAAAATGAAAATCCGGATTTTTCCAGGACACAAATGGAAAAAGAAACAATTTTCCGTAAGTTAAGAGCGTGTGGAGGCCGTATTACGGCACAAAGGAAAATTCTTCTGGATATTATTTTGGAAGAAGAATGTGTCTGCTGTAAAGAAATTTATTATAAAGCGATAAAAAAAGACCCTGCGATCGGAATAGCGACAGTCTATAGAATGGTCAGGTCGCTGGAAGATATAGGAGCGATCCGAAGAAACAAAATGTATGAGATCCAGTATGGAAAGGAGAGGATTGAAGAAAATGCATTGGCGGACAAAATACTTGCCAGACACTCTTTTTTTCTAAAAATCCTGGTAGAGGCGGGAGTTGATCAACAGCAGGCAGAAAAAGAGGCCAGTATGCTGGAATATATCTTGTCGGATGAAAGTTTTGATAAACTGAAAGTATATATGGAGAAAGGAACGTGGGAAAATGGTAAATGAGATTATAATTGCTGTACTTTTGATTCTGGTATTTACAGGAATCCGTTCCGGCACAAAGCACTTTAAGGGGCAGGGAGGATGCTGTGGCGGTTCTTCGCAAATCAGGACAAAAAGAAAAAATTGAAAAATATCATAGGTCAGAAGAGGGTACAGATCGAAGGCATGACCTGTGAACATTGCAAAAATCGGGTTGAAAACGCATTGAACCGTTTGGAAGGGGTATCTGCAAAAGTGAATCTGAAGAAAAAAACGGCAGTTGTATCTATGGAAAAAGAGGTAGAAGATATGCAACTCCAGAAAGCGGTTGAGCAGGCGGGGTATAAGGTAATACAAATACGGTGATATGATTGCGGCACGCCATTTGTTGAGAAAATATTTCATTAAAAGAAAAATACTTTGACTGTATATATATGAGAGAATATAATAACAAACCAGAGAAGAGGTGACAGAATGAAACAGCATAGGTTATGGGCATGGGCAATGATTGTTTGTCTCGTCATGTTATTCTATACCGGAAAAAAACACAAATAAAATCGCACAAGACAGAAATGGAGGATATTTATGGATAGTTTAAAATTAAAGAACCTTGCATTGTTTGCAGGCGGAGTATTATTTGGAACGGCAGGTGTGAAAATCCTTTCCAGTAAGGATGTGAAAAAAGTATATGTGGAAGGAACAGCAGCAGTTCTTCGAGCAAGAGATTGTGTGATGAAGACCGCTGAGACCGTTCAGGAAAATGCAGAAGATATCCTGGCAGAAGCAAAGCAGATCAATGAGAGGCGCGCCGCGGAAGAAGCTGCCTCTGTACAGGAAGATACAGTAGAGGATCATGCTGATCCTGAAACAGAGGAAGCGTAATTGAAATTCACTATAAAGCATGAGATTCCGGGAAGAATCCGTATTCATATGGAACAGAAACAAATGTCTTATAAAGAGGCCGATACATTACTGTATTATTTGGATACGCTGGAATATGTCACGCAGGCAAAGGTTTATAGAAGGACGGCCGATGCCTGCGTTTGCTTTTCAGGAAAACGAGAGCTGTTGATTCAGGCTTTAAGAAAATTCCGATATACGTCTGTAAAAGTTCCGGATGAAGTGTTAACAAATTCTGGAAGACAGTTGAATGATATTTATCAGGAGAAACTGATTGGTAAAGTTCTTTTTCATTATGCCGGTAAAATCTTTCTGCCATATCCGGTCAGAAAAGCAGTGGTTTTATGGAAGGCTGTACATTATTTAAAAGAAGGCTGGAAGAGTCTTGCAAGGCGGAAGCTGGAAGTCGCAGTGTTGGATGCATCAGCTATTGGCATTTCTGTTTTGCGAGGTGATTTTAATACGGCTGCTTCCGTTATGTTCCTGTTGGGAGTTGGAGAGACCTTGGAGGAGTGGACACATAAGAAATCGGTAGGAGATCTGGCACGCAGTATGTCTTTGAATGTGTCGAAGGTTTGGCTGAAAAGTGAAGAACAGGAAGTACTTGTTGATTCCAGAAAAATCAAAGAAGGGGATAATATCGTAGTTCACATGGGGAATGTTATTCCTTTTGACGGGGTGGTATGCGAAGGCGAAGGAATGGTAAATCAGTCTTCTCTGACCGGTGAACCGCTCCCGGTTTTGAAAAAGGCAGGAGGATATGTATATGCCGGAAGCGTTCTGGAAGAAGGGGAACTTACTTTTACTGTAAAAAAAGCCGGGGGTTCTTCTCGGTATGAGAAGATTGTTGAGATGATCGAGGAGTCTGAAAAGCTGAAATCTTCGTTGGAAGGAAAAGCAGAACGACTTGCAGATCGATTAGTTCCGGTGACCTTCGCAGGAACAGCTCTTACATGGCTCTTTACGCGAAATATCACGAAGGCTTTAGCTGTGCTTATGGTAGATTTTTCCTGTGCGTTAAAACTCACAATGCCGATTGCGGTATTGTCTGCAATTCGTCAGGCAGGCTCTTATGATATTACGGTAAAGGGCGGAAAATTTTTAGAAGCGGTTGCAGAAGCGGAAACGATCGTACTGGACAAAACAGGCACGCTTACAAAAGCTATGCCTACCGTGAAAATGATCGTTCCATTTTGTGAAGCAGGTGAAAATGAACTGCTTCGTATAGCGGCCTGTCTGGAAGAGCATTTTCCGCACTCTATGGCGAAGGCAGTAGTATCTGCGGCAAAAAAAGCAGGACTTGAACATGAGGAAATGCACTCGAAAGTGGAGTATATTGTAGCTCATGGTATTTCTTCCAGTATAGAGGGAAAACGTGTCTTTATAGGCAGTGCACATTTTATTTTCGATGATGAAAAATGTACTGTTCCGAAGGAATATCAGAAACAGTTTGAAAGTCTCCCGGAAGAATACTCTCATTTATATCTGGCGATAGACGGAGTTCTTGCAGCAGTGATCTGTATTGAAGATCCGTTGCGGGAGGAAAGCGCGAGCGTAGTGAGAGCATTGAAAGGGGCAGGATTTCAGAAGGTTGTTATGATGACGGGAGACAATGAGCGTACAGCAGCGTTCATTGCCCGAAAGGCAGGTGTTGATGAGTACTACTCAGAGGTATTGCCGGAAGACAAAGCCATGTTTATTGAGAAGGAAAAAGCCAAAGGAAAGAAGGTACTCATGGTAGGCGACGGGATCAACGATTCTCCGGCACTTTCAGCGGCGGACGCAGGGATTGCAGTCAGCGATGGGTCAGAACTTGCCAGAGAAATTGCAGACATTACGATTCCGGCTGATAATTTATCTCAGATTGTGCGATTGAAGTATCTCAGTCAGGCATTGATGAGAAGAATAAACAGGAACTATAAAGAAATAGTGGGTATTAACACATTACTCATTCTTTTAGGAGTGGGAGGAATGATACAGCCTACGACTACTGCAATGTTCCATAATATGTCTACGATAGCAATCAGTTTGCAAAGTATGCAAAATCTTTCGGAAATAGAAGAAGTTTAAACAAATGTGATCCGCTGTCATACCGGCAGTAAAAATGGTTTAACAGAGATTCTGGGAAGCTGTTGCGGATAAAATAGTTTAGGAGGATTTGGAAAACTCTCCGCTGACTGCTGAAATGATGTGATATGAGAGAGGGATAACTGGTTTAAGGCCGGTTATCCCTCTTGCTTTTTAGGACAGAAGGATTATAATAAAAAGTAATATAAAAAGGGGAGCTCGCGCAAGCGGGCTGAGAGTAAGCTGACAGCGCTTAGACCCGTGAACCTGATTTGGATAATGCCAACGTAGGGAAGCTTTTAAAGAGAGAGTGCACCTGCCGGGGTGGGATTATGTCGCTGATGCGACCCGCCGCAGGCGGAGAATCCTGCTTGCGAGATTCGTTTTTATGGCAGCCGAAGTATGTTTTATCGCTGTGAGTCTTGATCGTTCCCTTTTTGTAAACAGAAAGGAGATTCAAATGAAAACGGTATTGACGATAGCAGGCAGCGACAGCAGCGGAGGAGCAGGAATCCAGGCGGATTTAAAGACTATGCTGGCAAATGGAGTATATGGAATGAGCGCCATCACGGCTCTCACAGCACAGAATACAACCGGTGTAAGCGCTATCATGGAGGTGGCGCCGGAATTTCTGGAGAAGCAGCTGGATGCAGTATTTACGGATATACGGCCGGATGCGGTAAAAATCGGCATGGTATCTTCTGCACAGCTGATCAAGGTGATCGCAGAGCGCCTGAGCTTTTATCAGGCGGAACATATTGTAGCAGATCCGGTGATGGTAGCCACCAGCGGAGCTAGACTCATAGGAGAAGATGCGGTGGAGATGCTGAAAGAGCGGCTGCTGCCTCTGGCAGCTTTGGCGACGCCCAATATACCGGAGGCAGAGGTGCTTTCCGGCTGTGAAATCCGGTCTGAAGAGGACATGGAAACAGCGGCCAGGATCATTTCACAGACATATGGCTGCAGTGTGCTCTTAAAGGGAGGGCACCGGATCAATGATGCTAATGATTATTTATACAGAATGGGCCATGGAATCTGGCTTTACGGAAAAAGGATCAACAATCCCAATACCCATGGTACCGGCTGTACCCTGTCCAGCGCCATTGCTTCCAACCTGGCAAAGGGAATGGAACTGGAGGCTGCAGTCGCTCAGGCGAAGCGGTATCTTTCTGCTGCCCTGGAAGCACAGCTTGATCTGGGAAGGGGAAGCGGCCCCATGGATCACGGCTTTGCTGTCAGGGGAGAATATTAAGCACAGTGCTTTAGGCAAATTGTGACTAAACTGTGATATTTTTATAAAGTCCTTTACTTGTGGATATCCGGAATGGTACAATGATCTGGCTGCCTCTTATCAGAAAAAAGGGGCAGATGAACGGACGGGAAAGGAAGGAATACAGGATGAAAAAATGGATGACAGTCTGCCTGGCCGCAGTGACAGCAGCAGTATTTATGGCCGGATGCGGCAGTACATCAGATGCAAAGGAAACAGCAAAGGAGACAGCAGCGGCTTCTTCAGAGGCAGAAACTACAAAGGCAGAAACAGCAGCAGAGTCTGAGAAAGAGACAGCAGCGGAAGACGGAACAGCCCAGGCAGATGAAAAGAGTACAGCAGGTCATAAGGAGAGTCTGGATCTGCAGGCTGCAGCCGGAAAGCACCATATAGAGATCAATGTAAAGGATTACGGCACCATTTTCGTAGAGCTGAACGGAGACAGCGCCCCGATCACAGTGGCAAATTTCATGGATCTGGCAGAACAGGGATTTTATGACGGACTTACCTTCCATCGGATCATCAGCGGATTTATGATTCAGGGAGGAGATCCCATGGGAAATGGTATGGGAGGCTCAGAACGGGAAATCAAAGGCGAATTTTCCTCCAATGGTGTAGAGAATGACTTATCTCACACAAGAGGCGCCATTTCCATGGCACGTTCCCAGATGAAGGACAGTGCAAGCTCCCAGTTTTTTATTGTACATGAGGACAGTACGTTCCTGGACGGTGAATACGCCTGCTTTGGCTATGTAACCGATGGTATGGAGGTTGTGGACGCAATCTGTAAGGATACTCAGGTAGAGGATAATAATGGTACAGTTGCAAAGGATAATCAGCCGGTGATCGACAGCATTAAGGTCATTGACTGATCAAGTTCAAAGGAGATCTTTCGGGAAGGGGGGTCTCTTTTACATTTTTTAATAAAAATTGTAGGCAATTGTAAGATGCACAGAAGGAAAAGTATGCTAGAATAAAATATGAGATTTTATATCAGAAAGGATGTTTTTATGCGTAAAAATAAAACTGCTCTTTTTCTGGCAGCCGTTTCTTTGTCTGCTTTTTTTGCCGTTTCTTCCCCGGGAGCTCAGGAAGACGCTTCGCGGTTTGTGGACGGTACCAGGATCAACAGCGTAGGTGTGGGAGGACTCACACCGGAGGAGGCCAGAGAACGGATCCAGGGATTTTATGCCGGCGAATACGAGCTTTCTGTCATAAAAAAGGACGGGAGCAGGGAGGTGATCCGGGGAGAAGCAATTGATTATCAGGTTGCGTTGACAGATGATCTGGATGCTATCCTGAAGGCTCAGAACGAAGGGGGGAGGCAATCCGGCCCCTCGGTAGACAATTCACATCAGGCAGCGCTTGCTCCCTCCTACAGCCAGGAAAAGCTGGATCAGGCCATTGAAGCACTTTCCGTATTAAACAGCAGCGCTGTTACAGTTACAAAGGACGCTTCGATTTCACCCTATGAGGAAGGAAAGCCATTTTCCATTGTTCCCGCAGTACAGGGAAATGATGTGGATCGGGAAAAAACGATTTTGGCAGTAAATGAGGCTGTAAAGGCAGGAAGAAATGAATTGGATCTGGAGGCAGAAGGCTGCTACCGAACAGTCAGCCTGTGGGAAAGTGATGAACATTTGAAGAATCTCTGTGATGCCATGAACAGCCGGAGAGAAAAAAAGCTCCGTTATGTATTCGGAGAGGCAGAGGAGTTTTTGACAGGAGAAACCATGGCCAGCTGGATCACGGGGGTATTAGAGGGAAAGATTACGGTTGATCAGGAAAAGGCAGCGGCTTTCGTAAAGGATCTGGCTTCCCGATATGACACAGCTGGAACAGCCAGAACCGTAACAAAGGCAGCAGGAGGTCAGACAGAGATCACAGGCCCCTATGGCTGGAAGATCGATCAGGCAGCAGAGACGGCAGCCCTTATGGAGCTGGTTTCTTCGGGAAGCTGCTGGAGCGAAGGACAGGCTCAGGCCGACAGAGAGCCTGTTTACAGCCAGAAGGCTGCGTCCAGAGAGGGAATGGATTGGGGAACTACTTATGTTGAGGTCGATCTGGGAGGCCAGCACGTTTATATGTTCAAAGAGGCCCAGATCGTATGGGATGCTCCCTGTGTCACAGGAAATGTGTCAAAGGATTATACCACTCCTTCAGGAATCTACAGCCTGACCTATAAGGAAAAGGATCGGATACTCAGAGGAAAGAAAAAGCCTGACGGAACCTATGAGTATGAGAGCCATGTAGATTACTGGATGCCTTTTAACGGCGGGATCGGCCTTCATGACGCATCTTGGAGAAGCAAGTTTGGCGGAACGCTTTATCAGACCGGAGGCAGCCACGGCTGCATCAATCTTCCTCCCCAAAAGGCTCCGGCGCTGTATGATCTGGTGTATAAGGGGATCCCGGTACTCTGTACTCCATAAAATGACCCGCCCGGAGATCAGAAGCACTCTCCGGGCGGGTGATAAAAAATTGTATGGAAGGCAGGATCAGAACCCTTCATCCCGATTCAAGGGCTTTAAGGGCTGTAAACGGAATTCAACGGTCATGTCCTTTCGGTTGTAAACTTTCCGGAAATTGGTGATGATCCGTTTCAGCACCATCTCAGCCATTTCTGAAGTAATCGTAGGAAGAAGAATCAGATATTGGCTGATGCTGTAACGGGTAAATACATCACTGCATCTTAGGGAACCTCGGATGGATGCTTCCAGATGCTCCATTGCTTTGTTTAAGATCAGGGTTTTAAGTGATTTTCCATTCAGACCGGTTACGGTAAGCATACACAGATAGATGGAATCGCCGGTGCGGTCAATGGCCCGCCGCTCCAGCTGAAACAGATCACGAAATACAGGGTATTCGCAGTAAAAGGCGCCGCCGGAGCTTTCTTCGCTGAGGGCGTGCTGGATATGATCCAGATTCAGGTTGACACTCTGTTCGTCATCGCGGATGATCTTATAAAGATCCTTAAAATGATCAGAGGGGGAGATGGAAAACTCACTGTAAAAGAGATCCAGAGTGTTGTTGTATTCTTCCAGCGCCTGATGGGTGTGGCCGTCCCGATACAGAGAATAAACCAGCTGATAGCGGAATTCCTCATCAAAGGGTTCAATGGCAATAGCGGTCTGACACAGGGCGGTGATCTGGGAAAAGGCTTTCTTTGCAGTCAGAAGATGAATGGTATAGTGGATCAGCTTTTGATACAGCGTATGGTAATAGGTGCTGATCGGGATGACCCAGGATTCGTACTCCGCTTTTGGAAGAAAATCTCCCCTGTAAAGTTCAACGCCGGCAAAACAGAGGGAAAGGGCTTCCTCCTCCGGCAGAGATTCATTTAACACACGGGTACAGATCGTTTCAAATTCATCAATATCTAAAACAGTAGTATATTCTTTGGTCCAGGCATAGGTTCCGCGCTGTTGGACTAAAAGCTTCTGAGGCGGAATATCCAGAGGCTCTAAAAGCTTTCTTGAGCGGAACATCAGGGTTTTAAGCGCTCCTGCAGGATTAACACCCGGATCATCCGGCCATATTACCTGGATCAGTTCTGCCGGGCTGATATCCTTTTTCTGGAAGATTGCCAGATATTCTAAAAGAGCCCATGGCTTTTTTGACTGATTGCTGCTGTCGTTGATTACCTTCCCCCCGGCTTCGATTGAAAAGCCTCCCAAGGTATGTATATAAATTGTAGGATTTAAGTCAAATGCTGATGGCATCTTTTGTAACTCCTTCATACTAATATATGTTAAGTATAACCATATAAGGGGAAAATGTCTACATCTTCTGCCGGAAAGAAAAAGAAAAATGAGAAAATAGCCCGATTTGTAACCGGATTGTAACCGGAAACTGATATACTAGAAAAAAGTGACAGAAAAAGGGGATGAAAAATGCCAATGACCAAAAAAGGTTTATTGCCGAATGCATACCGGTTTATCCATATTGCAGCAGACGGATTTGAAGACCGTATACTGAAGGGGAGACTCTATCATGACAGCCGGGAAGGCGGTATGCCTTTCATCGGCCTTTCGGAGATGATACTGATCCTGGAGGAATTATTCGATGAGATCCACTATCCAATAAAGAGCGTTGACTATAGAAATTTTTTAGGAAAAAGCCGGGAGCTGAAGGCCGAGACCGGAGAAATGGAGGCTTCACAGCTTTTGCCGGAGCGAAAGGGAAAAAAAGCTGATTTTACGCTGCATGTAAAATATAGATACAATGCTACCTGGCAGGGGAGCATTACCAATCTGGGAACAGGGGAACGGAAGTCGTTTTTAAGCCTGATGGAGCTTATGGATATTCTGGCAGTTTCCTTAGGCGGCCAGATCCGTCCCGGAGGAACCGGTCTTGGAAAGCGGATGTGTGAGGTAACGGTACGAAATTATGAGGGCTGTCAGATGGGAGGCGATGTATCACACCCGGCAGTAGCAGACCGCAGAACCTTTATCAACGAATTTGATCTGAAGGAGGAGATCGCGGCCATGCTGGATCCGCTTCCGGAGGGAAGCCGGCCGGATGGCATCATTATCCCCCGAAGCTTTCATGTGGCAGTTGGAAATTACGGCCCTGCAACGTTTGTGGTTCGTATTCTGTTCCGGCGCAATGCTACCTGGCAGGGAACTGTCAGCTGGAGGGAAAAGCGTTCGCAGGTAAATTTCAGAAGCTTTATGGAGCTTCTTTTGCTGATGCAGGAGGCCGTGGGGCGTACTGGTGAATGGAAACAGCAGGAAAGGAACATTTCAGTATGAACGAGAATGAAAGGAAAAGCGGCGGAAAGCGGCGGGTGCTGATGTTTATTCTGCTGGCTGTATTTCTTATAAGCGGCGCTTTGACCGTACATCAGTATTTAGAGGATAAGCGGATCCAGGAAGAATATGAACGACTGGCAGAGGAAGCGGCCAGACAGACAACAGAAGCTCCTACAGAGCCTGAAACGGAGGAAACAGAGCCGTTAGAGGAAGCGTATGTCTCTCCTATTGATTTTGAGGCGCTGACTGCGGAAAATCCGGACACCATAGGATGGATCAGGATCCCTGATACAAATGTGGATTATCCCATCGTGCAGGGAACGGATAATGATTTTTATCTGGATCACGATTTTTATGGGAAGGAAAGTGCGGCAGGCTCCATTTATCTGGATTTTGAAAGCGAAGCGGATCTGCAGGGACGCAATCAGATCCTCTACGGCCACAATATGAAGAATGGAAGCATGTTTAAGGATATCAACCGCTACAAGGATCCGGAGTATTTTAAGGAGCATCAGTATTTCAGCATCTACACGCCGGAGCGTGAGATCTGCTTAAAAGCTGTGTCCTGCTACTATGGAGAAGCCAAGCCCATTGTACGCATGACGGGCTTTAAAACCCAGGAGACATTTGATGAATTTGTAAGGACAATGGTGGAACCCTGTTCCTATAAGGAAGAGGTGGAATATCCGGCCAGAAGTATTTTCACTCTGGTAACCTGCAGCTATGAGATCAATGATGCCAGAACCTTTCTTTTTGCCGTAGAGGTGGATGAGGAGGGCAATCAGATCCCCATGGATGAGGAATATAAAGAAAAGATGGAGACTGTTCTGGAAAAAAAGCTTAAGGCATCGGAAAATATTTCCGATGAAAATGGAAAATAAGGTATTGGAAAACCGGAAATGTTATGATATACTACGCATCAGAAACATGCAGAAGTATGTGTGCAGTATTAAAAATGGTTCGTGACAAAGAAGTCATACCTGAAGGGATGGGTGTGACTTTTTTGTCTGTTTTCCATTTTTTGGTATATGCATCAGATTTGATCATGCTTTAGAAGAAAGAAAACAATGAGGAGAGAAAATATGAAGAAGAATGTAAAGAGAATGATGGCACTTGCAGCAGCAGGCATTCTTGCAGCAGGGGCGCTGACCGGCTGCGGCGGCGGAGCAGATACGGCAAAGGCAGAAGGAGCAGCAGCTTCTGGTGAAAAGAAAATCCTTAAAGTGGCTATGGAGTGTGCCTATGCTCCTTACAACTGGACACAGCCCGATGATTCCAACGGCGCAGTTCCGATTTCCGGAAGCAATGAGTATGCTTACGGTTACGATGTTATGATGGCAAAGAAAATCTGTGAGGAGCTGGGATATGACCTTGAGATTGTGCGTCTGGATTGGGATTCTCTGATTCCAGCCGTTACGACCGGACAGGCAGACTGTGTGATCGCAGGACAGTCCATTACTTCCGAGCGTCTTCAGGCCGTTGATTTTACCGTTCCCTATTATTATGCAAGTATTGTTACCCTGGTAAAAAAAGGAAGCAAATATGAAAATGCCAAGAGCGTAGCCGATCTGGCAGGCGCTACCTGTACCTCCCAGCAGAGCACCATCTGGTACAACACCTGCCTGCCCCAGATCCAGGATGCCAATATTCTGGCAGCCACTGCCAATGCTCCTGATATGCTGATGTCTCTTAACGCGGACAAGTGCGATCTGGTAGTGACGGATCAGCCTACCGGCAAGGGCGCTCTGATCGCATACCCTGACTTCAAGCTCATAGAGTTTGGCGGTGGAGAGAATGATTTCCAGGTAACAGATGAGGATATCAACATCGGAATTTCTCTAAAGAAGGGAAATACTGAACTGAAGGAAGCCATTGACAGCGTGCTTTCAAAGATGACAAAAGAGGATTTCTCCAAAATGATGGATGAGGCCATTTCCGTACAGCCTCTTGTAAACTGATGATCTCTGCCGGCAGATCCCGGCAGCTTTACAAATAAGGAGAATATTATGCCAACCGATTTTTTTGGCCGTGTGATGGCTGTGTTCAGCCGTTACGGCGTATCCATGCTTCAGGGCGCAGGAGTCAGCTTACAGATTGCCTTGGTGGGAACCATTGCAGGCTGTGTCATTGGCTTTGCAGTGGGCATTGTCCAGACCATACCCTCAGAAAAGGGAGATAATCCGATCAAACGGGGAATCCTGTGGATCGTGAAGCTTATTTTAAATATATATGTGGAGTTTTTCAGAGGTACTCCCATGATGGCTCAGGCCATGTTTATTTACTATGGACTGATGCCGCTGTTAAATATCAACAGCTCTATTTTAAATGCCGCTTATTTTATCCTTTCCATTAACACCGGAGCATATATGGCGGAGACTGTCCGCGGAGGTATCCTTTCGATTGATAAGGGACAGACCGAGGGAGCCATGTCCATCGGAATGACCCATGTGCAGACTATGCTGTATGTGATCCTGCCTCAGGCGCTGAGAAACCTGATGCCCCAGATTGGAAATAACCTGATCATCAATATCAAGGACAGCTGCGTTCTTTCCGTGATCGGTGTAGCAGAGCTGCTTTATAAGACAAAGGCCGCAGCAGGTGCGTTGTATATGAACTTTGAAACGTACACCATTACCATGGTTATGTACTTTATCATGACCTTTGCATGCTCCCGTCTGCTGCGCCTGTGGGAAAAGAAGATGGACGGCGCGGACAACTTTGATCTGGCAACAACGGATACGCTGGCATATACCAGCGGTATGTACCGTTATCCCGACGACAGAGATAAAAAGGAGGGGGTATAATGAGCGAGAAGATACTTGAAATCCGCCATTTAAGCAAGACCTTCGGCACGAATCTGGTCTTAAAGGATATTGATTTTACCGTCAATAAAGGCGATGTAACCTGTATTATCGGAGCCTCCGGTTCCGGAAAATCCACCCTCTTGCGGTGTCTGAACCTTCTTGAAACGCCAACCACGGGAGAGATTCTGTACCATGGAAATAACATTGCAGACCCAAAGGTAAATGCAGCCAAATACAGATCAAGAGTGGGAATGGTATTTCAGAGCTTTAACCTGTTTAACAACATGACAGTTCTGGAAAACTGCGTGGTAGGACAGGTAAAGGTACTGAAAAAGGATAAGGAAACCGCCAGAAAGAATGCTCTTTCCTATCTGGAAAAGGTTGGAATGGCTCCCTATATCAATGCAAAGCCAAAGCAGCTGTCCGGCGGACAGAAGCAGAGAGTCGCCATTGCCAGAGCGCTGGCTATGGAGCCGGAACTTCTGCTGTTTGATGAGCCCACCTCAGCTCTGGATCCGCAGATGGTAGGAGAGGTTTTGGAGGTTATGAGAAAGCTGGCCTCTGAGGGACTGACTATGATCATCGTGACCCATGAGATGGCCTTTGCAAGAGATGTTTCCAGCCAGGTCGTATTTATGGCGGGAGGCGTGATCGTGGAGGAAGGCGAACCGGCACAGATTTTCGGAGCTCCGAAGGAGCATCAGACGAAAGAGTTTCTGGGGCGGTTTATGCATGAGAGAGCCGCTTTATAACTGAATAGTAAAGAGAAAGCCCGGATGAAGGGCAGCCTTAGGCTGTCTGTTCGTCCGGGCTTTTTGGCTGTCATCCCTATGGAAATTACCTGGCCTTTGTGATGTAGGGATAAAGCTCTTCATAAGCCTCTCTCTGGGCCTCATCCTCAGGAAGAGCCGGGATCAGACCCGTACAGTCCATGGAAGAACAGGCCTGAATATCAATGTCATAATTGTTTTTATGGACCTGAGTTTCTGAATGTCTGCCGGCTGGATGTCTTGTTTGCTCCATTTCTTGTCACCTCCTGACACGCATCACCATGTTCTTTTGATAGTGTGGATTTAAGAGCGGTTTTTATGCGGAAAGGCAGAAAGATAAGGTGGAAAAATGGGGAAGAAACGGGGAAAAATGTTTATGGAAGCGTAAGCAAAATGTAAAAAAGACAGGGGGATTTTATGATATAGTAAGAGTAGGAATACATGGGGAGGTACGGCATATGATGGAATATTTTTTTATGGGCGGATTTGAGATCATGTTTTTGATGGTATTTGTGCTTATTTTCGGGATGATCCTTGTGATGATCGTGCGTGGAATCGGAGAGTGGGGGAAGAATAACCGGTCTCCCAGGCTGGACGTATCTGCAACGGTTGTTTCCAAACGTACACATACCATGAGAAATCAAAACCATACAAGCTCTTCCAGCTACTATGTTACCTTTCAGGTGGAAAGCGGAGACCGGATGGAACTCAGGCTGGGCGGAAGAGAGTATGGGCTTTTGGCAGAGGGAGATAAGGGAAAGCTTCATTTTCAGGGAACGAGATATCTGGGGTTTGACCGGAACTGGTAGAGCGGGGAAATGGATATGGATGAGGAAAATGACCCATCTTAAGGGAAATTTTATACTTCTGCTCCTTGATTTATGGATGGACTGCCACTATAATAGAAAAGAATGGGTTTTGGCACGTTTTATGCGTGTGAAGGCAGCCTGTTCAGAGGGAGAAATAGCACAGTATGGATAATAACAAGAAGCAAAACCAGAATATGAACAGTAACTGGCAGACCATTGCCATGCTGGTGGTGGCTGCTCTGCTGACGATCATGATCGTGAGCTGGATGAATTCCGCAGTGGAATCCAGACAGCGCAAGGAACTGTCATACAATGAATTTGTACAGATGGTGGAAGACGGCAAAGTGGAATCCATCCGGGTAAAGGATGCTGTTATTGAAGTAATGCCAAAGGCAGAGGCAACGGAATATTCCCAGCAGATGAAATACTATGTAGTCCGTATAGAAGGGGATTACCAGTTTTTAAATCGTGTGCTGGAGAACAATGTTATAACCAATCGGGAAAATGGCAGTACCAACGCACTTCTTATCGCTCTGCTTAACTATGCAGTACCGTTCCTGATCCTTTTGTTCCTTATGAACTTCACCATGAAGCGCATGGGCGGAGGCGGCATTATGGGCGTTGGAAAGAGCAATGCCAAGATGTATGTCCAGAAGGAAACCGGCATTACCTTTAAGGATGTGGCCGGAGAGGACGAGGCGAAGGAGTCCCTGACAGAAATTGTAGATTTCCTTCACAATCCCGGAAAGTACACAAAGATCGGTGCAAAGCTTCCAAAGGGAGCACTGCTGGTGGGGCCTCCAGGAACGGGTAAAACCCTTCTGGCAAAGGCGGTGGCAGGAGAAGCACATGTGCCCTTTTACTCCCTGTCCGGTTCCGATTTTGTGGAAATGTTTGTGGGCGTGGGTGCGTCCCGTGTCCGTGACCTGTTTAAAAATGCGACAGAAAATGCGCCGTGTATCATCTTTATCGATGAGATTGACGCTATCGGCCGCAGCCGCGACAGCCGCATGGGCGGAAATGATGAGAGGGAGCAGACCTTAAACCAGCTTCTTTCTGAGATGGACGGCTTTGATTCTACAAAGGGACTTCTTGTTTTAGGAGCTACCAACCGGCCTGAGATCCTGGATCCCGCGCTCCTTCGTCCCGGACGTTTTGACCGCCGGGTAGTAGTAGATAAGCCGGATCTGAACGGAAGAATCAATATTTTAAAGGTACATTCCAAGGAAGTGCTTTTGGATGAAACCGTTGATTTCAAGGAGATTGCTCTGGCTACTTCTGGCGCTGTGGGCGCTGATCTTGCAAACATGATGAATGAAGCTGCTATCAATGCAGTTAAAAACGGCAGAAGTGCTGTTTCACAGAAGGATCTCTTTGAGGCTGTGGAAGTGGTTCTGGTCGGTAAGGAAAAGAAAGACCGGATCATGAGCAAGGAGGAGCGGCGGATCGTATCGTATCACGAGGTAGGACACGCTCTGGTAAGCGCCCTGCAGAAGCATTCGGAGCCTGTACAGAAGATCACCATTGTTCCAAGAACCATGGGTGCATTGGGATATGTAATGAATGTTCCGGAAGAAGAGAAGTTCTTAAATACCAAGAAGGAGCTGGAGGCCCGTCTGGTAGAGCTCATGGGCGGCCGCGCGGCAGAGGAGATTGTATTTGAGACTGTTACTACCGGGGCTTCCAATGATATCCAGCAGGCCACCAATCTGGCAAGAGCCATGGTAACCCAGTATGGTATGTCTGAGAAATTCGGCCTCATGGCCTTAGAAAGCCAGGAGAACCAGTATCTGACCGGCCGTGCCATATTAAACTGCGGTGACGCCACAGCGGCTGAGATTGACAAGGAAGTGATGAAGGTCTTAAAGGACGCTTATGAAGCGGCAAAGAGCCTGCTCAATGAGAACCGTGACGCCATGGATCAGATCGCAGACTTCCTGATTGAAAAGGAAACCATCACCGGAAAAGAGTTTATGAAGATATTCCGCAAGGTAAAGGGAATCCCGGAGCCTGAGGAAACGCCGGAGGAGGAGAATGGACTGCCGGATACGGAGCATCTGAAGGCTGAGGATGATGCGGCTGGGGCAGTAAGGGAAAGTGAGCCTGAAGCCAGACCGGAACATTCGTCTGAATCAGAGGCAATGGATGTTACAGAGCCTGCAGAGGAAAAACAGGCAGAGGATACCCCATCTCAGGAATAAAACATAATATGCGACAGGATGAAGATTCTGTGCAAAAGGAAAAAAGCTGCTTTTAAGCCGTAATCCCCTTATGAGGGGAATGGCTTTGGAGCAGCTTTTCAATTTTCAGCGCCTTGACCAGTAATATCATGGGACTGAGCAGCTCATCCTCCATTCTGGGAAACTCCATCATTTATCCTTTCGGCTGCGAGCCATAGCTGCATATTAAAAACAATCGTTATCCTACCGAAAATCCTTCGGAAGCTGCCCATACCGCCGCTTGTAAGCCCGCAGAAAGGTAGAATAATTTTGAAATCCGCACTGATAACAGGCGGTGGTGGCATTTACGCCCAGAGCCAGAAGTTCTCTTGCTCGGGCCAGTCTCTTTTCTGTGATATAGCTCCCAATCGTAAAGCCGGTTTCCTCCTTAAAAACACGCATCATGTGGTAGGGGCTTAAGCTGCACACAGAGGCCAGGGCAGGGATGGAGAGGTCTTCTTCCAGATGGTTGTTGATATGGGCCATAAGTCCGGAAACCCGGTAGTCCAGAGAACTGGTGGTGACATAGGGGCCGGAGGAGGAGAGGCAGGACCGGTTGAGTAAAATAAGAAATTCCAGGCACAGAAGCCGGGAAAAAAGGGGAGATGCAAAGTCTCCTTTTTGGCTGTTTGTTTCATTTTCAAGCTGTTTTAAAAGGACAGCCATAGGGCGGAGCTCTTCTTTTGCAAACCGCAGAACCTGAGAGTGGCGGTAGCTGGCTGTGCTGAAGCATAGGGCCAGATCGCTGTCTGCGTGTTTATGAGCTTCTAAAAAGGCAGGTGAGAGATATAGGATCAGGCGTTCATAGGGACAGGAAGGATCCGGTTCAGGACGGTGGATCTGGCCCCGGTCCACCAACACCATATCCCAGGGCATGAGGCGATAGGAGCGGCCCTCGATGGAGTATGAAACGTTTCCGTTTATCAGGATCAGTATTTTCAGAAAATCGTGGTGGTGGTATTCATAAGGTCCTTTTCCCAGATCCTTAAGGTGGAAAAAGCGGAATTCTTCCTTTAAATATCCCTGGGGGCGGGAAGTCTGGGATGACGGCTGAGTTTGAGAAGTCACGGTTGGTATCCTCCTTTTTGACGGATGGAATTCTTTTTTTTAATATAGCATTATTTGCAATATAAAACAGCATAAAATTAATATTATTATAAAATAATGCCTGATAAAATAGAATTATAACATGAATACGGCAAAACCGCAGAAAAGTATCTGTGGGGAAAGAGAGCAAGCTATGAGACTGACTATTGAAAAATATCACGGACTTGGAAATGACTATCTGGTATATGATCCCAATAAAAATAAACTGGCCCTGACCCCTTCGCGGGTTCAGCTTTTATGTAACCGAAATTTCGGCGTGGGAGCGGACGGCATTTTGGAGGGGCCTGTGATGGAGAATGACAGGATTTCCATGGTGATCTGGAATTCGGATGGAAGCCGGACGGAGAACAGCGGAAACGGCGTGCGTATTTTTGCAAAATATTTAAAGGATGCAGGCTATGTGCAGAAAAAGGATTTTACCATCCATTCAGAAGGCGGAGAAATCGACATCCACTATCTGAATGAAGAAGGAACAAGGTTAAAGGCCTCTATGGGAAAGGCGTCTTTCTGGAGCGATGAGGTTCCGGTAACAGGGCCAAGGAGGGAGATTATCAATGAAACCATGGTCTTTGGACGGATTCCCTATCCTGTTACCTGCTTATCGGTAGGAAATCCCCATCTGGTAATCCTTATGGATGAGATTTCAAAGGAGCTGGTGTGCCGGATCGGAAAGTATTCGGAGAATGCCAGACAGTTCCCGGAAAAGATCAACACACAGATTATGAAGGTATTAGACCGAACCCATATTCAGACTGAGGTGTATGAGAGGGGCGCAGGCTATACGCTGGCTTCGGGAAGCGGCTGCTGTGCGGCTGCTGCGGCTGCCTACCGTTTGGGCCTTACGGATCCGAAAATGATCGTCCAGATGCCGGGAGGAACTCTGGAACTGGAAATCCGGGAGGATGGAAATGTTCTGATGACTGGAGATGTGGGATATGTGGGAAGCATAAAGCTGGGAAATCATTTTACAGAGCAGCTTCGGGCGCTTGACAAATAAAAAAACTGCGTTTATAGTTTTTTACAGATACAGGCAAAAGGGCGGGGTATCGCATCAGATCCCCGCCCTGATACATTTTACAGGGATTGGAAAGGGTTTTTGCCATCCCTGGGAGAGGGTGGTTAAACCATGAACAAATACAGCAGAGAGGATATCCTCAGGATCGTCCGGGAGGAGGATGTGGAGTTTATCTGCCTGCAGTTTACGGATCTGTTTGGAATAATGAAGTCTGTGACCATTACAGCCGGACAGGTGGAAAATGCCCTGGACAACCGATGTATGTTTGACGGTTCTGCTACTCAGGGCTATGTGAGGCTTCAGGAATCGGATATGTATCTTTATCCGGATACGGATACCTTTGAGATATTTCCCTGGCGTTCCAGACAGGGGCGGGCAGCAAGGCTGATCTGTGATGTGTGCCATCCCGACGGAACGCCCTTTCAGGGAGATCCGCGCTTTGTGCTTAAAAAGGTCGTTAAGCGGGCGGCAGATATGGGATATGTGATGGAGGTAAAGCCGGAGTGTGAGTTTTTCCTTTTTCATTCAGACGAGGAGGGACGGCCCACGATCCAGACTCATGAGCGGGCAGGATATTTTGATACGTTCCCTATGGATCTGGGAGAGAATGTATGCAGGGATATTGTGACAAATCTGGAGGAAATGGATTTTCAGGTGGAGTCCAGTCATCATGAGATCGCTCCGGGACAGCATGAGATCGATCTGGGGCCCATGGATGCCTTGAGGGCTGCAGATCAGCTTCTCACCTTCAAGATGACAGCCAAAACGATTGCAAAGAGCCACGGGCTTCACGCAACCTTTATGCCAAAGCCAAAAGAGGGAGTTAATGGTTCAGGGATGCATCTTGTTTTGTCGCTGAAAGACTCAAAGGGAAAGAACCTGTTTGCAGACCCGGCAGATCCTTTGGGACTAAGTCTCACGGCCCGTCATTTTATGGCAGGAATTTTAAACCATATGAAAGAAATGACGCTTCTTACCAATCCGACGGTTAATTCCTATAAGCGGCTGGTTCCTGGATATGATGCCCCGGTTTATATTGCCTGGTCGCCTTCAAACAGCAAAAGCTGCCTGATCCGCATTCCGTCTCCGGGAGGAGAGGGGATTGAGCTGCGCTGTCCGGATGGGGCCATGAATCCATACCTGGCACTTGCAGCCTGCCTTCAGGCGGGACTGGAGGGGATTGAAAAGGAGCTGGAGCTGCCTCTCTGTGCAAAAGAACCGATATCGTTGGCTGATCAGGAGGAACTTAATAACTGCGGGATTGACCGGATCCCAAACACTCTTGGAGCTGCCATTGAGGCATATGCAGGCAGTCTTTTTGTGAAAAATGTTCTCGGAGAACCGATTTATATTAAATATCTGGAGGCCAAAGAGAAGGAATGGGGAGAGTTCGGCATTCAGGTGACGGACTGGGAGATCGCCCAATATCTGTATCAATATTAGTGTGCAGCCTGGCAGGAGGAGGTGGGAAGGATGGCAAGTATAATCGCGGCATTTTCAAAGCCACAGGATGCCGGAAATATCCGGGCCATACTCAGGAAGAATGGCTATGAACCAGTTTTTGCGTGCACCTCCGGGGCTCAGGTTCTGGCAGCGGCAGAGAGTTTAAACGGCGGGATCGTAGTCTGCGGCTTCCGCTTTGAAGATATGGTCTGCGAGGAGCTGCGCCGCCTGCTCCCATCCTCCTTTGATATGCTTCTCATTGCTTCCCCGGCAAAATGGAGCAAACGGGATACGGAGGGAATGATCTGCCTTTCCATGCCCTTAAAGGTACATGAGCTTTTAAGCACCATAGAAATGATGCTTGAGGCCAGAAAACGGCGAAAACGCAGAAAGAGGACCCGTCCTCAGGAGAGAAGCGCCGAGGAAAAGGAACTGATTTTAAAGGCAAAAGCTCTCCTGATGGATCGAAATACGATGACCGAGCCGGAAGCCTACCGATATATACAAAAATGCAGTATGGATAATGGCACCAGCCTGACCGAAACTGCTCAGATGATCATCAGCTTAATACACATGTGAGGTAGAACCATGAATTTTGTAAAAATGCAGGGAATTGGAAATGACTATGTATATGTAGACTGTTTTAAGGAGAACGTAAAAAATCCAAGTGCAGCAGCCCGATTTATCAGCGACCGGAGGTTTGGCATCGGTTCAGACGGCCTGATCCTGATCTGCCCTTCTGATGTGGCAGACTGCCGTATGGAAATGTACAATACAGACGGTTCACAGGGGAAAATGTGCGGAAACGGCATCCGCTGTGTGGGAAAGTATGCCTATGACCATGGGATTATTTCCCCGGATCGGAGAAGCCTGACCGTAGAGACTCCGGCTGGGATTAAGGAGTTAAAACTGGAGGTCGAAAACGGCAGGGCAGTGATGCTCACCGTTGACATGGGAGAGGCAGTTCTCACTTCCCAGCTTCCGGAAACGATTTTGGTAGATGGAAAACAATGGGAGTTTACGGGAATTGATGTAGGAAATCCCCATGCAGTGTATTTTATGGATGAAATAGACAGCCTGGATCTGGAGAAGATGGGACCGTCTTTTGAGTTCCATGAGCGTTTTGTGCCGGATCGTGTAAATTCAGAGTTTATCCGCGTGATTGACCGTACACATATCCAGATGCGGGTATGGGAGAGGGGCAGCGGAGAAACCTGGGCCTGCGGCACAGGAGCTACGGCCAGCGCCATGGCAGCTATTTTGCTGGGATTAACAGAGGATGAGGTGCTTGTAAGCCTTAAGGGCGGCGATTTAAGGATCCGTCTGGACCGGGAAAGCGGCCATCTGTTTATGACAGGGCCTGCAGTGGAGGTGTTTAACGGAGCCATAGAGCCTTTTTGGGAGGACGGGAAAGAAGGCAGCCTTTAAGAGTACGATGGAACTGGACGGCTTTATCGGACAGCTTTAGAAGTTTGGAAAGACCAGTACCCAGATTGTATTTTCTACTCATCTTGGGCCAAGAGGTGTGGATGTGGATCACGCATATCAGATATAGACGGTATCCTGGCCGTTTATCCGCCGGCGCCAAGGAAACATCCGTCTCATTTTTACATATGGTATAAGGAAATGAAGTATGTAAAAGGAGCTGCTTATGGAACAGCAAAAAAGTGTGATCATAGACGCCGGACACGGCGGGGCAGAGCCGGGAGCCATGTTTGAGGGGCGCAAAGAGAAGGATGATACGCTCCGTCTGGCAGTGGCTGTAGGCGAGATACTGGAAAATAATGGGATTCGTGTGATGTATACCCGTACCACGGACGTATATGACACGCCTCTGGAAAAAGCCATGATTGCGAATGGATCGGGAGCTGATTTTTTCGTATCCATTCACCGGAATGCCATGCCTGTTCCGGGAACCGGAAAGGGAGCATTGAACCTGGTATACGAAAATACCGGTCCGGGAGCATTGATGGCAGAAAATATCCAGAAAAATCTTGTGAAAGCCGGATTTGACGATCTGGGAGTTCAGGAACGTCCCGGAATCATTGTGCTCAGGCGGACTAAGATGCCGGCTGTGCTGGTGGAGGCGGGATTTTTAGATCACCCGGAGGACAACAGGATTTTTGATGAACAATTTGATCAGATCGCCCAGGGGATTGCAGACGGGATATTGACCACCTTTTCCCAACTGAAGAAAGAGACGGAAGAGAAGCGGTACTATCAGGTTCAGGTGGGAGCATACAGGGAACGGCCGCGGGCAGAGTTTCTGGTAAGGGAGCTTGCAGCCAGGGGATTTCCGGCTTTTCTTGTATATGATGACGGGCTTTATAAGGTGCGGGTCGGCGCTTTTTTGCAGATGGACAATGGAGTCCGGATGGAGCAGAGAGTAAGACAGGCCGGATATCCTACCATGCTGGTGAGGGAAGAGGAAGTGTAAAAGATTGCAGATTATTTGAGATAAAGTATATGTAATGTGAGAAATTCTTCCTGTATAATGATGCTATAAGAGCAAACACCTTTTTGTGCCTTTTGGTGGCAGTGGGATTTGCGTATGGCGGTATAGAGGAAGGAGAAGAGTGATATGTTATATCCGAAGATGAACAGAGCAAGGACCGTGATGGATCTTTCCGGCCTGTGGGAATTTAAGCTTGGAGATTATGAGACGCCGGGGGATAACTGTGAGCGTCTTGCAGGAGGGGAACGGATTGCTGTCCCTGCATCCTATAATGATCAGAAGGACGATCCGGCTTATAAGAATCACTATGGATGGGCCTGGTATGAAAGAGAGGTCACGGTTCCTGCCTTTTTTAAGGGGCAGAGGCTGTTTCTGCGTTTTGATGCCGTGACACACAGGGCAAGGATCTATATAAACGGAACCTTTGTAATGGAACATAAGGGAGGATTTCTTCCTTTTGAGCTGGAGCTTACGGAGCTTGTGGTTCCGGGAGAAACGCTGCTGCTTACCGTTGCGGCGGACAACCGGATCAGCCACAGCACGCTTCCAGTGGGAAATGAAGGCGGAACCGCTTTTTTTGGCTCCGATAATCCAGGTGTGCCTTCGGTTGAAGCAGCCAAGGTATGGCGAAAACAGGGCAATCTTCCCAATTTTGACTTTTTTAACTATGCAGGAATCAACCGTCCGGTACGGCTGTATACAACACCTGTTTCCCGCATCTGCGGTCTGACCCTGATACCGGACATAGACGACACCGATGGGATTCTTCAATATGAGGCTGAGACAGAGGGAGAAGGCGCCGTTCATGTGGAAATTTTTGATGTGGAGGGGAATAAGGTAGCAGAGGCAGAGGGAGCTTCTGGAACCATTACCATACCTGATGCCAGATTGTGGTGGCCCTGGCCGGGAACGCCTTATCTGTACCGGGCTGTATTTACCTTTGGAGAAGATATCTATGAGGAAACCTTTGGCATCCGTACAGTGAAGGTAGAAGGAACCCAGTTCCTGATTAATGGAAAGCCATTTTATTTTAAAGGCTTTGGAAAGCATGAGGATTCCCCATTTCATGGAAGGGGGCTGGATCTGTGCCTGGATGTAAAGGATGTGAACCTGATCCACTGGCTTCATGCCAATTCCTTCCGCACTAGCCATTATCCCTATGCGGAGGAGATGTATCAGCTCTGTGACAAAGGGGGAATTGTGATCATTGATGAAACGCCGGCTGTAGGAATCGGAGCTGGCGAGCACTGCGATCCTTATCAGACATTTCCTATCAGGGAGCATCACGAGGCTGTGCTCCGTGATATGATCGAGAGGGATAAAAATCATCCCTGCGTGGTAATGTGGTCTATGGGAAATGAGCCGGATACAGAGCATTTTCCGGAATCAGCCTATGAATACTGGCACAGCCTGTATGAGTATACGCACACCCTGGATCCGCAGGACCGTCCAGTGACCTTTGTCTGCTGCCAGAATAATTATGAAAAGGATCTTGTGACCCGAACGATGGATGTAGTATGCATCAACCGGTATTACGGATGGTATAACTTGTCGGGAGATCTGGATGCAGCCTGCTATGCTCTGAACATGGAACTGGACTTCTGGGAAAAAATAGGAAAACCTGTGATGATTACAGAGTATGGGGCAGACGCTGTGGCGGGCATCCATCAGTGTGTACCGGAAATGTTCAGTGAAGAATATCAGATGGAATATTACAGGCGGCAGAATGAGGAATTTGATAAAAGGTCTTTCTTTATGGGAGAGCAGGTCTGGAATTTTGCGGACTTTGCGGCATTTCAGGGTTGCATGAGAGTGGACGGCAATAAGAAGGGCCTGTTTACAAGAGAAAGACGGCCAAAGCTGGCAGCACACTATTTCAGAAAGCGTTGGGAGAACATTCCCAATTTTGAGTATAAAGCAGGAGGAAATACGGATGAAAAGTAGAAATCCAAGGATTTCCTGGCTGGATAATCCGGAGGTTTTTGAGGTGAACCGGAACAATGCTCATTCAGATCATGTATATCCTTTTTTTCAGGAGGCAGGATCAGAGGGAATCGGTTTTATGCTTCTGGATGGTGTCTGGGATTTCTGCTGGGAGGAGCAGCCACCGGAATATGCGCTCAGGGGAACGGAGGATTCAGACGGAGTTGCTTTTTATAAAGCTGCTTTTGAGGAAAAGGACTGGGGAACGATCCAGGTTCCCGGCCATGTCCAGCTTCAGGGGTATGACAACTGCCATTATGTCAATACCATGTATCCATGGGATGGAAGGTCAGAGATCCGTCCTCCGGCCATTGACTGGGAGAATGCTCCGGCCGGGAGCTATGTAAGGGAATTTATTATCACAGATCAGGAGAAAGATTTTCTGGAAAAACGGGTGTTTGTGTCGTTCCAGGGAGTGGAAACAGCCTTTTATGTGTGGTGTAACGGTCAGTTTGCAGGGTATGGCGAGGACGGCTTTACACCGTCGGAGTATGAGCTTACGGGAGTTCTTCATCCTGGCGTAAACCGGCTGGAGGTGCGCGTTTACAAGCGCAGCAGTGCCAGCTGGATTGAGGATCAGGATTTCTTCCGTTTTACAGGGATTTTCCGGTCGGTATATCTTTACTGTATACCGGAAATCCATGTGGAGGATCTGTTTATAAAGGCGTATCTGACGGATGATTACAGAGATGGCTTTCTGGATGTAGAATTTACCATGGAAAATCCAAACGGATACAGCTATGAGATAAGGCTTGCGCTGGAGGATGCAGGCCGGATCATAAAAACAGGGGCTTTAAAAGGAAGGATGGAAAAAAGCTGCGCCGTATCACTGGGAAAAATCCCCAATGTACATCCATGGAGCGCAGAAGATCCCTTCCGATATCTGCTTCATATAGAACTGTGGGGAGAAGATGGCTGTAAGGAGTCTTTTTTGCAGCCAGTTGGATTCCGAAGCTTTGAGCTGAAGAACGGGCAGATGTGCTTAAACGGATGCCCCATTGTTTTTCACGGCATAAACCGCCATGAATTTGACTGGCACAGGGGAAGGGCTGTCACAGCCGATGATATGCTTTATGATATTCGTTTTTTAAAGCAGCATAATATCAACGCCGTCCGTACCTGCCACTACCCCAATCAGTCCCTGTGGTATGAGCTCTGCGACCGTTATGGTATTTATGTTATGGATGAGGCAAATCTGGAAAGTCATGGTTCATGGCAGAAAATGGGAGCCTGTGAGCCGTCATGGAATGTACCGGGAAGCCTGCCACAGTGGAAAGCCTGTGTAACAGACCGTGGAAAGTCTATGGCGGAACGGGATAAGAATCATCCGTCTGTGCTGATCTGGTCCTGCGGAAATGAGTCCTATGCCGGAGAGGATATCCGTGCGATGAGCCGCTGGTTTAAGGAGAGAGATCCGGGGCGTCTAATCCATTATGAGGGCGTTTTCTGGAACCGGGAATTTGAGGATATCAGTGACATGGAAAGCCAGATGTATACGCCTCCGGAACGTGTAAGGGAATTTCTGGAAAATAACACGAAAAAGCCTTTTATTATGTGTGAATATATGCATGCCATGGGAAATTCCCTGGGAGGCATGGATCGGTATATGGCGTTGGAATATGAATATCCTGCCTATCAGGGAGGCTTTATCTGGGATATGATCGATCAGGCGGTTGCCAGACAGGGAAAAGACGGGAAGGAATATCCGGCATACGGCGGTGATTTTGGAGACCGTCCCACAGACTGGCAGTTCTGCGGAAACGGAATTTTGTATCCGGATCGTTCCATATCTCCAAAGGCTGCTGAGGTAAAGGCTCAGTATGCTGCGGTGCGTTTGAAGATTTCTCCGGAGAGACGGCAGATACAGATTGAGAACCGGCAGCTTTTTTCAGACCTTTCGGATCTTGCGTTTGTGCTGACAGTGTTAAGAAATGGAAAAAAATGGAAAACATTTCCGTTTAAGGCACAGGCTGCTCCGGGAACGTGCGCCGTATATTCCTTTGATGAGACAGGCTTTACAAACGATACCGCGTTGGAAGATGGAAAGGAATATATCCTAAGAGTAAGCGTCCATTTGGAAAAGGATACGCTGTGGGCAGAAAAAGGATATGAACTTGCTTTTTCGGAAGCAGTTCTTCCAGGAAACTGGAAAATGGAAAGAAAACGGTTCATTCCGGCCCGAATGATTGACGGCGATGTAAACCTGGGCGTTATTCTGGGAGAGATGCAGCTTATGTTTTCCTATCAAGACGGCGGTCTGGTATCTTTAAAGAGAAAGGATGGCATACAGTGGATGATCCGTCCTCCTGTGCCTGTATACTGGAGGGCGTCTACAGACAATGACCGGGGAAACGGTTTTGCAAAGGAAAGCAGGCTGTGGCTGGCAAAGACATTATTTCCGGAAATTTGCAAAGGAAAGGCAGAGATCAGAGAAACAGACAAGGAAGCAGAGCTTACATTTATATGGGAGGATACTACTGTTACATACAGGATGCGAAAGGACGGTATGCTTGGGGTGAGAGCGCACTTCCATGGAAAGAAGGGATATCCGTCCCTGCCTGTATTTGGACTGGCCTTTGAGCTTCCAGAGCAGGTCAGCCGTTTTTCCTGGTATGGAAGAGGGCCGTGGGAGAATTATCCTGACCGCAGGGCCGGAGCAGGGCTGGGAGTTTACGAAAGCACAAAAAAAGAGCAGCTTGCCCGGTATTTAAAGCCTCAGGAATGCGGGATGCATATGGATACCCGGAGGTTGGTTCTGGAAACAAAAGACGGAGAGAAACTTTTGTTTGAGGCGGAGAAAAAGCCGTTTCACTTCAGCCTGCTTCCATACAGTCCCATAGAGCTCGAAACGGCTCTCCACAGGGAAGAGCTGCCCGCACAGAGCCATACCTGGGCAGTGATCGCAGGAGCCATAAGAGGCGTGGGAGGAAATGACAGCTGGGGAGCTCCGGTATATCCGGAATATGAGATACCGGGAGACAGGGATATTATATTTGAGTTTTCTATGGGTTTTATCAGTAATCATGAGGAATAAAAAAAGAGCTGGCGCTCAGGATCATATGATCCGAAGCGCCAGTTCTTTTTTGGGGTTAAATGTGATGCGGGTTCTCCATAGGTCATTTTTCCAGCTCAGTTTCAGCCGCGGATCTGTAATGGGGAGACATTCCACAGAAACATCCGTCAAAGCTCCTGTTATCTTGCAGACGGCCAGAGTTCCCAGGATCAGACAGCTTTCTTTATACAGAGGTTTTTCTGCGGTTATAAGGTTCAGGACAGGAGTAAGCCCCGGACAGCAGACCTGATCGGTAATAAGGATTTCCTGGCTGCGTTTAAACACAACGCTGCGTTTAAAGGAGGTGATACAACCCTTGGGGTATGCGTTTTTCAGCTCCATTGAAATATGGGCTTCCTGTGCTTCAAAGCCCCAGTCTACATGTTCCGCTTTAAAATCCGGACCGTTGTGTTCCATTTGTTCATGGCCGTCTGCGGTGATAAAGGAGGGGAGGTTATGGTAAGCAGACTGCATGGTCCAGATTTCATATCGCTGTGGTGAGAAAGTTTTGGCCTGATAGGTTTCCACTCCGATATCAGCAAAGAGCGGCTTTCCGTCTTTATAAATGGTGAAGCTTCCCGTATCATTGTGATTGTGGCTGTCATCATTATCCCCGGCTTTTACAGCCAGACAGAAACGGCTGTCTCTTGCAATAAAAAGGCCGGTACTGGGATAGAAAATATCTTTTTTTTCTGTATTACAGCCCTGAGGGATAGAAAGGATTTCAGGCAGTGCAAAAAGATTTTGAATCCGGTAAAAAAGATTATGCTCCTGCGTTAAAAGGGGATCCTGTGTTATGCGGCAGTCGCCAGCAGCCAGTTCCATCAGTTCCTTCTGTTCGGTGCGCTTTCCGAAGAGGTATTCTCTGGCACTGCACAGGCCTGCGACAGCGGCACAGTCTGAAAAATTGATGTAGTAGGGTCCGCAGGCATGGACGTTGGAGAGGTAGGCGGCTATATTGCAGATTTTGGGTTCGCGGTAAAGGGAGGAAAAGGAATGATCCGTCATACCGTTCATGATTTCTATGGTGTTAAAGAGGCAGAGGCCTGCATGACGGTAATATTGAGGCCCTTCATCACAGCAGCCGTCGTCTCCGTATTCGGCAAGGAAAAAATCAGCGCTTTTGGCCGCTTTTTGAAGAATGGCCCGACTGATTTCTTCATCCTCTTCCCACAGAGCTGCTGTCATAAGCACATTCTGGGTACACCAGATAGTCCAGTTGTTCATAGGGCTTACCCCATCGCCCATCCACCAGAAATGCTCCTTTAAATAAGGCTCAAGGATGCGTTCCTTCAGACAGCGTACCACTTGTTTTTCAATCAGGGGACTTACGGCGCGAAGTTCATCCCTCAAAAGCCATACAGCTACAGCCAGCACGGCCCCTGTTTCAGCAGCAAAAAGATCGATGACAGGACGTGAGGGATCAGGCAGAGGAAGGGAAGGCGTATCACGGATGTAGGAATTATGGGGGGGAAGCTGCCATGCAGTTTCTTCGCAGATAAGATAAATTCCGTTTATGATATCATCCAGAAAAGTTCCCTTATAGTCACATGCTTCTGCCAGAACCAGGGTTCCGAGGGCAGTCCGGCGGGCAAACTGCTTATCCTCAAACCGGATCCTGTTTCCAGAACGTGTGTATTCTAAAAAGTCACAGGCCAGGATTTGAGGCCATACTACCGGACAGAGGGCCTTTGCGTCTTCCACGGCCCTGTTTTTAAGGGAAGAAGGAAGAGCCTCCCAAAATTCCCGGCAGCGTGCAGGGGAAAAGGGGATAAAGGGGGTAAGTGGCAGCTTGGGTGAAGCGGCAATTTCATAAAACATAGTGTTATTCCTCCAAAATGGTGTGGGTGTTTGGTTCGTTCATATGAGCCTGGACAAACTCTCTGGGAGAGATTCCTTCTACCTTTTTAAATACCTTGCTAAAGTAAAAGGCGCTTTCAAAGCCGAGGCGGTCAGCCACCTCATAGATCTTTAAATCCTGTTCTAAAAGCAGGGGTTTGGCCCGGGAGATCTTGCGCTGGGTGATATATTCGGAAAAACCCATGGAGCAGGTCTTTTTGAAAAGAGTGCTCAGGTAATTAGGACTCAGCCCAAAGACCGCGGCGATTTCATTAAGAGAAAGATGCTCCTCAATGTGGTTTAAAATATATTTCTGCACATTTAAGATCACATGGTCTTTATAGGTCTTTCGGCGGGTTTTTAACGCTTCGCAGAGTCCATCTCTGAGCTGCTCTAACCACCGGACAATCTGGAACACATCCTTCATCCGGTAAATAGAGCGGTAGCCGTCAGGACTGGCAGAAAAGATGCCGCTTAGTATTTCCTCACCTTCCGGAAGAAGAGAGAGAGCCAGATATAAAATGCTGCAGGCTCCGTCCATAGTCTGGAGCAGCTTTTGAGGATTCGCTGCAAAGAGCTGAGAGATCACGGTCAGGGTGTCATACAGGGCGTCTGTATCAAACTCTTCAAAGGCCCTGGTCAGATCTTCTTTAAAAACAGCCAGATTAAAGGAATCTCTTATGGAAGAAGAGGCAGTCTGGGTAAAAGGTACAAATGGGGCGTCAGGAGAGCAGAGATTAAAGGCCTGTCTGGCCTCCTGATAAGAAATGCTGATCTTTAAGGGATCATCCACCGGTTCTCCGATCCCGGCGCTTAGTTCAACATTAAAATAATTACGGATCATGGAACGGCCGTTATTGAGCGCTTCCAGCACGGTTTCCATTTCCGGCTGTTCATCGGGGAAATGAAAGATCAGGGCAAAACGTGTTTTATCCAGGGCGATCGCATAACAGCCCGCATATTTTGTAAGGATTTCCCGCATCATCTGCAGGCTGCTGGAATAAAGGTTTATCTGGCCTTCCGGATCCAGAGACTCGGAAACACAGCTTAGCAGCTCGCCGTGACAGGCCAGATACTGTCTGGCAGAAAAATCCAGTCCCAGATCCCTGGACTGAATGGAAAACTGATCCCTGTTTTCAAAAAGGTTATGAAGAAGACGCATGAAAAATTTATCATGGTAGCTTAAAAGAGTAGGGCGCCCCTGATTTTGACGGAAGGATTCCTTGGCTTTGAGCTCCTCCAGACGTTCGGATGCCTTTTCAATGGACGATTTAAGCGATCCGGGATCCAGCTCCAGCTTGATCAGATAGTCGACTGCCTGATAGCTCATAGCTTCTTTGATCAAAGAAAATTCTTCAAAGCTTGTAAGGATGATGAATAGAGGGATGGGGCCAAACTCATCTCTGCATATTTTGACCAGCTCCAGTCCGTTCATAACAGGCATTTTGATATCGGTAATCACGATATCAGGCCGGTACTGCCGGATCATTTCCAGAGCGGCTTTTCCGTTCATGGCAGTGCCGCAGACCTCTATGCCAAGCTCATCCCAGCGGAGCATGGATTTTATTCCGATCTGAACCAGAGGTTCATCGTCAACAATCAGTAATTTTATCATAATATCTCTCCCTGTGCCGTTTCGTATGGCAGCGTAATATGCATACATGTGTATTCTCCCGGTACGCTTTCAATGGAAATACCGTATTCCGGGCCGCAGTCGTAGCGGATCCGCTGGTTTACATTGTTGATTCCCACCTGCCGGAAAAAGTCCGCAGTGGGCTTTTGGGTGCCGGAAAGAACTCGTTTTATGGTTTCCGCATCCATGCCGATCCCGTTATCCCATACCGATATGATCAGACGGGGCTGTCTGGCAGCTTCTCTGTCCAGATTAGCGCTGATGCGGATTTTTCCTGCACAGCCCTTTGGTTCAATTCCGTGGAAAAGAGCATTTTCTATGAGAGGCTGCAAGGTAAAACGGTGGATCAGGCAGTCATAGAGGGCTTCTTCCGAAATTTCACATTCCAGAGAGATACTGCCGCCGTAACGGTACTGCTGGATCAGAAAATAGTCCTTCACCAGATTCAGCTCTTCCCTCAAGGTAATCCTATTATGGGAACCCTTGGAAATGCTTTTTAATAGCCGGGCCAGAGCCGTAGTCATCTCGCTGATACCGGATGCGCCCTGGATGGTAGCCATCCATTTGATGGAGTTTAATGTATTGTAAAGAAAATGGGGGTTAATCTGGCTTTGAAGAATCCGGTATTCCAGATCCTTGCGTTCCTTTTCGTCCTGTATCCGCTTCTGGATCAGAGCAGCCAGATCCTGTGACATACGGTTGATACCGGTACCAATGGCTCCAAATTCATCCTCCCGCTGTATGGAGGGATCCAGAGAAAAATCGCCTCCAGCAATGGCCTGGATCCGATGCTGCAGTTTTTTTACAGGACGTCCGATGGAACGGTTTAACAGTACAAAAAGCAAGAGACCGATGAAAAGGATGAAGACAGCAATACCGGAAAGAATGACCGCATAAAGGGTGCTCTGAGCCTTCATAGCGCTCTGGGATAAAAGCAGAGAGATGCTCCAGCCATAATTTCCAATGGGGCAGGAGAGCAGTACGCGTTCGGATCCATCCGGAAGACGGCAGAGCGAAACGGAGGTATCACTGTTAAAGGCATTTTCACTTAAGTCCTTTACCGGCTCAAATTTCCAGTCACAGGACTTTAAACGGTCATTTTCATAAAGCCAGGTTCTGCCTCCGATGGTAAGGCAGAGAAATGAATCCGGATTTAAGGGGAAAGATTTTAAGTAGTCAAGGATCAGCCGGTCTGAGATCGACATATAGATCCAGCCGGCCTGATGGGAGCTGTAGCGTCCGGACAAGGCGGAGACAGCTGGAAGGACCATTAAACCGCTTCCGGGAAGAAATGGATCCTCCATAAAGGTGCTGTTGTCCATCCCATCTTCTGAAAGGATGGTCTGAAACCAGTCCGTGCCTGTAAGGTCAGATAAAGAATGTGCGGAAGACACAGCGGTGGTATCAGAAATCTGCATATAATTGCAGCTGTTTAAGGGAGATATGATAACCCGGTTTATGTAGGAGGAAGAATGAGTATTGTAATACTCTTCCTTCAGACGGTCATAGGTACGAAGTGCCACACTGCGTAGGCCGGAATTTTTGGAAGAGATCGAGGGCATCTGGGACAGATTTTCAAAACCGTCCAGATAGGCGGCGATATCTGTGTTAAAGGAGCACCATTTATAAAAGGAAAGGATATTTTCCAAATCGGCCGCTGTACTGTTACAGATAACCTCAAGACTGTATTCGGAAGTCTGTATCTGATTTTTCTGGAGAAAGGACTGAAAAACAAAGGAACAGATGGTTACCGTAAATACAGCAATGGAGCAGGTTACGGCAGCCGTATAGAGTATGATTTTTCCGCGTATGGTTTTTGGAAATACGGATTGCAGCATGAAAAATAGTCCCCCCTCTGGTATGTATTATCCATAAAATACTATAATAGGAAAGCTATTTTTTGTCAAATGAATACAATTATAAGAAAAGACTGCAAATCATAGAAAAGTACAGCTTTTTTACGGGAAGAATGGAAAAGAGAAAAATTACAGAAAAAATCACAGTTTTTTTGGTTGTTTTTACATTCAGTCTTAGGGAATCTGCCTGTATAATAAAGGCACAACATCAGGATAAACAAAAAATATGATGGATCAAGGAGGAGAAGATGATGAAAAAACGTATTGTAAGTTTAGCGTTGGCAGTTTCCATGGCGGGTAGCCTTACAGCCTGCGGGGGCGGAGCAGCAAAGACAGAGAACAAGGAGACAGAGGCAGCAGCGGATACAACCGCAGCAAAGGCAGAGGAGACAGAGGCGGCAGCAGACGGAAAAACACATTTAAAATGGGCTATGTGGGATAAAGACCTGACCGTATACTACAAAGCTCTGGTAGAAGCCTATGAAAAGGCGCACCCGGATGTGACGGTAGAACTGGTAGATCTGGGAAGCTCTGATTACAGTACGGTTCTTACGACACAGCTGACCGGAAACGGAGCAGATTTCGATGTGGTTTCCATTAAGGATGTACCGGGATATATGGCTCTGGTAAATAAGGGAGTGTTAGAGCCTCTGGATCCTTATATTGAAAAGGATGGCGTGGATCTCAGCGGCTACAAGGGGTTGACCGATCAGGTAAAAGTAGACGGAAAGATGTATGAGCTGCCATTTAAGAGTGATTTTTGGGTTGTATATTACAACAAGGATGTATTTGACAATGCAGGGGTAGAGTATCCCACCAATGATATGACCCTGGAGCAGTATGATGAGATTGCAAAGAAGCTTACAAATACAGAGCCGGGACAGGAGGTATATGGATCTCACTATCATGTTTGGAGAAGTACGGTTCAGATGTTTGGCATGATTGACGGAGAGCACACGATCCTGGACGGCAATTATGATTATTTAAAGCCATACTATGATATTATTTTAGACGAGCAGGAAAATGGCGTATGTCAGGATTATGCAACCTTAAAGACCTCAAATCTTCATTATTCAGGCGCATTCTCCCAGGGTAATGTAGGTATGATGAATATGGGTACCTGGTTTATCTCTACTCTGATTGATAAGGTAAAATCCGGCGAGTATATAGACTGTGCAAACTGGGGTATTGTAAAGTACCCTCATCCGGAAGGCGTAGAGGCAGGTTCTACCGCTGCCCAGATCACTTCTTTAAGCATTCCTACAAGCGCACCGAATAAGGAAGCTGCATGGGATTTCATGAAGTTTGTCTGCGGTGAAGAGGGAGCGGCAGTTTTAGCTTCTACCGGAAACTTCCCGGCGATTATGACAGAGGAAACCATGAATACGATCGCATCCACAGAAGGGTTCCCGGAAGATGAAAACAGTAAGGCTGCTCTTGAAACAGTGAACCTGTATCTGGAGATGCCGGTTGATGTAAAGAGCCCTGAGGTAGAAACTGTATTAAATGAGGCTCATGACAATATCATGGCAGGCAACATGACCGTAGAAGAAGGAATTGCAGATATGAATGAACGTGTAGCTGCAGTTCTGGGTGAATAAGAAAAACATATACGGACAGACAGAGCTGAAAACGAGGCAGACGGGATTTACCGCCTGCCTCATTTAAAGAAAGGTAGATGAATATGGGAAAGACAAAAGCCGTTGATCCTGCAAGGGTCAGGGAAAAACTGGATATTCTGGAGCCGCGGCTTGCAGCTCTTTTGAAGCAGGCAGATGAAGAAACGGATATGAAAAAAAAGGTAAAGCTGGCAAAAAAGGCGGATCAGATCCGTGATAAAATACGTCAGGCAAAGACAGGAGAGCGGTTCAGCCGTCAGACAAAGCGGGATTTGATCGCGTACTCCTTTATCGCTCCTAACTTTATCGGCTTTGCCGTTTTTACTCTGGGCCCTGTGCTGTTTGCTTTTATACTGGCATTTTTCAAATGGGATGGCAATAACCCGATGGATTTTGTGGGCCTGGACAATTTTATGCAGATGGTGGGAAACAAGCGTTTCCTTGCTTCCCTTAAAAATACAGTTGTATACTGCGTGGCTACGGTTCCCTTTACTCTGGCAGTAGCCCTTGGGCTGGCAGTTCTTTTAAATCAGAAGGTAAAAGGACGCAACTTCTTCCGTACGGTAAGCTTTTTCCCCTATGTAGCTTCTCTGGTTGCAGTAGCAGCTGTGTGGAATATGCTGTTTTCCCCTGCCAAAAGCGGTCCTGTAAATATGATCCTTTATAATCTGGGCGTTGCGGCGAAGGAGCTGCCAAAATGGTCTGCAGACAAGGACTGGGTTATGTTCACCGTAATCCTGTTCTCTGTATGGAAAAATATGGGATACTACATGGTGATCTATCTGGCAGGCTTACAGGGGATCAACGGAGAGCTTTACGAAGCATGCAGCTTGGATGGAGCCAATACATGGCAGAGATTCCGCTATATCACCTGGCCCCAGCTTCAGCCGACCACCTTTTTTGTTACCATTATCCTTACCATCAACTGCTTTAAAGTATATGACATTGTATATATGCTGGCAGGAGGAAGCACGGGCGTATTAAATGAGTCTGCCATTGTCCTGGTATACCACATTTACGAGGAAGCCTTCCGCAACTGGAATCTGGGTTACGCAAGCGCTGTAGCCATGGTACTGTTCCTTATTGTTCTTGCTATTACCCTGGTACAGTTCCGTGGGGAAAAGAAATATGCAAATTAAAGGAGGAGGCCTCAAATGAAGATAAAAAATACAAAAACAAGGATGATGAGGGCGGCTCTCTATATTGTGCTTATTGTTCTGGCATTTCTGATGCTGGTACCTTTTGCCTGGATGCTTTCAGCTTCCTTTAAGCTGGATAAGGACGTATTTATTTTCCCGATCCAGTGGATTCCAACTAATCCCAGATGGCAGAATTATGTAGATATCTGGACCAGGATCCCGCTGCTTAAATTTGTGCTTAATACGGTGAAGCTGACGCTGATCGTAACCTTTTTACAGCTTCTTACAAGTAGCTTTGCGGCATATGCCTTTTCAAAGCTGAATTTTAAGGGAAAGCACGTTTTATTTCTGGCGTATATTGCAACTATCGCTGTTCCCTGGCAGGTTTACATGGTTCCGCAGTTTATGATGATGCGTTCCATGGGACTGGCAGATACGCATCTGGCAATTATCTGTCTGCAGGCATTTTCCGCCTTTGGCGTATTTATGATGAAGCAGTTTTATGAAGGGATTCCCACAGAACTTTGCGAGGCAGCCAGAATTGACGGCATGAGCGAGTATCGGATCTGGTACCGGGTGATGCTTCCACTTGCAAAGCCTGCTCTGTCAACCCTGACGATCTTTACCTTTGTAAATACATGGAATGATTTCCTGGGACCATTGATCTATCTGACGACAGAGTCAAAAAAGACCCTGCAGCTGGGACTGCGTATGTTTATCAGCCAGTTTGGTTCTGAATACGGTCTGATCATGGCTGCTTCTGTGCTGAGTCTGATCCCTGTGCTGATAGTATTCCTGTCTCTGCAGAAATATTTTGTTGAGGGCGTAGCAGCTTCCGGCGTAAAGGGATGATACGGGATTAAAATAATGCATAAAGCAGGAAGGAAACAGATTATGAGCTGGATATCATGGGATGCTCTGGAAAAAATGCCGGAGCTTACAAAAGAAGAGGCAGGCCGGGCTCTGGATGCGGCCTGCAGTCAGGTAATAAGAAATCTGGATCAGTTTACAGACCATTTCCAGAAGGCGTACAGCGAAAACGGTTTTTATGCGCCTACTGAAAATGTGGACTGGACGCCGGGATTTTGGACCGGGGAAATATGGCTTGCCTATGAACATACGGGCAATGAGGCTTTAAAAAAGGCGGGCGAGCTCCAGATGGCGAGCTTTTTAAAGCGGATCAATGAAAAACAGGATGTGGAAACACATGATCTGGGCTTTATGTATTCCCCTTCCTGCGTGGCAGGCTACAAGCTTACGGGAAGCAGAGTGGGACGGGAAGCCGCTTTGAAAGCAGCTGAGGAGCTGATTACACGCTTTCACGAAAAGGGCCAGTTTATTCAGGCATGGGGGCCTCTTGATGCTCCGGATAATTACAGGCTGATCATTGACTGCCTTTTAAATCTGCCGCTTCTTTACTGGGCTTCTCAGGAAACGGGAGATCCCAGATATAAGGAGATTGCGGAGCGTCACATCCATACGGCCCTTTCCAATGTAATCCGTCCGGATTTTTCTACCTGGCATACGTTTTTCTTTAACCGTGAAACAGGAGAGCCGGATCACGGCGCTACCTGTCAGGGATACCGGGACGGATCCGCCTGGGCCAGAGGGCAGGCATGGGGGATCTACGGGACGGCTATTGGCTATAAATATACGAAAAGGGAGAGCTATATACCCGTTTTTGAGGGCGTGACGAATTACTATCTGGAGCATCTTCCTGAGGATCTGGTTCCCTTTTGGGATCTGGAATTTGGTGATGGGGATGACCAGCCAAGAGATTCCTCCTCTGCTTCGATTGCAGCCTGCGGCCTGCTTGAAATGGCAAAGTATGTAGAGCCGGAAAAGGGCGCTCTGTGCCGCTCTCTGGCAGCCAGATTTATGAAGTCCTTAACGGAAAAGTATGCAGTAAAGGATTTTGACAGCTCCAACGGCCTAGTGCTTCACAGCACCTATTCTAATCACTCGCCTTACAATACCTGTAACCACTATGGAGTGGATGAGTGCAACCTGTGGGGTGATTACTTCTATATGGAAGCGCTGACAAGGATGTATAAGGACTGGAACGTATACTGGTAAAATATCATATACGGCATGAAACGGCCGGAAAGGAATAAGGATGACAGCAAAGAAACTTTTTGAGAGAGGAAATGAATACTTTTTCTTTGATGATCCTGAAAAAACAGCTGCAGTCTGCCGGGAAAGATATCCGGAGGACTGCGCCCATATTATACGGGTGGCAGATGAGGTCTGCAGGAATTATTTTCTGTTTGATCTGGATCATGACTTAGAGCGTACCTGGGAGCCAGTGACATTTCCGGAGGATCGCCCCATTGATTGGGAGTACCGCCCGGGAAATGACCCGGAATTTACCTTTCAGTTTAACAGGCACCGTTTTCTGATCTGTCTGGGACAGGCGTACTGGCTTACAGGAGACTCAAAATATGAGCATCATTTTTTCCGTCTCCTTATGGATTTCATTGACCATGTAAAGCGCACATCGGAAACAGAGCAGACTACATGGCGGATTTTAGAGGTGGGGATCCGGGGCGAAAACTGGGTTAAGGCGCTGCGGTATTTTAAAGACAGTCCTTTAATGACGGATGAAAGGGCGGAAAAGATTGAATGCTGTCTCAGGGAGCACGGGGAGTATATTATACAGATGCATTCGCCCTACCGCTATATCAGTAACTGGGGAGTGATGGAAAACCACGGCCTGTTTGAGATCGGAATCCAGATGCCGGATCAGGAAACAAGGGATCGTTTTACCTCTATTGCATTGGAACGTCTGGAAACAGAGGCAGCAATGCAGATTTTTGACGACGGCGTACAGTGGGAGCAATCTCCTATGTATCACAACGAGGTTTTTCACTGCTATGAGGATGTGCTCCTTTTGGCAAAACGGAATGGGATTGCTGTTTCAGAACGGATCTGCGACGCCGTAAGAAGGATGGCTTATGCAAATCTGGCATGGATGAGGCCGGATCACCGCCAGATCATCATGGGTGACAGTGATGATATGGATTTAAGAGATTATATGAGTATTGCAGCCTACCTGTTAAAAGATCCGGTACTGAAATTCGGAGGTTTTAAGGAGCTGGATTTTGAAAGTCTCTGGGATGTAGGGGTGAACGGCGCAGCGGAATACAGCCGTATGGAATGCCGGAAACCGGATTTTGTATCAGCGGCTTTGGAGGACAGCGGAAATTATTATATCCGGAGTTCCTGGAATGAGGACGGAGATCTGCTCCATTTTCACTGCGGAACCATGGGAGCAGGCCATGGACATTCTGATAAGCTTCATGTGGATCTTATTCTGGGAGGCGAGGATATCCTGACCGATTCCGGCCGTTATACCTATGTGATGGATCGGGGAAGATTTGAATTTAAAGATCCGGATGCGCACAATACAGTTACGGTAGATGGCGAATTTTTTACACAGTGTAAGGATTCCTGGGAATGCTCTAAGCTTTCTCAGCCGGTCAAGCAGCAGTATAAGCAGAAAAACGGATACAGCCTGGTTCAGGGCGGAAATCTGGGATATATGCACAAGGGCGTATTTGTAAACCGCAAAGTGATTTCTTTAAAAGACGGCCTTTTTGTGATAGCAGACGAGCTCTATGGACAGGGAAAACATACCTTTGAGCAGTTCTGGAATTTCAGTGAGACAGGAAAGGCAGTTTATGAAAATGGCTGTGCCTGCTTCACAGGAGAAAAGGCACAGGTAAAGCTTCTCTTTATCAGCCCGGACTGCGAAGGAGAAATGAAGCAGGGAAAGATCGCTCGCCATTATAACCGGTATGAAACCAGAGACCGCCTCTGTCTGCAAAAGAAAGGACAGGGCTTTCAGTCCATGATTACTGTAATCGGAGGCGGAAAGAAGGGAAAGGAAAGACAGCTTCACGCATCCCTGGTTCCGGTAACGTCTGTTCTTAAGGGAATCACCTATCCGCCGTCTATGGCTGAGGCTGTGGAGATTGTTGACGGAAGCAGAACGCTTGTAGTCATCCTCTGCCATCAGGAGGTTAATTCCCCCACAGATCTTACGGAGGCAGCGGGCTGCATGGGATATGGAAATGTAATTGTCTTTGATAAAGCAGAGGGAAGCGTGGGGGGAACGGTTCTTTGTTACTAAAAAGGCGGATGAATTGACACATCTGGATTTCTTCCATATAATAACTAAATAAATGGATAAAGGAGATCCTGTTATAACGCGGGGGCTTCCGGCATACATTCACGTAAAAATAAAAAGGGGTTTCAGCCAATGGAAACTCAGAAGATAAATACCAAAAAACAGATTCTGCGCAAACAGATCAGAGAAAAAAACGCTCATCTGGATCCGGAGTACTGCCTTTGGGCAGATAAGCGTATCCGGGAATGGATTTTAAACTGGAAATATTTTCAAAAGGCAGAAACGATATTCTGCTTTGTGGGAACTGCCGGGGAGATTCATACCAAACCGCTGATTCAGGCTGCTTTGGATCAGGGAAAGCGGGTGGCTGTGCCAAAATGCATTTCAAAGGGGATCATGGAGGCACGGCAGATCCGTTCTCTTGGCGAATTGTATCCCGGAAGCTATGGCATTGAGGAGCCGGAGAAAGCTGCCGAGATCATAGAGCCGGAAGAAATTTCGCTGGCACTTGTTCCGTGTCTGACCTGCTCTGAGGACGGCCGGCGTCTGGGATATGGAGGCGGTTTTTACGATAGGTTTCTGCGATCCGTTCCCGGCCCTTGGGCCGTGCTTTGCAGAGGGCGTCTGATGGAGGCGGAAATCCCCTGGGAAGCCCATGATCTTTTAATGGATGTCGTCATCTGGGAAGAAGGAATCTTGGAGTTGAAATGAGGACAGGACAGAAAAAACAGAGCGGTTTTTCTTATTTGAAGTCATAATCAGGAAAAATTTGCTTATATTGTAAGTAAGCAAGGATTTTTTGAGGTTTCAAATGGTAAAAGCTCAGGAAACAAATTCCAGAGGTTTCTTACAGGTCAATGTAGTCAATATTCAGAACAACTTTCCAATTAAAAATGCAACTATAAGTATCAGCACAAAGGGAGAGCCGGATCGGGTGATGGAGGAAGTAAGCACCAATTCCTCCGGACAGACAGAACAGCTCTCCCTTCCTGCGCCTCCGGTGGAATACAGCCTGAATCCAGGAATCATCCAGCCCTATTCAGAGTACGATCTCATCGTCCGCGCAGAGGGATTTGAGCCTCTGGCGATTTCCGGCACAGAGATTTTAGCAGATTCCAATGCGATCCAGCCTGCGGCTATGACACCCTTGGCGCAGGAGCAGCCTCCCGAAGATCCGGTAGTGATTCCGGATCATACCCTTTACGGTAATTATCCGCCCAAGATTGCGGAGGATGAGGTCAAACCGGTCAATGAAAGCGGAGAAATCGTATTAAGCCGTGTGGTAATTCCCCAGACCATAGTGGTTCATGATGGCGTTCCCACTGACTCTACCGCTAAAAACTATTACGTTCCCTATCGGGACTATATTAAAAATGTAGCCTGCAGTGAAATTTACTCTACCTGGCCGGAAAGCTCCATTACCGCTAATGTACTGGCGATCATGTCCTTTACCTTAAACCGTGTGTACACTGAATGGTACAGAAATCAGGGCTATGATTTTACCATCACCTCATCTACAGCTTTTGACCATAAATGGATTTACGGCAGAAATATTTTCCAGAGCATTTCTCAGGTAGTGGATGAAATTTTTGACGCCTATCTGTCCCGTCCCGGCGTCCGTCAGCCGATTCTGACCCAGTACTGCGACGGAAGGCAGGTCAGCTGTGAAGGCTGGATGACGCAATGGGGATCCTGTGATCTGGGAAAGCAGGGCTACAGTCCTATAGAGATTTTACGGTATTTCTATGGAGACTCTATTTATATCAATACTGCCGAGCAGATTTCAGGCATTCCTGCCTCATGGCCCGGTTCTGATCTAAGCCAGGGAAGCTCCGGCTCCAAGGTGCGTCAGCTTCAGGAACAGCTGGACGCCATAGCCACTGTTTATACAGCGATTCCCAGAGTAGCGCCCGACGGCATCTACGGCCCCCGCACTGCGGCTGCAGTGCGGGAATTCCAGAGCATCTTCGGCCTTCCCCAGACAGGAGCGGTGGATTTTGCTACCTGGTACCGGATTTCCCATATTTATGTGGGAATTACCAGAATGGCGGAGCTGGTGTAGGGACAGTTGAACATGTGAAGAATTTAGGAAAAATTAACTACCCATTCCTCCCAAAATGAGTTATACTGTTAAGGAACGAATAAAGGGAAATGATTCCTGCAGGGTGCGCTGCATCCGTTGGAGCAGGAGATCAGGAAAGGGAGCAATATGGGATTTTTATTTGGAAAAAAGAAATCGGAGTTTGTATCACCGGCAGGAGGAACACTGATGGATATCACAGCAGTGGCAGATCCGGCATTTTCTTCCAAGATGATGGGAGACGGCTTTGCCATTGATCTGACAGAGGGCGAGGTAGTTGCACCCTTTGACGCAGAGGTAACGGCAGCTTTTCCAACGGGTCATGCATATGGCCTCAGAAGAAAGGACGGGGTAGAGTGCCTGATCCATATCGGTATGGATACAGTAGAGTTAAACGGCGAGGGCTTTGACGTAAAGGTAGAGCAGGGCGCCAAGGTAAAGCAGGGCCAGACTCTGGTAGTGGTAGATTTAGAGGCAGTAAAGGCAAAGGGCAAATCTCTGGTGACTCCGGTGATCTTCCCAAGCGGAGCCGCATTTACTATGAACAAAAAGGATGGAATCGTTGCAAAGGCTGAGGAGAATATTCTGAAATTTTCATAAGAAATCCAAAACAGGGCAGAGACGTTAAAACAGTGCGTTCTGCCCTGTTTTTCTGCCTTGATCTGTACAAGCAAGTTTCATGCCAAAAAAGATTAGATTACCACAAAAAAATTTAGGATTCCAAGCCATTGAAAAATAAAATGAAATAAAGTATAATCTTTACAATTTGGGCTGACGCAGAAATACGGTCCCTGGAGATGCTTAACACATTTCCAATCCCCAACAAACACACATAAGAAAGGACAGGTACCCCCATATGAAAGCATACCTTATATTGGAAGACGGCACTGTGTTCACCGGCACCAGCATTGGAGCAGAGCGTGAAGTGATCAGTGAGATCGTGTTCAACACTTCTATGACCGGTTATCTGGAAGTGCTCACTGACCCGTCTTACGCAGGCCAGGCAGTAGTTATGACCTATCCACTTATTGGAAACTACGGAATCTGCCGTGAAGACATGGAATCAGAGAGAGCATGGCCGGACGCTTACATTGTCCGGGAATTATCCAGGATCCCAAGTAACTTCCGCAGCGAAGACACCATTCAGAATTTCTTAAAGGAGCAGGATATCCCAGGTATCAGCGGCATTGATACAAGAGCACTTACAAAGCTTTTGAGAGAAAAAGGAACCATGAACGGCATGATCACGACTAAAGAGTATACAGACCACTCTGAGGTTTTAAAGCGGATCAGAAATTACTCCGTAGAAGGTGTTGTTTTAAAGACTACCACAAAGGAAAAATACGTTCTTCCCGGAACCGGAAAAAAAGTGGCTCTCATGGATTTTGGAGCAAAGAAAAATATTGCCCGTTCCTTAAATGAGAGAGGCTGTGAGGTAACGGTTTACCCGGCGGACACACCGGCAGAGGAGGTGCTGGCAGCAAACCCGGATGGCATCATGCTTTCCAACGGCCCTGGCGATCCAAAGGAAAATACGGCTATTATTAAGGAAGTAAAGAAACTTTATGACTCCAATGTGCCGATTTTTGCCATCTGTCTGGGACATCAGCTCATGGCCCTTGCAAACGGCATGGACACCTATAAGTTAAAATACGGCCACAGAGGCGGAAACCATCCGGTGAAGGATTTGGAGACAGGACGAGTTTACATTTCTTCCCAGAATCACGGCTATGCGGTTGATAATGCAACTATTTCCCCTGAAATCGCAGAACCTGCATTTATCAATGTCAATGACGGAACAAACGAAGGCTTAAAATACACAGGAAAGAACATTTTCACCGTGCAGTACCATCCGGAGGCCTGCCCAGGCCCCTTGGATTCCGGATACCTGTTCGACCGTTTCCTGAAAATGATGGAGGTAAATGACTGATGCCAAAGAATCCTGAGATCAAAAAAGTTCTGGTGCTGGGCTCCGGCCCTATCGTAATCGGCCAGGCGGCTGAATTTGACTACGCAGGCACACAGGCCTGCCGCTCTTTAAAAGAAGAGGGCATTGAGGTTGTGCTCTTAAACTCCAATCCCGCGACTATTATGACAGATAAGGATATTGCAGATCGGGTATATATTGAACCCCTGACTGTAGAGGTGGTAGAGCAGTTAATCTTAAAGGAGCAGCCGGACAGTATTCTTCCTACTCTGGGTGGCCAGGCAGGCTTAAATCTTGCCATGGAGCTGGAAGACGCAGGCTTCCTTAGAGAGCACAATGTGCGCCTGATCGGAACTACAGCCCTGACCATCAAAAAGGCCGAGGACCGTGAGATGTTTAAGGAAACCATGGAAAAGATCGGTGAGCCGGTGGCTCCTTCTGATATCGTGGAGGATGTAAAGACAGGTCTTGAGATCGCAGCAAAGATCGGCTATCCGGTAGTGCTTCGTCCGGCTTATACCCTGGGCGGATCCGGCGGCGGTATTGCCCACAATCCGGAGCAATGTGCGGAAATCCTTGAAAATGGCCTCCGCCTTTCCCGCGTGGGACAGGTGCTGGTAGAGCGCTGCATCGCAGGCTGGAAGGAAATCGAGTATGAGGTTATGCGCGACGGAGCCGGAAATGTGATTACTGTCTGCAACATGGAAAACATTGACCCGGTAGGCGTACACACCGGAGACAGTATCGTTGTGGCTCCTTCCCAGACACTGGGAGATAAGGAGTACCAGATGCTTCGTACCTCTGCTTTAAACATCATCAGCGAGCTGGGGATCACCGGCGGCTGTAATGTACAGTATGCCTTAAATCCCGACAGCTTTGAATACTGCGTCATCGAGGTAAATCCCCGTGTGAGCCGTTCTTCTGCCCTGGCTTCCAAGGCGACCGGATATCCCATCGCAAAGGTGGCTGCAAAGATAGCTCTGGGTTATACTCTGGATGAGATCAAAAATGCCGTTACAAAGAAAACCTACGCAAGCTTTGAACCTATGCTGGACTACTGCGTAGTAAAGATGCCGAGACTTCCATTTGATAAGTTTATCAGCGCTAAGCGTGCTCTGGGAACCCAGATGAAGGCAACGGGCGAGGTTATGAGTATCTGCACCAACTTTGAGGGCGCCCTGATGAAGGCCATCCGCTCCCTGGAGCAGCATGTAGACTGCCTTCTGTCCTATGATTTTACAGAGCTTTCCTATACGGAGCTGGTAAATGACCTCTATAAAGTGGATGATATGCGGATCTGGCGAATTGCCGAGGCGCTGCGCCGTGGCTTCCCATACGGCCTGATCCATGAGATCACCCGCATTGACTTCTGGTTTATTGACAAGCTGGCGATCCTGGTAGAGATGGAGAAGGAGCTTCAGGCAGTAGGAGAAAGAAAGAAGGAGCTGACTCCTGAGCTGCTTGCTGAGGCAAAGCGCATTGAGTATCCTGACAATGTGATTGCCAGACTAACAAAGATGGAGCAGAGCGCTGTCAAGAAGCTGCGCTATGACAATAATATCCGTGCTGCCTATAAGATGGTAGATACCTGTGCCGCAGAGTTTGCCGCAGAAACTCCATACTACTATTCCTGCTTTGGAAGCTTCAATGAGGCAGAGAGAACAGAGGGCAGAAAAAAGGTTCTCGTTTTAGGCTCCGGTCCCATCCGTATCGGACAGGGAATCGAGTTCGACTTCTGTTCCGTACACAGCACCTGGGCATTCAGCAAAGAAGGCTATGAGACCATCATTATCAACAATAACCCTGAAACCGTAAGTACGGACTTTGATATTGCGGATAAGCTGTATTTTGAGCCTCTGACACCGGAAGATGTGGAGAGCATTGTTGATATTGAAAAGCCAGACGGAGCAGTGGTTCAGTTTGGCGGACAGACAGCCATCAAGCTCACAGAAGCCCTGATGAAAATGGGCGTTCCGATCCTTGGAACAGCGGCTGAGGATGTAGACGCGGCTGAGGATAGAGAACGCTTTGACGCCATCCTGGAGCAGTGCGGTATCCCGAGACCTGCTGGCCATACGGTATTTACTGCCGAGGAGGCAAAAGAGGCTGCTCATAAGCTGGGGTATCCAGTTCTGGTCCGTCCCTCCTATGTGCTTGGCGGACAGGGAATGCAGATTGCCATCAATGATGAGGATATTGATGAATTTATCGGCATCATCAACCAGATTGCTCAGGAGCATCCGATCCTGGTAGACAAATATATCATGGGTAAGGAGATTGAGGTAGACGCTATCTGTGACGGTACAGACATCCTGATCCCCGGCATCATGCAGCATATCGAGCGTACCGGTATCCATTCCGGCGACAGTATCTCTGTTTACCCGGCACAGGATATTACAGAGAAAAATGTGGAAACCATTGTGGACTACACAGCCAAGCTGGCAAGAGCCCTTCATGTAAAGGGAATGATCAATATCCAGTTTATTGTAGACGGCGAGGATGTATATATCATCGAGGTAAATCCACGTTCCTCCCGTACGGTGCCTTATATCAGTAAGGTAACAGGTATCCCCATTGTTCCTCTGGCAACCCAGATCATCTGCGGACATACCATTAGAGAACTGGGCTATACGCCGGGCCTGCAGCCTGCAGCTGATTATATCGCCATCAAGATGCCTGTATTCTCCTTTGAGAAGATCCGGGGCGCAGATATCAGCCTGGGACCTGAGATGAAGTCCACCGGAGAGTGCCTCGGTATTGCAAAGACCTTTAACGAGGCTCTGTATAAGGCATTTGAGGGTGCAGGAATCCGCCTGCCTAAGTATAAGAAGATGATCATGACTATCCGTGAGAGCGAGCAGGAAGAGGCTGTAGAGATTGCACGCCGCTTTATTGCAGTGGGATATCAGATTTTCGCTACCAGAGGCACCGCCCGCACCTTAAATGCCCACGGAGTAAAGGCATATGAGATCCGCAAGCTGGAGCAGGAATCTCCGAACATCCTGGATCTTGTACTGGGCCATCAGATCGACCTGATCGTGGATATCCCGGCTCAGGGAGCAGAGCGCAGCCATGACGGCTTTATCATCCGCCGCAATGCCATTGAGACAGGCGTAAATGTCCTGACTGCCCTGGATACGGCAAGAGCACTTGTAACCAGTCTGGAGAACCGGGCCAAGGATCTGACACTGATTGATATTGCAACAGTGAAGAACGCTTAAAATTTTTAAAGGATGCTGCAGAAACAGAACATATAAGTTTTGTTTTGCAGCATCCTTTTGTTGTATGGTAAAATTCTAAAGCAGAAAATAAAGGGAGCCCTATGGGCTCCCTCAGAATTGACAGTATATCCAGTTATCCGTTTATAGTCGTTCCTGCCTCGCCCTTCAAAGCCTCTTCGGCCTTGTCAAGAGAGGTGATAATTGCCTTGCGTCCCTTTCCGCACTCTAAAAAGTCTACGGATGCGGAGATTTTTGGAAGCATGGAGGCAAATTCAAACTGTCCCTGGCTGATGTAATCCTTCGCCTGGTCGATGGTCATGTTTTTGATGGGCTCTTCATGGTCTGTACCGTAATTTAAGGTAACATTGTCCACGCTGGTAAGGATCATCATTACATCGGCATCGGTTTCCTTTGCCAGAAGGCCTGTTGCCAGATCTTTTTCAATGATCGCGCTGGCACCCCGGAGATTGTACCCCTGTTCCATAACCGGAATACCGCCGCCGCCGCAGGCGATGACGATCTGATCAGCATCTAAAAGAGCCTTGATGGCGTCGATCTCTACAATGGCTACAGGATGGGGAGATGCCACGATACGGCGGAAGCCTCCTTCCACCTCCTTCACATGATTTCCCTTTGCCTCTTCCTCATCTGCCTCTTCACGGTTCATCACTCTTCCGATCACCTTTACAGGAGTATAGAAGGCTTCATCATAAGGATCTACCGTTACCTGAGTTAAAACAGTGCTTACAGGCTTATAGATGCCCCGGCGGATCAGCTCGGCGCGGATGCCGTTCTGCAGATCATAGCCGATATAGCCCTGGCTCATGGCGGAGCAGACAGACATGGGGGCAGAACTGTAGCCGTCATGCTGGCGTCCGAACTCGTTCATCGCAGTGTGGATCATGCCGACCTGCGGGGCGTTGCTGTGCACGATAGCGACCTGCCAGCCCTCCTGGATAAAGTCGGCGATCACCTTTGCAGTGCGCTGTACTGCTTCCTTCTGTTCCGGAAGATTAGTTCCCATATCCTTGTGGCCAATAGCCATTACAATGCGTTTTTTTGCCATATTCAGTCCCTCTCTTTGTATGCGGTGTTGTTATATCTATTTTAATTTATTATCTCTGAAAATGCAACGAAAAAAGATACTGGAAAAAGAAATGCACCCGTGATATACTGGCATCATGCAGCAAAATACAGACATACTGAGGAATACACAGATGGTGGAAAAGAAATCATTTCTCCCTCCGGGGTGGCAGAGGCTGCTCCTTGGGACGGTGCTTGCTGCTTTGGCAGGAAATATACTGGTCCGTCTGATCCCCTGGCCCGAGAGATGGATGATTTCTTATGGGGAAGTACAGACAGCAGAGCGTATGAGCCGGTCCTATTATCTGGCGCTTACCCTGGCGGCGGCTCCCATGATGGAGGAGGCGGTATTCCGGCTGGGTATTTATGGACTTCTAAGAAGAAAGCTTAGGCCGAAAGCAGCAGCTTTTCTTTCGGCTTTGGCCTTTGGCTTTTACCACGGAAACATGATTCAGGGCCTTTACGCTTTTTTACTGGGCTTTGTTTTGGCATGGGGATATGAGAAATGTCCCTGGGGAAAATACAGGATGGCGGTGCTGATGCACGCGGCTGCCAATGGGGCAGCCCTGCTGGCCTTCGGCTAAAGCTGCCTGCCGTCCTTATCTGCATACATGCAAGGAGGAAAAAACGTGAAATTACTTTCAGTAGCGATACCCTGTTATAATTCAGAAGCTTATATGGAGCACTGCATCCGTTCTCTTCTCACTGGAGGGGATGAGGTGGAGATTCTGATCGTAGATGACGGTTCCACAAAGGACCGGACGGCTGAGATCGCAGATGAATATGAAAAGCGCTATCCCGGTATCTGCCGCGCGATCCATCAGGAAAATGGCGGTCATGGCGAAGCTGTCAATGCGGGATTGAGAAATGCAACGGGCGTATTTTTCAAAGTCGTAGACAGCGACGACTGGGTAAATGAGGAAGCATATCAGAAGGTTCTGGAAACCCTGCGTCGGTTCGTTTACCGGGGGGAAGCTCTGGATATGTTGGTGACCAATTTCGTATACGAAAAAGAGGGAGCAAGACGTAAAAAGGTGATGAAATACCATACCGCCTTTCCAAAGGACTGCGTCTTTGGATGGAAGGATGTAAAATTTTTCATGATCGGTCAGTACATACTCATGCATTCCGTAATTTACCGGACACAGCTTTTAAAGGAATGCGGGCTGGAGCTTCCCAAGCATACCTTTTATGTAGACAATATTTTCGTCTACCAGCCCCTTCCCCATGTAAAAAATATGTACTATCTGGATGTGAATTTTTACCGCTATTTTATCGGAAGAACGGATCAGTCTGTCAATGAATCCGTGATGATCGGCCGCATTGACCAGCAGCTCAGGGTTACGAGGCTCATGCTCGGTTACTATGATGCCACTAAAATATCCAATCCAAAGCTGCGCCATTACATGATCCAGTATCTGGAAATTATGATGACTGTCTGCTCCGTTTTGGCGATCAAGTCAGGGACTGCGGAGAATCTGGCTAAAAAGAAGGAGTTGTGGAATGAGCTCAAAAAGCAGAATTTCCCTCTGTGGCTGCGTCTGCGCTGGGGATTTCTGGGACAGGGCTGTAACCTGCCGGGAAAGGGCGGAAGAGAGCTGCTGATCCTGGGATACAAGATCACACAGAAGTTTTATGGATTTAACTAACTGCTCAATCTAGGCAATGTAAAGTAAAAGAGCCGCCGGGGAAGCGAAATGATATGCTTTCCCGGCGGCTTATTTGGTTTATTTGCAGCCATGATCCTTATTCTAAAATTTTTTCCACAATCTTTTTTTCTTCTTCCACAGGGCTGCAGGCATAAACAAGATGATACATCATAGCAGCCATAATTCCTGCGCCGACTCCGTCGATCACGGAATGCTGCTTTAAAAATACAGTAGAAAGACAGATCGCTGCGGTTAAAATGGCTGCGCCTGCCTTTAAGGCAGTTTTTCCCTGAAACAGAGGGCTTTTATGGATGGCAATATAGGTACCGATGGAATTGTATACATGGATGCTCGGAAATACGTTTGTACAGGTATCGGTACGGTACAGAGCAGCCACGGCAGCAGTAAAAATATTTTTATCGGGGTCAAGAATCGGACGCAGATTGGTACCATTTTCAAAAAAGGTACAGATGATCAGGCTGATGGTCATGCCTGAAAACAGAAAGGTGCACATCCGGTAATAATCCTCTTTGCTTTTAATAAGGAAGTAAATCAGCGTCACTCCTACAAAAGCAAACCAGAGAAGATAGGGAATGATAAAATATTCATTAAAAGGAATCAGACTATCCAGAGGGGCGTGCATGAGATGATAATCGCGTGTCACTGTTTTTTCCAGATAACAGAACCAGGGAATATAGATAAAAAAATAACTTAAAAGCCATATATGGCTGTATTTGCGGAAGAAATCACAAACTCGTTTCATAGAACTGTTTCCCTTTCTAAGAGTTTAAAACGAATGTAAAGGAACTGTTAAAATTTGTAGATGTGCAAAATTATAGCACGGTAAAAATGGAAAAACAAGAGCTGGACAGAAATCTTAATAAAGTTTCGAGAGCTTTAAGAAGTTGCCCTGCAAACTGTGTCTTTTCATTTTATGTATCTTGTGTTATCATTATTATATGAAATAAATTTACATGTAAATGAAAGGACATGGCATGAGTGAAGCACGAAGCGTATTAGGCGTGATCTGTTCTTTCTATGACAGCTTTTTTGAGGCGGAAAAGAAGATTGCGGATTATATCATGGAGCACAAGGCCCAGGCAGTAGATATGACGGTGGGGGAGCTGGCAAGAGCCAGCGGCACAAGCGACGCCACGGTATCCAGATTTTGTCGCAGATGCGGGTTTAAGGGATTCCAGAGCCTAAAGCTGGCTTTGGCCAGAGAGGTGCTCAGGGAAGAACAGGACAGCCGGAAGGTGACAAATGATATTGACCGGGAGAATCTGTCCCAGTCACTTAACAATATTCTGGCAAATAAGGTTGCGGAGCTGACAGAAACGGTCCGTATGATGGATATACACAGCCTGGAAGAAATCCTTAAAAAGCTGGAAAAGGCCCGTATGGTTCAGCTGGCTGCAGTGGGAAATACGATCCCTGTGGCTCTGGACGGCGCTTTTAAGTTTAATCAGCTGGGTATTCCGTCTGTGGCCGGAGACATCTGGGAAACGCAGGCAGCTTATACCTTTAATCTGGGGCCGGAGGATGTGGTGCTCCTTATTTCCAATTCCGGTTTTTCCAGGCGGTTAAACACACTGGCTCAGGGAGCAAAAGAAAATGGGAGTACGCTGGTGCTGATCACGAATAACCCGGATTCGCCTCTGGCTTCGATCTGTGATCATAAAATTATTACGGCCACCAGAGAAAAGCTTCTTACAGAAGAATTCTGGTTTTCACGGGTCACAGCCACGGCGGTGATTGAAATTTTATATCTTCTTTTGCGGGCGGGAAAGAAGGATGCTATGGAACATATCCGCCGCCATGAGGAAGCTATTTCCTCGGATAAAAACGAAATATAGGTAAAATGTACAAAAAAGAGACGGTATCTGACAGGCAGAGGCCGTCTTTTTGTTTGAAGTGATGAAAATATAAGAGAAACAAAATTTCATAAGAAATAATATTGACGAAAAACAAATATCGTACTATAGTATAGGTGTGAAATTAAATTTCTTATAAATAAGGGGAGATGACATATGATTTACACAGTTACCTTTAATCCGGCTCTGGACTATGTGATCGCTGTGGATCATTTTGCTCAGGGAAAGGTCAACCGTACAGTAAAGGAAGATATTTTCTGTGGAGGAAAAGGAATCAATGTTTCTGTGCTGCTGGCAAATCTGGGAGTTGAGAGCACAGCGCTGGGGTTTGTGGCCGGATTTACGGGAAAAGAAATTGAAAGGGGGTTAAAAGCATTTGGGATCTCATCCGATTTTATCCATGTAAAAAGTGGAATGTCACGTATCAATGTGAAACTGAAATCGGAGGAAGAAACGGAGATTAACGGGATGGGCCCGGATATCCGGCCTGAGGATGTGGAAGTGCTGTTTGAAAAGCTGAACCGTTTAGGGAGCGGGGATGTGCTGGTGCTTTCCGGAAGCATACCGGCTGCTGTGGGAAATGATATTTACCGTAGGATCATGGAACAGTTAAAGGATCGGGGCGTGTGCATTGCTGTAGACGCAGAACGGGATCTGCTGACAGAGGTACTTCCATTAAAGCCTTTTTTGATCAAACCTAATAACCATGAGCTGGGGCAGATCTTTGGAAAGGAACTAAAGACGGAGAAGGAGATCATCGATGGCGCCATGAGCCTAAAAGACCGGGGAGCGGTCAATGTGCTGGTGTCCATGGCAAAGGACGGAGCAATCCTGGTCGATGAAAATGGAAAAGTCCACAGACTGGGAGTGTGCCGCGGAACGGTGAAAAATTCCGTAGGAGCAGGCGATTCCATGGTGGCGGGATTTCTGGCAGGATATTTAAAAACAGGAGATTACGATTATGCGCTGCGTCTGGGAACGGCCAGCGGAGGAGCGACGGCATTTTCAGATGGTATGGGAAGCAGAAAAATGATCATGGAGCTGTTTGCACAGCTTACAGAAAATGGAGGGAAGTAGAGGATGCGGATCACAGAATTGTTGAAAAAGCAAAGCATTGAACTGGGAGTGAAGGCAGCTTCCAAGGAGGAGGCTATTGATTGTCTCATCGCCCTTATGGATGCAGGGGGGAGGCTGAATGACAGAGCCGGTTATAAGGAAGGGATTCTTGCAAGAGAAAGCCTGGGGAGCACAGCAATCGGGGAAGGGATTGCCATTCCCCACGCAAAGGTAGAAGCAGTAAAGGAACCGGGGCTGGCAGCCATAACAGTGCCTGAGGGTGTGGATTATGAGGCGTTTGACGGCTCTCTGTCCAATTTGATTTTTATGATCGCAGCTCCGGCAGGAGGAGAAGACGTACATCTGGAGGCATTATCCCGGCTTTCCACCCTGCTGATGAATCCTGGTTTTAAGGAAGCTCTGATCCATGCAGGATCAAAGGAGGAGTTCCTGGAGGTTATCGATCAGGCGGAAACGGAGCGGTTTGGGAAGAAAGAAGAAATGGATGAACCGGAAAAGGCGGCAGAACCGGAAAAAACAGGCTTTCGCGTGCTGGCAGTCACTGCTTGTCCCACAGGAATTGCCCATACCTATATGGCTGCTGAAAATCTGGAAAATACAGGGAAAAAACTGGGGATTTCCCTGAAAGCAGAAACGGATGGTTCCGGCGGCGCTCAGAATATTCTTACGAAAGAGGAAATCAGGGAGGCAGAAGCAATTATTGTTGCGGCAGATAAGAATGTGGAAATGGCGCGTTTTGACGGAAAGCCCGTTATCATGGTTCCGGTGGCAGACGGCATCCACAAGGCAGAAGAGCTGATCCGGAGAGCAGTCAGCGGTACAGTGCCGGTATATCACCATGAGGGCGGAACCTCCGAGGCAGAAGCGGAAGGAGATAAAAGTATTGGAAGAACCATTTACAAGCATCTGATGAACGGCGTATCCCATATGCTTCCCTTTGTGATCGGTGGCGGCATCCTCATTGCGTTAGCGTTTCTGCTTGACGATTATTCCATTGATCCGTCCAATTTTGGAAAAAATACCCCTCTGGCTGCATATTTAAAGACCATCGGCGAACAGGCCTTTGGAATGATGCTCCCGATCCTTGCAGGCTTCATTGCCATGAGTATCGCAGACCGTCCGGGACTTGCAGTAGGTATGGTAGCTGGTATGGTGGCGAAAATGGGCTGTACCTTTGCAAATCCTGCGGGCGGTGATGTAAATGCAGGCTTTCTCGGAGCTCTCTTTGCGGGCTTTGCTGGCGGTTATCTGGTGCTGGGGCTTAAAAAGATTTTTTCCAGACTGCCCAAATCCTTAGAAGGTATCAAGCCGGTGCTTCTTTATCCGGTGCTTGGGATTTTTGTGGCTGCTGTAATGACTACACTGATCAACCCATATATGGGTATGATCAATGATGGACTGACACATTTCTTAAATGGAATGGGCGGTGCCAGCCGTATTGTGCTTGGAATGGTACTGGGGGCTATGATGTCTATTGATATGGGAGGTCCCTTTAATAAAGCGGCCTATGTATTTGGTACTGCCCAGCTGGCAGAGGGGAATTTTGAGGTAATGGCTGCAGTGATGGCCGGTGGTATGGTTCCGCCGATCGCGATTGCCCTGTGCACTACATTTTTTAAGAAGAAGTTTACAGAAAAAGAACGCCAGTCCGGCATTGTAAATTATATTATGGGACTATCCTTTATCACAGAGGGAGCGATTCCCTTTGCAGCACAGGATCCCCTTCGCGTGATTCCTGCCTGTGGGATCGGAGCGGCGGCTGCAGGAGGCCTTTCCATGGCATTCGGCTGTACCTTAAGGGCGCCTCACGGCGGCATCTTCGTACTCCCTACCATTGGAAATCCTCTTATGTATCTGGCTGCTGTGATGGGAGGAGCTGTCGCAGGATGCCTGATTCTTGGGCTTCTTAAGAAAAATACAGAAGAATAACAGATAGAAACAAGCCCGGCTGATCAGGTATGGCCGGGCTTTTGCTGTGCAAAAATTCAGTTAGATGCGGTCGGCGCTGTCGCGCATATACTTGTACTCTGCCACAGAACGGTCAAAGCCTTTGATGTGGTAGTAGAGCCAGTCTCTTACATTTTCTGCCACCTTGGAAACAAAGGCGTCAGAAGGGCCTTCTTCGTCTGTAAGCATATCGTGAAGCTCCTGTACGGTACGGCGCAGCTCCTCATGCTTTTCAAGGTGCTCCTTCAGGCCCGGATATCCGATTTCCTTCTGGAATGCTTCTTCCTCTTTGAAATGGAAATCCGTATAGTCTGCCAGATAATTTAATAATCTGGCAGCTCCGCTCTGGTTGGAACGGCTCTCACAGCTGACTAAGAGGTCATTGATCCGGCTGATCAGCTCTCTGTGCTGGCTGTCGATCATTTCATTTCCTGTGATCAGGTCATCTGTAAATTCTGCATACATGGCTTAAATCCTCCTGCTTTCATGGTATAGCAAAAGTATACCACGGGGAGGCAGGAAAGTCTACGAATGATTTGAGGTACTCAAAGGTACTCAAACCAAAAACAAAGAAACCCTTGATTCTTCAAGGGTTTCAGAGTAGCGGAAGGGAGATTCGAACTCTCGACACCACGGGTATGAACCGTGTGCTCTAGCCAACTGAGCTATTCCGCCATATTTAATTGAAGTGGATGGGGCCTACAGGGCTCGAACCTGTGACCCTCTGCTTGTAAGGCAGATGCTCTCCCAGCTGAGCTAAGACCCCGTATCCAGTGTGTCGCTTGTTTGTTTTTTGTCTCACTCGCGACTGCTTGTACAGTATATGATAAATTGTGGTAATTGTCAACACTTTTTTGAATTTTTTTTAAAAAAGTTTTTTTGCCCTTATTTTTGCTGGTTTTCCGGCATTTTCAGAGCTGGGAGAGCATTTATTTTTTCGATATTTTATAGAAAATTTTTTAATGGTTTATATTCATTTGGGGGCGGGCGTGGTATACTTATTCCAGAGTAGATGCTGCCATCGGCGGACGGGCGCAGGCTTGTGCTTTCCGCTGTGTGGACGAAAGGAAAGGACCCTACGCCCCTATGTACTATTTTATTGTAAATCCCAGTGCAGGCTCCGGCAGAGGCAGGAGAGTGTGGAAAGCCATTGCCTGCTATATGGATCTGCACAATATTGAATATGAAGCGGTACTTACCGGCAGCGTCGGTGATGCGAGGATTGCTGCCAGAGAACTGACGGAGAAGAAACGCCAGCCAGGCCTGTTGATCGTGGTCGGCGGAAGCGGAACGGTCAATGAGGTTCTTGATGGAGCTGTCCTTCATGGGATTTTTGATCTGGGTTATATTCCGGCAGGCACGGGAAATGATTTATCCCGCTGTCTCCACATTCCCAAACGTACCGTACGCTGTCTGAAAAAACAGCTGTATCCCAGACATTTTTCAATGGTAGATTACGGGGTGCTCTCTCTTGGTTCCAGTGAGATTTCTCATCGGAGATTTATGGTAAGCGCCGGTATGGGATTTGATGCTGCTGTGTGTTGTGCGGCATCCGCTTCCAGGCTGCGGGGCATTATGGGGCGGCTGGGTCTTGGAAAACTTTTTTGTTTTCTTCTTGGACTCTGCCAGGCGGCAGGATGCCGGTCCAGCCGGGGATATATCCTTTTGGATGGTGTAAAAAAAGTGGAATTTAATCATATCCTGTTTATATCCTGTCACATTCAGCCATCAGAGGGAGGCGGTTTTGTTTTTGCTCCCAGAGCAGACGGAAGCGACGGCAGGATGAATGTCTGTGTGGTAAGCCATTCTTCCAGAAAACGGCTGATCCCTGTGATGCTGCAGGCTTTGACCGGCCGTTTTAAGAAGCATAAGGGAGCACGGATGTTTGAATGCAGAGAGGTTTCCATTCACACAGACGCCCCTCTTCCCATTCATGTGGATGGAGAATTCTGCGGTACTCAGACAGATCTGCGGGCAGAGTGCATTTCGCGGCAGATCCGAATGGGGATATAATACGGCTGTTCCGGCCGGTAATATGAACTGTTAAAAAGAATTGTGATCAAAAGAACGAAATAGAGGAGACAGAAACATGAGAATCGGACAAGGCTATGATGTTCACAGGCTCACAGAGGGCCGTAAGCTTATTCTGGGAGGCGTGGAGATACCTTATGAAAAGGGGCTTTTAGGCCATTCGGATGCAGATGTGCTGATCCATGCCGTGATGGATGCGCTCTTAGGGGCAGCGGCTCTGGGAGATATCGGACAGCATTTTCCGGATACAGATCCTGCTTATAAGGGGATTTCCAGCATAGAGCTTCTGGGTAAGGTAGGTGCACTTTTGGAGGAAAAGGGCTATGTGATTGAAAATATTGATGCTACGATCATCGCTCAGAGGCCAAAGCTGGCCTCCTACCGTCCTCAGATGGAAGAGAATATTGCAGAGGCCCTTCATCTGGATCCGTCCAGAGTCAGCGTAAAAGCCACTACAGAGGAGGGGCTGGGATTTACGGGAAGCGGAGAGGGAATTGCTTCTCAGGCAATTACATTATTGACGGAAACAGCGGATTACTGCTATGATAATAAAATAATGACAGAAGGCTGTCCGGGCTGCTCAGGCTGCGGCTGCGAGCAGAAGTGAACAGTGTTTCTGAATGATCATAAGCGAGGAGAAATCGTATGAAAATATTTAATACATTAACCAGGAGAAAAGAAGAATTTAAGCCGATTACACCGGGAGAGGTGAAAATGTATGTGTGCGGCCCTACGGTATACAATCTGATCCATATCGGAAATGCCCGTCCCATGATCATGTTTGACACTGTGCGCCGGTATTTTGAATACAAGGGATATAAGGTGAAATTTGTTTCCAACTTTACGGATGTGGACGACAAAATCATCAAAAAGGCCAATGAAGAAGGCGTAGATGCCCATATTATTTCCGAGCGCTATATTGCAGAGTGCAAAAAAGATATGAAGGATATGAATGTGGAGCCTGCTACGGTACATCCGCAGGCAACTCAGGAGATTCAGGGAATGATCAATATGATCCAGACCCTGATCGACAAGGGACACGCCTATGTGGCAGAGGACGGCACGGTGTACTTTAAGACGCGTTCCTTTGCAGAATATGGCAAGCTGTCCCACAAAAACCTAGATGAGCTTCAGTCTGGCTTTCGTGAGATTAAGGTAACGGGTGAAGAAGGCAAGGAAGACCCTAATGATTTTGTGCTCTGGAAGCCCAAGAAAGAGGGAGAGCCTTACTGGGAGTCTCCATGGTGCCAGGGCCGTCCGGGCTGGCATATTGAGTGCTCTGTGATGGCAAAGCGCTATCTGGGAGATTCCATTGATATCCATGCAGGGGGCGAGGATCTGATCTTCCCTCACCATGAAAATGAAATTGCACAGAGTGAGTGCGCCAATGATAAGCCCTTTGCCGCATACTGGATGCACAACGGCTTTTTAAATATTGATAATAAGAAGATGTCCAAATCCCTTGGGAATTTCTTCACTGTCCGGGATATTGCGGAGAAATATGATCTGCAGGTACTGCGTTTCTTCATGCTCAGCGCCCATTACCGCAGTCCTCTTAATTTCAGTGCCGAGCTGATGGAGGCTTCCAAAAACGGCCTGGAACGCATTATGACCTGCATGGATAAGCTGCGGGAACTGAAGGCAAAGGCTCAGGCCGGTGATATGACAGCAGCCGAGACAGAGAAAATGGCAGAGGCTGACAGGCTCAGAGAGAAATTTGAGGCTGCCATGGAGGATGATTTTAATACGGCGGATGCGGTTTCCGCTGTGTTTGAGCTGGTAAAGCTTGCTAACTCTACAGCAGATGCTGATTCCACCGCAGCTTATGTAAAGGGCCTTGAAGATCTGATTTCACGTCTGTGCGAGGTGCTTGGTATTATCACAGAGCGGAAGACAGAGGTGCTGGACGAGGAGATCGAAGCCATGATCGCAGCCAGACAGCAGGCCAGAAAAGAGAAAAACTTTGCTCTTGCCGATGAGATCCGCGGAAAGCTTCTGGATATGGGAATCGTGCTGGAGGATACCAGAGAGGGCGTAAAGTGGAAGAGAGCATAACATTAAAGGACTTCCTTGCATACTATAAAAAGACCATGAGACTGGAACCGGTAGATGCCGGTTCCTATTCTCCGTTGGTTCTTGCTTACATTGGAGATGCGGTGTATGAGGTGATGATCCGCGCCAGAGTAATTAACCGTGGAAGTATGCAGGTAAATAAGATGCATAAACGAAGCGCGATGCTGGTAAACGCAGGCACGCAGGCACAGCTTATCCGCTCCATTGAAGAGGAGCTTACGCCTCAGGAGCACGCGGTCTATAAACGGGGGCGCAATGCCAAATCCGTTACCATGGCAAAACACGCTACTATGGCAGATTACCGTACTGCTACAGGCATGGAGGCTTTGGTGGGCTGGCTGTTTCTGGAAGAGAGATTTGAGCGTCTTGCAGAGTTGATCAGCCTGGGGCTTGAAAAAATAGGAGCCTTTGAGGAAATATAAAGGAGAAACATTTCATGAGATACGAAGAACTGACCATCGAGGGACGCAATGCAGTGCTGGAGGCCTTTCGTTCCGGAAAGACCATTGACAAGCTGTTTGTGCTGGACGGCTGCCAGGACGGCCCGGTGCGCACCATCGTAAGGGAAGCGAAAAAACACGACACAATTATCAACTATGTGGCTAAGGAGCGTCTGGATCAGCTTTCTGAGACGGGAAAGCATCAGGGAGTGATCGCTTATGCGGCTGCCTATGAATACGCCCAGGTGGAGGATATGCTTAAGCTGGCAGAGGAAAAAGGAGAGCCGCCCTTTTTGTTTTTGCTGGATGGCATTGAGGATCCCCATAATTTGGGAGCGATTATCCGTACAGCCAATCTGGCTGGTGCTCACGGCGTCATTATCCCAAAGCGCAGGGCAGTGGGGCTGACTGCCACGGTGGCCAAGACTTCAGCCGGTGCGCTTAATTATACCCCTGTGGCAAAGGTGACGAACCTTACCGCAGTGATGGAGGATCTTAAGAAAAAGGGGCTGTGGTTTGTCTGCGCCGATATGGGCGGGGACGTGATGTACCGCATGAATCTTACAGGCCCCATCGGCCTTGTGATCGGAAATGAAGGCGAGGGCGTCAGCAAGCTGGTGCGGGAGCACTGTGATATGACAGCTTCCATTCCCATGAAGGGAGATATTGATTCGTTAAATGCCTCTGTGGCAGCAGGTGTTCTGGCCTATGAGATTGTCCGCCAGAGGCTGGCAAAATAGCAGTTTGGAAAGAGGAAGAAAGAATGGAGAGAATCCGAAAAAACAGAAGAAACATTTCCGGGGCAGCGGTTCTGACAGCCGCTGTGGTAGGTGTCTGTGGCCTTTTTGGAGCATTTCCGGCAAAAGCGTCTCAGACAGCAGTGATCGAGGATACACAGGTGCCGCTGTATGATAAGCCTGCCGGAAGCTATGTGCGTACTCCCATTGCTTCCGGTGTGACGGTATATAAAAATGATAAGGCCACTCTGGATGCGTCCAATACATCTGAGGGCTATCTAATGGTGAAATATACCGGCAGTGTAGGAAAAATTAAGGTTCAGATTTCCAAAAACGGTTCAGAAACATATACATATGATTTAAATAACAGCGGTGTTTATGAAGTTTTTCCTCTTTCGGAGGGAAACGGCTCCTATCAGGTAAAGGTGTTTGAAAATATTCAGGGGAATCAGTATTCCCAGGCCTTCAGCCAGAATCTGGACGTATCCATTTCCAATCCCTTCGGTCCTTTTTTGTATCCCAACCAGTATGTGAATTTTAATTCTGCCAGTGCGGCAGTTCAAAAGGGAGCAGAGCTTTCGGCAGGCGTTACAGATCAGCTTGGCGTGGTATCGGCTGTTTACAACTATGTGGTTAAGAATCTGACTTATGATACGGCAAAGGCCAGTTCCGTACAGTCCGGCTATCTTCCCAATGTGGATCTGGTGCTGGCCCAGAAAAAAGGAATCTGCTTTGACTATGCGGCTCTTATGACGGCTATGCTCCGTTCTCAGGACATTCCCACCAAGCTGGTGGTGGGATATACAGGAAACCTGTATCACGCCTGGATCAATGTATATCTGGAAGGCCAGGGCTGGGTGGACAATATCATTTATTTTGACGGAACCAGCTGGAAATTGATGGATCCGACCTTTGCATCCTCCGGCAACCAGAGCCAGGAGATTATGCAGTATATAGGAAACGGAGCCAATTACCAGGCGAAATACAGCTATTAGTCAGGGGGACAGAGAAAATGGAAAAACAGGGGGAGAAATACGATCGGTATTCCTATGAGGAGCTGTCCGCCTTCTGCTTACAGATTGCCCTTTTGCTGGAGGCGGCTGTGCCTTTGGAGGAAGGGCTGACGATCATGGCAGAGGATGCGGCAGAGGAAAAAGAAAAGGCCATGCTTCTTTATATGGCAGAGGGCGCAGAACTTGGAGATCCTTTCTTTAAGGTGCTGGAGGATACAGGCGTGTTTCCCCCCTATATCGTCCGTATGGCCAGACTGGGGCAGCAGACAGGTACGCTGGATCAGATGATGAAATCCCTTTCTGATTATTATGAGAAAGAAGCCAGGCTTTTAAAGGCGGTAAAAAATGCGGCCACTTATCCCGCAATGATGATTCTCATGCTGTTAGTGGTTCTATTCGTGCTTTTTACAAAGGTAATGCCGGTGTTTTCAAGGGTATATGAGCAGCTGGGAGCCAGCCTTCCGCCTGCGGCTGCAGCAGCAATCCGTCTGGGAGGTATTTTAAGCGGCGCAGCATTGGTTCTGGCAGCTGTAACTGGTGCAGCTGCGGCCGTGATATGGATTGCTGCCCGTTTCGGAAAGCGTTTTTCACTGGTGGAAAAGGGCGTCGCAGCAGTAAAAAACCGCAGCCGTATTGCCAGAGCAGTTGCGCTGCGCCGCTTTACCTCTGTGCTGGCTCTGACCTTAAAGAGCGGGCTGGAACTGGAAAAGAGTATGGAATTAGCCAAAGAGCTGGCTGAAAATGAAACAGTGGCCGGTCAGATCGATGACTGCTCCAGACGTCTGGAAGAGGGAGAAAGCTACTATGACGCCATGAAGGCAGCAGGGCTTTTTTCCGGTTTTTATATTCAGATGATTAAGGTGGGAAGCCGCAGCGGCCATCTGGATCAGGTAATGGAGGAAATTTCCGGGGATTATGAGGAAATGGCGGATTCTGCCATTGACGGAATGATCACCCGGTTTGAGCCTACGATCGTAGCTGTGCTGGCTGTATCAGTGGGACTGGTGCTGCTTTCCGTGATGCTGCCTCTGGTAGGCGTGCTTTCTGCAATCGGTTAGGAGGAGCTGGATATGAGAGTAAAACGCGGGCAGGACCGAAGAGGACGGGGCCTTGCGGGCATGATCGGCTCGATGCTCCTTATGATGGCAGCAATCCTGTTTTTTACCCTGTTCTCTGTACAGTTTGGAGAGAGAACCACAGCCAGAGATCAGGAAACCCTGAAAAAGGCCATAGCAAGAGCAAGTGTACAGTGCTATGCCATTGAGGGGAGATATCCGCCAAGTATCGAGTATCTGGAGGAGCATTACGGGGTAATGATCAACCGGAAAAAATACAATGTGTTTTATGATGGCTTTGCCTCCAATGTGATGCCGGATATCACAGTAGTGCCTGTTATGGAATAGGAGGGAAACGTATGGAGCGGAAAACGGGGAAAAGAGGTCAGCTGATGGGCGGCCTTTTTACCATGCTGCTGTTTCTGGTATTTATTTTAAGCGCTCTTTTTACCGTGCTGACAGGAAGCCGCGTGTATGAAAATATCACTGCCAGAAGCGATAAAAATTTCAGCAGCTCCACTGCCTTAAGCTATATAGCAAATAAGGTGCGTCAGGGAGACCGTGCCGGGATGACAGACATAAAAGAAATAGAAGGAACGCAGGTGCTGGAGCTTCGCCAGCAGATTGGCGGGACAGATTATGTGACCTGGATTTACTGGCTGGACGGCAGTATCAGGGAGCTTTTTACTGATACCGGCAGCGGCCTTGGACTGGAGGATGGTCTGGAAATTTTGGAATGTGAAGGACTGTCTTTTTCCAGAGAGGGAAATGTTCTCCATATCCGTACGGAAGGGGAGAACGGGGGAACTCTGTCTCTTTCTCTTAGAAGCGGCAGTCTGGCTGAAAATCCTGTTTTTGGTGAGTCGGAAAGCGGGGGGATAGAAGGATGAACAGAAGAAGCGGGTCCGGTTCAGGACCGTTTTTGATGGAGATGCTGGCAGTCGTCGGTTTTTTTATTGTCTGTGCCTCCATCTGTGTTTCTGTATTTGCAGGAGCAGACCGGTTGAGCCGGAAGGCAGATGATCTGAATCATGCTGTGCTTGCGGCCCAGAGCCTGATGGAAGAGCTGAAATCCGGGAAACGAGAGGAAGAGCTTCAGACGGTCTGGGATAAGGACTGGAAGGCATATACGCAAAGGGAGGCGGCAGAGTCAGGAGCTGTTTTGGCCTATGAGGCAGAGATCACAGTAGAAATGGATGATTCTATGAAGCAGATCCGGGTGGATGTGACAAAAGGGGATAAAGAAACAGACGGTACTGTGATCTACAGCCTGGAAGGCAGCCAGTATGAGCCTTGAAAAAAGAAGCGGGAGGAAATAAGCCATGGCGGAACAAACATCCAGAAATAAAGTGAATATAGGGCTGTCATCGCTGATCCTGATCTTTATCGTGCTTTGTCTGTCTACCTTCGGCCTTCTTTCTTTAAGCAGTGCCAGAGGCGATCTGGAGCTGGCAGAGAGGGGCGCTCAGGCTGCAAAGGAATTTTATGAAGCAGATTCCAAAGGACAGCAGTGGCTGGCTGGATCAGACCGGATGCTGCAGCAGATGGCAGGGCGGTCTTTAGAGGAAAAGTTGGAGGCTCTGGCGGCCAAGCCGGGAAATGGTTATGATGAGCAGACCGGCCTTATTTTTACAGAAATTCCCATGGAGCGGGGAGAGTCCCTGCACATTGATCTGGAGTTAAAAGAGGGGGACAAACGGTATGAGATCCGGTCCTGGTATGTATATGACAGCGGTGAATATGAAATTGATGATACAGTGAAGGTCTGGGACGGCAAAGATCGTTCGGGTACATAATAAGGAGGAAACGATATGAAGGTAATGGAGCTTCTTACAGCGGCAGTGGAGCAGGAGGCAGCTGATATCTTTTTGATACCGGGCCGTCCTTTTTCCTATAAGATTGGCGGCAGGATCATCTGCGAGGGAACAGAGAAGATCATGCCGGATGAAATGGACGATATGATCCGTCAGATCTATGAGCTGGCCGGCGGCCGGAGCGAAGAACGTGTATTAAATGAGGGAGATGATGATTTTTCCTTTGCAGTACCGGGGGTATCGCGTTTCCGCGCCAATATTTTCCGTCAGAGAGGTTCTCTGGCCGGCGTTATCCGTGTTGTGCGATTTGAGCTTCCGGATGCGGATGCGCTGCATCTTCCAAAGGAGATTATGAATGTTTCAAGGATGACGAAGGGAATGGTGCTGGTTACAGGGCCGGCGGGAAGCGGCAAAAGCACCACTCTGGCCTGTATCATTGACGCCATTAACGAGTCAAGAGAAGCACATGTGATTACCCTGGAAGATCCCATTGAGTATCTTCACCGCCACAAAAAGAGCGTAGTAACGCAGCGAGAGATCGCTACAGATACAAGCAGCTATGTAACCGGCCTGAGAGCTTCTCTGCGTCAGGCTCCGGATGTGATCCTGCTGGGAGAAATGCGTGACTATGAGACTATCAGCATCGCAATGACGGCTGCAGAGACAGGCCATCTGATCTTGTCTACCCTTCATACCATCGGCGCGGCCAATACCATTGACCGTGTCATTGACGCTTTTCCTCCGGCTCAGCAGCAGCAGATCCGCACCCAGCTTTCCATGGTTTTAAATGCGGTCATTTCCCAGCAGCTGGTACCTACTGTAGATGGAGGCGTACAGCCTGTTTTTGAGATCATGTTTTTAAATAATGCGATCCGCAATATGATCCGCGAATCCAAAATCCATCAGATTGACGGCATTATCGCCACTTCTCAGGAGGAGGGAATGATTTCCATGGACAACAGCCTGATCCGCCTGTTCCGCCAGGGAGTTATAAGCAGGGAAACGGCTGTGACCTACAGCAGCAACGGAGAACTAATGGAACGAAAGCTGTCCAGATAAGCATAAAATCATTATGAAAAGGAGATACCATTTATTGAATGAGGTATCTTCTTTTTTAAATCTGGAAAGGAGCTTTGCATGAGGTCGGATAAAAGAAAAGTGGCAGTTGTCGGAACGGGAATGGTGGGTATGAGTTATGCTTACAGTCTTTTAAACCAGTCTGTCTGCGATGAATTAACGCTGATCGATATCAACAAGACAAGGGCGGAGGGAGAAGCCATGGATTTAAACCACGGGCTTGCGTTTGCAGCTTCCAATATGAAAATATCAGCAGGAAATTATGAGGACTGTCGTGATGCAGATATTGTTGTCATAGCGGCGGGAGTGGCCCAGAAGCCGGGAGAAAGCCGTCTGGATCTTTTAAGGCGAAATACAGAGGTCTTCCGTTCGATCATAGAACCCGTGATTTCCTCTGGCTTTAACGGTATCTTTCTGGTGGCTACCAATCCGGTGGATATTATGACAAGGATTACCTGTGTACTGTCGGGATTTAATCCCGGAAGGGTTCTGGGAAGCGGAACGGCTCTTGATACGGCACGTCTTAGGTATCTGGTGGGAGGATATTTGAGGGTTGATCCCAGAAATGTCCATGCGTATGTAATGGGAGAGCATGGAGACAGCGAATTTGTCCCCTGGAGTCAGGCCTTTCTTGCAACCAAGCCTATTTTAGAGTTGGGAAAAAATGGGGAAAATGAGTTGAGAAGCTGTCTGGATCATATTGAAGAAGAGGTGCGGACGGCAGCATATCGGATTATCGAGGCAAAACAGGCCACCTATTACGGCATTGGAATGGCTCTTACCAGAATTACCAAGGCTATTTTGGGAGATGAGCACAGTGTCCTTACCGTATCTGCTATGCTTCGGGGAGATTACGGTCAGAGAGACATCTATACAGGCGTTCCCTGCATCATCAATCAAAATGGAGTCCAGCGTGTTTTGGAGCTTTCATTGTCGGAACAGGAGATGGAAAAGTTTGGGAAATCCTGTAAAACCCTGAGGGAAAGTTTTGAGGGGATTGTGTGAGCAAAGCAGGCCGCGGCATATGCAGCGTTTGGGAAGGGCATACCTGTACAATATGGAATATTTATGTTATTGTATAGAGGTATCAACATCATTGTCTTCCCATAAAGAAAGGATGGTTTTATGCCATTATTGAAAGAACGATATACCTCAAAGGATTACTGGGCGCTGCCTGAAGGATGTCGGTCTGAACTGATTGACGGACAGCTCTATGATATGGCTCCGCCAAGCAGGATTCATCAGGAGATTGTTTCCGGTATTCTCTATCTTTTAAAAAAACATATTGAATCAAAAAAGGGCGGCTGTAAGGTCTATCCCGCTCCATTTGCAGTTAATCTGGACGCTGATGATAAAAACTGGGTGGAACCGGATATTTCCGTCATCTGTGATCCCGACAAGCTGACAGACCGCGGATGTTCTGGAGCTCCTGACTTTATCGTAGAAGTAGTATCGCCCGGAAGCCGTCGGATGGATTACGCCCATAAGGTTTCCCTGTATCTGGAGTCTGGAGTCCGGGAATACTGGATTGTTGATCCGTTAAAAAAATGTACAACAGTATATCTGAATGAACAGGATCCGTCAGAGTTTGCTCCCATTATTTTTCCTTTTGAAAGTAATATCAAGGTGGGAATCTACGCCGATCTGTCTATCAACATCAGTCAATTACTGTGACGGCTGCCGATGGGAATTTTGCCCGGTTTTGTACCGGGCATTTTTGACAAAAGAAAAAACCCTTGCAAACACAAGGGTTTTTCACAGCTACTGACGGGAATCGGACCCGTGACCTCCGCACTACCAATGCGACGCTCTACCGACTGAGCCACAGTAGCAACTTTCTTTTTCTGTCCCGTAAGAACTCTTGTCTCACGCGACTTCGATATAATATCATATGTTTTTGTATTTTGCAATACTTTTTTTAAAAAAATTAAAAAATTTTTTGTATCAGGATCATATAGCATAAAGTTCCTGTAAAAATGCTGATTAAAGTATTCTTTTTCCAAAGGTATGCACCTGCTGTCACAGCGGATGCAATCAGCTCAGGAAGCCCATGGGGCCAGGTTAGGGGGGTGACGCCTTTTAAGCAGTAGACGATCAGGACCGCCATGATGGCCGGAGGAAGCACGGTTCCCAGATAGCGGATCAGTTCCGGAAGCTGCCGTTTCCCTCCAAAAAGAAGAAAAGGAAACCAGCGGGTTGCCTGGGTGCACAGAACACAGATTAAAAGGGTGATGATTATATAGGAAGTATTTTGCGAAGAATGTATCATGAGAAATCCTCCATATTTCTTTGTATGGTATGCCTGAATATAAGAAGCAGGGCTGATACGGCAATAAGGGCCGGCAGGATAAAGCCGGAGGGACCGAAAAGAGCCAGACAGAGCATACCGCAGAAAAAACCTGTTTTAGCCGGCAGATGACAGCTTGTTTCCCGCCACTGGTTGACACAGATTACAATAAAGAGAGCAGTCATGGCAAAATCAATGCCTGTGGTGTCAAATGGAAGAAATTGTCCGATGAGGGCTCCTGCCACCGAACCGGCCACCCAGTAACAGTGATTAAAAAGGGAGATAAAAAGGGAAGAAAGCTTCCATTCACGGTCTGTAAAATCATCCGGCTTTTTGGCGGAGCACAGGATGGAATACGTTTCGTCTGTAAGGGAAAAGATCATATAGGGGCCGGCTGCTTTCATTTTACGAAAACGTTCAATAAAGGTCAGGCCATAAAATGCGTGTCGGCTGTTGATCAAAAGCGTCATGATGGCTGTTGCGGCAAAACTCAGCCCTTCTGTGAGAATCCCTATAAGGGCAAACTGCATGGAACCGGCATAGACAAAGAGACTGATGAGAAAGACCCAGCCGGCTCCAAGACCGGCCTTTTGGAGAAGGAGGCCAAAGGCAATTCCAAGAAAAATATATCCCAGAAAAACAGGGATTGTTTTTATCAGGGCAAATCCAGCTGCTTTTTTCATAGATGCTCCTTTCCGGATTGAAATAGTTCAATCACTTTTGCACGTTGATTTAGTATAGCAGACGAAAGAAAAAATTTCCAGTCTTAAGTGTCAGGGATTCTTATTTCTTAACGTTTCCCTCTTTTCTCCCTGAAAAAAATGTGATATGATTATTCAATACACGGGAATCATTTGGGTTCCATGATGGAAGAGAAATGTACGGAGGAGCAATCATGGCAGAAAAAGACATGGTATTGGAGACAGGGGAGAAAGAAACTGTTTCCAAGAATTTTATAGAACAGGAGATTGACAAAGATCTGGCAGAGGGCGTTTATGATAATGTCCATACCCGTTTTCCGCCGGAGCCAAACGGCTATCTTCATATCGGACACGCTAAGTCCATTCTTTTAAATTACGGACTGGCTCAGAAGTACGGCGGCACCTTTAATCTCCGTTTTGACGATACCAATCCTACAAAGGAAAAGGTAGAGTTTGTAGAATCCATCAAGGCGGATGTGAAGTGGCTGGGTGCTGATTTTGAGAACCGTCTGTTTTTTGCATCCGATTATTTTGAAAAGATGTATGAATGCGCTGTCTTCTTGATTAAGAAGGGAAAGGCCTTTGTATGCGATCTTTCCGCAGAGGAGATCAGAGAGTACCGCGGCGACTTTAACAATCCCGGTAAGGAAAGCCCCTACAGAAACCGTTCCGTTGAAGAAAACCTGCGCCTTTTTGAGGAGATGAAGGAAGGAAAGTACAAGGACGGTGAAAAGGTGCTCCGTGCCAAGATCGACATGGCTTCAGCCAATATCAACATGAGAGACCCGGTTATTTACCGTGTGGCTCATATGGAGCATCACAATACGGGAAATAAGTGGTGCATTTATCCCATGTATGACTTTGCCCATCCCATTGAGGACGCCATTGAGCATATTACCCATTCCATCTGTACACTGGAATTTGAGGATCACAGACCTCTTTACGACTGGGTCGTAAAGGAGTGCGAGTTTGAGAATCCGCCCCGCCAGATCGAGTTTGCCAAGCTGTACCTTACAAATGTAGTTACAGGTAAGCGTTATATCAAGAAGCTGGTTGAGGATCATATTGTGGACGGCTGGGATGATCCCCGTCTGGTATCCATTGCAGCGTTAAGAAGAAGAGGATACACACCGGAGTCTATCCGCCGTTTTGTGGAGCTGGTAGGCGTTTCCAAGGCAAACAGCTCGGTAGATTATGCGATGCTGGAATACTGCATCCGTGAGGACTTAAAGCTTAAAAAAGCCCGTATGATGGCTGTGCTTGACCCTGTAAAGCTGGTGATCGACAATTATCCTGAGGGTCAGATGGAAGAGCTGGATGTGCCGAACAATCTGGAAAATCCTGAGCTTGGCAGCCGTAAGGTTCCCTTTGGCCGTGAGCTTTATATTGAGAGAGAGGACTTTATGGAAGAGCCTCCGAAGAAATATTTCCGCATGTTCCCCGGAAATGAAGTCCGCCTGATGGGCGCTTATTTTGTAAAGTGCACCGGCTGTGAGAAGGATGCAGATGGAAATGTGACAGTGGTACATGGAACCTATGATCCTGAGACAAAGAGCGGTTCCGGTTTTGAGGGAAGAAAGGTAAAGGGAACCATCCACTGGGTAGCTGTTCCTACTGCAAAGAAGGTAGAGTGCCGTCTGTATGAAAATATTGTGGATGAGGAAAAGGGCAAGTTAAATGAAGACGGAAGCCTGAACTTAAATCCCAATTCACTGACCGTACTGCCGGACTGCTATGTAGAGCCTGCACTGGGAGAGGCAGAAAGCTATGACAGCTTCCAGTTCGTGCGCAATGGTTACTTCTGCGTGGACTGCAAGGACAGCACAAAGGAAAAGCCTGTATTTAACAGGATTGTTTCATTAAAGAGCTCCTTTAAGCTTCCCAAATAATGCAGCAGCTGTGTGAGAAACGATAAGATTTTATAAAAAGAATAAAATCGGCTTTGCCGGAAAAAGCAGGAGGAGGCTCTCTGGAAACAGGGGGCCTTTTTCTGTACGTCCCTGATGAAAGGAGAAAATGATGGAACTGATGGTGCCTATTGATAATCAGAGCAGACTTCCTCTGTATGAACAGATTTACCAATATATGAAGGAAGAGATACAGAGCGGGCGGATTCCTGCAGGAAGCAGGCTTCCTTCTACACGGATTCTGGCAGAAAATCTGAAGGTCAGCCGCAGTACCACTCAAATGGCTTATGAACAGCTTCTTTCTGAGGGGTATATCGAAGCGCTGCCCTGTAAAGGATACTTTGTATGCAGGATCGAAGAACTAGTTCGGGTGGAAAAAAACGCAGATGAGGAATTTGCGGAAAACAGGTCTGAAAAAGAAATGCCGTATGCTGTGGATTTTTCCACCAGAGGTATTGATCTGGACAGCTTTCCTTTTAATACCTGGCGCAGGTTAAGCCGCAATACGCTGGTGGACGATAATAAGGAAATGTTTGCCGTGGGGGATCCGCAGGGAGAATATGAGCTCAGAGCAGCGATCCGCGATTATCTTCACTCGGCCAGAGGGGTAAGCTGCCGTCCGGAGCAGATCCTGGTTGGAGCAGGAAGCGAGTATCTTCTCATGCTGCTGTCGCAGCTTTTGGGGAGAGAGACGGGAATTGCCCTGGAAAATCCAACCTATCGTCAGGCTTACCGGGTACTAAAGAGCCTGGGACATCTAGTTGTTCCCGTAAAAATGGACCGGTATGGCATGGATGTTTTGGATCTGGAACAGAGCAAAACTCAGGCTGCTTATGTAATGCCGTCCCATCAGTATCCCACAGGGATAGTCATGCCTGTAAAGCGCAGACAGGAGCTTTTAAGCTGGGCTTACAGAGGAGAAAACAGGTATGTGATCGAAGATGATTATGACAGTGAATTCCGCTATAAAGGACGTCCGATCCCAGCTCTTCAGGGCATGGATCAGGGGGGAAGGGTCATTTATATGGGGACATTTTCACGTTCCATTGCCCCGGCGATCCGCGTGGGATTTATGGTGCTTCCTGGAGAGCTCCTTTCAAGGTATCGGAGCCAGGCCGGATTTTATGCCTGTACGGTTTCACGGATCGATCAGAAGGTGCTGTATCATTTTATTACAGGCGGGTATTATGAGCGCCATTTAAACCGGATGCGGGCCGTGTATAAGGGGAAGCATGATGTTCTGTTAAGCGGCCTTAAAGAACTGGAAGATATGTTTTGGATCAGGGGAGAATATGCGGGGATCCATGTGCTTCTCACACATAAAGGGCAGATGCCGGAAAAAGAGCTGATCGAACGGGCTGCCGGTGAGGGCGTACGGGTTTATGGCATGTCGGAAGCCGTGATAGGGGAAAATAAGGATCTGGTGCCGTCTACAGTGATTTTGGGATATGCCAATTTAAAGGAAAAGGAAATACAGGAGGGCTGTATGCGTCTGGCAAGAGCCTGGAAATGAGTACATGGACAGAGAGCCTGAGGAAAGCAGAGAAAGGAGCGCAAGATGAAGAGAAAGAGAAAGGAACGATACAGGTTATGGACTGCTGTTGCAGTGCTGTATGCAGTGGTGCTGCCGGTAAGTGGACTGATGGGAATGACAGAGAATCGCCAAAATGCCCGGATGCAAAGCGAATCGGTCAGAGAGGTGGAGCCGGTAAATAAGCAGGGCGCAGTGAAAGAGAATGAAGAAAATCCGACCGGTTCGGAGACTGTTTTTGGAGAACTAAGCCTTACGGCAGAGCAGCTTGACGCGGCAGAGGCGGTTTTTTCTTCCCTTGAAAGCCTGGATCTGGAACAGGCGGCCCGGCTCATGGACAGAGAGCAGGACGTTCTGGCAGACCTGTTTTATGAGACAATGGGAGGAACACGGTATCTGTACACACCATCCGGCTTTACTGCTCAGATCGAGGGAGAAGGAATGGTATTTACCATGCCGGGAACGGTATTTTATGGTTATTTTAAAGATGGAAAGCCCAGGGGGGAATGTCTGGCTCTTCAGTTTATCAATGTAGACAGCCCCCGTTACAATTATTCCTATGGAATCTGGAGAAACGGCAGGATGACGGGCTATGGAAGCACAGGATACTGTTATTATGAAAATGTGCCTCAGGGAGAGATGGCTAAAACAGTAAAGCAGGGGAATTTTAAAAATGATTTATTAGAAGGGGAAATTTCCTATGAAACTACTGGTGCAGACGGAACGGTATCCCACTGGTATATGGCGGCATCAGAAGGGGCGACAGTGATCGATACCCGCTGGACCTGGATGGAGGAGGAGAAAGAGTATCAGCTTATGTCTGCCGATGCCCAGAGCCATGGCTACTTCATTAGCGAGGAACAGGCTGGTCAAGTGATGTGGATGAACCTGCTGGGGTGGGAAGTATAAGGGGAAAATAAAGGGACAAAGCCTGAAAATAGCTTTGTCCCGTATATAAACCTAAACCAGCGGCTCATCATCCTCAGTGAGAATGGTCCCCTCTTCATCTTCTGCAAGTTCCACTGAAACTACATCCTCTGTTTCATCATCATCTTCTTCCGAAGAACCCCCATCTTCGGTCTCAGAAGGCTGTTTTTCCGCATAGACTGGTTCGGCATCCAGACGTTCATAGTCATAGAGATCATCATCGTCTACATAATCGTCATCTAGGAAGCCGTCCTCCTCCATGTGTACCTCTTCGGGCTCATCCTCCTTTTCATGCTCCTCCTTCCATTCCTCTTTTTTTGACTTCATGGAATTCAGTGCTATATGTGCGGTGTCCACAGCGGCAGATACAGCCTCATGGGCCGTATCAGAGAACAGGCTTCCTGCGTCCCGGAGCACATTTTTTGTAGCCTGAGCCATATCCTTGGCAGCTACTTTAAATTCGTCTTTGCTGGAGGTAAGAGAAATATAATTGCGGTTTACTTTCGCTGATTCAAAGGTACTGTCTTCAGATCCATCTTTTTTTAATTCACTATCCTCATCTTCTTCAAATTCCCTGAAATCCTTTTCCAGCTCTTTGTGATAGGTCTTATACTGGAGTACATAGGAAACACCGGCTGCCACAGCTCCGGATACGGCGGCTAAAGCGACCAGTTTTCCCCAACCTTTTTTTGCCATATAAATTCCCCTTTCTTTGATAAGTTGTCTGATTATGACTGTTTGCTATTATTGTAATACGAATGGGAAAAAAAATAAACATGAAATCATAAAAAAATATTAAATTACAGGAAAATCATCCAGAGAAAGAAAATTTTTATCAGAATAAAACGGTTCTGAATTTTAAAGGCGGGATGCCCTCCTGTTTTTTAAAAAAGCTGATAAAACTGGATTCTCCTCCAAAGCCGCATTGGCAGGCGATTTCGTGAACGGGAAGTTCGGTGGTTTTTAAAAGCTCTTTTGCTTTGGAAAGACGAAGAGACAGCAGGTATTCATAGGGCGGAACACCGGTCTGGCGTTTAAACTGTCTGGAAAATTGGGAAGGACTCAGGCTGACTGCCTTTGCCATATGTTCAACCGTTATTTTTTCGGAATAATGTGCCTTCATATAGCGGACCGCTGCAAAGGACAAACTGTTTTCTCCCTCAGAATCCATGGTTTCTTCAAACAGGCCTGTGATCAGTGTATATCCTGGAGGATAAGCGGCTGATGCTTATGGCTTCTCTGGCTTTTATAAGCTCAAAAAGCTCACAGATATGGGCAGGAATTACAGAAGCTGGGGAAATAATGCAGCCTCTTTTGATCATGAGCTCCTCAAAAAGCTCTTTTGTATTGCTGCCGGAGATATGGAGCCAGTATGTTTCCAGATGATTGTGGGTGCAGTACATGTGAGGTCCAAAGCAGTCTACCAGAGCGATTTCTCCGGCTTTTGCTGTGAGCTCACGTCCCTGATATAAAAAAGAAAAGGTACCGCGGACGATGTAAGCGATTAAAATACTGTCAAAGGAGCTGCGGTCTACCCGGTATCCACTGGTACAGTAAAAATGGCCTGCGCTTAAAGGGTAAAAAAAGAGCCTGGGATTAAAAGCGCCGGAATAGAAAAAAGCTCGGATGACTGTAAGATACCTTTTTGCATATTCCTCCTACTCTGCCATACAGCAGGATTTTGAAATTATTCGGCGGTATTTCAAAAGAAATTTCCGCTGCTTCATTGTATACTAAAACAGAACAGGGGTCAATCAATCAGCCTGTGAATCTTTAAGTCTATATAACAGAGGTGGCAGAGATGAAGTGTATTACAGAATTAAAGGATTGGGATTTTAAAATCCCGGAGCTTGGATTTGAAAAAAGAGTGACGCTTCCTTATACATGGAATGTGGAAAATGAGCGGCCGGTACAGCTTTACAGAGGACCGGCAGAATATACAACAGAAATTGAACTGGATGAAATGCCATGGGACAGGGCAGTGCTGTATTTTGGTTGTGTATTTCATACGGCCAGGGTATTTGTAAACGGAATACCGGCAGGAGGCCATACAGGCTCTGGATATACGCCCTTTGAGTTGGATATAACTGATTTGGCAGTACGGGGGAAAAACCAGATCTGTGTAGTCGCAGACAACAGTAAAAAAGAGGATATGCTCCCTCATGGACTGGATTATGACTGGGCGGATGACGGAGGGCTGCTCCGGGATGTATGTCTGATCCGGATGGAAAAGGACGATATTATGGAAATGAAAACAGGGTATGCCATTGAATCCATAAGCGGACAGACCTGCAGCGGTTATCTGGAGTTTTATATAAAAGGAACAGCGAAAGAGGCCCTGGTGCAGGTGTCGGAGTACAAAACCGGACACATAGTGCTGTCTGAAACGATCCATACAGACACGCTGGTCCGTATCCCCTTTGTGGGCCTTAAGCTATGGGCGCCGGAGCATCCCCAGCCAGAGCCCTTTGAGCACAGCAGAAAATGCCTGTCTCAGTTAAAACAGGCGGGCTGCGTATTTACCCGTTTCCACTGGCAGCAGGACAGAAAGATCCTGGACTGGTGCGATGAAAACGGACTTATGGTTCAGGAGGAGATTCCTTTCTGGGGACAGCCAAAGAAAGCCGGATCAGAGCAGCTTGCGCTGGCAAAGCAGCAGGCCGGGGAAATGGTGCATTATCACGGCAGCCATCCGTCCATTATCTGCTGGGGCGTTGGAAATGAGCTTGGGGGAGAACTTCCGGAAACCATTGCGTATGTAAAGGAGATGTACCGGTATTTTAAAGAACTGGATGGCAGCAGGCTGGTGAATTATGTTTCCAATACGGTTTCCAGAGATGCAAATGTTGATTTGGATGATGCGGCCATGTATGGCGATATTGCCATGTGGAATGAGTATCTGGGTCTCTGGCAGCCCTGTGAGGATGTAGAAGGGGTGCTCCGAAGGACGTATGAGAAGTTTGGCGGTATGCCGTCCATGGTTACGGAATTTGGATTGTGTGAGCCCGCTTTTGAAGGGGGCGATGAGAGAAGGGCGCAGATCTTAAGAGAGCGGATCCCGGTATATAAAAGCCTCGAAAATATGGCAGGCTATGTATGGTTTTCCTTAAATGACTATCGAACTCACTATGGGGAATATGGGGAGGGGAAAATGAAGCAGCGGATCCATGGGTCGACGGATCTGTATGGAAATGAAAAGCCTTCCTATGAGGTGTTCTGCGAAATTGAGTAAAATGGCGTTGTTTTAGTCATATTTGAGTAAGCGGAGCTGTATGATCTAATGATACTTCACAAATATTTTAGAAAATATTAGCACTCAACTCTTGACAGTGCTAATAAGCAGTGGTATAACTTACATTGTGAACAAAAGAAGCAGGAAACAGCAAAAGCTGAGAGAAAATAATGAATGATCACAAGGAGGAATCCAGATATGAAGTTAGTACCATTATTTGACAAGGTCGTATTAAAGCAGTTAGTTGCAGAGGAGACTACCAAGTCCGGCATCGTTCTTCCGGGAGCAGCAAAGGAGAAGCCCCAGCAGGCAGAGGTAATCGCAGTTGGACCAGGCGGTGTAGTTGACGGCAAGGAAGTGGTTATGCAGGTAAAGGCCGGCGACACTGTAATCTATTCCAAGTATTCAGGAACAGAGGTAGAGCTGGATGACGAGAAGTATGTGATCGTTAAGCAGAGCGACATTCTGGCAGTAGTAGAGTAATCATTAAAAATACGGACTTATTTATAAATTTGGAGGTTGATTGACATGGCAAAGCAGATTAAATATGGCGTAGATGCCCGCAAGGCACTGGAAGCAGGCGTAAATCAGTTAGCAGATACCGTTCGCGTAACCTTAGGCCCTAAGGGACGCAACGTAGTTCTTGACAAGTCCTTTGGCGCACCGCTGATCACAAATGACGGTGTTACTATTGCAAAGGAAATCGAGCTTGCAGATCCATTTGAGAACATGGGCGCACAGCTGATCAAGGAAGTTGCTTCCAAGACAAATGACGTAGCAGGCGACGGTACTACCACAGCAACCGTTCTGGCACAGGCTATGGTAAATGAAGGCATGAAGAACCTGGCAGCAGGCGCTAACCCGATCATCTTAAGAAAGGGTATGAAGAAGGCCACAGACGCAGCTGTTGAGGCGATCAAGGCTATGAGCAAGCCTGTAGGCGGCAAGGCTCAGATCGCAAGAGTAGCAGCTATCTCTGCATCGGATGATGAGGTAGGTACAATGGTAGCTGACGCCATGGAGAAGGTTTCCAAGGACGGTGTTATCACCATCGAGGAATCCAAGACCATGAAGACAGAGCTGGATCTGGTAGAAGGTATGCAGTTTGACAGAGGCTACCTGTCCGCATATATGTGCACCGATATGGATAAGATGGAAGCAAATCTGGATGATCCATACGTTCTGATCACTGATAAGAAGATCTCCAATATCCAGGATCTGCTGCCTCTGTTAGAGCAAATCGTAAAGATGGGCGCAAGACTGCTGATCATCGCTGAGGATGTTGAGGGCGAGGCATTAACAACTCTGATCGTAAATAAGTTAAGAGGTACCTTCAATGTAGTTGCTGTCAAGGCTCCGGGCTACGGCGACAGAAGAAAAGAGATGCTTCAGGATATTGCAATCCTGACCGGCGGTACCGTTATTTCCGAAGAGGTTGGTCTGGATCTGAAGGATGCTACCTTAGATCAGTTAGGCCGTGCAAAATCTGTTAAGGTACAGAAGGAAAACACCATCATCGTTGATGGTGAGGGCGATAAGGAAGCGATTGCAGCAAGAGTGGCTCAGATCCGCAAGCAGATTGGTGAGACTACCTCTGAGTTCGATAAGGAGAAGCTGCAGGAGCGTCTGGCTAAGCTGGCAGGCGGCGTAGCTGTTATCCGTGTAGGCGCTGCTACCGAAACAGAGATGAAGGAAGCCAAGCTGCGTATGGAGGATGCATTAAATGCAACCCGTGCGGCAGTTGAGGAAGGCATCATCGCAGGCGGCGGTTCTGCATACGCACATGCTACCGTAGATGTTCAGAAGGTAGTAGACGGTCTGGAAGGTGATGAGAAGACAGGCGCTAAGATCATCTTAAAGGCTCTGGAGGCTCCTCTGTTCCACATCGTTTCCAACGCAGGTCTGGAAGGCGCTGTTGTTGTAAATAAGGTAAAAGAGTCTGAGGTTGGATGCGGTTTTGACGCATACAATGAGAAATTTGTAGATATGATCGAGGCTGGTATCCTGGATCCTGTAAAGGTTACAAGAAGCGCTCTGCAGAACGCTACCAGCGTTGCATCTACTCTGCTTACAACAGAGTCTGTTGTAGCAGCGATCAAGGAGCCGGCTCCCGCAGCTCCTGCAGCACCTGACATGGGCGGAATGTACTAATTTCCCTGTCAAAACTGGTAAAATATAAAACTACGGATTCCCTCTGGATCTGGGATTTATTCTCAGAACCAGGGGGGATTTTTGCGTAAATGAGGGTTTTTGAGAAAAGAAACGGGTACAGCCTTAATGAAAATGTAATACTTCTGTGCTTTTTTGTAAAAGAAAACTGTGATATACTGGAAAAATACATTGGATAGAAAACGAGGTACTTGATATATGAAACCATACAGATGGAAGCGGGTTCTTGGTATATGTACAGCTGCGGTCTTGGGGCTGTCTTTTCCGGCTTATGCGGTAACGATTACGCCTTTAAATCCGGGAACAGGACAAAGCTCTTCCTCAGAGCCTTCTGGAACGGGAGCACCTGCATCACAGGAAAATACAGAACGTTTAAATATTGCCCAGCCGGTTGTGTCCTCTGAGGGGGCGGTGCTCATGGACGGGGCTTCGGGAAAGGTGCTGTTTTCCAAAAATGGAGACACCCGCTATTATCCGGCCAGTATTACAAAGCTGATGACGGCTCTCTTAGTGGCAGAAAACTGTAGCCTGGATGATACGGTGACATTTTCAGCATCAGCTACTACAAATCTGGAATCAGGAGCTGTTTCCATCGGTATGGTGGAGGGCGATACCATGACGGTCCGCCAGTGTCTGTATGCCCTGCTTTTAAAGTCTGCTAACGAAGTAGGAAATGCGCTGGCAGAACACGTTTCAGGCAGTGTCCAGGCATTTGCAGACAGGATGAACGAGAAGGCGGTTAAACTTGGCTGTACCAACACCCATTTTACGAATCCCCATGGATTAAATGATCCGGAGCATTATACCACGCCAAAGGACATGGCGCTGATCGCCAGAGCTGCTTTTCAGAATGAGGTGGTAAGGACAGTAGCGTCCACCAGGACATACAGTCTTCTGGCTACGAAAAAGAATCCTTCCGGGCTTACGGTCACAATGGGACATAAGATGTTAAATCCCAATGATTCCCGTTATTATGAGGGGATAATCGGGGGGAAGACGGGTTATACCTCCAAGGCAGGAAATACACTGGTAACGGCGGCAGAACGGAATGGAGTCCGCATGATCGCGGTAGTGATGAAGAGCCGTTCCACCCACTATGTGGATACAAAGGCCATGCTGGACTATGGATTTGAGCTGGCAAAGGCAGGAGCGCTTGAAACAAACCAGACTGGGGGACAGAATGCAGGTTCTTCCCAGACAGGAGCGGGAAGCGGCGGTCCCGGAGCTGGTGCCGGCCCATCGGGAGCAGCCGGTGCTCCCGAAAGTACAGGAGCATCAGGAGTAACGGTTGTACCGGGAAATACGGGTGCTCCCCAGAACTCGGGAAGCACGGGTGTTCCGGTCACAGGTACAGAGGGCGGACCTGGTGTTTCTTCTCAGCACGGCTGGGCAAAGACGGAAAAAGGCTGGAATTTTGTCAAGGATAACGGAGCAAAAGCCAGTGGGGAATGGGTTTCTGATGCAGAAGGAACCTATTGGATCGATGAAGATACATTTATGGCAAAAGGCTGGCGCCAGATTGATGGAAAGTGGTACTATCTGCGTTCCAACGGTGCTATGGCAAAAAACTACTGGGAAGAAAGCCAGGATGGAGTTTGGTACTATCTGGGAGCAGACGGTGTGATGATGACAAATGCCACAACCCCGGACGGATACCGGGTAGGAGCGGACGGAGCCTGGATCCGGTAGGGGATATTTCTGTATACAGGATGATCAACTGGCAATCGATTATAAAAATGCGGCAGACTGTTTGTGTGGGTCTGCCGCATTCTTCATGCAGTGTGCCTGATGGCATGCTGTTTTATTATTTTACGATAACTGCCTGATCAGTTACTTCTACGGTCTTTCCATCCGCCAGTCCAACGATCTTTACAGAAGCAAAGCTGCCATTGATCTGATCGGCAGTCAGAACGGTCATGCCGGAAGCTGGCTGGGAATAATTGGTGAAATCAAGGATCAGGTCGCCGCCTGCATTTACAGTTCCGCCTACTGCGAGCATATCTTCAGGACCGCTGATCTTTAAGGTTAAATCACCCTCAGCGCCCTGTGTAAAGTCGCCCGAGATATTAAGCGCGCCGTTTACATTTTCTGTAATGGCTGCATGATTGTCTACAGAGCTGTATCCGAAGGCGTAAGGAGAGGCTGCGGTGAGCGTTCCTCCGTTTACATGGACGCCGCCGGTATAGCTGTTATTTCCCCACAGTTCCAGAGTGCCGGAGCCGTTTTTCGTAAGGCTTCCTTCTCCGTCGATGTCATTTTTCCACTGGTCAAAGGCATCAAAGCCGCCCTTGGAACTGTCCATGGTTACGGTTACGTCTGTATCAAAGGAGCCGTAGCCGTCGCCTGCTTCATAGAGGTTTAAGCGTCCCCAGCCCTCGGCGTCATCCAGAAATACATAGCCGGAGGGGAGGCCTGTGGAATACAGAACCCATCTGCGCTGGTCTGCATTCAGATAAGGGAATCTTGTTTCCAGAAGAACTTCTGCTCCCTTTGGAACACGCATAGGCTGTGTGGGATCACCGGTCTGAGGCATATTGTAGGTCATGCGTTCATTGTATCGGATGGCGTTTAATTCTTCATCATCATAGTAGGTTACTTCCTTGGCAGAAGGATTCTTAAGAAGGATTTCTTCTGCTTCTTTGCGTGCGTCTGCCTTTAACTGGGCATTGTCCGGATCATTTAAGGCTGCGGCTGCCAGGGCCATTGCCATGGTGCGTCCGCCCATTACGTCCATAGGGGAGTGCATGCCTGCGATGATGCGGTAATTCCCGATCTCAGAGGCGTTGGTGAGACACTCTTTAAACTGTTCCGGAATTGCATACGCCAGAGAAAGGGAAGCCAGATAACCGGCGTTTGTATGACCGCTTGGAAAACCGCCGTCCTCCATGGGATTTGAGGATACACAGGGCTTTAAAGCCGGTACGAGGGATACGTCGCTGCTCCAGCGGAAGGGGCGCATGTACTGAAAATAAACCTTGGCAGGATTGCCGCTGGCATGAGGGCCGCGGACTGTATTTACAAGCTCTACCATGCTGCCGAGAGAGGAGGTTTCATCGGCCCAGGCTCCATTTTCATTGCCCTTATCACTGTATTTTTTCGTTTCTGCATCAGCAGGGATGGCATCCGGCAGAGAGGTTTTCGCATTTGCCAGGTTTTTAAACGCGGTTTCATAGGAACCCAGTCCGTCCAGTGCGGACCAGTTCTGGTTCTGGCGGTCGGTGAGATAAGCCTGAACTTCCTGCTCCAGCGTGCGGTTCTGGGTCATGGTAATGCAGGTAAAGATATTCTGGTCCAGAAGACGCTTTCCGTCCTCGCCAAGCTTGGTTCCGTTATCCCAGCTGGATCCTGGCTCCCAGATGTTTAAGAAGGGGGAGAGAACCCCTACGACTGCATTAGACTCAGGGGACTGGTTTTCCATGGCATTTGTCTTGTAGGTATCTACAAAGTAGCCATGGGGGCCCGGAACTGGTTCGATGGCAGCCGGATCAGTGGCAGCCATAACTGGTGTGGCAGTCATTGCCAGCGCTGCTCCAAGAGCACCTGCCTGCTTGATGAATTTTGAACGTTTCATAGAAAAAAAATCCTCCTCGCGAATCAATTTTAAATTCATCATAACAAAGAAAAACAGACAAAGACTACTCATATTTTGCGTGTTTTGAGAAGGGGAATATGCATTTTATGCGTTTTGGTAATGCCGGGGTAAAATTACGGTAAAATTACTGTTGTTCATCTGGGGCCGTAGGACGGTAGGAGGAGTGGTGGGAAGTCAGCTTGTAGTCCGAGGGAGACATACCGCAGAACTTTCGGAATACCCGGTTGAACTGTGAAAAACTGGAAAAACCAGTGGATTCTGCTACCTGCGTAATACGCATAGGTGAATTGAGCAGGAGATACTGGGCATTTTTAATCCGTGTCAGCTGGATGTACTGTACCACCGTGTAGCCAGTGACATTTTTAAACTGGTGGGACAGATAGTAGGGACTGATGTAAAATGTCTCTGCCAGAGCGGCCAGAGAAATATCTTCCGTGTAGTGGGTATGGATATAGTTGGTAATAGTATAAATCTTTTCTTTCACACCGTTTTCCACGTTAGGCACGTAATGGTTTAGCCCCTGCATTTCATACAGGAGAAAGAGAAATTCCGTAAATTTGGTGTGTATCAGAAGATTGCGGATATTGACATTGGGCGTATCTTTGGCAATCATTACGATTTCATTGAGCTTCTGGTATAAACGGTTCTGTTCCTCTTTGTGAAAACGAAAAATGGGTACAGAGCTGTTAAAAACGGAAAGGATTTCCTTATAGCCGGAAGCACCGTAATTCATCTGTTTTGGCAGCATAAATCCAATGATGATACGATCGCTGGGCGGGCCGGGCAGATATTCGGACTGATGGAGCACCGATGGAGGGAGCAGCACCAGATCATTGGCAATGATATCATAGCGTTTTCCCTCTACGAAATGGTATGCCTTTGGGCTTAAGAGGATCATCAGTTCATAAAAGCTGTGAAAATGTGGAAAATCCATGTTGATAGCGTGACTTCGTTTATCGTAGTCAAAGTAATAAAAGGTAGAGTTTTCAATGGGTGTGGCTACCTCATTGATAATAATGGAAAAGCCTTCTTCGTAGAGAAGCGGAGAGTTGTGGTAGGTTTTCATAAGTGTGTTCCCCCTGAACATAGTAAACAGTTATATTTCATTCAGTAAAACACAGAAAAACAAAAAATGCAATACCCAAATATCATAAAGACAAAATTGAAATAGTTATTGCTTTAAAAAGCAGGTATACTGTAGTATAATGTTAAAAAATAATAATCATAGGAGACACCATAATGCAGATACCAGGCTATTTTGAGGATATGAATTATTTACATGTAAATACAGAGCCGGATCGGGCGTATTATATTCCAGCTTCTGGCAAAGGCTGTTACTTTCTGGATCGGGAGAAATCAGACAGGTTTCTCCTTTTAAGCGGTTCCTGGCAGTTTCAGTATTTTGAAAGCGTATACGATCTGCCGCAGGAGTTCTGGAAGGAGGGAGCAGGAAAGGGAAAAGAGGTGCAGGTTCCTGCCGTATGGCAGAGTTACGGCGTGGATGGAAACCAGTATATCAACACCCGGTATCCATTTCCCTTTGACCCGCCCTATGTGCCGAGGGAAAATCCCTGCGGGCTGTATGAACGAAGTTTTGAGTACAAATGCTGTCTCGATGCTCCGGAGGCATTTTTGAACTTTGAGGGTGTGGATTCCTGCTTTTATGTGTGGATCAACGGAATCTTTGTGGGATATTCCCAGGTATCCCATTCCACCAGTGAATTTCACATTACCCGGTATCTGAAAGAGGGTGAAAACCGCCTGACCGTACTGGTGTTAAAATGGTGTGACGGAAGTTATCTGGAGGATCAGGATAAATTACGTATGAGCGGCATTTTTCGTGATGTGTATGTGCTGAGACGTCCTAAGGAGGCAGTCCGCGATTACTTTATCCGTCCTTATATCCGGGAAAATGGGGCAGAGGTTTGTATGGAGCTGTCCTTTTATGGCAACAGCCGTCCTGATGGCCGGATCCGTGTGCTTGACCCGGAGGGAAAGGCAGTCTGGGAACAGAGCTGGAACGAAACAGCAGATAGGGATCAAATACGGTTTTATCTGGAAAACTGCCGTCTGTGGACCGCAGAAACGCCCTGGCTTTATACCGTTGAGATCCAGACCGAAAAGGAATGGATCACCGACCGATTTGGCATCCGTGAGATTTCTGTGGAAAACGGTGTTCTGTTTATCAACAAAACACCGGTAAAGTTCCACGGAGTGAACCGCCATGACAGTGACCCTGTTACTGGCTATGCCATAAGCAGACAGCAGATGGAACGGGATCTTAAGCTGATGAAGGAGCACAATGTAAATGCCGTCCGTACCAGCCATTATCCAAACAGTCCCCAGTATTACCACCTGTTTGACGAGATGGGTTTTTATGTAATGGATGAGGCGGACAACGAGAGTCACGGTACGGATAAGGTATTTAAAAAGGTGGATGACTGGGATACCCATGTAAAGAAGTGGAACCGTCCGATTGCAGATAATCCTGCATATACGGAGGCGGTTCTGGACCGTACAAGACGCTGTGTGGAACGGGATAAAAACCATGCCAGCGTACTGATGTGGTCCATGGGAAATGAAAGCGCCTACGGCTGTGCCTTTGAAGCAGCCATGGCCTGGACGAAGGAGAGAGACGATACCAGGCTGTGCCACTATGAGGGCGCCAGATATGTGCCGGATGTAAAGAAATATGATTTTTCCAATATGGATCTGTACAGCCGGATGTACCCGGATCAGGAGGAGATCATACGGTATTTTGAGGAGCAGGAAAGCCGTACGTTTTCTGAAAATCTTCCCTTTATGATGTGCGAATATGCGCACGCTATGGGAAACGGACCGGGAGACCTGGAGGATTATTTTGAATTGATCCACCGATATGATGGAATGTGTGGCGGCTTTATCTGGGAATGGTGCGATCATGCAGTAAAAACCGAATCAGGCTTTCTTTATGGCGGAGATTTTGGGGAAGAGCTTCATGACGGAAATTTCTGTGTGGACGGACTGGTGTCTCCGAACCGGATTCCACATCCGGGCTTAAGGGAATTTAAAAATGTATACCGCCCGGCCAGGATTCAGAGCGCAGATTGGGAAACGGGAGCGATTGTCTTTAAAAACTATATGGATTTTACAGACCTTAAGGACTATGTGTATCTGAAATGGGAAGCGGTTCAGGATGGGATCATCATAGAGGAAAGTATACAGAAGGAGCTGCCGTCCGTACTGCCTCATACGTGCGGTACGGTGTATTATACAGGGAAGCTCCCTGAAAATGGAAGCTGCTTTTTGAGAGTGAGATATCTGTTAAAATCTCCGGTTCCAGGACTTAAGGAAGGCTGGGAGCTTGGCTTTGATGAGATCCGGATGCCGGAGACTGCGGCTGGAAGGCAGGAGAAAGCTTTGGGATGTGAAAGCCGGCCTGCAGCCTGCTCCGGCGCACTCACACTGGAGCAGACAGAGCGTCGGATTACAGTAACCGGGGCGGATTTTACCTATGTGTATGATACCTTCTCAGGAGCTTTCTCCGGGATCAGAAAGGGAGAAAAGGAATACCTCATCCGTCCCATGGAGTACAATATCTGGCGTGCCCCAACGGATAATGACCGAAAAATCCGGCTGGAGTGGGAGAGAGCTGGCTATGACCGCACCAAGGTGCGTACCTATACCACAGAGGCTCGTTTGAGAGAAGATGGCTCTGCAGAGCTTGTGACAGAGCTGTCTCTGTCGGCCGTTCATATCCAGCGTATTTTAAATATAAAAGCCAGCTGGCTGATCCATAGGGATGGCTGTATCCAGGTGAAGCTGGATGTAAAAAAAGATATGGAATTCCCATTCCTGCCAAGATTCGGCCTGCGCCTGTTCCTGGATCAGAGTCTTGACCGGGTACGATACTGCGGAATGGGGCCGGATGAAAGCTATCCGGATAAGCATCAGGCGTCCTGGCACGGTATTTTCGAGGGAGATGTGCGCACTATGCACAGGCCTTATCTGAAGCCTCAGGAGTATGGTTCCCACTGGGACTGCAGCTGGTGTGAGATTTCAGGAGAAGAGATGAGCTTTCAGGCTTCATCGAAAGAAGGCTTTATGTTCCAGGCCTGCGAGTATACTCAGGAGGAACTGTCCGAAAAAGCACATGACTTTGAACTTAAGGAGGCAGGATGCACTGTTCTCTGCTTGGATCACAATCAGAGCGGCATCGGATCCGGAAGCTGCGGGCCTCAGCTGCTGGAAAAATATCAGTTCAATGAGCCTGAATTTTCCAGAACCTGGGTTATAACTCCGGGAAAGCGCAAAGAATAAACAGGAGAGAAAACAGAAAATGAAACGAACAAAGTGGATTGCATTTTTATGCTTTGCTTTTTTAATGGCAGGTCTTGGAGCAAATGACGCCCTTCGAGGGATCTTTGCCCCTGTGTTCCAGGAACGGTACGATTTAAACGGGAGCCAGCTTTCGTTGATTGTTACTATCAGTTATGTGGGAAATCTGCTGTTTTTAAGCATCGGAGGGAAGCTTCTGGATCTGTTTCCCAGAAAGAATGTGGCTGTGGCGGTAACGGCTGTCTGGGCGGGAGCAGTTGCCCTAAATCTGGTGTCCGACAGCTATATATGGATTCTGGTATCCATGTTTTTTGCTCTGGGAGCATCCACCCTTTTAAATACTACGGTCAATATATTGACTCCGGCGGTGTTCGCAGGCTATGCGGGCCTTATGGTAAATGTGCTGTTTTTTATCCAGGGGATCGGTACCAGCGGAAGCCAGCTTCTGCTGGGAAGATACGCCTTCCACTATGCAGGATGGAAATGGATTAACGCTGCCCTTTTGGCAGTGGCCTTTCTGGTAATTGTCCTGTTTTTCTTTTTAAAGATCCCAAAACAGGGAGAGGAAAAGGAGCAGGAGAAGGAAATTTTTAAAAAAGAGCCGGATTCAAAGATATTCTGGATTTTTATTGCCATGATGGGCTGTTATTTTATTGGGGAACACGGCATCATGAACTGGCTGATGTCCTACTGTATCTCTGCATTTTCCATGGAAGCCTCCAGCGCTTCTGCAAGCCTGTCCCTGTTCTGGGGCGGCATGACGGCAGGACGTCTGATGTTTGCTCCCGTGGTTCAGAAAATGGGCGCGGTAAAGAGCATGAAGCTCTTTGGCGGCATCGGAACGGTGATGTTCTGCGCCGGCTGTATCCTGGGAGAGAGCGGCGTATGGGTTCTGGGAGCATCAGGCTTTGCGCTGGCGATTTTGTATCCCACCATGGTGCTTTTGATCCAGCAGATTTATCCGGTTCAGACCGCAGCCACCCGTACAGGCGTTATCATCAGTGCAGCTACGGTAGCAGATATTGTGTTTAATCTGCTCTTTGGCGCAGTTTCCTCCAAGTGGGGGTATGGCAGCAGCTTTATGATCCTTCCTGTGGCTATGGCTGTTTTTTATGGTTTGTATCTGAGGCTCGCAGGAAGTTTGAAAAGAAATTGAGGAAAAATGAAAATAGAAAAGGGAGAACGGGCAGATGGATGTAATGAGAAACAGAATACGGCCGATTTTAGACAGTTTGAGACAGTGGCGCTGCCGTTTCAGTGAAGAACTGACAGAGGTGGAAATCCGTCCGGGCGATTATCATTTTTCAGAGAAGCTGGATGCAGATCAGCTGAAAGACGGATGGATGTCTTTTGGAGCTTGTGAAACATGGGGAGGAAGGGACCGACATTTCTGGTTCAGGACAAAGGTTGTGATACGAAAGGAATGGGCGGGAAAAGAAGTACGGGTGACTCTGAACACGGGTGCAGATGATATATGGAATACAGATAATCCTCAGATTATGGCATATAAAAACGGGATTTTATCGGGAACCATGGATATGAACCATCAGGATTTGATCTTGGCAGAAGAGGCGGAGGAGGCAGAGGTTTTTGAACTGGTATTTTATGCCTATTCCAACAGTGAAAATCCGACAAACTTTTTCCATCTGAAAGCCGCTGTTTATGACAGGGAAATCGCAGATCTGTACTATGATTTAAAGGTTCCTTTTGAGGCGGCAGAGCTTTGTTCCGAGGAGGATCTGGATCGCATTGAGGCCATGAAATTTTTAAATACCGCCATTTCCGGTCTGGACTTGAGAAAGCCCGGTTCAGAGGAATTTTATCAGTCTGTAAGGGAAGTGCGGGAATATGTGAAAAAAAATTTGCCAGATATATGCCGCAGCAGCCGGGTAACCGTTCACTCCATTGGACATACCCACATTGATGTGGCGTGGAAATGGCCTTTGAGACAGACCAGGCAGAAGGCAGTCCGCAGCTTTCAAACGGTACTGAATCTGATGGAACAGTACCTGGAATATAAATTTATGTCCAGCCAGCCTCAGCTTTATGAGTTTGTAAAGGAGGAAGCTCCGGAGCTGTTTGAGAAGATCAAAGAAAAGATTCACGAGGGACGCTGGGAGGCAGAAGGAGGAATGTGGCTGGAACCGGACTGTAATCTGGCTTCCGGTGAGTCATTGATCCGCCATATTCTCTACGGAAAACGTTTTTTTGAAAAGGAACTGGGAGCTCAAAAACAGGAAGTGCTCTGGCTGCCTGATGTGTTCGGCTACAGTGCAGCCATGCCGCAGATCATGAAAAAATCAGGCCTTTCCTATTTTATGACAACAAAGCTTGGCTGGAATGAGTACAATGTATTTCCCTATGATACCTTTATGTGGAAGGGAATTGACGGAAGCCAGGTTCTGACCCATCTGATCACAACCAGAAATTATCTTCCCGGATGCAGTCTTAAGGATATGCCAAACGGAAGCACCACCTACAACGGACTTCAGAATCCCAGCCAGATTAAGGGAACCTGGCAGAGATACCAGAACAAGGAAACAAGCTGTGATGTTTTAACCTGCTACGGATATGGGGACGGAGGCGGAGGTCCTACAGAGGAAATGCTGGAGCAGAGCCGCAGAATGGAAAACGGCGTTGTGGGTGTACCCTGTGTACGTCAGACCTTTGTAAAAGACTTCTTCCATATTTTGGAAAACAAGATGGACCGAAACTGTCTTCCTTCCTGGAGCGGAGAATTGTATCTGGAATTTCATAGAGGAACATATACCTCTCAGGCAAAAAATAAGAAGTATAACCGGATCTGTGAATTTATGATGGCAGATGCAGAGTTTTATTCCGTTTTGGCAAATGGATTGGGAAATGGATATGAGTATCCTGAAAAAGAGCTGGAAAAGAACTGGAAGCTTTTGCTTTTAAACCAGTTTCACGACATTCTGCCCGGTTCATCCATAAAGGATGTGTATGAGGACTCAGCTGTCCAGTATGAAGAAATCCTCAGATCAGCCGGAAGAATTGCAGAAGGGGCAGGAAAAGCCATTTTGTCCTCATTAAAGGAAAATGGAAATAATAAAGAGGGATTGGCTGTCTTTAATCCATTAAGCTTTCGCCGGACTTCTGCAGCAGAGCTTTCGGCAGAAGAGGCCCGATGGGCAGAAAATGGTCTGAAAGGGGGTTGTCCGGAGGGAATGATCATACAGAGAACAGGGGAAGGCGGTATGCTGATTCTGGTAAAGGATGCTCCTTCCAAAGGCCTTGGAGTATATGAAAACAGTGTATTCGATATACAGGCAGAGGAGCCGGTGATCCGCAGTCTTGTAACCGATGAACGGGGCTGGCCCATCAGTCTGGATACACCCTTTTTCCATATGGAATTTGACCCACAGGGAGAGATCAGCTGCATACGGGATCTGAGAGAATCCAGAGAGCTGTTAAAAAAAGGTGCTGTGGGAAATGAGCTTATTGTATATGAGGACCGTCCCATGGAGTTTGATGCCTGGAATATTGACGCTGGATACAGAGAAAAGAAATGGAAATTCGGAGGGGTTACGGAGTTTTACCTGGAAGAAAACGGGCCTGTGAGAGGCAGCCTTTTGATCCGCCGTCATTTTCTGGATTCTGTTTTAGAGCAGAGGATCTGTTTTTATTCCCATACCGCCAGGATCGATTTTAAGACAAAGGCAGACTGGAGAGAGAGCCAGCTTCTTTTAAGAACTTCGTTCCCCCTTGATATACAGAGCAATGAGGCAGATTTTGAGATTCAGTTTGGAAATGTGAAGCGTCCGGTTCATCAAAATACGACCTGGGATCAGGCACGTTTTGAGGTATGCGCCCATAAGTGGATGGATCTGTCCGAGTATGGGTACGGAGCCGCTGTTTTAAATGACTGTAAATATGGATGTGACATCCATGATTCCGTCATGAGCCTGACTCTGATCAAATCCGGAATTTTCCCGGATCCCCAGGCAGATCAGGGACTGCATGAGTTTACATATTCCCTCTATCCCCACAGGGGAGATTTCAGAAGAGGACGAGTGATTCAGGAGGCGTACGACTTAAATTGTCCTCTGACCGTACAGAAACAGAGCGGAATCAAAAAGGGAGAATGGTCCTTCCTTCAGATTTCCGAGGAAAATATTTTTGCAGATACAGTAAAGAAGGCAGAAGAGGGCGATGACCTGATCATTCGGCTGTATGAGGCATATGGAATGCGTACCAGGGTACATCTGGTATTTCCGTTATTTTCTGATTTTGATGCGGCAGTCTGTGATCTGATGGAGCAGACGGATCAAAAGACACAGTCCTTTGTTTCAGAGACAGAACTGGTGCAGAAGGGACAGACTCTGGAGTTTGAGATGAAGCCATATGAAATTTTCTCTATTCGCCTTACACCAAAGTGCTGCAGGTAAAACCAGGATTATAAGAGCAAAGATAGAACTAAAAAGCAATATATACAATATTATATATCAAAAAAGGCAAAAACAGTGTTGAAATTGATGGATTAAAATGATACTATGGGTTTATCAAAAGCAGTTACGAGGAAATGCAAAAACAAGAAGTATTAAGGAGGACATTATTATGAAGAAGAAAGCAGCAAGAGCATTGGCAGGCGTTCTTACCTTGTCTATGGCAGCAGCGCTGACAGCCTGCGGCGGTTCTGATTCCGCAAAAAAAGGAGGAGAGACAGCAGCGGCAGCAGAAAGTTCAGGCCCTATCACAGGACAGACTCTTTCTGTTATGCTTTCTGAGGAGCCGGGAGAGCAGGATGCTCTTGGAAACGTTTTAAACCATTGGGCGGAGGAAAGCGGAAACACGATCAAAAAGATCATTATTTCCCATGATGATATGAGAAGCAAGTTCCCGGCTATGGCTAAGAATAAAGACCTTCCGGACATTGTTTCCACTACTTTCCTTCATCAGATCTATCCGGATGAGTTCGTAAACATGGAAGATGTGGTTGATCTTTCCAAATTTAACCAGTCTGCGCTGAATATCGTAGGCAAGTCCTATTCTTCCGACGCGATTACAGGTATTACAGAGCAGTTTACAACGACCTGTGTCTTCTATAATAAGGATGCTTTTGCTGCAGCAGGCATTGAAGCTCCTACACCGGAAAATCCATGGACCTGGGAGCAGCTGTATGAGAATGCCGCAGTGCTTCAGGAAAAGGGCGGCGTAAAGTATGGCTTTGCAGCTGACGTATCAAGAGCACGTTACGATATCATGATGTATGCAAACGGCGGTTCTCTGGTAGAAAAGGATGGGGACAGCTTTAAGGTAACCGTAAACAGCCCTGAAAACATTGCAACCCTGGAGCGTTTTGTGCAGGCGAACAACGAAGTAATGCCAAAGGCAATCTGGGCAGGCGGCACCACAGATAACCCGGTTGAGTACTTCAAGAACGGAGATGCAGCGATCCTGTTATCCGGTTCCTGGAACTACAACACCTTCACAAATGAAATTTCCAAGTTTGATTTCGGCGTAATGCCTTCTCCAAAGGGAAGCGAGTGCCAGTCTTCCATCATCGGCGGCGCAGCTCTTGCAATTCCTCAGAACGGAAAGAATCCGGAGCTGGCAAAGCAGTTCGTACAGTGGCTGTTTGAAGAGGAACACTACAAGGAGTACCTGCAGCTTCACAAGGGTCTGTCTGTTATGAACGATGTTGCTTATGAGCCTGAGACTGACAAGGCAAAGGAAGACTTTGCGCTGATGCAGGGCGAGACCGCTTATGTAACCGATACATTTATGACAGATGAGAGTTCTTCCTGGAGAAATTACAAGGATAATGAGTACAGAGATGCATTAAAGCGCGCTGTATCCGGAGAGATCACAGCAAAAGAGGCTTTGGACGGATTTGCAAAGCAGCTGTCTGAGGCTTCCAACTGGAGTATGGCATACTAATTATACCAGACGAAAAACGGTCCATTCTTTTTTGGGGAATGGGCTGTTTTTTTGTTGCAGAGAGGATGGATTGCTGGTAGAATAAAAAAGCAAAAACCTGCATATAAAGCAAAATATGCGATATTATTATACCTAAAAGACAAAATAAATGTAGAAATTGACTTATCAAAGTGTTAAGATAAATCCAGAAAGTGATGGAAGCGAGGAACGCCTTCCGATGAAAGGAGCGAGAGGATGAAATACACAGCAGCAGATATTGACCGTTACATTGATCTGTATCTTAACAGCTTTGAAAAGGTTCTTTACGAAGAGGATTCCCAGTTTATGGAGGGGATGAAGACACGGAGTCTGGCCGGCGATGATATCAGGCGGTATCAGTTTTGGGAGTGGACTCAGGGCGTAGGCCTTTATGGAGTATGGAAACTCTACAAGGAGACGAAAGATGAGAGATATATGAATATCCTGACCTCTTATTATGAGAGGCAGTTAAAAATCGGGCTTCCTTCCAAGAATGTAAATACGGTGACGCCTCTTTTAGCCATGTCTTTTGTGGCAGAGGAAACAGACAACGAGCGATACATGGAGGTCTGCCGGGAATGGGCAGCATGGATCTATGCAGATTTTCCAAGGACAAAAGAGGGCGGCCTTCAGCATATTACTTCAGATACCTTAAATGAGGGTGAACTGTGGGATGACACATTATTTATGACGGTTCTGTTCCTGGCAAATATGGGCCGGATCCTGGGAGAAAAGAAATATCAGGATGAGGCAGAATATCAGTTCCTGCTTCATATCAAATATCTCACGGACCGCAAAACAGGCCTCTGGTATCACGGCTGGTCCTTTAAGGAAAAGAGCCATTTTGCAGCAGCCTTCTGGGGCAGAGGAAACTGCTGGATCACAGCGGCGATCCCGGAGTTTTTAGATCTTTGTCCCTGCAGTCCAAGCGTGGAAAAGTTCTTAAAAGAAACCTGGAAGCGCCAGGCAGAAGCTCTGATCCAGTATCAGGAGCCTACAGGAATGTGGCATACGCTCATTGATGATAAGACCTCTTATGTAGAGTCCAGTGCTACCTGTGGATTTGCGTATGGCATTTTAAAGGGGGCTGAACTGGGACTGGCAGAAACAGACTGGGTGGAAGCTGCTCTTAAGGCTCTTGAACCCATTATGGAATACACCGATGAGACCGGCGTTGTAAACCAGGTATCCTACGGAACACCTATGGGACGTGAAACAAAGGATTTCTACAAAGAGATTGAGCTTAAGCCAATGCCATACGGACAGGCTCTGGCCATGCTTTTCTTTATGGAATGCAGGAAGCATATAAGTGATTTTTAAGGAAGGATCAAGGAGGAAATCGATATGAAAAAGAGTAGAAGGCAGTCATTCTGCCATACGCACAGCTTTTGGCTGTTCGTACTTCCATCGCTGGCATTATTTGCAGTATTTTTCTTGGTGCCTCTGGTTTTAAGCATCTGGTTTTCATTCACTAATTATGATGGCTGGAAGACCATGGATGTAATTGGTTTAAAGAACTATACAGATATTTTAAAGGATGGAGATTTTTATAAGACAGTAGGACGGACTCTTTTATATACAGTCTGCAACCTGCCCTTTAAGATTGCTATTCCCCTGCTTTTAGCAGCACTTGTTACCTCCAGATTGGTAAAGGGAAAGACACTGATGCGTACCCTGATCTACATCCCGGTTCTTTTATCGGCTCTGGTAGCAGGTATTACAATTAACTGGATGTTCGGACAGGAATACGGTCTGATCAATTTTATTTTACAGAAAATGGGAATCGATCCTCTTCAGTGGTCTTTAAATCCCATTTTGGCAACAGTGGTGATCAGTGTGGCATCCAACTGGATTTCAGCAGGATACTATATGCTTTTATATGTAGGCGGTATCAATAATATCAACCGGGAGCTGTATGAGGCAGCAAGTGTAGACGGTGCAAAGAAGATCCAGGCATTTACCAATATCACACTTCCCCTTCTGATGCCCACTACTTTTATCGTACTCCTTCTTTCTACCGTATCTCTTTTAAAGGAATACGCGCTGGTACAGGGTATTTCTCTTGGAGGACCCGGCTCCTCGACTACATATATGGTACAGTACATTTTTGATCAGGGCTTTAATCAGTATAAGTACGGATACGCTTCCGCAGCAGGCATTCTTATCAGCCTTCTGTTTATCGTGATCGCAGTGATACAGTTTAAAGCAACCCAAGGCGGAGGTGAAGTATAATGGAAGGATCAGCAAAGCGCAAAGTAGAAACCATCTGTATGACCGTTTTAGGACTGGCAGTAGCAGGACTCATGGTTTTCCCGATCATCTGGCTGGGATTCAGCTCATTTAAGCCTTCTTCCGAGCTGTTTGCCTATCCCTTACATCTTTTCCCGCAGGCTCCTACCGGTGAATCCTACATCAGCGTAGTGGCAGACGGATTTTTTAACTATGTAAAAAACAGTCTCTTTCTGGCAGTGGTAGGTACCGTGATCACTGTTGTGATCAGTGCCATGTGCGGCTATGCTCTTGCCATCTACCGCAAGGAGATCCCCTATGTGAATAAGGTATTTGCCGTATTCCTGTTAGGAACCTTGATCCCCGGAGAGATCCTGACCATCGCACAGTTTACCGTAGTCAGTGAAATGGGGCTTTACAATAATATCTGGGGCTGCATCCTTCCGGTTGTAACCACCACAACAGGTATTTTCATGTACAGACAGCACTATATGTCCATTCCCTTGGAGCTTGCAGAGTCTGCAAGACTGGACGGCGCTTCCGAGTTTCGGATTTTCCGCTCCATCATGCTTCCCCTGGGATCTTCAGTTACCATTACATTGACGATCTTCTCCTTTATGTGGCGTTGGAATGATTATATTCTGCCTCTGATGGTGCTTTCCGATCAGGAAAATTTTACCATACAGATCGCGATCAAGAGCTATATCGGAACCATGGGTGTGGACTGGAACTCCATTTTGGCAGCTTCTATTTTATCTATCCTTCCTATTATCGTTATTTTCATTATCTTACAGCGTTATATCACCGGCGGCCTGGCTGCCAGCGGTGTAAAGGGCTAAAAACGGAGGCTTATAATGGAACGTTATATGGCGCATCTGCTGAAGGGAGCAGAATACAGAACAAGACAGTTTATGGGAAGTCAGGTGAAAAATCCTGCCTCCCTGCAGTACGGAGGGATCAAAGGAGATATCTGGGAGGCAAAGCCGACGATCTATGCCCTGGCTTCTGCCCTGGCTGTGTATTTCCATGAGGACAGCTGCTTTTATAAGAGTAAGGAGCTGTATCAGGCAGTGGATCTGGCCCTTGATTTTATTGCCAGAACCCAGAGAGAGGACGGAAGCTTTGACTATCCCTCCTGCAACTTTAAATCAGCAGCAGATACTTCCTTCTGTTTCAAACGGCTGATTGCAGCCTACCGTCTTCTGGTAAAATATGGGAATCCCGCTGATGAGGCTATTAGAGTTTTAAAGGAAAAGTATTTAACCATTATGCATAAGGCTCTGGATGCAATCCGTGAGGGGGGCTTCCATACGCCGAACCATCGATGGGGGATCGCAGCGGCTCTTCTTCAGGGCTCCAATCTCTTTGCCGCAGAAAAAGAGTTTGCCGCAGGGCTTAAAAACCGGGCAGAACAGTATCTGGCAGAGGGCATTGACGGAGACGAGGACGGAGAGTATGCGGAGCGGTCCACGGGAAATTATAATGCAGTGGTAAACAATGCCATGATGGCCATGTATCAGGAAACAGGTGACGAGGCATTTTTAGGCTATGTGGAGCGCAACCTTTCCATGATGCTGACCTACATGGATCCGGACGATACCATTTTTACCCAGAATTCTACCAGACAGGATCAGGGAAAGCTGGAATATGCGGATAAATATTTTTACCAGTATCTCTATATGTGCAGCAGAGAGAAAAATCCTGCCTTTGACGGGGCTGCCCACAAGATTATAAAGGACAATATGGAGCGCGGAGATCTGGCTCCCGACTGTCTGCACATTGTGATGAACCATGATGAAATGATGGGATATCATTTTGAGGAATACGGATTTTTGGAGGAATACCGCAAGTTTTTCCGCCATGCAGGCGTACTCCGGGTAAGAAAGCCCTCTTATACTTATACTGTGTTAAACGGAAAGAGTGCATTTTTGTATTTCAAATCCAAAGGAACCACACTCTGCGTAAAAATTGGAGAGAGCTGCTGTGACATCCGCAATTTCATTCCTCAGACCATAGAGGAGCTGCCCGATGGCTGCCGCCTGGAGGCGGAGGCACAGAGCTGGTATTATCTGCCCTTTAAGGAAAAGCAGGATACCTCTGACTGGTGGAAAATGGATCAGAGCAAGCGGGAAAAGCTTATCAGCAGCCGGTTAAAGACAACTCTTGAGATCCGGGAAAAGGAGCAGGGTCTGGAGCTTAACTTAAAGGCAGAGGGCCTGGATCGTCTTCCCTTACGGCTGGAAATCTGTATTCCGGCAGGCGTTTCCATCGAGCATCCGGCCTTTGCACTGGAGGCAGGTGCCGGAGAGAGCATGATATTAAAGGATGGGTATCTGGAAATTCATGACGGTTTAACAACCGTGGAGATCGGCCCCGGTTTTGGAGAGCACTCTTTTAAGGGGCATTATTCAGGAGAAGAGATTAACAGCGCCGGTTATACGGTGTATGCAAACGGCTATACCCCTCTTGAAAAGCATTTCTCCCTTATGGTAAAATAAACCAGATCATAATCTATGAATACATAAAGGGGAAACAATATGCTGAGAATCGGAATTGATCTTGGGGGAACAAAAATCGCTGCCGGACTGGTAGATGAAAACAGAGTGCTGGGGCCGTCCATTCAGGAACCCACGGGCCTGCCAAGGCCTGCCGGAGAGCTGGCAGAGGCTATTTACCATCTGGCATACCGGCTTTTAAAGGAACAGGGACTTACCTTTCAGGATGTGGAAAGTGTGGGGATCGGCATTCCGGGAACGGTAAATAAGGAAACGGACTGTATCGAGTATGCCAATAACTTTGGTTTTGAAAACGTTCCTTTTCTTAAAATGTTAAAGGAGCTTTTCCCATGCCCGGTTTATGGGGAAAATGACGCCAAGGCAGCCGCCTGGGGCGAATATCTGGCCGGTGCGGGACGGGGAAGCCGTTCCATGACAGCCGTAACCCTGGGAACCGGAGTCGGCGGAGGCATTATTTTAAATGGAAAGATTTTAGAAGGCCACAATGGGGCAGCCGGAGAGCTGGGCCATATGGTGATCCATCAGAATGGACGCCCCTGTACCTGCGGGCGGAGAGGCTGTCTGGAGGCCTATGCTTCTGCTACCGCTCTGGTGAGCCGTGCAAAGGAGGCAATGGAGCATTGTGAAACATCTATGCTTTGGAACCTTTGCGGAAGAAATCTCTCAGAAGTAAATGGCAGGATCATCTTTGAGGCTTCTAAAAAAGGAGATCCGACGGCCTGTGAGGTATTGGACAGTTTTACAGAGGATTTATCGGACGGAATTGCCAATATCATCAATATCCTTCAGCCGGAGGTGCTTTGCATCGGCGGAGGCTTAAGCGGAGCCGGGGAAGCCCTCCTTGCTCCTGTAAGGGAGAAAACAGCTCCGAAGATTTATTCCAGAGCTTCAGAGAAAAACACCCGTATCGTGTTAGCAGAGCTTGGAAATGGGGCAGGCATCATAGGAGCGGCCTGCTTAAATGAGCAGATGAGCAAAAACTAAGGAAAAATTTTGACATATGATGAAAAGCTGATATAATAGCTTTGACCCGTACACGGCCCTGTTTACATACCGTTTTAAGGTTGTAAACAGGGCTGCTGTTATATATGGCAGTGCCTGAAAAGGCCTGACAGGGAAGCCGGACCTAGAAGAAGCAGAGCCGACAGCTTCTTAAAAAACGGCGCAGCCCCCGCTACTGTACTGAAGGACGAAGTCTTTAGATATGTCACTGGCATAAAAGCTGGGAAGGCAAAGACGGAGGATGAATTTAAGCCAGGAGACCTGCTGCCATGAGAGGATGCATAAAATGCATACGGGATCATATACTTTCGGAGGGAAAGAACATGAAACAGAAAAAACTGGTAAAAACAGTGATCCTTGTCCTGAGTGCTGCCATGATAGGCGGCTGTGGTGCACAGGGAAGCAATCAGGGTGATTCTCAGGCAGTACAGGAAACGAGTGCAGCCGTTTCAGAATCCCAGAGCAGCTCTGACGGAGCTTATGAGCCTGTAACCATTGTAAATGGAGAACGGGAAATCACATTTACAAAGATGCCGCAAAAGGTACTTTGTGCGAATCTTTATGCAGCAGAAAATATGGTTATGCTGGGGTTGGGAGACCGTGTAGTTGGACGTATTGCTCCGGCGAATCCGGCAGAGCGCCCTCTTCCGGAGTTGGAGGACGAATTTGCTGCGATTCCGGAGGTGGAGAAATCCCATGAAAATGCAGTGGCTTTAGGAACGGATCTTGTGATTGGTCAGGTAAGTGCTTTTAAGGAATCTGCCTGGGGAAGCTATGACCAGTTAGAAAGCAAGGGAATCCAGTGTCTTACAATTACAGGTACGATTGTACCGGATGAAACGGTAGAACATATTTATACAGATATAGAAAATCTGGGAAAAATATTTAAGGTAGAGGACCGGGCGGAAGAACTGATAGAGGATATCCGTTCTCAGATTGAAGAGACACAAAAAGCAGTTTCTTCTGTACCGGAGAATGAAAAACCGAAGGTATTTGTTCTTGATACATTTAAGGGAAATGAAATTTACACAACCTCAAAGGGACTGCAGAGCAACCTGATTGAGCTGGCGGGAGGAATCAACTGTACCCGTAATATGGATGAAGCCAGATGGTTCAATACAAGTGTGGAAACGCTGGTGGAAACGAATCCCGACTGGATTATCATCAATGATTATGGCGCTCAGACGGTAGATGAGAAGAAAGAATTTTTAGATACGAATCCGGCTTTATCCGAGATTCCGGCAGTAAAAAATAAAAAGTATCTTGTGATTCCGCTGGTGGAAGTAATGCAGGATGTACGGGCTGCCAAAGCCTGCCGTACATTTGCTGAAACCTTCCATCCGGAATGTTTCCAGTAGGACGGCAGGGAAAGAGGGGGAGACAGCGCCTCCTCTTTCCTGTGCTGACAATGGTTCTTTTAGGATCTGTTCTGTGGACGATTCATATCGGATCTACAGAGATTCCGATAAAGGAAGTTTTTGAGATCTGTATGGATCAGTTTTTTTACGGAGGAGAAGGTTTAAAGGCAGGAAAATGGTCCGTACCTCATTTTCAGATTGTATGGAATATCCGGCTGCCCAGAGTTCTGTTCGGTCTTCTTTGCGGAGCAGGTCTTTCTGTCTGCGGAGCGGCTATGCAGGCTCTGGTGCTGAATCCTGTTGGCGATCCTTATATTCTGGGGATTTCATCAGGAGCATCTGCAGGAGCTGCCTGTGCGCTTTTGCTTCCGATTTCACTACTTTCCGGTCCCTTTCAGACGACTGCGGCAGCTTTTTTGGGCGCGCTTTTATCTGCCGGCACTGTTTATTTTATGGCGAAAACGGCAGGGGGAGGAATGATACGGCCTGTGCCCCTTATTTTGTCGGGAACGGCTGTCAATGCGGTGATGAGCGCAGTAACCAGTTTTGTTATTTTTCTGGCAAAAAGCCCGGAGAGTATTGCTGCTGTATATAACTGGCAGATGGGAAGCATCGCGGCGGCACAGTGGAAAAATCTTGCTCTTCCGGCAGCTGGCGTTTTATCTGGAACAGTGATATTTACTGTTTGCAGCCGTTATTTTGATATGATGATGATGGGAGATGAGGATGCGGCCGCTCTGGGATTATCTGTAAAGCATTTCCGTTCTCTGATGTTTGGGTTCTGCTCGATTGTAGTGGCATCGCTGGTGTCTGTTACGGGAATTATCGGTTTTGTGGGACTCGTGGTACCTCATATGGCCCGTATTCTTTCCGGAACCAGCACGAACCGGGTGATTATACCTTTAAGTGCTCTGGGAGGAGGGATTTATCTGATCTGGGCAGATGCTCTGGCCAGAAGTCTTTTTGGCGCTGCTGAACTGCCCCTTGGTATTGTAACAGCTTTTGCAGGAGCGCCTTTCTTTTTATACCTTATGATACGAAATGGATATGGGGGTGGAAATACATGATACTTCGTTTTGATGGAATCCACGTGCGTATTGGTGGAAAAGAGATTGTAAAAGGGGCAGATCTGTGTACAGAGGAAGGAAGGGTCACAGGAATTATAGGACCCAACGGATGCGGAAAGTCCACCCTGATAAAAACAGCGATGGGACTGATAAAGCCAGCGGAGGGTAAGGTTTTTATCGGAGAATGGGAAGCGGCATCTCTTTCTCACAGGAAACTGGCGTCTCTGATCGGCTATGTAGGTCAGGAAGCAGGCTGCGTATTTGATTTTTCTGTGTGGGATGTGGTATCTATGGCAATGTATGCCAGATCTGAAAACAGAGACAGAAAGCGGCCGGCAGAATCGAAAACTGCACAGACAGTGGTTTCAGAGGCATTAGATGAGCTGGGAATTCTGCATTTAAAGGACAGAAGTATCCTTTCGCTGTCTGGCGGGGAGCGGAAAATGGTATTTATTGCCAGAGCCATTGCACAGGGAGCAGAGACGCTGATCCTGGATGAACCGACCAATCATCTGGATATCTGTCATCAGCTGTTTCTTATGGAATACCTCAGACAGTGCAAAAGGACGGTTCTGATAGTACTTCATGATCTGCGTCTGGCCTCCCATTATTGTCAGAAGGTATGTCTGATGAAGGATGGGAGAATTCTGGAGGCTGGCGATCCTCTGAATGTGCTGAATTCTGCTCGGACCCGTGAGGTCTTTGGAATAGAAGGAGAAGCCCATATGACAGCGAACGGTGAGAGGGATTTCAGGCTGTTTGATGGGAGTGCTCCGTTAATAAGGCGTTAAAATTGCAGTAAGGTTCCTTTTTGACCGCTGGAACATTTGACGGCTTTTTTTCCGGCTGTTATAATAAAACCCATTATACTGCTGGGAAAGGATTCTGATTTCTATGAATGAACTTTTGCTTCTCACGGGAATTGTGATCATGCTCTGTATCCTGACGGACCGGTTTACGGATCGTCTTGGCATACCGTCCCTTCTGGCATTTATTGCCCTTGGCATGTGCTTTGGAGTGGACGGTATTTTTAAAATTCCTTTTGATGATTATGAGGCATCAGAGATGATCTGTTCCGTCAGCCTGGTGTTCATTATGTTTTACGGAGGCTTTGGAACCAACATTAAGGAGGCAAAGCCGGTGATTGCCCGGTCTGTGGTATTGTCTACCGCAGGCGTAGTTCTTACTGCAGGGCTTACGGGTCTTTTTATTCATTTCGTTTTAGGGCTTTCTCTGCTGGAAAGCCTTTTGACCGCATCTGTCATCGGCTCCACGGATGCAGCCTCGGTGTTCGGCATCCTGCGTTCTAAAAATCTGAACTTAAAGGAGCATACGGCCTCCTTACTGGAAATGGAATCCGGTTCCAATGATCCTATTTCCTATATGCTCACAGTGATCTTGACAGGGCTTCTCACGGGCGCGTCCATCCGTGTTCCGGCTATGCTGTTTCAGCAGCTTTTTTTCGGTCTGATTTTTGGGGTTCTCTTCGGAAAGGGAGCGGTCTGGGCCTTAAACCGCCTGCAGTTTCAGATTGCAGAGGGAAAGACCATTTTTGTATTTGCCGCGGCTGTTCTTGCCTATGCCGTTCCTGTGCTTTTGGGAGGAAACGGGTATTTAAGCGTGTATCTTTGCGGAATCATTATGGGAAATTCTTCCATGCCTCATAAAAGGAATATGGTACAATTTTTTGATGCGCTTACAGGAATTGCACAGATGATGATCTTCTTTTTGCTGGGGCTGTTAGTGACTCCATCCAGACTGGGCGTGGTGTTGCTGCCTTCGGCAGTGATCATGGTATTTCTGACATTAGTCGGACGTCCTCTGGCTGTGACAGCGCTTCTGGGCGGTTTTAAAGCATCCTGGGGTCAGATCGGAATTGTTTCCGGGGCCGGGCTTCGGGGCGTGGCATCCATTGTATTTGCCATTTACGCTGTGCTGCGCGGAGTACCGATGAAATACGACCTGTTTAATCTGGTATTTTGTATTGTTTTGTTATCCATTTCCATTCAGGGAAGCCTGCTGCCATGGGTTTCCAGGCGTCTGAACATGATAGATGAAAAGGCGGATGTGCGCCGCACTTTTACGGATTATCAGGAAGAGGGCAGCATCAGTTTTGTGAAATTCCATCTGGATAAAAGCCACCCCTTTATAGGAAAGACGTTAAAGGAGATCGTTCTTCCTCCGGAACTCTTAGTAGTTTTGATTATCCGCGGGAAAGAACTTCTGGTTCCAAACGGAGGTACTATATTGGAGCAGGGGGATCTTCTGATCGCTGCGGCGGAGGAATTTGAAGACCGGAGAAATATGACCCTTCAGGAAGTAACGGTGGATAAAAATTATAAATGGAACGGAAAATATCTTCACGAAATTACAATTCCTGGGGGGACGCTGATCGTTATGATCCGAAGGGGCACTTCTACCATTATCCCGGCAGGAGATACAAAGGTCTGCGAGGGAGATGTGCTTGTGTTGGCAAAGTTTTGAGGCAGGATATCCTGCCTTTTTGCGTGTTTAGAAATTCTTTCATTTTCATTTAGAAAGAATTGGAAGTTATCAGAGGTAAATATTCGGGAGGCTTTGGTATGATATGAGACAGGAACGGCAGTGAAAAGGACAGGGCTGCCGACAGAGCGGGTGAGGAGGAGTTATGGAACAAAGAGACGAAGAAATGGGGAGACGGGAAGAAAACAGGGGGCCGGAGCGGGCATCTGAAAGTGAGGAAATTGACCGCACACTGGAACAGATAATGGACAATCAGAAACAGGAGAAAAAGAAACGGCCCGGAAAGAAAAAATGGATCCTGGCAGCGGGGATTCTCGGTTTGGGGATTTTAGGTATAAAAATGGTTTCCACGGGAGGCAGCCAGACTCCCGTGGTAGCTGTGATTCCTCTGGAAAAGCAGGATATACAGGAAAAGCTTTCCATCAGCGGGCCTGTATCCGGTACGGACAGCGTGGATGTTGTGTCGAATATCCATGCAGAGATTCTTCAGATGAACGTAAAGGAAGGGGATAAGGTTATAAAGGGGCAGGTTCTGGCCGTGCTTGACCGCACAGAGCTGGAACGGGAGGTACATATTGCCCGCAATGCCTATGAGCAGGCAGTGGCCAATAAGGAAGCCCAGGATAAGGAAGCGGCGCTTGGATATGAGAAGGCGGTGCAGGATTTTCAAAAAGCAAGTACGGATCATGACAGAAACAGCCAGCTGTTTGCAGCCGGAGACATTTCACAGGCAGATATGGAGCAGAGCGCAAATGCCTTAAATGACGCCAGACGGGCGATGGAGAAGTATACGGTGGAAAACGGCCGGGGCGTTTCGGATCGTTCCTACGGCCTTCAGGTGGAAAATGCGGCTTATGAGCTGGAAAAGAAACAGGAGGAGCTGGAAAAGACAGAAATTAAAAGTGAGATTGACGGTACAGTAGTTCGGGTCAATTCCAAGGTAGGCCAGTTTGCCGACAAGGTAGAGGATGATAAGCCCATATTCAGCATTGAAAATCTGGATCAGCTGGAGCTGGAGGTTAAGATCAGTGAGTTTTCCATCGGAAAGGTAAAGGAAGGCCAGAAGGCGCTGATTGGAGCGGATATATTAAACGGCAAAAAAGAGGAGGGAGAGGTGATAAAAATCTCTCCTACCGGTGAAGAAAAGGGAGGCGGTTCCACAGAACGGGTCATTCCCACGATTATCCGCGTCAATACGCCGGATACAAAGCTGATGGCAGGGATTACGGCCCGTGCAGAGCTGCTTGTCAGGGAATCAAAGGACGCTTTTGCAGTTCCTGTATCAGCGGTATTTGACAGCGGAGAAGCTTCCTATATAGAGATTGTTGAGAATGGAAAGATTTGCTGGATTCCCGTAACCATTGGAGCGGACGGGGAAACAAAGGTGGAGGTGCTCCCGGCAGATGGAACGGTTTTGCAGGAAGGAATGGCTGTGGTAACATCTCCGGATCCCGGCTTGACGGAGGGGATGGAGGTTATGGTTTCCGGGAGTCAGGAGGGCAGATAAGAATGAAATATGAGGAAAGAGAATCTGCACAAAGGCCTCTTATCCAACTGGAAAATCTTGTAAAAGTATACGATACGGGAGCACTTAAGGTTCTGGGATTAAAAAAGATCAACCTGACGATTCACCGGGGAGAATTTGTGGCTGTCATGGGACATTCCGGTTCAGGAAAGTCCACGCTGATGAATATTTTAGGCTGCCTGGACCGGCCTACCCTGGGACATTATTATCTGGATGGAGTGGATACGGCGGACATGACGCCGGATCAGCTCTCTGAAATCCGCAACCGGAAGATCGGCTTTGTGTTTCAGTCCTTTAATCTGATCTCCCGTACGTCGGCTCTTAAAAATGTAGAGCTTCCCATGACCTATGCGCGGATTCCCAGAGCTGCACGAATCAGGCGGGCCAGAGAGCTGTTAGTCCGGGTGGGCTTAGAATGGCGCATGGATCATTTCCCCAATGAGCTTTCCGGAGGACAGCGCCAGAGAGTGGCCATTGCCAGGGCTCTTGCAAATGAACCGCCGCTGATCCTGGCAGATGAGCCCACAGGCAATCTGGATACGGCTTCCTCCATCGAGATTATGGAGCTTTTTACAAAGCTTTATCAGGAGGGAGCTACGGTGGTTTTGGTTACTCACGAGGAGGATATTGCTGCCTTTGCCAGACGGATCATCTGTTTTGGAGACGGGAAAATCTTAAGCGACCGGATCAATCATCCGGTGTGGGAGAAAGGAGACGGCCATGTTAGCGGAAAACATGATGATGGCTTTTAATGCGATCCGGGCCAATAAGCTCCGTTCGGTTCTTACCATGCTGGGGATCATTATCGGCATCGGATCTGTGATTGCCATTGTTTCCATTGGAGATACCATGCGGGGAATGTTTGCTGAGCTCTATAAGGATGTGGGTATTACTCAGGCTTATGTGGGGATCGGATACTGGGTAGAGGATGTAAGGGACAGCGATTATTTCAATCTGGATGAAATGGAGCGGGCAAAGGAGGCATTTTCGGATGAAATTGCCTATATTGACAGCAATGCCTATACGACGGCAGATGCGGAATATAAGCGCACCTCCATCAGCTTTGATTTTCAGGGGATTGATTCCAATTATAAAGAGGTACAGCCGGTGAATATGGTTTACGGACGGTATCTCAATGAGGGGGATGTGCTTGGAAGAAGGAAAAATGTGGTTATGGATACGGACAGCGCCATGCTTTTGTTTGGTACGGAAAATGCAGTGGGAAAGACCTTCAGGACCACCATTTACGGCAATACGGATGAATACACCGTGGTAGGGATCTACCGGAAGGAAGTGAATGCATTTCAGGCTCTGATGATGGGAGGAACGAAAGATACAGGCTCTGCCTTTCTTCCCTATACCCTTCTTACCTGGCCCAATGACCGGTTTTATATGCTCTATGTATTTGCAGAGGAGGATGTGGATCTGAACCGCTTTTTTGAAGAATTTAAGACTTATACCGCAGGGCTTCACGGCAGGGAGCCGGAGGATATGTATATCCAGACAGCCATGGATGAGATGAACAGCGTGGATTCTGTTATGGGAGGGCTGTCTGCAGCAGTAGGCGGGATTGCGGCTATTTCACTGCTGGTAGGCGGCATCGGCATTATGAATATCATGCTGGTGTCGGTGACGGAGCGCACCCGTGAGATCGGCATCCGAAAGGCCCTGGGAGCAAGGACAAGGGATGTGCTGATCCAGTTTCTGACCGAATCGGCCATCCTGTCTGCCTGCGGAGGAATTGCCGGAGTGATCTTGGGAACGGGCGTTGTGGCGTTGGGAGGAGCGGTTCTGGGCTTAAAAACAGTGATAAAGCCTTCCGTGATCCTTATTGCGGTTACATTTTCAGCGGTTGTTGGAATTTTCTTTGGATTGTATCCGGCCTTAAAGGCTGCAAAGGCAGATCCGATTGACGCTCTCAGGTATGAATAACAGAAGGGAGAGAAGGAAGATGAAAACACAGGGGATATGCTGTGGCCGGAGGGGCTGCATGAAGATCATCGGCCTGACATTTCTCTTTGGCTTTGCTGCGGCTCAGACTGTTTTAGCCAGCCCTGAATTTGCCTACCCGCCGGAAAAATGGGCGTCCCTGCGGGATGATGTGCTGGAATATGAGGAACTGGCAGATCTGATCCACGAATACAATGCAGAGGTGATCAACAGCCGTCTGGAATATGATGATTACCGGGGAAAATCCAATGACGATTTCCGCAATACGTATTCTGAAATGGCGGATCGTTTAGAGGACTCCAGTGACCGGATGATGGACGGGATAAATGAAGATGAGCCCGGATATGGAGCCGCAGAGGCATCGGCCATGAGTATACGGCTTCAGGCAGAGCTGGCCAGAGATCAGGCAGATATGGAAAATGAAGACGGCAGGGTAAAAAAACTGGAGTACGACAGGCAGGAGGCTCTTTTAATCCAGAAGGCCCAGGGGCTGATGATTGAATACTGGAAAAAAGAAAAGGAGCGTCCGGTTCTTGAGGGAACCCTGCAGCAGGCGGAAGCAGAAGTTCAGACAGCCAGACGGAAGGCAGCCCTTGGAATGCTTTCACAGCCGGAGCTTTTAGAGGCAGAGGCAGCCGTCTGTACGGCTCAGGCAGCAGAAGCCTCAGGGAAGACTAAGCAGGAGGAGCTGCGCCGCCAGTTGATTGTTATGACCGGATGGCAATATGATGATCTGCCTCGTCTGGGAGAAATTCCCATTCCTGAGGAGGCATTGCTTGAAGAAGACCCTGAGTCAGACCGAACACAGGCATTAGCTGCGAATTTCAGTCTGGCAGCAGACCGCCGCAGACTGGAAAATACAGATTCCGGTACCGCAAAGGATGTGCTTAATCAGAAGGTGGAAGCCGGGCAGCAGAAAATAGAAGCAGATATAGAGGCGAAATATAACAGCCTGATGCAGGCTCAGACGGATTACGGTCAGGCAAAAGAAGAATACCGCCTGGCAGAGGAAAAGCTAGAGGCTGATGAACGAAGATATCAGCTGGGGCTGTTGTCTGCCAATGACCGGATGGCGGCTCAGGCAGAGCTGTCATCTAAAAAGGCAGCCTGGGAGATAAGCGGCCTGTCTTTTCGGCAGGCATACGAGGACTACCAATGGGCAGTCGAAGGGCTGGCAGCGTATGAGGGTTGAGGAAAGCAGGGGATTTGGATGAAAAAAGAAGCGGGAAGGCGGACGGTTATCAGGGTGATGGCTGTGCTTTTTGTGGGAATAATGGCCGGTACAGTGGCAGCTTCCGGCGTGAGCAGAGGGGAAGAAACGGAAATGGCGCTGTGTTATGAGAATCTGGAGAATCTGGTAAAGGAGTCCTGTCCGCAGGTGGAAATGGAGCGAAGGCAGTTTGAAGAGCGTCTGGGCCGTCTGGAAGATGCAAGGGAAGAACTCTTAGAGAGCCGGAGGGCTTTGAGAGAAGAGGCCTCTGATCGGGAAAAGGACGGCGATGCGGCAGGAGCAGAACATTACAGATGGCAGGCGGAGGCTCTTTTGGATGGTGCAGACAGCCTGAAAGAGCAGATCCGTCAGGCGGGAAATGCCGCAGGACGGATGGAACTGCGCAGGATGGAGGATACCATGCTCTGGACGGCTCAGAACCTGATGGGAACGTATCACAGTCTGGAAGCGGAGCAGGCTGCGGCCAGCGCCAGGGCAGAGGCACAAAAGCATTTATCTGAGAAAGTTAAAGATCAGGAAATGCTGGGAAGCAGCACCTCTTACCATTCACAGGAGGCTTATCAGAAATGGCAGTCCGCCCTAAATGAATATGAACGGCTTAAAAAGGAGCAGGAGCGGGTCCGTCAGGAGCTTTTGCTGCTCACAGGCTTTTCACCGGACAGCCCGGTTGTTTTAGAAAAAATGCCCCTGCCCGATGTATCAAGAGCTGCTCTTGTGAATCCACAGGAGGACAGGCAGCAGGCTTTGGGAAATAATTATGAGCTTCGCAGCGGACGCATGGGAAATGCAGGAAGCAATCAGGAGCTTCACAAAAAACAGAGACAGACAGAGCTGGATGAAAACCAGATGTTCGCTTCCCTTGAGACTCTGGGGGATCAGATCCGTTCCTGTCAGGCAGAATGGGAGGCAGCCTGTGCGAAGGAACAGGCGCAAAGGGCAGTGTGGCAGTCTGCGGTCAGAAAAAGGGAACAGGGGACAATGGCTGAGGGAGAATATCTGGAGATTTACAGCCAGTATATGGAAGAAAAAGGAAATCAGGCACAGGCATCCATTCGTTTCCTTCTCGCAATGGAGGAATATGACTGGGCGAAAAAGGGATTGATGGATTAGGACAATCAGGAAAATCGGTTACAAAATTTCTGTAAAAACAGGACAGGAGAGTTGACTTGTCCTGTTTCTTATGCTATTCTGTAAGAACCGATACGGAATTCTCTGTATCATTTATCTAAATTTCATTTTATTGGCTGTTTCAGCCGCATTTCAGAACAAAAACAGAAAAATTGAATCAGAACAGAGTCTGGAAAGACGAGGCGTATTTTGCGCACCCGTAATTGCGGATCGTATATCCGGGGACTGTATGAAAAGGGGGAATGTCCATATATGGCCTGGTAGGATTATTTTATAAAACAAATGTAACTGTTCAGGAGAAACCAAGGGGGACATAACAAGTGAATAAAAGACATTGGAGGCGTTTTTGCGCCCTTTTTCTGGCAGCCGCTATTCTCATTACGGGGATTCCCTTCCAGTCGGCGGCAAAGGAGAACACGGTGGAAATGATCATCCGGGGAGATGCATTTCAGAACCGTCCCATCAATATTTTCGGACACAGCCACCGTTCGATTACATGTTACTATGTAAATCCGGTGGAAGGCCATGTGCCGGCCTTCTGCCTTCAGCCCGGAAAAAAGCTGCCCAATCATACGGTGTCATCCTATACCCGGTATGACGCAGAGCCGGGAGCATCTGTGCCTGTCATCGGAAGCTTTGACCGGTATCTTCCTATGACATTAGCTTATGAGTGGATGGTGTCCGGGAATTATTATGATAAGACCCGATATGCTATGGTGCAGACCTATCTCTGGGGGTGCCTTGCAGGCTATGAGGAGGCCTGGGATGTGCAGGAGGAGATGATGCACAAATTAGAGAGCGTGATCCGGGATGGAAAGGTGCTCCCATTTTTCCATGAGATGCGGGAATATGTGGAAAATGGTCTGGCGGAATACGAAAATCAGGGAAATTCGGACCTTCCGGAGTGGAACGGACGCCAGCAGAGAATGGAGCTCAAGGATGGGAGATATGAGCTTACTCTGGATATCAGCAGCTGCCCCCAGCTTAAGAATGCAGTGTGGCAGTTTCCGGACGGGAACTGGATCTATGAAATAGGAGCAGACGGAACTTCTGTTACCTTTATCTATCAGGGAGAAACACCTTCCGGACGGATTTCTTCCGGGCCTTTAAGCGGAATTAAAACAAAGTATTACGCTTACATTTTCCAGCCGGAGGAGAAATACCAGATGCAGATGGGATGGCTGGATATGGCGGATACGGATGCAGAGGTCTGGTTTGAAGCAGGCCCGTCTTTGGACTCTCAGGAAGGTCCGGGACTGGAACTTTACAGGCATAAAGAGGTATTTGAGTCCAATTATAAGGTGCAGGTGGAAAAATACTGCGCAGAAACAGGAAAGCCCTTAGAGGAGGCTGAGTTTAACGTATGGGAAACCTTTGATTTCGGTCAGGTCAATGAACACGGCTATGAGGAGGGAAATCCGGACGGAAGCACAGGAGAGGTTTATGTAAACTGCATGTCTCCAAAACCGGAGGAGCGTATTCTCTGTGATGTGATTTCCACAGATGAAAACGGAACGGCTTCCCACAGCGATATCCGCAGTTATCATTACAGCAAAACCTACTGTATGGGCCATCCTGCGCCGGAATGGGTTGAATGCGACCATGAGGGAGAGGGGGAAGGAGACGAGGCAGAGGAATGCAGCTGTGAGGAGGAAAATGAAAGACTGCGCAGCCAGTGGCTGGCAGAACAGGAGCTTTGCAGCAGAACCTGTGACTTTCATGTGGGAAATGAGGACGAAGATAACCATAGCCAGAGCACAAAAGCCATGGAAGCAATGCTGGAGGACAGGGATGAGACGTATGAAAATTTTATCCGTCTGGAGTATGGGTACACCGCAGAGGAGAAAAAGGCCAGAAACGGGTATACCATTCACGGAACGCACCGCGATGACCCCATGATTGAAACCGTAGTTCTTATGTCTGCCCAGGCAGAAGGCAATGTACGGCAGGGTGAGATGGAGGTTTCCGGTGAAATGGGGCTTCCAGCTTTAAAAACGTATGGAGAGAGCTTAGAAGCGCTGGGAGAGGAGCGGGGATACCGCTGTCTGCTCCCGGAAGGGGAGAAAATGGATCTGGAAGAGCTTCGGAGCATCCTTGAAATCCGGGAACAGGAACGTACAGAACCGGCAAAGAAGGAAAGTGCCGGGGAAACGACTGGTGTTCAGGAGACCCAGAGTGCGTCAGGTCAGGAGCAGGCCGGCACACAGGAACCGGATAAGGAGGGACTGGAAAGTCGGCCAGACAGTCAGCAGACTGGTGGAGAAGCCGGGAATAAGGAAGAGGCGGGAGGACAGTCAGGATGGAATGAGACGGAAGGAGAAGGGGTCGAAAATCCGTCGGAAGATGAGAAAATGGAAGGAACAGAGGCCGGAAATCCGTCAGATAAGCAGGAAACCGGCGGAGAAGTAAACGGAAATTCGCCGGAAGGGCAGGAAAGTAGTGGAGAAAGTTCGGGAAATCCGTCAGACAAGCAGGACAATGTCGGAGAAGAAGCTGGAAATCAATCGGGCGGTCAGGAAGTCGGTGGAGAAGTCTCAGAAAATCCGCCAGACAGTCAGAAAACTGGCGGACAAGAAGCCGGGAACCAGCCGGGCAGCCAGGAATCCGGCAGCGTAGCAGAGAAAAGGGATCCGGATATTGCCGAAATTGCCATAAGTCCTCATTTGCGCAGCCGTCTTTTAAGTCCATTTTCCTCTGCTCCGATACACTTTTTGGCTACATCCAATGATGCACAACGGGAGGAAGAGCTGCCAGAGAAGGGGGAACAGGAGGAAGGACTGCTGCCGGAGGAGGAAGATATGCCGGTTACGGAGCAGTTTGAATACATAAAACATCCCGTTGCCCCCTTCCTTCTATCCGAACCGGAATATACCTCTGCTCCCAGAGAAAAAATCAGAGAGGATCAGAAGAAACACCCATTCAGCTTAAAAGCACTTTTTTCATTTCTGTCAGAGGATGAGGAGGAGGGGGACAGTCTTTATGCTGTACTTCCGGATTTCATAGATGATGATCTGGAGCCAATGGATCTTTCCGATTATGGGGATCCTCTTCGCTGTCTTTATCGTTTCAAAATCTGGGATCACCGGACAGAGGGACGGATTCATATCAATAAGCGGGATTTGGAGCTTTATAAAGGAAATCCCGAAGGAAGTTATGGAAAAACTCAGGGAAATGCCACGTTAGAGGGAGCGGTATACGGTCTTTTTGCTGCTCAGGACATTATTCATCCGGATGGGAAAAGCGGTGTCGTATATGGCAGGGATCAGCTGACAGCCATCGCTGCCACAGACAAGGAGGGGAACGCCTCATTTTTAGCATACACTGAATGTCCGGGTACGTTGTGGAATGGCAGCGGTACAGAAGTTTCTGCGTTTACGGGGCCTGAAAATCTGTATCAGGGCAGTCAGATTACCTCATCCGATCATGGCTTTGGAACGAAAATCTATCCGGATTATAAGTCAGAAAACGGCTCGGTCTGGATTGGACGTCCCCTTCTCATGGGCAGCTATTACGTTATGGAATTGAGCCGGTCGGAGGGATATGAGCTTTCTGTGCAGGGCCTTAATAAGGCAGAGACAAACCGGGAGGCAGATGAGAGCGTTACAGTGATTTCTTCCGGTTCAGCCTGGGTGAAAAATGGCCTTTCTGATCACAACAGTATGGAAGCGGACGGCTCCTGGAATGACTTTACCATCGAATCGTATGATGCAGAAAATGGCTATGATATTACAATTACAGGCTATCCGGAGCATACGTGGTTTTACCGTTTGAGTTCGGAGGAGCGCAGGGAAAATGTAAAGCAGATTGTAAATACAGTACCGCAGCAAAAGGTGGATGAACATGGAACGCCTGTTTATAAAAAGGCTGCAGGCGGTGAACTGAAAACAGACGAGCATGGAAATCCTATATTAAAAGAAGATAGTTCAGAAGAGGAAAAGCTTCCTTTAAAAGAGACGCTTCCCTACCGTTTCCGCACAGCTCCCTATCCTTTTGGCACAGCAGAGCCGGAGGATCTCTCCTTATGGGATCAGCCTGTGGAAGAGGATTATTTAAAGGAGCAGGCAGAGGCCATGCTGGCTCAGCTTGGCTATCATCTGACAGCGGAAGAAATGGGTGCTCCCTGGGTCAATATCCCGTTGAAAAAAGAAAATTCTTTTCTGGATAATTCCACAGCGGCCAGTCAGATACTGGACTGGTATACAGAGCATGGGTTTTATGACTGCGCCGGAGTGGGAGCGGTCTATGAAAAAGAGGGAGAGTGGTTTGCCCGTCTGCATTACGATCATTCGGGAAACATTCCTCCTATGAGCGGTATTTATGACCGGGCAGATCAGCGGATGTATGTAAAAAAGGAAGCGGAGCAGGGAATTTACTGGCTGGAATACGAAAAGGGAACCTACAGCCTCAAAAGCCGTACAGTGACGCTGAAAGAAAAGAGAGAGCTTGAAGGCGAGGTACTTTTAGAGGAAAACACCCTGGATCATGCTGCAGTCTGCTGTCAGCCGGTTTATGAGTGTTATAAGGAGGGGGAAATCCTGCTTGACGTTCAGGGAAATCCGATTCCTGAGATGGAGCAGGTGCCTGTTTATGAAGAAAAAGAGGTCGTATACCAGACTCTGGCAAAGGAGCCTGTGGAGGCCGTGTGGGATGCATCCGCAGGCAGCTATACGATCCATTTTATTCCGAAATCGGTCAAAGGACAGAACGTACAGGATGTATTTCGGGCGGTTACGGATAAAAAGACCATCGAGCTTCACGGAACAGCAATCCCGTATAATCAGTATCTGATCCATGAAATGGGAGCGGCTGTGGATGTGGCTTCTTCTATCATAAAACAGGATCCGGGAAGCTATATAAAGCCGGTGCTGCTGTCTTATCCGGGCCAGAATCAGCCGGTACAGGATGGGGAGACGCAAAAAGAACCGGTTCAGGTGTTGGAACGGGCGATTAAACAGTCTGTGAGGGTTTCCAAAGACATTTCACAGGAATCCTATGAAAATGTAAACACATACGGTTCGGTCCACAATGATCCCATGACAGCGCTTTTGGGACTTTTCGGTGGTTCCGGAAGAGGAACAAAGCTTTTGGATCAGTTTAAATTCCGGTTATATTTAAAGAGCGATCTTGTAAATCTCTATGCAGATGAGGCAGGAAATCTTTTGTCAGAGGATATCAGCAGCAAAGATTTTACAGAGGCAGTTCAGGCTCATTTTCTGCCGCCAAAGGATGGCGGCGGGCAGAAGCTTTTAGAGAAAAAAGCAGACGGAAGCTGGAATTATAAAAAGTTTTTTGATGCATTGTATGCGGCAGACCAAAGGCCGGGAACTGAGGCAGCGGAACAGAAGCTGACAGAATTTGCATTGTCTTATGTGGATGTAAAAGCATATAAGGAGGAGATTTTAAAGCAACAGCCAGATCTGAACGAAGACAGGGCCTACAGGCAGGCTCTTGCACAGGCCAAAGAGGAGGCCAAAGCTTATACAGAGCGTTTTAAGGGACTGGATGAGAAACTTTCGATTGCCTGGGATCGGGATCCGTCAGGGGGTGCAGACCGGGATAAAAAGACCCTTCAGTGCAGCACACGGAATGGGAAAGATGATTATTTTGATACCTCCATCATGCTCCCTTACGGGGAATATGTGATGGTTGAGCAGCAGCCTTCTGCCCTTGAAGGTGAGCTGGCAAACCGTCATTATCGGATTGAGGAACCAAAAGAAATTACGCTTCCTTTTGTGCCTGAAATCGTGGAAAATGAGCAGACCGGGGAAGAAAATGTTCTGGATGAAACAGGAAGTTCCTATTTCCGTTATAACAGTACAGATTCTGCCGAGGAACTGGTTCGTAAGTATAAGATCCGTTTTAACGGAGAAAGCCATGTGATCCGGGCGAACGGTCAGGATGGGGAATTTGAGGTATATAAATACGGTCTGGATCTAAACAGCCGTCCCGGTCACAGCCTTACTTCCTCACAACCTTATGAAGAAGAATATATGGATGGAGCCAATCCGGCGGTAAAGGCTTATTACAGTGGCTATACCAGTGAAAGTGAGAATAAGGGAATCATGGATGGGGTTGTCTATGATGGAAATGAAACGGAAAACGGACAGGTGCAGATCCGGGATCAGGTTCCTGTAATGGAAGGGGAAGGCACTGCAATTCACGGTAAATTTGCTCCCATGCTTGTACCCTGGACGGTTCTTGCCCCTGCCACAGACCGGGTCAATCCGGATACGGGAAGCATTGAAACGCTTTATCCGTCAGGAAGCGGAGCCAATTTTAACTATGTTTCCTTTGCTCAGGAGGATGTTGAAAATACCTATTTCAGCTCCAGGCTGCGGATCGAAAAGATGGATGCAGAAACGGGAGAAACTATTTTCCATGACGGGGCTCTTTTTCGTATCTATGCTGCCAAGCGGGATGTAAAAAAGACAGGAACCGGCACGGCAGGAGGAAGCGGACAGGTCCTCTTCGGTTCGGCTGTGGATGCAGAGGGAAAGCCGGTGAAAGATGAAAACGGGAAGCAGATTCTTTACCCAAGAGTGGGAGCAGACAATAGTTCTGAAAGTGATGTTCCCATCCGGCTGGATGAGGATGGGATTCCCCTTTATGATGAAAGCCAGAGGATCAGCCAGCTAGATGAAAATGGGATAAAAAAGGGAATTTTCAGATCCTATTCTACCTTAAAGGAGCTGGTGATTGACGGACGACTGTGTGAGGTACCTGTGGGCTATATCGAAACGGCGCGTCCTCTGGGAGCGGGAGCCTATGTGCTGGTAGAGGTTCAGGCCCCGAAGGGATATACAAAGAGCCGGCCCGTAGCCTTTGAGATTTACGGAGACCAGGTCGTTTACTATGAGGAAAACACCTTAAAGGAAGGGAATGGCTGGGAGAGAAAAACGGCCAGACAGTATGAATATGCCATTCCTGTAACCGGGGAGGAAAACCGCAGAGGCACTGAGAAGGTAAGTGAGGTACCTGTACAGGATTACCCATCAGAGCTTTGGATCTACAAGACGGAGGACGGCGATTCTCTGGTTGGAAATGGGAACGGCCTAAAAAAGACAGATGCTCAGGGAAAAGAAGAAGCAAGCGGAGGCTTTACAGGAAATCAGGAGGAAATTTATGTAAATGACAGGGGCGATCTTCTCCTCTATAAAGTAAGCGGGCGAAAGGAAAAGCTGGAGGCCAGAGGGGATGTTAGGGAAATTACCTTTGATCAGGAAAAGCAAATATGGACCGGCTATGTAACAAAGGCCTTTGACTCATATTCCGAACACGTAATAGAGGGAACCGAGCAGGAATTAAAGGCTATGGACCGGGTGAAGCTTCTGTATGAGCTGGATGGTACATTTACGGGAAAAGGCATCCGTTTTGACCGGCCGGTTTCCGGGGCAGAACTGGTGCTTTATGAAGGAAGCTGTCTGGAGCCAAAGAAAAACGGCGGGTATGAGGGTGTTACAGTCCTGAGCCGTGAGGGAAGGACAGAAAAAATAGTAAATACGCATACAGGTACCCACAGGGAGCTGTTAAAAAGCGGTACAGATCTGGGGCCGGGCAAGCTGGATCTCTGGGAGGATCAAAAGCAGCCCAATGAACCCATAGAGCTGTATTTTTACGATTTAGAGAAGGAGAAGAGCCAGGGACGGCTGCGGGAGGATATCCACACAGGAGAACTGCAGGTACTGGATGAGAGAGGAAATGTTATATGCTTTGCAGATAAAGCCTCCGGTATGGCCTATGTCAGGGATGATTATGGAAGGATCATTGCATATCGGGCAGATGAAAAGGGAGAAAAAATCCCGGTGCGTTCGATCTGCGTGGGAGAAAACGGAGGAGCGCCTTCTATTTATAAGGACAAGCAGAGCGCAGATGATGAAAACGGACTTCCGGTATATTATAAAAACGGAGAGCCGGTATGGAAAGAAGAACGCTGGGTTACAGGAGAAAGCACAGGCCCGGATGGAAAGGAAGAAGGGATGGATGAAGCTCATGTGATCGCCCGCCTTCCCTTTGGAGCGTACATTTTACAGGAGGAAGGCGTTCCGTTTGAGCAGGGATATGTCCAGGCTCCGTATCAGGGATTGATCCTTGAGGATAGGAAAGGACCTCAGAAATATTTCCATCAGGATGAATTTACAAAAGCTGCCTTTGCAAAAATTGATATCCGCACACAAAAGGAGATCAAAGGGGCAGAGATGACCCTTTACAGAGCTCTTTTGGATAAAAATGGGAGACCGGAAACAGAAGAAACCGGTATTTACAAAAAGGGGGAGCCCTGGGCCGCCTGGATCAGCGGATATGCGTATGATGATAAAGGCGTGATGAAAAAGGATTCACAGGGAAATCCCATCCCTACGGATGAACCTCACTGGATCGACCACATTCCCGTTGGATTTTATGTGCTGGAGGAAACGCTTTGTCCTTATGACCAGGGCTATGTACAGTCGGAGTCTGTCAATGTGGAAATACAGGAAACAGGCCATGTTCAGAGCTTTGAAATGGAGGACGATTTTACAGCCATTGAGGTTTGGAAACTGGATGGAAAGCGGGACGAGGTGCTCTGCGGTGATACAGAAACAGGACTTACCCTTTACAGAGCCCTTCTGGATGCAGAGGGAAGGCCGGTGATGGAAGAGGGCCATCCGGCCATTCGGGAGGATCTGGCTGTATTTACCTTCCGGGCAGCTACATGGGAGGATGGACAGAAAGTGGCAGCTACCGGACGGGTGGAAACGGATGCAGCAGGACTTTACCCTATTATGAAATATGATTATCAGTATAATGATATCCCTGGAACCTTTCAGGGAAGGTATTATTATACAGAGAATGCATCGGTCCGGATGGAATATCTGCCGGTGGGAAGCTATGTACTGGCGGAGACTCAGACGCCGGAAGGGTATGCCACAGCAGATCCAATCCTGATTGAGATTCCCGATAAGGGTCATATGGTATCCGTAGGACAGTGGTCTATGAAGGATGAGCCATTAAAGCTTTCTGTGTCCAAACGTGTGATTTCCGGCGGGAAAGAGGTGGCCGGAGCGGAGCTTTCCATTTATCCGGTATCAGAAGATGGAAGGATATCCAGTGAAGCGCTGATCCTCCATATCCCGGAAAAGGATGGGAGCTGCCGTGAGGAAGAAGCAAGGTGGATTTCTGGAAATGATGGAAAATATACACAGAAAGAGGCAGAGGCGGGAACCATCCCGGAGGGTTTTGAAGAAGGGGATTTAAAGCCGCATTTGATTGAGTATATTCCGGACGGGGATTATATCCTCAGAGAAGAGATGACGCCCTATGGTTTTTTACAGTCCGTAGATCTGCCGTTTTCCGTTATAGATTCCAGAGTAATTCAGAAAATGGAAATGAAGGATGAAATCCCCGATGGGGTGCTGCAGGTTATCAAGCATGATGGAGACGACCATGAACTTTTACTGGAAGGAGCAGAATTTGAGCTCTTTAACAAAACGCTGGGAATTTCCTGTCAGAAGGCAGTCACCGATTTCAGAGGAAGGGCTGTGTTTGAAAAGCAGCCTGCCGGGTATCTGGCCTCTAACGGAAGCTTTGCCCCCTATACCTATGTGTGCAGAGAAATAAAGGCAGCTCCCGGCCATATGCTTTCAGCTCCGGACTTTGAATTTCAGTTTGAATATAAGGATGAAAGGACGAAGATCCTGAACGTGCAGCATGATCCGGAAAACGACAGTAATCGGGTGAAGGTGGAAAAACAGCTGGGAGATACGGGAGAACGGTTAAAAGGCGCCCTGCTTCGGTTAGAAAGAAAGATATCTGCGGAGGACGGAGGCCATACGGGGAAAATCCGCTGGGAAACAGCGGCAGAGTGGATCAGCGGAGATCAGCCTCATTTAGAAAAGGGGCTTAAAGAAGGAGAATACCGCCTTACAGAGCAGAAAGCGCCGGAGGGCTGCAATGTTTTGGCAGAGCCTGTTTATTTTACCATTGCAGACGGTATGAAAGAGGCTTTGCAGCTGGTGATGAAAAATTATACAGTCATTGTACAGATTGCCAAGACGGACCGTAGTTCCGGAGCTTTTCTGGCAGGAGCCAGGCTGCAGCTGATCCGAACGGATACAGGGGAAGTGATAGAGGAGTGGACCTCTGAAGAGCACACCCCAAAGACCTTTGTGGGGCTTAAGCCGGGAAGCTACCGGATCCATGAGCTGTATGCGCCTGAGAGCTATGAAAGGGCAGAGGATATGGAAATTGAAATAGAGGATCAATCCGCTGAAATTCAGACATTTTCCTTTGCGAATACGAGAATCACTTCTTCCGGCGGCGGAGGCAGCCACAGGCCTCAAAAGGAGTACATTTCCTTTAAAAAGACAGATGTTAATCATTTGCCTGTACCAGGAGCGGAATTTACGTTTTATGACCAGTGGGGAAATGAGATGGATCGGGCAGTAAGTGACGAAAAGGGATATTTTTCCATCCCGAAGCCTTCTGATGGAACCTATACCTTCCGGGAAACAAAAGCGCCTCAGGGCTATGGACTGGATCCGGTACTTCACAGCTTTACAGTCAGCCAGGGGGAGATATACCGGGGGGATTATGAGATAACAGACAGGGAAATGAAGGTAATTATAAGAAAACTGGACGGAGATACAAAGGAAACTCTGGATGGAGCCGCTCTGCAAATCCGAAGCGTGGAAGGGCAGACGGGCGCAGAGCATATCGTACAGGAGGGAATTTCAGGAGAAAATCCAGAAGGAAAGGGTACATTTGTGTTCCATGCGCCCCATCCCGGCACGTACCATATTTATGAAACAATGGCGCCTGACGGCTATGAGAGAACGGAAAGCTATTGTGAATTTACCGTAAAAGAGGATGGAAGTACAGAGGGAAGTCTTACGGTTTATAATTTTAAGAGAAAGAAGACCCTGGGACAGATACGGGCGGTATATCAGCCGAAAAACCGGTTTGGCAATTTTACATATGGTTCAGGCAGCGGCTCAGGGAGCATACGCACCGGAGATACCATGGCGTACCGGGAATGGATGGTTCTGTCACTGCTGTTTTTGGCAGGAATGTTCCTTACTCTGCCTGAGCGTGAAGGAAAGAGAAAGGGACGATTTGGAACAATGAAAATGCTGGCAGTGATTGGCGTTTTGACGGGGGCCTGTCTGCTGTTTTCTGTTTCCGCCCATGCGGAGACGGTCTGTGAGGGAAATACGGAGAATATTTCCCAGACGATTCTGTATGAAGCGGTAGAGAAAAGGGAAATTCTTCCGGAAACGGCCCGTATATCAGTGAAAAATCCTCAGACAGGTAAAACAGAAGAGAGAATTTTTCCGGAGATCCGCAGAGAATATGGCAATGAGCGCTGGCAGGAGGATTTTGAACTGGAGCTTTCTGTTTTAGGAGAAAATGTTCAGGGATATGTACTGGGAGAGGAAGTAATCTGGGATGGAGAGCCGGAGGGCTTTCTGTCCCGGGGCGGACAGCTCCTTAAGGCAGCCGGACTTTCAGAGGCAGATTATGAGATTCAGGGGATCCGAAGAGAAGATACGAGCTCAGGGGATGAAAACAGGAAGCTGACTGCTTATGGAAAAAGGAAGGTTTGGGACTGCCGGGTGGAGTACGGCGGTTTGGTACATGCCGGGCAAAATGGAGCGGCTGTTAAAAATCAGGGGCAGAATTTAGCAGAAAACAGTGTGATAACAGAAGGAATCAGAGCAGGAAAGTCCATTTTTTTGATGGATTTGCTGCTTTTGGGAGCGGTTGCCCTTTTTTGGGGGCTTTGTGCGCGGAGATTTTTTCTAAAAAAACAGCCGTGCAGGAGATATTTTGTTCCGATACTGTTTCTGGTTGTTTCCGTCGTATGTTTTTTTCAGTTTCTTTCGGTATCAAAGCTTTATCATCAGGCCAGGAGGGATTATGAGATTCTCCGGAATAACGCATTTGCAGAGAAAGACGGGGATTTAAATATCGTTCTGGCAGATGGAAACGGCATTTCTCAGAAAGGGGAACAGAATGGGGGAGTGCCGGATGAAGAAATGCTGCGGATGATGAATCCAGAGTATTCCTTTTGGCTCCATATTCCGGAAACAGAGATGGATTATCCTGTAGTCAGGGGAAAAGACACTTCCTTTTATCTGAACCACAGCTTTGAGGGGAAGGACAGCGTATCGGGAGTAATTTTTACAGATCCGTTTACGGAACCGTTTGCGTCCGGCCACACGGTTCTCTATGGCCATAATATGAAAGACGGCTCCATGTTTGGAGGCCTTAAGGCCTATATGGATTCGGAGTTTTTTAGAAAATCACCCTGTATTCGGATTTTCAGGCAGGGAAAATGGATTGTCTGCCCTATTTTTTCCTGCCATGTGGTTCAGGAAAATGATCATTCACCGTATCAGGCAGGGATGACAAAAACAGAGCGGGAAGCCTATTTTACTGCGATGTCCCAACAGTCTCTTTATGATACGGGGATTAAAAAATATGAAAATGAAGATTTTCTGACCCTTTCTACCTGTCACGGTTGGGGAAAGCGCCTGGTTTTGCATGCCATCATTCCCCATGAAGAGTCAGAAAAGGGAAGAGAATCTATAAAAATTGCTGATTTTTCTGTAAAAAAGAGTCAAAAATAGGCAGTTGCAACAGGGATAAATCACTGGACAAATGTCGTATTTTGTGAGAAAATAAACACGAGTATAACGTGATAAAATTAACAAGGAACACGATACTTATTAAACTGTATGGAGCAGGACGGCATCCTTCAGCCGGATGTTCAGTCCGACTGAAGAAATCGGATGTCCATCCGATGTGAAGGCAGGGGAAAAATTGTGCGTACAAGCAAGTTTGACGTCTGTTTTTGTTTCTGCTATCACGCCGTCCTAAACTGTTACATCAAATTTCAATTTGAAAGGAGTTTTAACACATGATTTATTCACATGAAGTAGAAGAAATGTGCACAGTTGCACAGGGCGTTCATCATGGCGCTGCTCCAATTCCAGAAGAAGCAAAATGGGTAAAGTCAAAGCAGATTACAGACATTTCCGGTCTTACACACGGTGTGGGCTGGTGTGCTCCCCAGCAGGGCGCATGTAAGCTGACTCTGAATGTAAAAGAGGGTATCATTCAGGAGGCTCTGGTTGAGACCATCGGATGTTCCGGTATGACACATTCAGCAGCTATGGCATCTGAAATCCTTCCGGGACTGACCCTGCTTGAGGCACTGAACACTGATCTGGTATGTGATGCGATCAATACTGCTATGAGAGAGCTGTTCTTACAGATTGTTTACGGAAGAACACAGAGTGCATTCTCTGAGGATGGACTTCCTGTAGGCGCCGGCCTGGAGGATCTGGGCAAGGGACTGCGTTCTCAGGTTGGTACTATGTATGGAACTCTTAAGAAAGGTCCGCGTTATCTGGAGATGGCTGAGGGTTATGTAACAGGCATCGCTCTGGATGCAGAAGATCAGATTATTGGTTACCAGTTCGTAAACCTTGGAAAGATGACCGACTTCATCAAGAAGGGCGACGATCCTAACACTGCATGGGAGAAAGCAAAGGGACAGTACGGCCGTGTAGATGACGCTGTTAAGATCATTGACCCACGCAAAGAATGATGAGGACCAATTAGGAGGATAAAGAAGATGGCATTATTTGAATCATATGAGAGAAGAATTGATAAGATCAATTCCGTATTAAACAGCTATGGCATTGCTTCTATCGAGGAAGCTGAAAAGATTACAAAAGATGCAGGCCTTGACGTTTATGCTCAGGTTAAGAAGATCCAGCCGATCTGCTTCGAGAATGCATGCTGGGCTTACACTGTAGGCGCAGCCATCGCGATCAAGAAGGGCTGCAGAAGAGCTGCTGACGCTGCTGCTGCCATCGGCGAGGGCCTTCAGGCATTCTGTATTCCCGGTTCTGTAGCTGACCAGCGTAAGGTTGGTTTAGGCCACGGAAATCTGGGCAAGATGCTTCTGGAAGAGGAGACTGACTGCTTCTGCTTCCTGGCAGGCCATGAGTCCTTTGCAGCTGCTGAAGGTGCAATCGGTATCGCAGAGAAGGCAAACAAGGTTCGTCAGAAGCCTCTGCGCGTTATCTTAAACGGTTTAGGAAAGGACGCTGCACAGGTTATCTCCAGAATCAACGGCTTTACATACGTTGAGACAGAGATGGATTACTACACAGGCGAGGTTAAGGAGCTGTGGAGAAAGTCCTACTCTGAGGGCTTAAGAGCAAAGGTTAACTGCTACGGCGCTAACGACGTAACAGAGGGCGTTGCTATCATGTGGAAGGAAGGCGTTGACGTCTCCATCACTGGTAACTCCACCAACCCAACCAGATTCCAGCATCCGGTAGCAGGCACCTACAAGAAGGAGTGCGTAGAGAAGGGCAAGAAGTACTTCTCCGTAGCATCCGGCGGCGGTACAGGCCGTACCCTGCATCCTGACAACATGGCAGCAGGTCCTGCATCCTACGGTATGACCGATACCATGGGACGTATGCACTCTGATGCTCAGTTCGCAGGTTCTTCCTCCGTTCCGGCTCACGTTGAGATGATGGGTCTGATCGGTATGGGTAATAACCCAATGGTTGGCGCTACTGTAGCTGTAGCTGTTTCGATCGAGGAAGCTGCTAAGGAAGGCAAGTTCTAGTAAATAGCCGTATTTAGCGGTTTTTAGAAGTAATTAAGAGTAATTTGGGAGTGACTTTTTATGGCAAATAAGGGGTCACTCCTACACTATTTATACATTAATCCTATATGATATTCCTACATTTTGATGTGTGAATAATTGATTTACATAATATTGTCGTTTGACAAAAGTTATTGACTTTGCGCATATACTAATGTATATTAGAATTAGAAAAAGGGAAAATGTTAAAGAGGGTGTCCCACTACCCATTACAAAGGTGGAGCATTAAAGAAGGTGTCCCGCTACCTATATCCCAAAGGTGGAACATTAAAGCTTAGTGGAGGAGAGAAATCTTCTCCACTTTTTGACTAAGGAGAACTATGGCCGAATTTGAAAATTTTGGTTTCTATACTATTGATGCTGATTATTTGGAATATCTAAATAATAAGAATTCAGAAGTATATTATAATGCTTCTTATAGGAATGCGATAAAACCTTTTGTTGGTATTATCATAGACATGACAGAATGTAAATATTTTATTCCTTTAACATCGGCAAAGGAGAAACATAAGAAGTGGAAAAATAGTTGTGACGAACATTTTTTAATATATGAAGTGATAGATAAGTCTGTAAATATTTCGGGTGATGTATACAAAGAATATTCCAAAGATAAAAAAATGCATGTGTTGTCTGTCTTGGATATCAAAAAAATGATACCTGTTCCGGATGACGCTTACAAAAGAATTATATTTGATGAGTTGGGCGATGAACGTTATCAGGACTTATTTGAAAAGGAATATGCTTTTTGCTTAACCATTAAGGATAAAATACTGACAAAAGCAGAAAAAATTTATAAGCATCAAAAAGAAACACAAAATATAAGGCGTACATACTGTGATTTTTCATGTTGTGAAAACGCAATGAGGGAATGGCTGAAAAACAGAAAAAATGAAACGTAATCAACATAGAAGTAGTTAGAAGTATTTAAGTGTAGATTATTTCTATTTTATTCCTACATTTTGCTGGAAGAAATGGCTTAAAATCAAGGTTTCCTGTTTCGATCGAGGAAGCTGCTAAGGAAGGCAAGTTCTAATAAAAAACCTTGGATTTACAAGGAAAAATGAACTTTTAAACAGAAAGGGGAATCGTCTTTTGACGGTTCCTCTTTTGTGGCTTTTGGGATATAGATGCGGTTTTGTCTACCATTTGGACTTCTTACGGGAAGAATTGTCGCCTATTCAAAGAGAAATCCCCCTATACAGATTTCCCACGATTTGTTATAATAAAGAGTAATAAAAATCAAGCTTCAGGAACAGGAGGTAAAGAGGATTGTCTGAGGAAAATCGCGGTACCCATAAATTATATCAAAAAGACAGGATCGGAGAGGTTCAGATCGCAGATGAGGTGGTAGCCATTATTGCAGGGCTGGCAGCTACAGAGGTTGAGGGAGTAGACTCTATGGCAGGCAATATTACCAATGAGCTGGTAGGAAAGCTTGGCATGAAGAATCTTAGCAAGGGAGTAAAGGTGGATGTGACAGAGAACCATGTATCTGTGGATCTTTCCTTAAATATCCGTTATGGCTTCAATATCCCTTCTGTCAGCGAGCAGGTGCAGGAAAAGGTCAGTGCTGCCATCGAAAATATGACGGGGCTTACAGTGCTGGATGTGAATATCCGGATTGCAGGCGTGAATATGGAAGAAAACTGACAGAAAGTTTAATGCGTTTGGGTGCTCAGGTCCGAATAAGGGTCTGCAGCACCTTTTGATATTTTTTATTGTGTTTATCCGGCGCCTTTGGTATAATCACAGTTAGCGGATCAGAATAGAGAAAGGAAAATGTATTCGAGAGCCCAGGCTTTTCGTACAAGCAGAAGATATGACCAGAAGAGAATTAAGAGAACACTGTTTTAAAATGCTGTTCTCCGCGGATTTTTATAAAACCACAGAGGAAGCAAAGGAGCAGATGTGGCAGTATTTCCAGTCTCCTCAGGAATATGAGACAAATGATGAGGGAAGCCTTACGATCCTTCATAAAGTAGAGCTTACAGATAAGGATATGGAATATCTGCAGACAAAAACAGGAAATATAGTAGATAAGATCCAGGAAATCGACAGCCGGATCGATGAGGTGGCTGCAGGCTGGAAGACAAGACGTATGGGAAAGGTGGAGCTTACTATTCTTCGTCTGGCCCTTTACGAGATGGACTATGATGATACGGTTCCTGCAAAGGTAGCGGTGAACGAGGCGGTGGAACTTGCTAAGAAGTTTGGAGGAAGTGACTCTCCGGCTTTTGTAAATGGTGTACTTGCAAAGTTTATCCGCAAAGAAGAGACAACGACAGAGACTGAACCGGCGAATGAGAAGACTGCGCAGGCTCAGGAAACAGAAGCGTAGGAAAGAAAGCAGAGGGAGCAGATGGCAAGTGTATTTACCGTATCCCAGGTGACCTCATATATCAAAAATATGTTTACCCAGGATTTTGCCCTGAACCGGATCTCCATCCGGGGCGAGGTTTCCAACTGTAAATACCATACCTCCGGTCATATATATTTTACGTTAAAGGACGGCGGCGCTCAGATTGCCGCCGTCATGTTTGCAGGCCAGAGAAAGGGACTTTCTTTTACACTGCAGGAGGGACAGGAGGTAGTGGTAAAGGGAACGGTAGACGTATATGAACGGGACGGCCGCTATCAGCTCTATGCCAGAGAGATTACAAGAGAAGGAATCGGTGATCTTTTTGCCAGATATGAAAAGCTGCGCACGGAATTAGAAGAAATGGGGATGTTTGATTCCTGTTATAAGCGCCCCATTCCCAGATATGCCAGAACGATTGGAATCGTGACAGCCAGAACCGGAGCTGCCATCCGGGATATTATGAATATTGCGGCCAGACGCAATCCCTATGTACAGCTGGTGCTGTATCCTGCTCTGGTGCAGGGAGAGCAGGCCAAATACAGTATTGCAAAGGGAATCGAGACTCTGGACCGGATGGGACTGGATCTTCTGATCGTAGGCCGGGGCGGAGGTTCCATTGAGGATTTATGGGCTTTTAATGAGGAAATCGTAGCAAGAGCCATCTTTAACTGTACGACTCCGGTGATATCGGCTGTGGGCCATGAAACAGATGTTACCATTGCAGACTATGTGGCAGATTTAAGGGCGCCTACGCCTTCTGCGGCAGCAGAGATGGCGGTTTTTGATCATCGCCAGTTTGAGGAACAGACAGCTCTTTATAAGCGGGTTTTGGAACGTTCCGTTTACCGCAGGATTGAAAAGGCGCGATTCCTTTTAGAGCAGTGCCGGATGCGTCTGCAGTTAAAGGATCCGGTCCGTATGGTAAATGATAAGAGGCAGAGGCTGGCTGATTTGGAGCAGGCGCTGCAGCGTAAGATGAAGGATCTGCTGGAAACGGAAAAAATTCGTTTAAAAGAGGACAGACTTGTTCTGGAACGTTTGACGCAAACTGCTGTTACAAAAGAAAAACATAGGCTGGCTTTGGCATCCAGCCGTTTAGACGGCCTTTCGCCCTTAAAAAAGCTGGGTGGGGGCTATGGCTTTATTCAGGATGAGAGGGGAAAGTGCCTGCGCTCCGCAGGCCAGGTAAAAGAAGGGGAAGAGATACGGATCTATGCCGCAGACGGCAGGATCGACGGGATCGTAAAAAGAGTGGAATATTCATAGCAGGAAAGGAAGGGATGACCGTGCCGCGAAAGAAAGCAGAGCCGCAGGAAGCTGCCAGCATCGAGGAAAATTTCGCCCGGCTGGAGGAAATTATAAAAAGGCTGGAAGCAGGAGAAGAGTCCTTAGAGGAGACCTTTGCGGGCTATGAAGCAGGCATGAAGCTTGTACAGTCCTTAAACGGACAGATTGATAAAGTAGAAAAACAGATTCAGATATTGAGCGAGGGTGAAGATAATGATTGATAATACAGCATTTAAAAAAGAACTGGAAGAGAGAGTAAAAGAGATAAATGCAGGCATTGCAGGGTATCTTCCAGAGGAAAAGGGCTGCCAGAAGACGATTTTTGAGGCCATGAACTACAGCATGAATGCAGGAGGAAAGAGGCTGCGCCCGCTGCTGATGCAGGAAGTGTGCCGTCTTTTTACAGGAGAGGTGTCTGAGATTGTAAAGCCCTTTATGGCTGCCATTGAGATGATCCACACCTCATCTCTGGTCCATGATGACCTGCCCTGTATGGATGATGATATGATCCGCAGAGGCAAAGCCAGTACCTGGGCAGAGTATGGCGAGGACATTGGCGTCCTTGCGGGAGATGCTCTGATGATGTACGCTTTTGAGACGGCATCCAAGGCCTTTGATGCGGCAGAGGATGCAGATGCGCTTTTGAGAGCCGGAAAGGCAATGGGGATCCTGGCAGCAAAGACGGGCATTTACGGTATGATCGGAGGCCAGACGGTAGATGTAGAGCTGGCAGGAGGTCCCGTTCCCAAGGATAAGCTGGATTTTATCTACCGCTTAAAGACGGGAGCCCTGCTTCAGGCAGCGATGCTCATAGGAGCTGTTCTTGGAGGAGCCGCAGATGAGGACTGTAAGATTGTAGAGGATCTGGCTGGAAAGGTAGGACTTGCTTTCCAGATTCAGGATGACATTCTGGATGTGACTGGAGATGCCTCTGTCACCGGAAAAGCGGCAGGAAGCGACGAGAAGAACCAGAAGACCACTTATGTAACTTTAGAAGGGCTTTCAAAGGCCAGGAAAGAGGTAGAGGCTCTTTCAGCAGCCGCTATTGGGGATCTGGATAAGCTTCCCGGAAATAATGAATTTCTGGAGCAGCTGATCCGCCTTCTGGTAAACAGAGAGAGATAATGAAATAAAAATGAAGGAAGTGCGAGCCTATGATATTGGAACAGATAAAGGGGCCGGAGGAATTAAAGCAGCTTTCATCCCGTGAACTGGCCATTCTGGCAGAAGAGATACGCACCTTTCTGATCGAAAAGATCAGCCGTACGGGAGGCCATCTGGCTTCTAATTTAGGCGTGGTGGAGCTTACAATTGCTCTGTTTAAAACATTTGATCTGCCTCAGGATAAGATTATCTGGGATGTGGGCCATCAGTCTTATACCCATAAGATATTAAGCGGACGCATGGCTGAGTTTGATGAGCTGCGCCAGTATGGAGGGATCAGCGGCTTTCCTAAACGAAAGGAAAGCCCCTATGATTCCTTTGACACGGGCCACAGCTCTACCTCTATTTCTGCCGGCCTTGGCATTGCCCAGGGCCGGGATCTGTTGGGAGAGGATTACCGGGTGGTGTCCGTGATCGGAGACGGCGCGCTCACCGGCGGCATGGCTTACGAGGCTTTAAATAATGCTGCCCGTATGAAAAAGAATTTCATTATTATCTTAAATGATAATGAAATGTCTATATCAGAAAATGTAGGCGGTATGTCCAGGTATTTAAGCGGACTCAGAACCGGAACCGGCTACAATGATTTAAAAAAGAATATCGTGGAGGCTTTAGAGCGGGTACCGTTGGTGGGAAATGCGGTGATCGACAAGCTAAAGCGCACCAAGGACAGCATTAAGCAGCTGTTTATTCCTGGAATGCTTTTTGAAAATATGGGGATCACCTACCTGGGTCCTGTGGATGGCCACAATATACCTGCCCTGTGCAAGGTTCTTAAAGAGGCTAAGAAATTAGACCACGCAGTTCTGATCCATGTGATCACAAAAAAGGGAAAGGGATATAAACCTGCGGAGAAGAATCCTTCCATATTTCACGGTGTGGGTCCTTTTGATATTGCAACGGGAAAAGAAAATGGGAAAAAGAAGGAACCCTCCTATACAGAGGTATTTTCCAGAAAGCTGTGCCAGCTTGGGGAAACCCATCCAAAGCTGGTAGCCGTGACAGCGGCTATGCCTGACGGTACGGGACTTGCAGCTTTTGGAAAAAAGTTTCCGGACCGCTTTTTTGATGTGGGAATTGCGGAGGCTCATGCAGTGACAAGCGCTGCGGGCATGGCGGCTGCGGGCCTGCGTCCTGTGGTGGCAATCTATTCCTCCTTTTTACAGAGAGGATACGATCAGGTGCTTCATGACGTATGTATCCAGAATCTTCCGGTCCTTTTTGCCGTAGACCGGGCAGGACTGGTGGGAAGCGACGGAGAGACCCACCAGGGAATCTTTGATTATTCCTATCTGACCTCCATCCCCAATATGACGGTAATGGCTCCGAAAAATCTCTGGGAGCTGCGCGCTATGATGGAATTTGCCATGGATTACAATGCACCCCTTGCGATCCGTTATCCCAGAGGAACCGCTTACAGGGGGCTTAGGGAATACAGGCAGCCCATTATCTACGGAAAGGGAGAGCTGCTCTGTGAGGAAAGTGATATTGCGCTTCTGGCGGTTGGAAGCATGGTAAGTACGGCAGAGCATATTAGGGAAAAGCTTAAGGAAGAGGGGTATTCCTGCAGCCTGGCAAACGGCCGTTTTGTAAAACCGTTTGATAAAGAATTGACAGAACGCCTGGCAAAAAACCACCGTCTGCTTGTGACCCTGGAGGAAAATGTGCTTCAGGGCGGATATGGCCTTGCAGTGACTGCCTATATCCACAGCCATTATCCGGAGGTTAAGGTTGTGAATATTGCTCTTCCGGATGCATATGTGGAGCATGGAAATGTATCGCTTCTTCGGAAAGGACTGGGAATTGACAGCGATTCCATTATCCGAAGACTGAAGGAAGAGGGCTGGCTTTCCGGTATCCACAGGGAAGAAAACGGAGAAGAACGGCAGAGACCGTCTGAATGAAAGACAGGAGAAATACAGATGAAAGAAAGATTAGACGTACTGCTTGTAAAGCGTAATCTGGCAGAGTCACGGGAAAAGGCAAAGGCCTTGATCATGTCCGGTATTGTGTATGTAAATGGGCAGAAGGAGGATAAAGCCGGAACGACTTTTGAGGAAACGGCGCCCATTGAGATCAGAGGCAGTACTTTAAAATATGTAAGCCGCGGAGGGCTGAAGCTGGAAAAGGCCATGGATCGTTTTGGCGTCCGCCTGGATGGAAAGATCTGCATGGATGTAGGGGCTTCCACCGGCGGCTTTACAGACTGTATGCTGCAGAATGGAGCGGTGAAGGTGTATTCTGTCGATGTGGGCCATGGACAGCTTGCCTGGAAGCTGCGCAATGATGAGCGTGTGGTCTGCATGGAGAAAACCAATATCCGCTATGTGACTCCGGAGGATATTGCAGATCCTATTGGCTTTGCAAGTATTGATGTGTCCTTTATTTCACTTACTAAGGTTTTGGGACCTGTGAAGGCTCTTTTAGAGGACAATGGGCAGATCGTCTGCCTGATTAAACCGCAGTTTGAAGCAGGCAGGGAAAAAGTAGGGAAAAAAGGCGTTGTTCGAGAGCCGGCCGTTCATTTGGAAGTGATCGACATGGTGATCGATTATGCGCTTTCCATCGGATTTGAGGCCCTGAATCTGGAATTTTCTCCGATCAAGGGGCCGGAAGGAAATATTGAGTACCTGCTCTATCTTCAGAAGCATCCAGAGGATCAGGAGGCAGAGTATGCGGTGCGCCGGGAAGCGGCTGCCGATCCGAAGGCAGTGGTAGCTGAGGCACATCAAACTCTGGATCGTTCATAGGAAATGGCGGTAAGTGGCAGATGAAACGATTTTTTTTGATTGCCAATCTGGCGAAAGAGTTTGTTCCTGAAACCAGGGCGTATATCCGGGAATGCCTGGAAAAAAGAGGGGCTGAGTGCCGTTTTCTCACCCTGGCTCAGCATAATAAATACGGAAAGCATACGCCTTCTGAGTTGGTTCCGGAGGATACAGAATGTGTGATAACCATTGGCGGAGACGGCACCCTGATCCAGGCGGCCAGAGATCTGGCAGGCAGGAATATCCCTCTTTTGGGAGTAAACCGGGGCCATTTGGGATTTTTAAACCAGATCAGCTCTCAGGATGAGATTGAAGAAGCCATTGCTTCTTTGATCGAGAACCGTTTTGAGCTGGAGCGGAGAATGATGATACGGGGAACAGTGTTTCATCAGGGAAAACCCGTATTTCAAGATATTGCGCTAAATGAAATCGCTGTTACCAGCCGGGTTCCCCTGCGGGTACTCCGGTATCAGGTATCAGTGAATGATGAATACTTAAACCATTACAGCGCAGATGGAGTCCTGGTGGCAACGCCCACCGGTTCCACTGCCTACAACCTGTCCGCCGGTGGGCCAGTGATGGCTCCGGCAGGCCGGATGATGGCCCTGACTCCGGTGTGTCCTCATTCCCTAAATGCGAGAAGCATTGTGCTCGCAGCAGAGGATCGGATCCAGATCGGGGTATTAAGCAGCGGAAGAGTTTCCTTTGACGGAGATTCCTGGGCAGATCTGGAGACGGGGGACTGCCTGATCGCAGAGCGTTCCGCTTTGGAGACAGTGATGATCCGAAGGAAAAAGCAGTCGTTTATGCAGAATTTAAGCGATCATTTAAGCGGAATCTGAGAAACAGCCACAAAAGCTCTGCGCTTTGCAGCGCTTAACAAGGAGGAAAGATAGATGAAGGTAGAACGCCACAGTAAAATTGTGGAACTGATCGGGAAATATGAGATCGAAACGCAGGAGGAACTGGCTGAAAAGCTTAACCAGTCTGGTTTTAATGTGACTCAGGCGACTGTTTCCAGAGATATCCGTGAATTAAAGCTTACAAAGATTCAGGGAGAAAACGGAAGACAACGGTATATGGTTCTTGAAAGTCCAAGAGGAACCTCTGCGATCAAATATATCCGTATTTTAAAGGATGGTTTTATGTCCATGGATATGGCACAGAACATTCTTGTGATCAAGACCGTAGCCGGTATGGCAATGGCAGTGGCGGCCGCCCTGGACGCCATCCATTTTCAGGAGGTAGTAGGCTGTATTGCAGGGGATGACACCATCATGTGTGCGGTACGCAGTGTGGATGACACGATCATCGTGATGGAAAAGATCAAAAAGATGGTGGAGGACTGATCGATATGTTATTAGAGCTGCACGTTAAAAATCTGGCCCTTATTGAAAGAGCAGATGTGGAGTTTGGCGAGGGCCTAAATATTCTTACCGGCGAGACCGGCGCCGGTAAATCCATTATAATCGGCTCCGTGAGTATGGCTCTGGGAGGAAAGGCTTCCAGAGACAGCATACGCCACGGAGCCGATTATGCCTATATAGAGCTCGTTTTTTCAGTCAAGGGAGAAGACAGGCTGCGGGCGCTGCGGGAACTGGATACAGAACCTACCGAGGATGGCCTGGTGATCATCTCAAGGAAAATCACCCCGTCACGCAGTATCAGCCGCATCAATGATGAGACAGTTACGGCAGCAAGGCTGAGACAGATCACAGGCTTGCTTTTAGATATTCACGGTCAGCATGAGCATCAGTCTCTGCTGTATAAATCAAAACATCTTGAAATCCTGGATGCCTATGTCAAGGCTCAAACCCAACCGGCAAAAAAGAAGATGGAAGAGGAATACAAAAATTACTGTATTCTAAAGAAACGGCTATCCTCCTTTGAGATGGATCATGACGCCAGACTCAGAGAAGCGGACTTCCTGCGTTTTGAAATCCAGGAGATTGAAGAGGGCAATATAAAAGAAGGGGAGGAGGAGGAGCTGACCGCTCGTTACCGCCGTTTCTCCCATGCAAGACGCATTGCTGAAAATCTGAATGAAGCCTATGACAGCCTTCAGGCAGATGCAGTTACAAGAGCCCTTCGGTCGGTGGAGCAGGTGACAGAGTATGATGAAGCATTGCAGAGCATAAGAGATCAGCTTTATGATGCAGAGGCCATATTAAGTGATGCCGGAAGGGAAATTTCAGCTTATATAAGCAGTATGGAGTTTGATGAGGAAAGCTGGAGACAGACGGAGGAGCGTCTGGATCAGATCCACAGCCTCCAAAACAAATACGGAGCTTCGGTTTTGGCAATCCAGGCCAGTCTGGAAGAAAAAAGGAAACGCCTGGAAGAACTGGAAAATTATGATGCATTTAGGGAACAGACGGAAAAGAAGCTGAAAATTTCCACGGATCATCTTTGCAGACTCTGTACAGACTTATCAGAAATACGTAAAAAAGCATCGGTGGAGCTTGTAAAACGGATCCGGAGCGGGCTTCTTGATTTAAATTTCCTGGATGTGGAATTTGATATGGAATTTGAAACGCTGGATCATTTTACGCCGGATGGCTGGGATGAGGTTCAGTTTCTTATTTCCACCAATCCGGGACAGCCTATGCGTCCTTTAAAGGATGTGGCTTCCGGAGGCGAGCTCTCTCGTATTATGCTGGCGATCAAGACGGTGCTGGCGGATTCAGATGAGATCCCCACGCTTATTTTTGATGAAATTGATACAGGCATCAGCGGACGCACAGCCCAGAAAGTATCAGAAAAGCTTTCTTATATTGCAGGCAGCCACCAGGTGATCTGTATCACCCACCTGCCTCAGATCGCAGCTATGGCGGATATCCATTTTGAAATACTTAAATCGGCCAGTGAGGGTTCCACTGCTACCACCATTGAACGTCTTGGACGGGAGAAAAGCATAAGAGAGCTTGCCAGATTGTTAGGCGGCGCGCAGATCACAGAGGCAGTTCTTAAAAATGCACACGAAATGAAGGATTTGGCAGACCAGACAAAAAAGCCATGGATGGAAAGATAAAACCAGATTGAAATATGCCATGCAGACTCATACTAATGACAGGATCATTAGAAAAGGAGGCAGGGCATATGATGAGGAGAACAGGGGGATTTTACCGGAAGCTGGCCCTGGGGTTCTGGCTGTCAGCCATAGCCGGAGGGGCCTTTGTGTGGCATCTTGCATACCGGGCAGTACCCGATCAGATCAGTATGCTTGAAAACCAGAAAGAGGAATTTTCATTTTCTCTGCCCTGGCGGGCTACGCTTTCCAGCGAAAGCGCAGAGGTATCCCTGGGAAATGAAAGCAATATTCCGGGGGATGAGATCACTGTAAACAGCAGCGAGCCATTTCATGTTTTTTCGGGAAAAAAGGGAAGTTATCAGATGAATCTGAAGCTTCTGGGGCTGATCAAGCTGAAAGAAATACAGGTGGATGTAGTGGATACCAGGTATGCCATACCCTGCGGAAGTCCCATAGGAATCTATCTGAAATCTCAGGGAGTCATGGTGGTAGGAACCGGACGGATTACCAGGGAAGACGGCCGGGAGACCGAGCCGGCTTTCGGCAAATTAAAATCAGGGGATTACATTGAAGCGTTTAACGGAACGCCGCTGTCAACCAAGGAGGATCTGGTCAGGGAAGTGGGGAAGTGGAACGGGGGAGAAGCAAGTCTTACCATACGGCGCAGAGGAGAAAACATGGAGGTAGCCCTGTCTCCGGTAAAGGGAGAGGACGGAAGCTATAAGCTGGGGGCCTGGGTCAGGGATGATACCCAGGGGATCGGTACTATCACTTATGTGGATCCCAACGGACATTTCGGAGCCCTGGGCCATGGGATAAGCGACAGTGATACGGGAGAACTGGTGGAAATAGAGACAGGCGCTCTCTACACAGCTAAGATTATGGGAGTGGAAAAGGGAGAGGCGGGAAAGCCGGGGCTTCTTTCGGGGGTGATCTACTATGGTCCGCAGTCCTGCAGGGGAGAGATTACCGCTAATACGGAGGACGGTATTTTTGGAATGGTCGATCAGCAGCTTAAAAAGCAGATCCAGGGAGAACCGATGGAGGTCGCCAGATGTCAGGAGGTAAAGCCGGGGCCGGCAGTCATCCGAACGGCTGTTTCGGGTGAAGTAAAGGACTATACAGTAGAAATACAGAAGGTGGATCAAAGCCCGTCCAAACGAAATAAGGCAATGGTTCTTAAGGTAACAGATCCAGAGCTTCTTTCGCTTACAGGCGGTATTGTCCAGGGACTTTCCGGTACTCCCATTCTTCAGAATGGAAAACTGGCCGGAGCTGTAACACATGTGTTTGTCCAGGATCCATCAAGAGGCTATGGAATACTGGCAGATGATATGATGAAATATGGGGAAGAATGAAAAGATGGGTTACAAATAGTCGAAAAACACTAAAAATGGTCGAAATTTTGTGTCTAAATTTGCGATTACCATATATTGTCAAATGACAATAAGTAACGGTATAATATAAAATGTTACTTTTAAAGACAAAGGGGCCGTAAATGGGCGGCTCCTTTGTGCTAGTTTGGACAAGGGGGGGATAATACTCCCGGTCCTGATGTAATAAGGAGGAAAAATGGAAAAGCAGGAACAATTAAACGTGGTAATTGTGGATGATAATCCCATGGTATTAAGTACTTTGGATGAGATGATCAATGCCGAGGACGGGCTGACGGTCATTGGAAAAGCTGACAATGGAGAGGATGCCATTGATATGATAAAGGACACTACACCAGATATTGTGCTTCTGGATATGGTTATGCCAAAAGTAGACGGGATTACAATTGTTGAGAAATTCAATCACAGAGACACGTTTCGCAAGCATCCTGTTTTTATCATGCTCAGTGCTGCCGGAAGTGAGCTGGTTACGGAGGAAGCGTTTCAGGCCGGAGTAAATTATTATCTGATGAAGCCCTTTGACCGGGATATCCTCATGAGGAAGATCCGTCACGCAGGCCATCTTCCGCGCCGGATCACGGCAGGAAAGATGATGGAAGTGCCAAGGCCGGCTGTGATGGAAGAGCCTGCGGTTACAAAGGAAGAGTATATGGAAGAACATCTGGAAGCAGATATCACAAAGATGCTTCATGAACTGGGAATTCCCGCCCACATCAAGGGCTACCAGTATTTAAGAGATGCGATCATTATGGTTGTAAAGGATCAGGAAATGATGGGTTCTGTTACAAAAATTCTTTATCCAGCGATTGCCAAGAAAAATCAGACTACAGCCAGCCGCGTAGAGCGCGCGATCCGCCATGCGATTGAAGTGGCCTGGGGAAGAGGTAAAATGGAAACGATTGATGAGCTGTTTGGATACACCATCAGTACGGGAAAAGGAAAGCCTACCAATTCTGAATTCATTGCTCTGATTTCTGATAAAATATTCCTGGAATACAAAAAAATTTAAGACAAATCCTAAGAAAACAGCTTCCTAATTTTGAAAAAGTACGCTATACTATATGGTAAGGCAAAACGCCGTCTGGATACGTCAGGAGAGGGAGGTTTGGATGAAGAAGATTTTATTTGCAGCTTCTGAAGCAGTACCATTTATTAAAACCGGGGGACTGGCAGATGTAGTAGGTTCTCTGCCAAAATGTTTTGATAAGGATTATTTTGACGTAAGAGTCATGATTCCCAAATATCTGTGCATCAAGCAGGAGTGGAGAGACAGGATGCAGTATGTGGATCATTTTTACATGGATTATCTGGGACAGAGCCGTTATGTAGGCATTTTACAGTGTGTCCATGAGGGGATCACATTTTATTTTATTGATAATGAAAGCTATTTTAACGGAGAAAAGCCATATGGCGATTGGTACTGGGATCTGGAAAAGTTCTGCTTTTTCTGCAGGGCTGCTCTTTCTGCCCTGCCTGTAATCGGCTTCCAGCCGGATGTGGTCCACTGCCATGACTGGCAGACAGGCCTGATTCCTGTACTATTAAAGGATACTTTCCGGGGAGGTGATTTCTTCCGCAATATGAAGTCTGTTATCACCATCCACAACTTAAAGTTCCAGGGGGTGTGGGATGTAAAGACCATCAAGCGTTTTACAGAGCTTCCAGATTACTATTTTGCTCCGGATAAGCTGGAGGCCTATAAGGACGGCAATCTGTTAAAGGGCGGTATTGTATATGCGGATGCCATTACCACGGTAAGCAATACATACGCAGAGGAGATCAAGATGCCGTTTTACGGAGAAGGCCTGGATGGCCTGATGCGGGCCAGGGCCAACAGTCTTCGGGGAATCGTAAACGGAATTGATTATGATGATTTTGATCCGGAGACCGATCCTTTTATCGCCCAGAAATATAATGCAAAGAATTTCCGCAAGGAAAAGGCGAAAAACAAAAAGGCGCTCCAGCAGGAGCTGGGACTTCCTGTGGATGAGAAGAAGTTTATGGTGGGTATTGTATCCCGTCTTACAGACCAGAAGGGCCTGGATCTGATCCAGTGTGTGATGGATGAGCTCTGCAGTGACGATATGCAGCTGGTGGTTCTTGGAACGGGTGATGAACGCTATGAAAATATGTTCCGTCACTATGACTGGAAGTATCACGACAGGGTTTCCGCCCAGATCTATTATTCTGAGGCCATGTCTCACAAGATTTATGCAGCCTGTGACGCATTCCTGATGCCGTCCCTGTTTGAACCCTGCGGTTTAAGCCAGCTTATGGCCCTGCGCTACGGAACGGTACCCATTGTCCGGGAAACCGGCGGTTTGAAGGATACGGTTCAGCCATATAATGAATATGAGAGTACTGGAACGGGATTTTCCTTTGCCAATTACAATGCGCATGAGATGCTAGGCAGCATACGCTATGCCAAGTATGTATATTACAGCAGACGCCGGGAGTGGAACAAGATAATCGACCGTGCCATGGCGGCAGACTTTTCATGGAAGACCTCAGCAGCTAAGTATCAGGAGCTTTATGACTGGCTGATCGGCTGAGAGACACTGCATTTAAACAGATAAATACCCGAAGAAAGGGGAAAGAAACTATACTATGAATGTTTGGAACGATATGCTTGGCAATCAGATCCTTGTAAGTGCCGTAGTAGGCTGGACAGTAGCCCAGGTTTTAAAGACGCTCATCGACTGCGCTTTAAACAAAAGCTTTAATGCGGAACGTCTGGTGGGATCGGGCGGTATGCCAAGCTCCCATTCAGCTACGGTCTGTGCATTGACGACGGCTGCGGCGCTGGAATACGGCGCAGGCTCCTTTGAATTTGCCGTATCCTTTGTTCTGGCCATGGTCGTCATGTATGATGCCATCGGAGTGCGCAGAGAGACGGGAAAACAGGCAAAGCTTTTAAATTCCATTTTGATGGAAAATCCTCTGAAGCTCAATGCGGAGGTCCTTCAGGAGAAACTTAAGGAGTATGTGGGCCATACGCCCCTTCAGGTTCTGGCCGGAGCGATTTTGGGAATTGGCCTGTCTCTGCTTCTGGATTCCTATTATTGAGAAATCATCAGCAGCCCCTTACATTCATATGAACCAGCAGATGCGGACCGTGGCTTTTGCCATGGCCCCTTTTGCGTCGTAGGTATTTTCCCGCGTACAGGCATATTCCCATATTTACAGATAAGAGCAGGAGAATAGAAATGAAAATGACAGAATATTTTAAGGGTCATCCGGTGGTTTTAGCTTCCGGTTCTCCCAGAAGAAAGGAACTTTTGGAACAGATTGGGATCAAAGCCCGGATCAGGCCCAGCGTGCAGGAGGAAAAGTCCCAGGCTGAGACGCCGGAGGAGCTGGTGATGGAACTGGCCGCTGTAAAGGCGCAGGATATTGCCGCAGGCTGTGAGTCTGGAACCTTAGTCATTGGAGCCGATACAGTGGTTGTCCTGGATGAGAAAATTCTTGGAAAGCCTCAGACCCCGGAGAGGGCTGTCGAAATGATACAGAAGCTTCAGGGCCGGGAACATCAGGTTTATACCGGTGTTACGGTAATCCTGTGTATGGAGAATGGAGAACTGCACGGAACATCCTTTGCGGAGCGCACAAATGTAGAACTCTGGCCCATGACAGAGGATGAAATTTCTACATATGCACAGAGCGGGGAGCCGCTTGATAAGGCAGGCGCATATGGGATACAGGGCAGTTTTGCGGCCTATATAAAGGGGATACAGGGAGATTATACCAATGTGGTAGGACTGCCTTTAGGGCGTCTGGTCCATGAGATGAACACACTTTTGACAGAAAATGGAGGAACACAGGATGATTAAACTTATAGTATCCGATGTAGATGGAACACTGGTAGAGGACGGATCTGCCGATATCAATCCGGAACTGTTTGAGGTGATCCTGAAACTGAGAGAAAAGGGGATTCAGTTTGCCATAGCCAGCGGACGGCCCTGGTCCAGTGTAGAGCATACCTTTGACCCGGTAAAGAAAAAGATTTTTTATATTTCCAATAACGGTTCCTATATTGGCTGCCATGGCCGCAGTCTTTATACCTATACGATTGATAAGAAACTGGCAGAACGGGTGATCCGCTCCGTCCGCCGTCATCCGGAGCTTGAACTTGTTTATGCCTGTGCCGGAGGAGATTATGTGGATTCAAAAAATGAAGACCTTGTGCGCTGGCTTGTTGATGGGTATAAATTTAAGCTGAACCGGGTGGAAGATTTATTAGATCTTGAGGAGCCCCCTGTAAAAATATCTATTTACAAGCCGGACGGCATCGAGGAGGCCACCCGTTTTGTGTTTGATGAATTTGGAACAGAGCTTAAGCTTGCCTGTGCCGGAGATATGTGGATGGACTGCATGGCTTTGGGGGTAAATAAGGGAAATGCTGTAAAAACCATTCAGGAGAGTCTGGATATCCGCCCGGAAGAAACAATGGCGTTTGGCGATCAGCTCAATGATCTTGAGATGCTTGATCAGGCATACTACAGCTTTGCTGTGGCAAATGCCAGAGAGGAAGTGCGCCGGGCTGCCAGATTTCAGGCGGATAGCAATGTAAATGACGGAGTTTTGAAAATTCTTAAATATCTTCTGTAGAATGTACGACTGGAAAGGAGACTTCATTGGACCAGAGAAGGAAGGATAAAAAAAGAAAATGGTTCCGGCCTTTAAAGCAGGGATTTCTGATCGCGTTTTCAGCGGGATGTCTGGCGGCCTGCGGACAGACGGCATCCTATCAGAACGCAAAGGGTTCTGCAGCAGAGTACACGCCGGGGCAGATCATGACTGTTGCGGCGACGGAGCGCAACCGCTATCAGAACATCTACACCGGACAGCTCTGGTCTGTTGCGGCTGATGGATCGGGAACCACCTTTGAATCCCTTTTAAAAGGCCAGATGGAGCAGTTTTTGACAGAACTGGCAGCCATAAATCTTTTGGCAGAAGAAAAAGGGGTTGAGCTTACCAATCAGGAAAAGACGCAGGTGCAGAGTCTGACGGATACCTATTTTTCATCCCTTACACTGGAGGATCTGGATTATATGAAGGTATCCAAGGATGAAATCTACGATTTATACAGCAAATATTATCTGGCGGATAAAACAGTATCTCAGCTGACAGATGAAAAAGCGCTGGAGGTAAGTGACGCAGAGGCAAAAGTGATCCGGATTCTGCAGATTGAAACAGATACAGAAGAAAAGGCGGAGACGCTGTGGAAAAAGGTCAATGAGCCAAAAGCTGATTTTGCTTCTATCGCTGAAAAAGAGTCGGGCGGCAGCCAGGTCGAGTTTCAGCTGGAGTGGAGCGATACATTAAATGCTTTGGAGGAGACGGCTTTTTCTCTGGAACAGGATCAGATCAGCGAAATTATTTCCTGGGAAGGGAAATTTTATATTCAAAAATGCATATCGGCCTATGATGAGGAAGCTACAGCTGCCAGAAAGCTCCGGCTTTTGGAAGAAAAAAAAGCCAGAGCCTTTGACCAGATTTATACGCCGTTTATTCAGAACCATCCGATCCGCCTGAAAAACGGGATTTGGGAGGGCGTGGACTTTTCACAGGGAGAAGAGTGCACCTCCGATGATTTTTTTCAGCTGTATCATGAGATGGGGGAATGAAAGCGAAATTCCTTCTTTTTGTTGATACAGCGAACCTTTGCCCGGGGAACATATTTGCCGCAGTGCTGGCAGTAGGTTTTGTGGCAGGCGTTCCGCCCTTTTTGGCAGAGGCCAAACGCTTCATAATACTTACAGGGGATTTCTCTGTACTTAGCCATTTTTACGCCTCCTCTCCGGCTTTGAAGTTGTATACCGGGCGCAGGATTTTTTCTATGGATACGGCATCAGCCGCCGTCGAACGGATTTCCTCCAGAGACCGGTAGGCAAAGGGGGCTTCATCTAATGTCCTCCTGGAGATGCTGGGGGAATAGATCCCTTTCATTTCTTTTTTGTAATCAGAAAGAGTCCAGTGTTTTCCCACATCTACTCTTTTCATGATCCGCCCTGCGCCGTGAGGGGCGGAACAGTTCCAGTCAGGATTTCCCAGACCTTTTCCGAGAATAACCCCGTCTTTCATATGAATGGGAATAATAACAGGTTCATCTTTTTGGGCCGAAATGGCGCCTTTGCGCAGGATGGGGGGATTTTGGGTCTGATCCACATAGTTATGCTGGCAGGAAATGACCGTATCCGCTTTCCACTTCATTCCGCGGAGAAGTTCATCCAGAATAGCTTTCCGGTTCAGTGCGGCAAACTGCTGTGTCAGTTCAAGATCATTTAAATACTGCTCTTTTAAACCGCCTTCCAGCCATGTGAGCTCATATGGAACGTGAAGGCCCTGTTTTTTTAAGTATTTCTGGCCTTTTTTCATATAATGATCGAAAATATTCTTTCCGAGACAGCGGCTTCCAGAATGAATGATAACGTAAAAACAGCCATTTTCATCCTGATCCAGTTCAATAAAATGGTTTCCTCCGCCCAGACTTCCCAGACTTAAAACGGCTTTTACCTCATTGATGCTGTTTTTGCAGCAGAAGGCTTCCGGATGGAAGTGATCTGCGTATCGGTGGAGTGTTCTGCGGATTTGTGAGCCAGAGGGAATCTGTTCCCGGATGAGTGAGTCGAGCTTGGGAAAATGATCCGTTCGGACTTTGCCGGACAGTCTGGCCATGGTAATTCCGCAGCCGATATCAATTCCTACCGTTTGCGGCAAGATCTGTTTTCCGACAGTGGCAGTAAAACCGATGGTGCCTGCCTTTCCGGGATGGACATCCGGCATGATGCGGATCTTGCTGCCTTCAAAGGCTGGATTGTCACAGAGCATCTGGATCTGGGCCAAAGCATATGGCTCAATGGAGGTTTTGGGGTTATTTGTGTGATAAATGATAGCGGATGTATAGATTCCAGTTACTGTTTTCATTGTATTCCTTTCTCTGTAAGGGTGTTTTGCCTGAAAAAGGGCGCAAAAAAACACCTCATAAACGGTTAGGCTCAGAGGTGGGAAACTGGAAATATTTGGAATGGACTTTGCCTGTGAATACAGAAATATCCAATCAGATATGGAGTTTAGAACCTCTGAGAAATTTGACTGCTGTATCATTGTTTATAGCTGCATTCATAGTAAATCCTCCTTTCGTCCGGGTTGATAGCTGCAAACAGTCGTGCTCCTGTTTTATGGCCTCATTATACGCGGGAAAGATAGGATTTGTCAATATGAGAAAATGGCAAAACAAAAATGCGTTATGATTGAAAGAACTCTTCGGTTTTTGATGAAATGGGTTAAGGTAGCTTAAATGAGTGGATTATGATATACTTAGAAAAGCAAAAATACATAAGAAATGGAAAGGGGAAAACACAATGAAAGCAGTAAACGTGCATAGACTGTGGAAAGGGATTTTTATGGCAGCAGTATTATCCTGTCTTCTTGCTGTTCCGGCATCGGCGAAAGAGGAGAGGACGCCGGTAGGCCGCATTACGCTGAATTTCAGCGCGGATATTCAGGCGGGAGACTCAGAGGCGTACATCGATGTATCGGTAGAAGATGGAAGCTGCTCCGTGGAAAGCGCAGATTTTGTCAATGAGCAGGAATACTGGGCAGGAGGCGTTCGCCCCAAAGTGGAAATATGGCTGGAGGCAGACAGCGACTGTTATTTTAAAAAATCAGGAAAAAGTGCGTTTACCTTTACGGGGGATGATGTAAAGTATGTTTCAAGCTCTACCAAGTATGATAGGGAAATGATGCGTCTGGTGGTAACGCTTGACAAGCTGGATGAAGAGGATGAGGATCTGGAGGTATCAGGACTTATCTGGGATGAGGACAATGCCATTGCTCACTGGGATCAGAATGGGATCGCAAAAAAATATAAGGTGCGTCTGTGCCGGGGCCGGGGAGGAAGCTCCACGGAGGATGGCGTGGGCTCGGTTCATACGGTGACAGAAAACAGCTTTGATTTTGCAGAGCAGATTCCCAAGGCAGGAAATTATTATTTTAAAGTAAGAGCCGTTGATATCAGGGACAATCTGGGCGATTGGGAAGAATCTCCATGGTTTGAGGTGACAGAGGAGGATTTATCTGAGTGGAAGGGAAACTGGAAGCAGAATGAGCGCGGTTGGTGGTATGAAAACAGGGACGGCTCCTGGCCGAAGGAGTGCTGGCAGATGATCGATTCAGACTGGTACTTTTTTGACAGTGAAGGCTATATGAAAACAGGATGGATTGACTGGAACGGAAAATCCTATTTCTGCAGCGAATCAGGAGCTATGCTGGTATCTTGTACAACGCCGGATGGATATTCGGTAGGAGAAGACGGCGCTAAGATTCTTCCATAGCTTTTTCGGGATATAAGGCGGTCTTTTCGGGTAAAACCGCAAGAAAAGCCTTGAGTTTACAGAAAAAGTATGATATATTAGTTTTGTTTGACTATAAGGAAACGGAAAGAGGTACAGGTCATGGCAGTGATTCAGGTTATTTTATCGATCATATATGTACTCCTTGGCATCGCTATTTCAATCGTAATTCTGATGCAGGAGGGTAAGTCCAATGGACTGGGCGGCGCTATCGGCGGCATGGCTGAGAGCTATTGGAGCAAAAATAAAGGCCGTTCCATGGAGGGTGCATTAGAGCACTTTACAAGATACGGCGCTATTGTATTTATGATCATCACGCTGATCCTGAATATTATTTTAAAGGTTCAGGGATAATAATACGGACACAAAAACACCCTTTCATGTATCGCATTGAAGGGTGTTTTTTTAAATGAATAGACAGAAAAGAGGATACATGGAAAAAGAACAATTGGAACAGAGAAAGAAAATGCTGACAGAGCTGATGAATGACAAAGCATATGTGCCTATGAAGGCAAAAGAGCTTGCCATGCTGCTTGATATTCCAAAATCCAGAAGAGAGGAGCTTCAGGAGGTCCTTGATAAGCTGGTGGAGGATGGTGTGATCGGAGTCTCAAAGAAGGGAAAATATGCCAGATCAGAGACTTTTTCTGTGAACGGCCTTTTTAGCGGCCATTCCAGAGGATTCGGATTTGTTACAGTTGAGGGAATGGAGAGGGATGTATTTATTCCAGAGGACAAGACCGGGGCTGCCCTGCATGGAGATCGGGTGCAGATCGTGATCACATCCGATGGACAGAAAGGACGCCGTCCGGAAGGGGCAGTGATCCGGGTGCTGGAGCACGCAAACCGTGAGGTTGTAGGATATTTTCAGAAAAGTAAAAATTTTGGCTTTGTTGTGCCTGATAATGTGAAGCTTTCCAGGGATATATTTATCCCTCAGGGCTGCAGCCAGGGGGCTGTAACGGGCCATAAGGTAGTGGTGCAGCTTACAGATTTTGGCGGTCCGGGAAGAAAGCCGGAGGGACGGATTACAGAGATCCTGGGACATGTCAATGATCCCGGCACGGATATTTTATCCCTGGTGCGGGCCTATGGGCTTGCAGAATCATTTCCTGAGGATGTGATGGAGGAATTAAAAGCGATACCGGATGAGCTGGAGACAGAAGCAGTGTCTGAAGGAAAACGCTTTCGTGAGGATATGCCGTATTATTTGGATGATCTGGTCTCTAATGACGGGTGGAAGGAGCCTTACAGAGGACGGTTGGATCTTCGCGGGCTTCAGACTGTGACCATTGACGGGGAAGACGCCAAGGATCTGGACGATGCGGTGACGCTTGGACGGACACCGGAGGGTAATTATATTTTGGGAGTCCACATTGCGGATGTAAGCCACTATGTAAAGGAGAACAGCGCTCTGGATCGGGAGGCGCTTCGGAGAGGAACCAGTGTGTATCTGGTGGACCGCGTGATCCCTATGCTGCCGCACAAGCTTTCTAATGGAATCTGCTCCTTAAATGAGGGAACGAACCGTCTGGCGTTAAGCTGTATCATGGAGATAGACGGCCAGGGGAATGTGACAGACCATAGAATCTGCGAAACAGTAATCTGCGTAGACAGGCGGATGAGCTATACTGCGGTGAACGGAATTTTGACTGGAGAAATGGAAGGGCTTCAGGAGGAACATGCAGAGCTTGTGCCGCTTTTTAAACGGATGGAAGAGCTTTCGGGAATTGTGAGAGAACGGCGCAGGAAAAGAGGGGCTATTGACTTTGATTTCCCTGAGAGTAAAATTTTTCTGGATGAAAAAGGACGCCCTCTGGAGATTCGTCCCTATGAGCGCAATACAGCTACAAAGATCATAGAGGACTTCATGCTGTTGGCAAATGAAACGGTGGCAGAGGATTTTTACTGGCAGTCCGTACCCTTTCTTTATCGAACGCATGATACGCCGGATCCGGAAAAAATGAAGCAGCTGAGTGTTTTTATCAATAATTTCGGCTATTTTATCCGTATGCAGCAAGGAGAAATCCATCCAAAGGAGCTTCAGAAACTTTTGGACAAAATTGAAGGAACACCGGAGGAACCGCTTTTAGCAAGGCTGACGCTGCGTTCCATGAAACAGGCAAAATACACAACGGAATGTTCGGGCCATTTTGGACTGGCGGCCCGCTACTATACCCATTTTACCTCTCCCATCCGCAGGTATCCGGATCTTCAGATCCACCGCATTATAAAGGAAGCGATCCATGGAGAGTTAAAGGAGAAAAGACAGGCGCATTATGAGCAGCTTCTTCCTCAGGTGGCAGTCCAGACATCTGCGTTAGAGCGCCGTGCAGAGGAAGCAGAGCGGGAAACGGAGAAATTAAAGAAATGCGAGTATATGGCAAAGCATATAGGAGAAACCTTTGAGGGGGTAATCTCCGGCGTTTCCAACTGGGGCTTTTATGTGGAGCTTCCCAACACGGTGGAGGGAATGGTTCATATCAGCGAGCTCCGGGATGATTACTACATTTTTGATGAGAGCCGATATGAGCTTACAGGAGAACTGAAAAAGAAAACATACAAGCTGGGACAGCCGGTGCGCGTGATCGTATCAGGGACGGACCGGATGCTTCGAACGGTGGATTTTGTGCTGGATCGAGATCTGTAACAATTTCTTTACTTCACTGTGGGCCTGTGGTATGATAATAACATCTGTCTGAGCAAAAGAGAGGCAGAGGGAGGTAAAAGGTGAACGATCGTATTAAGCTGGTAGCAAATAATAAAAAAGCCTACCATGATTATTTTATTGATGATAAATATGAAGCCGGAATTGAGCTTTTCGGTACAGAGGTCAAATCGATCCGCATGGGAAAGTGCAGTGTGAAGGAAGCTTTTGTAAAGATTGATAAGGGACAGGTTTACATTTACGGAATGCATATCAGCCCCTATGAAAAGGGAAATATTTTCAATAAAGATCCTTTGCGGATCCGCCGTCTTCTTCTTCATAAATCAGAAATTATGAAGCTGAATGGAAAGATATCCGAAAAAGGATACACCCTGATGCCCCTTCAGGTATACTTTAAGGGAAGTCTGGTAAAGGTGGAGATCGGACTGGCAAGAGGAAAGAAGCTTTACGATAAGAGAGCGGATATTGCCAAAAAGGATCAGCGCAGAGAATTGGAAAAAGAATTCAAGGTGAGGAATCTGTATTAATCTGAAAAGAGTTTATGCAAATGAAAACGTACAGCTGCAGGAAGCTTGTGCTCCGAAAGGCTGCACGTTTTTGTTTACAGTTTATTAAAATGTTTTCTGTAGACCTGGAAGGACAGGATTACTGTAAATATATCAGCTGTAAACTGAGACCAGACAAGGCCATACATGCCAAAGACGGCATTTAACAGAAACAGCATGGGAATATTGAAGGCGCTGACCTTTTTCACGTCCTCTTATCTGTAGATGGTAAAAACACAAAAAAACAAGCAGAAAATTACACTGCTTG